>Ga0209066_10003850_pt1 | contig 16827 bp, 16 predicted proteins | sample All_14_2_FD_187198 | JGI IMG/M metagenome (GOLD analysis project Ga0209066, IMG submission 187198) | Freshwater microbial communities in response to fracking from Pennsylvania, USA - Allegheny Zone_MetaG_DW_15 (SPAdes) (version 2) ... | reverse complement strand
AGCGTGTGAAGGCGGTGCTGAGCGCCGGAGGGCACCTGCTGAACCTGATTGAGGATGTGCTGGACCTGTCCCACATCGAGTCGGGCACGGTTCGCGTGGTCCTGGCCGATGTGCCGCTTCAAGCGCAACTGGACGAGGCCTTGATGATGGTCGAGCCGGTGCTGGAGAACAGCGGCCTGTCGATGACCTTCTCGCAGATCCCTGCCGTGGTGGGTGATGAACTCATGGTACGGGCGGACAAGGCACGCCTGGTCCAGGTTCTGGTGAACCTGCTGAGCAACGCCATCAAGTACAACTCGCCTGGCGGGACGGTACACATCACGGTTGATACGGCACAGCCAGGCCGCATCGACATCACCGTGGCCGACACGGGCAGGGGTATGTCCGCCGCGCAGATGAGCAGCCTGTTTCAGCCCTTCAACCGCTTGGGGCTGGAACGCAGCGGCATACCGGGCACGGGCATCGGGTTGGTCATCACCAGGCAACTGGTCGAGATGATGGGCGGCACGCTGACGGTTCAAAGCGAGGCCGGTTCGGGCAGTCGCTTTGGCGTGTCACTGCGTGCCTGTGGGGCCAGTGAGCTCAGTGGTTGAGCGTATCGGGACGCGTCGACTCGAACAGGAACCATGTCCGGCGTTCCGTTTCGTCGATCCAGACTTCGATCAGGCTGGCGCTGGCGATGTCACGGTGGTGGTTGCAGGTGTCATGCGCATCCCGAAAGTGCTTGGCCAGCAACTGGTTGTCATCGCGCAGCGCCATCAGCATCTCGCTGGGCGTGACGTACTCGGCATCGCTGTCTTGCACACGCTGCGTGCGCGCAATGTGACCGATGGAGCGCATCGTGGTGCCGCCCATCTTGCGAATGCGCTCGGCCATGGGGTCGGTCATGGCGAACAGCTGCGTCGCTTGTTCATCGAGCATCAGGTGGTAGTCGCGAAAGTGCGGGCCGCTCATGTGCCAGTGGAAGTTTTTGGTCTTGAGGTACAGCGCATACACATCGGCCAGCAAGGCATTCAAGGCCAGCGAGACATCCAGCGTGGCGGTGCTTTGCAGATCGGTGGGCGTGGCCAGTGGCGCTGCCAGACGGGTGGTCATTTCCCTCAGTGGGGTGGCGTGGGCTTGAATCATGGGAGGCATCCTGCGGTTTGAAAGCACCACCGCATCGTGGGCGTGGCTTCGCCCACAGGTCTGTTCGCCAGCAAACACAGTCCCTGCGTTCGGTGGCGTACAGATACAAAGACCACAACGCTTACATCATGTGTCAGTCACTTATCCCCTTCACTCCTTATCGGAGGTCTCCATGAAACTGAATCACCTCGTTGCTGGCATCGTGCTGGCTTTGGGCGGCACTGTCGTGCATGCCGCGTCCTTTGACTTGTCCTATGGTCCGTTCTCGACGGAGGCTGACAAGTTCAGCAACGTCGCCTTCACCGACACCTACAACTTCAGCTTCACGGGTGTGTCCGGCATCATGTCGGCCTCGCTTGTTGAGCTCAAGCTGGGCAGCTATGTTGACATCGTCTGGCCTTCTACCAACGCCTTCACGGTCTACCGCGAGTGGGATGGTCAAGGTATCGCATTGGCCTCCCATGGCGACCCAGGCCCTGCCATAGCCTACTTCGCAGTGGAAGACCTGGCCGTGCCTGTTCACTTCTCCATCGTTGTGCGTGGGCAAGCCACAGGCAGCGGCGCCAGCGCCTTCCAGCCTGGCTTGAAGGGAACCTATGACCTGTCTGTGATGGCCCAGCCTGTGCCTGAAGCAAGCAGTGGCTACCTGCTCCTGGTCGGTCTGGCTGTTCTGGCCGTACCCACCTTGTTGCGCAAGCGCAATGCGCGCAACCCTGGTGCCATGACGCACGCAGATCGTCACATGGCCTGATCTGATGGGGGCCACAAGCCCCTTGAACTCATGCGGTGGCGGCCAGCGATGACAAAAGCTGGCCGCCACCGCTTTTTTGTATCAACGCTTGATGTGCGTGATCTTCGTGCCTTCAATGCTCACGCCGGCCATCAGGCCCTGCTGACCGAAGATGAAGGCATAGGCGTCGTCCTTCAGTGTCGAGGTGGACAGGTTTTTGGCCGCACCTTCGTCCACCACCACGACGGTGGGACCCACGCCGATTTCCCAGCCCTTGCTGTCGCGCAGGTACTTCACGGCCTTGTCGGTCATCAGGAACACGGCGTAGCCATAAGACTGCGCACCGGCTTGCAAGCCCCATGAGGCGGTGACCGAGTTGTAGTAGCCCTCCACCTTGCTGCCATCCAGCAAGGCGCCTTCGCCGTAGCTGCCGCCAAAGACCAGGCCGGCCTTGACGATATTGGGGAAGATCAGCACGGCCTTGGCCTTGCGTGACAGTGATTCAGCAAGCGCATTGCTCTTGTAGAGCGTTTGCAGCGCTTGTTTGGCGTCCTTGTCGAGGTCATCTGCTGTGGCTGCGTGAACAGGGGCGAACAGCGTCATGGATGTCAAGGCTGCAGTGGCAAGCAAGGTCGAGAGACCGCGGTAGGGTGATCTGGTCATATTGGCTCCGATGGGTGGCGTGGGCAGGCGGTGCTGCCCACTGGGTTCAGTACCCAGGCCATCGTGCGGGCTTGTGCGCCATCGATCTGTGCGATAGCGAACTGAAACATGACAGGCATGTGGCTAGTCTGAGCTTGTGTACTTCACAAGGAGCCGTTGATGAGCTTGGGCACCATTTTGCTGATCGTGTTGATCTTGATGCTGCTCGGTGCGATACCCACCTGGCCTCACAGCAGGAGCTGGGGCTACGCCCCCAGTGGCGGCTTGGGGCTGATCGTCATCGTCATCGTCGTTCTGCTCTTGACTGGGCGTCTGTAAGGCTACTTGTAAGGCCCATTGATCGTTTGAACTTTGACCACAACCAGAAAGAACCACATGAACAAAACCACATACCTGCCTGCATCATTCGCTGCCTTGGCGCTCTTCGCCTTGACGATGACATCGGCGCATGCCGCGTCCATCACCAAGGTGGAGTACGAAGCCGGCAAAACCCGCATCAGCGCCGACTACAAATCCGACAAGGCCGCCTGCTCGGCACAAGCTGGCAACGCTAAAGACATCTGCATTGAAGAAAGCAAGGCCAAGGAAAAGATCGCCTTCGCCGAACTGGAGTACGCCTACACGGGCAAGGCCAAGGATGCCAGCAAGGCCAGCGTGGCCAAGGTTGAAGCCGCCTACGCCGTCGCCAAAGAGAAGTGCGAAGACAAGTCAGGCAACGTCAAGGACGTCTGTGTGAAGGAAGCCAAGGCCGTTCAAGCCAAGGCCCTGGCAGACATCAAGATGGGCAAGGAGATTGTCGAAGCCAAGAAGGAAGCATCACACGACAAGGTCGAAGCCGACTACAAGGTGGCCCTGGAAAAGTGTGACGCCCTGGCCGGCGATGCCAAGGCAGCTTGTGTCACCGCAGCCAAGACCAAGTTCGGCAAGAACTGAATCAGGGCTGGATGATGACCTTGAGTGCCTTCGTGCTGGACGCCATGCTGAAGGTATCGTAGGCGCTCATGATCTGGTCCAGCTTGAAGTGGTGGGTGATCAACTGCTTGGCGTCAATACGCTGAGACAGCACGGTCTTGAGCAAGATCGGTATGGTCACCGTGTCCACCAACCGGGTGGTAATCGTGACGTTGTGCGACCACAGGCGTTCAAGGTGCAGGTCGACCTTGACGCCGTGCACGCCCACGTTGGCAATGGTGCCGCCCGGCGCGATGATGTCCTGGCACAACTCGAAGGTGGCGGGGATGCCCACTGCCTCGATGGCGGTGTCCACGCCGCGCCCACCGGTGAGATTCATCACCTGTTCCAGCGCCTTGCCATCACTGCTGTTGACTGTGTCGGTCGCACCAAAGCGCTGGCTCACCGAGAGCCGGTTGTCGTCAAGGTCGATCATGATGATTTGCGACGGCGAGTAGAACTGCGCCGTCAGCAACGCGGCCAGGCCGATCGGTCCTGAACCGACGATGGCCACACTGCTGCCCACCTGCACCTTGCCATTGAGCACACCGCACTCGAAGCCCGTTGGCAGGATGTCGCTGAGCATCACCAGCGCCTCTTCGTCGGCGCCTGCGGGTATGGGGTAGAGGCTGGTGTCTGCATAGGGTATGCGCACAAACTCGGCCTGAGTGCCATCTATGCGGTTGCCCAGGATCCACCCGCCGGTCTCGCAATGCGAATACATGCCCTTGCGACAGTAGTCACAGCGGCCGCAGGCACTGATGCACGAGATCAACACCCTGTCACCCACCTTGAAGCTGTTCACGCCTGCGCCCACCGCGTCAATGACGCCCACGCCTTCGTGGCCCAGCACAGTGCCCGGCAAGCAGGTTGGCACATCACCTTTGAGGATGTGCAGATCGGTGCCGCAAATGGTGGTTTTGGTGATGCGCACCACGGCATCGCCGGGCGCCTGGATGGTGGGCTTGGGGTGTTCTATCAGCGCTTTTTGGCCGTGACCTTGGTAGACGAGTGCTTGCATGAGGGGCATCCTGATCGAACGGCATGTTCGTGATCAGGCATGCTGCATTGCACGCCACGGCTAGTCTGTGCGCTTGCGGACGCAAGCGCCTGCTGCATCGCGGCGCTTACTGCGCAAGCCAGTCACTCAACTCGTCGGCATGGGCTTGTTCCTCGCTGAGGATGTCCTCCAGCAGGCGCCGCGTGGTCGAGTCCTTGCCGGCAATCAGGCTGATCATCTGGCCGTAGGCTTCGATGGCCACGCGCTCGGCCATCAGGTTGCTGCGGATCATGGCGATGAGGTCGCGTGACGCGTCGTACGGTGCATGGCTGCGCTGCGTCAGCGAATCGGGTGAGAAGTCGGGCTCACCGCCAAGCTGCACGATGCGGCGCGCCAGGCGGTCGGCGTGGGCGTTTTCTTCATTGGCATGCACCAGGAACTCTTCGGCGATCTTGGGCGAGGCCAGGCCCACGGCCGTGAAGTGGTGGCGCTTGTAGCGCAGCACGCACACCAGTTCGGTGGCCAGCGCGTCATTGAGCAACTGGATGACGTCTTCACGCCAGGGGCTGTCATGCGGTGTGACGGCACCTTGGCCCAGGTCATCGGCAGCGGCGCGCAGCGCGGCCTTGTCCAGCTTCAAGGGTTCATGGGCGGGGGGCAGCGCGGCGGTGCCAGACACCTTGCCGGGTGGCGGTGAGCCCTCGGACGTGAAGTCCGTCTGCTGTTGGGTGAGCGGTTTGACGCGGGTCTCGGTCGAGTGTTGCTGGCGCATGGCAGGCCTTTCTGGGGCGTTATCGCAAGGGGGCTGAAGCCCTTATGCATGCCATGCGCGGGGTGGGTCTGTGCGGCAACCCACGGTGTGCTGGTGTGCGCTGACAAGTTGATCGCCCCTACGGCCTCAGGGGATCAGCAGCCCTTCATCCAGCAGGTGCTGGACGATGTCAGCCTGTCGGATGTCGCGCCTCCGCTTGGCCTCGGGGCGATGGGCTGCATGGGCGGCCATCCAGCGCTTGAATTCGATGAACGACGCCGGGGCAATGGTGCGCATGAGCGTCATGCGGCCGGTTGCTGAGATCACGGCATGCTCAAAACGAGGGGCGTTGGTCAGCACGGAAGCCCTGACAGCTTGCACGGGCCAGAGGTCGTCTTCATCGTCTGAGAATCGAAACGGATGCGGGTCGTCGCCTTCTGGCTGGCGCCGCAGAAAGTCCACCTCGAAGCCCTTCGCGTTGATCGCTGTCTCGTTTTGCAGATCCTTGCGCTGGAACGTGGCATCTGCCTTTTGCAGCACCCGCAGCAGCGAGGAATCAAGCTTGCCCAGGTCGGTCATGAAGCGCACACGCTTGCGAGCGTCCCAAAGCAGGTCCACGTCCTGAGTGGCCAGCGCCCCCTGAACAATGCGCACGCCTGCCGCCGACTCATAGGCATACAAGGCATGCGTGCCCACCACGGTGAAGTGCTCACCCAGTCCCACACTTTCCAGTGTTTGAAGCACGGACACCACCATGGACGGCACACGCCCTGCCTTGAGGGCCTTGTTCATGCGTTCGGACTCTGTCAATGCTTCTCGCAGCGACTTCAGTCGAGCTTCAAGCGCTTGCTTGCGCGTGGTGAACTCGGTGTAGGTGCGCTCGGTCTGTTCTGACCTGGGGCCTATGCGCTGCTGGCGGTTGTCAGGCTGCGTCTTGACCAGGTATTCGTACTCGCCCTGGCGCTTCCAGTACATGCCTCCTGCGTAGGATCGTGCCTGGTCGCGAACGCGGCAGAACTCGTCGAACACGGTGGTCGAGTCAATGACCTGACGTGCGGCGTTGTCTGAAAGGGGAATGAAGTCCATTGGCCGTGCAATTTATATTTTTGCATTTTATACGGCCATAGATTGCTATTCAAGCGCTTCCACTTCCTTCTTTGTGCTGTTTTCCTCGCTGGGCTTCGGCGGCTCGATCTTGCGCAACCACGACTGCGCACAGTCCACCGTCGTGCCCACCGCGCCGTACTCGCTGATCAGGCCTTGGCCTTCGACCTTCCAGATGCGGCCGTAGGGAAGCGATTTTAGCTTTTATCCTGAACTCGAGGTGTTAACTAGTAGACACCTTAGTTTGTTGGCGCCGACCGAAGGGGTCAAATACCCGAACCCGTTCGGCCACAGGAATTCCTGGCCCGGTGTCTTTGACACGCAATACGGCATACCCTGGCGTCAGGCTGACCGATAGATCGGCTCGCTTTGTTCATACTCAGTAACCTATGGATGATGCGGGGAAAACAGATGACTGCTAGGATAGTCTGTCGGACTTGAACCGACATGGCGCGCCACAAAGCAAAAGTTGGTGTGCTCGCGACGTTTGCGAGACAACTTTTGCTTTGTAGCGCGCGGAATTTGCTCAAATATTAGGCAGTCGGCCTTTGTGCGATGAAAGTCCGACAGAATCCTAGGGAATGAGTGTGTCCAAAATCAAGGCTGCAGCGGCTTGTGCAGGTCGTGATAGGTAGTGAACTTATTGGCAACAGCTTATGTCGATGGCATTACGTAGCAAAGCTCCATGCGCGCGAGTTATTCAGACCATGCCAAAGCAAGCAGCTGTACCCGTAAACCGTCCAAGGGACATCAAAAGCGATAACCTTGCAAGGTTTTAGAATACGATTTATAAATTAACGGAAAATTGTCAGTTGCAATACGGAAGGGTACGGCCAGGACCCACGAGTTCGCGAGACGCACACTTAGCTTTGTTAGCTTGCTGAGCTGCTGCTTTTTCCCTTGCTTGTATGGCAACCGCGTCTAAAGGTTCCGGGTTATAAGGCACATATGCATCTCCTTTGAGGCCGCTTAATCCGTCTATTGCTGCAGGCGACACCTCTTTGTCGGCACCCCTTTGCGCTTTCCGGTTATTGGCACGTGCGGTTGTCGACTCAGAAAGTGCACTTTCGGCTGTGACAGCCTTTGGGGAGGTGAACGCAGCAGCACGATTCACACGGCTATACAGGCCGGTTTGGGCGCGCAATTCATCCTTCGCGTCTTCACAGCTTTGTACGTAGACCTTGCTGCTGATGGTGCGGAGCAAGCTTGCGCATTCGTTGAGTGTGCTCAGTGCTGCGGCGTCGTTGCCGGAATATGCTTGCCACAGCGCTGCCGAACTGAGCAGATCAGCCCTGACGTCGTAGTCGGACGGGTCGTTGTACTTTCCCGCGGCATACCGGAATATGAAACCGGCAGTAGCGTAGTCGTGGCGCTGAATAGCGGCGTGTGCATCGGCCCACACCGCTGCCGATAACTCCAGATCATTCTTGACGCCGGAGTCGGACGGGGCGTTGTACTTTCCCGCCGCATCCAGGTATACGCGGCCGACGCCAGCATAGTCGTGGCGATGGATAGCGGCGCGTGCATCGCGCTCGGCGGCTTGCTTTACCGCGAGGTCGGTTGCGCCGGCACTGGCTTCAAGCAACAGTGCTAAAGTCAGGGCTCCGAGCGCTCGTTTGAAATTCATCAGTTTCTCCCTAGCAGACGATTCTAGAATTAATGAAAGGATGTCAGTAGCAGTAAGGAAGGCTCAGATCTACGCCAGCACCTACGACATCGCGATACCGACACCTACGTGCCGAAGCCACGGGTGGAGATGTAGGCTGGCCTGTCGGCCGTGCCGCGCCCTGTAGACGAGCACGCGATGCATCAATGACACTTTGCATTGATTGGTTTAACTGCCGCATCAGCTCAAGATTTGTAGCAGCCCTCTGGCTGGCGGCCGCTGTGGATTCTTCGTCATCGTCTTGAGAGATTCGCGCGGTCGGCGTCGACTGAACAACCTGTGGGATGCTTCTGGGCGTCAACGGTCGAGAGATACCCGTGTCGATGCCCTCGGATGCGGCGTGGCTCTGGACACCGTCTAACATGTTCAAAGCATCACCCATGCGAGCTCGCGCAGCACCACCTGACTGGCTACCAATCTCAGCCACGGCAGGACTAGGTGTCACTGCTCGATGCAGGGCGTCGCTCATAGTCCCGGATCGGTTTAACTCAGGCTGCGAATCAGGGGCCCTAGTTCCGGTGGTTCTTGCGGCCTCCTTCATCGCTTCGTTAAATCTCTCTCCCGCACGTTGGGGTGTCGTCACGTAGTTCTGGAGCAAGACGGCCGCAGGACCGCTGTTGAATAGTAGCTCGGAGTTAGCCCTAGCCTCAGAAAGCTTCTGCATCTCGCTGTTGAGCTTTGCTGCGGCAGTCGACCGATCTTGCGCAGCCCGTTGATTTGCGGCCAAATCACGATGACAGGTCGATACCGCTTCTTGCCTCCGGTTGTCAACCCAGCACAACCGATCGGTGATGGATGCGCAGGTCACATAGGCCTGCTGTCGGGCGTTGCAGTTGGGCATATAGACACCAGCTGCTCTAACACTTCCACCATCACGCCGCTCACATACTCTTGAAGCCTCTTCCAGGCCCTTCCGCTTTTCGTACCAGCGGTCGGACAAGTCCTGACACTCTTTGGCAGTTTGTGGATTTGCAACCGGGGGAACCCCGGTCTGCTCAACAGCTTTCGCGGTCCAGCAACAAAGCAAGCCCACGGCGCAAATCAACGAGCGCATGAAACGCCTCGCTAGTAGTGCAGACATCGAATGCTTTCGTGTTTAGATGGCGATGGAGGTGGTGCTCGTCGCGATTGAAATCGTACAGCACACACTCTATGACGAGAGTAGACGGGCTGCACAGTGCCGTCAAGTGCGCCAAATACGCCCATCCCCTCGAAAAGGTAAAACGAGTGCCCGCGCCGATCCAAATCTGAGCCACTGGGGGTGCGGACGATTTCTTGGACTACCTGTAGGGTAGTTCATGTATTCATACGAAGACCGGCTTCGAGCCGTACAGCTCCACTTCTTTGCTGGCCTTGTTCTCTGAATCAGACTTCGGCGGCTCGATCTTGCGCAACCACGACTGCGCACAGTCCACCGTCGTGCCCACCGCGCCGTACTCGCTGATCAGGCCTTGGCCTTCGACCTTCCAGATGCGGCCGTATTCGCTGTGCTCGCCGCGCAGGCTCACCACGCGGACCATCTTGCCCACGTTGGGCCCTTTGGTGCCCAGGGCGCCTTCGATGATTTCGGCGTGGTCGCCTGCTTGAATGGGTTTCATCTGAACTTTCTGTTGATGGCAAAGCAAGCCACAAAGCAAAACGCCCCAAACATCGCTGCTTGGGGCGTTCTGAAATTTGGCTCCTCGACCTGGGCTCGAACCAGGGACCTACGGATTAACAGTCCGGCGCTCTACCGACTGAGCTATCGAGGAATATCTCTATTGCGACGCTTTCGTGTTTAGCGTTGTCGTCAACAACCGAGAACGCAACTATAGCATGGTTTTTTGGCGTCGATCAAGCTGTGCGTTTTTTTGAACATCCCGGCTCAAAAGCTGATTTGGGCCGAGGCGGTGAAGGTGCGCTCGGCCAGGGGGATCAGGTAGATGTGGTCGAACTGGTTGGGCGATTCGCGCCAGGCACGGGTGTCCAGCAGGTTGGTCACGCCCAGGCGCCAGGTCACGGCCTTGTCGCCCAGGCGCTGCACCAGGCTGGCGCCAACGTCGATGCGTGTCCAGGCGGGCAGGCGCACGTCGTTGGCCACATCGGCCGTGCGGGGGCCTTCGTGCACGATGTCGCCCTGCAGGCTCAGTCCCTGCACGGCCGCAACACGGTAGCTGTTGCCCAGCTTGATGGCGTAGTCCGGCACATTGCTGGGGGCCTTGCCGTTGACGCCGTTTTTCACGCTGTGGCGGCGTTCGGCATCCAGCACCATGGCCGATGCGGTCAGGGCATATGCCTGGATGCGCGCGCTGACCTGGCCTTCCAGGCCCTGATGGCGCGCGTCGCCATCTCGCTGGTAGGTCAGCACGCCGCTCTGGTCGGCCACGCTGGCCGCTTCAGGCCGCACGATGTAGAAGTAGTTCACGGCCCAGTCCAGTTGCGCTTCGCTGCCCTTGAAGCCCACTTCCCACTGGCGGCTCTTGGCCGCAGGCAAAACCTGGCCGCTGTTGGCATAGATCCCCAGAGGCGAGGTGAACTTGGCCGGCAACACCTCCACACCTTCGCCCCAGCTGGCATACACCTGCCGCTTGGGGGCCCACTCGTAGCCCAGGGCCAGCCAGGGCGTGGTCAGGTCCTGCGCCACACGCGAGGTGGGCTGGGACAGGTCTGACAAGGTTTGCGCCCGTGTCAGCTGGGTGTGGCGCAGGCCGGCCCAGGCGCGCCATGCGTCGCTGAGCTTGATGCTGTCGCGCAGGTAGAACTCGTTGCTGCGTTCCTGGCGGTCGTTCTGGGCGGTGAGCATGGGCAGGGGGCTGGCCGGCACGGTCACATTGCCCGTGATGTCGCCCACGCCCGCGCCGTTGTAGGCGGCCGTGGGCACGTCGATGCGGGTCAGTGAGCGCATGGCGCCCGCGGTGATGTCGTGCGTTGTGCTGCCCAGCGTGAGCTGGCCGGCCGTGTGCACGTCCAGGGCCCTGGTGACGCGGACTTCGCCCGGGCTGCGGTAGTCATACAGGTAGAAGCTGCCGTTGGCCGCGTAGCGGTCGCATTCCAGGCCGGTGTTGTAGCAAAGCGCGGTGCCGAAGGGGAAGGCCGCGCGGTCGTCGCTGCGCAGGCTTTGTTCGCCATAGGTGCCCACCAGTTTCCAAGAGGGGTTCAGCTCGTGCGTGGCGCGCAGGGTGCCTGTTGTGCCTTGCATCACCAAGGGCTGGGTCCAGGCCTGGTTGTTCAGGTTGATGTTGGGGTTGATGCTGCTGGCCGAGGGCAGGGTGCTGCCCAGCAGGCTGAAGCCGGGCACGCTGGCCTGGCTGCGTTTGCTGTATTCGATTTCTGCTTCGAGCAGGGTGCCCGGGGCCACGCGCCAGTCGCCGGCCAGGGCCAGCAGGTCGCGTTGGCCGCGTGTGTTGCGGATGGCGGTGTTCAGGTGCTCGTGCGCGGCGTTGACGCGCAGGCCGAATTGCTCGGTCTGGCCGAAGCGGTCGCCCAGGTCCACCGCCGTCAGCACGCTGCGGTGGCCGGTGAAGGCCAGTTCGGCGGTGCGGATGCGGCCATCGGGCCGTTTGACCACGTAGTTCACCAGGCCGCCTGGGCTGCTGGTGCCGGCCTGCATGCCGCTGGTGCCTTTGAGCACTTCAACGGCGGCCTTGTTGTCCAGCGCGATGCTGGTTTCAGCATTGATGGGCAGGCCTTCGCGGCGGTAGTTGTGGGTGACGTCGAGCACGTAGCCGCGCACGGTCAGAAAGTCCCAGTAGCCACCGGCGTTGTAGAAGTCGCTGATGCTGGCGTCCAGCTTGGTCACATCTGCCAGGCGTTGAACCTGGGCGGTTTTCAAGGCCTGGTCGCTGAAGCGCTCGGCCTGCATGGGTTGTTGCCATGCGGGTGTGTTCTCGAAGCCGCCAATGCTGGTGCGGCTTTCCCGTGCCTTGGGCGCAGTGACCGTGATGCCGGGCAGGCTGACGTCCGCCTGCGTTGGCACCTGGGCGTGTGCCCCTGGGCTGGTGACGCCATTGAGCAGCAGGCAGGCAATGGCCAGTGCAATGGGTGATGCAGAAGGATGGAAGGTGCGGCGCATGGTACGGCTGGTGCTCAATGGGTGGGCCAAGCCATGCCGCAGAGAGCCGTGGTCCGTCGCGCGGGGGCACGCTCATGGGTTGCCACCTCACTGGACCGCGCTTCCCTCCGCGAGCATGACCTCGTTCAGGTTCGAAGGGACTCTCTCAGCGTGGCAGGCCTGTTGGCCGCACGCACCCCTAGCGGAAGCGCGAGTTTACGTGAGCCAGCCCGATCAGGCCAGCCCCAGTCGCTGGTGCAGCAGCGGGCTGGTGGTGGTGTAGAGCAGATGTTGCGGGCTGTCCGGGTGCAGCGCCAGCGCGGCATGGTGCGCGGCCAGCGTGGCTTCGTGGAAGCCGCACAGCAGCAAGCGCTTTTTGCCTGGGTAGCTGTTGATGTCGCCTACGGCGTAGATACCTGGGGTGCTGCTTTCGAAACTGGCGGGCGAGACAGCCACCTGTTTGCGATCCAGGGCCAGGCCCCACTGCGTCAAAGGGCCGAGCTTGGGGCTCATGCCTTGTCTGATCAAAAGGTGGTCCAGCGGCACGGTGCGGGTCTGGCTGTCAGCCCCGAGCACCTGCAGGCCAGTCAAGCGGCCTTGGTCTACATCAGCGCCCGAGGGCATGCCCACGACCATGTCAAGCTGGCCAGATGCCATCAGCGCTTGCACGCGCGCCACCAGGTCCGCCTCGGCTTGAAACTGGTCGCGCCGGTGCAGCAGGCTCAATCGCGCGGGCTTGCTGTGCGCGTCGGTGTGGTCGGCCAGGGCCACGATGGTGGACAAGGCTTCTTCGCCACCGCCGCTGACCACGAGGTGCTGCCCAGCCCAGGGCGGCGGCACCAGGTCTGGTGTGTCCAGATGGTGGTGCACGTTGCCGCACTGATCAAGCCCTGGCAGGCTCAGCGTCTTGGGTACAAAGGCCCCGGCGCCAGCCGCCACGAACACGGCGCGACAACGCAGGTGCAGGCCCTTGTCGGTCTGCAACTCAAAGCCGCCGCCTGGATGCGCTTGCAACTCGGACACCAGTTGGCGCAGGTGCAGGTTGCGGGGTGTGGCCTGGCCCTGGTCCGCTGGCATGAAAGGCCTGGCCTGAAGCAGCAACTGCTGCGCCAGTTCACGGCCTGTGCAAACGGGGACGCCCGGGATGTCGTAGATGGGCTTGTCCGGGTACAGCGCCACGCACTGCCCACCCGCCTCGGGCAAGACATCAATCAGCTCGGCCTTGATGCCCAGCAAGCCCAGTTGAAAGACCTGGAACAGGCCCACGGGGCCGGCGCCAATGACAACGGCGTCCGTGTCGATCATCATGGGCTTTGAGGGTGGCTGATCAGCGAATCAGCTGATCGAGCTTGTCGGTCTTGTCTTTCCAGTCGTCGGCATCGGGCAAGGGTTCCTTGCGCTTGGTGATGCTGGGCCAGGACTTGGACAGGTCTGCATTGATCTGGATGTACTGCTGCTGGTTGCCTGGCACGTCTTCTTCGGGGACGATGGCATTGACCGGGCATTCGGGGATGCAGACGGCACAGTCGATGCACTCATCGGGGTCGATGACCAGGAAGTTGGGGCCTTCGCGGAAGCAGTCCACCGGGCACACGTCCACACAGTCTGTGTATTTGCAGCGGATGCAGGCTTCGGTGACGACGTGTGTCATGTCGGTTCTCTTCGGGATCAGGTTGATGGATTTGGCGAGATTTTACGGGCTGGTGACGTTTCTAGGCGCCCGTGTTGTCTCTTGCTTGGCCACACAGTGGAATGTGGGTCAAAGGTTGTTCAGGTAATTCGGTGGCGCCTGCGCCCACGATGACCAGGGTAGGGCGCCCGGCGTGGATGGCGCTGGCCTCGTCCAGGCCGGCCACGGTGTGTACCGTATGGCGCACGTCGGGCCAGCCGGCTCGAGACACCACGCTCACCACCGTGTCGCCAGGCCAGCCAGCGTCCAGCAGGCCTTTGGACAGGGGCGCCAGTTGCCGGCCTGCCATGTAAAACACCTCGGTGTCGGCCCGCTGGCCTGGGCCCATGCCGTATTGCAGGTCGCCTGTGCGCGTCATGGCCGTGGTGAAGCTGACGCTGCGCCCGGTGCCACGACGGGTGAGTGGCCTTTGGGTGGCAGCCGCTGCGGCCAGGGCCGATGTCACCCCAGGGATCACTTCGCTGGCGATGGCCGCTTCGCGCAGGGCGTGGAGCTCTTCTTCCAGCCGCCCGAACAGGCTGGGGTCACCACCCTTGAGGCGGGCCACGATGGCATCCGGGCCGTGCTGGGCGCCCACCTCGCGGGCGTGGGCCAGCAGCAGGTCATTGATGCGTGTCTGGCCATTGAAGTCGCTGCCCGGTTGCCCCGAAAAACCGCGCTTGCCCACGTCTACCCATTGGGCCGAGGGCGCGAGGTCTTTCAGGTCAGGGTCGGCCAGGGCGTCAAACAGCACCACCTTGGCCTGTGCCAGCACCCGCGCACCACGCACCGTGATCAGGTCGGCCTGACCTGGCCCCGCGCCAATGAAGACGACGCGGGCGGTGGTGACGCTGGAGGCTGGTGCAGGCATGCGGGCTGTCGTCGGTGTGTGATCAGGCCGTCTTGACCAGCAACGCGCCACTGGTACGGTTGGTGGTTGGGTCCACCACGATCAGGGCGCCGCTGATGCGGTTGTCCAGATACGCTTCAACCGGCAATGGTTGCTGGGTCTGGATCTGCACACGGCCGATTTCATTGACGGCCAACTCGTGCGCGTCCTGGTCAGCCAGCGTGTGGATGTCAAGGCGGCTGTCGATGGCGGTGATGCGGGCTTGCACCCAGCGGTTGCCATGGCGCACCCAGTACTTGCGGCCCAGCACGGCGGGCTCGGTGTCCAGCCAGGCCAGGGTGCCACTGAAGGTGTCGGTGGGCTTCATGCTGCCGGGCGTGGCGATCCAGTCGCCGCGCGAGATGTCGACCTGGCGGTCCAGCACGATGCCAGCCGATTGGCCCGCTTCACACGAGGCCACCACTTCAGCTGAATGGCGCACTTCGGCCACAATGGCGTTCTGGCCACTGGGGAAGATCTGCACTTCGTCGCCCGACTTGACGCTGCCGTGCGCAATGCGGCCCCAGAAGGTGCGGTACTGGTGGCCAGTGCCGGATGCTGACGCTTCACCTTCGCCAACGCTGTCACGCGTCACGTACTGTACGGGGTGCAGCAGGGCGACGTCGTGGGCCTCGTCGGTCACGGGCAGCTCTTCAAGCACCTGCAGCAGGGTCGGGCCCTGGTACCAGGGCCAGTTGGCTGAAGGCGTGGTCACGTTGTCGCCACGCAGGGCTGAGACCGGGATCACGCCCTTGTTGACGATGCCGGCTTGTTCAGCGAACGCTTCCAGCGAGGCCTTGACGTTGTTGAAGGCCGTTTCAGTGTCGGTCTCGATCGCGTCCAGCTTGTTGATGGCGAACACGATGGAGGGAACGCGCAGCAACTGGGCCAGCAGGCTGTGGCGGCGCGTTTGCGCCAGCAGCGGCACGGGCGAGGCTTTCCAGTCGATCTTGGTGATGTCCACCAGCACCACGGCGGCATCACTGCCGGCCGCAGCCGTCACCATATTGCGGGTGTACTGCTCGTGGCCGGGGGCGTCGGCGATGATGAACTTGCGCGTCTTGGTGGCGAAGTAGCGGTAGGCCACGTCGATGGTGATGCCCTGTTCGCGCTCGGCCTCCAGGCCGTCGGTCAGCAGGGACAGATCGATGGGCTCACCGGCGGCGCGCTTTTCCAGCGCATCGAGCTGGTCAGACAGAATGGCGCGGCTGTCAAACAGCAGGCGGCCGATCAGGGTGCTCTTGCCATCGTCCACGCTGCCTGCGGTCAGGAAGCGCAAAGCTTTGTGTGCCAGCTCTTCTTTGGCGTGGCATTCGACTTGTTGTGCAGACATCAGAAATAACCTTCCTTCTTGCGGCGCTCCATCGAGGCCTCGGACGTGCGGTCGTCCATGCGGGTGGCGCCACGTTCGCTCACGGTCACGTGCAGGGTTTCGGCGACGATGTCGGCGGGGCTTTGCGCACCGCTCTCAACGGGGCAGGTGCAGGTCATGTCGCCCACGGTGCGGAAACGCACGTCCACCGTTTCAATCGTTTCGCCTTCGAGTGCGGGCGTGACCTCGGTCAGCGGCACCAGCAGGCCCTTGCGGCGAATGACCTGGCGGGCGTGCTTGAAGTAGATGTTGGGCAGCGGGATCTTTTCGCGCTCGATGTAGAGCCACACGTCCAGCTCGGTCCAGTTTGAGATCGGGAAGGCGCGGAAGTGTTCGCCCGGCTTGATGCGGGTGTTGAACAGGTTCCACAACTCGGGGCGCTGCTCCTTGGGCTGCCATTGGCCAAAGCTGTCGCGGTGGCTGAAGATGCGCTCTTTGGCTCTAGCCTTTTCTTCGTCACGGCGGGCGCCGCCCATCAGGCAGTCAAAGCGACCTTCTTCGATGGCTTCGAGCAAGGTCACCGTTTGATGGCCGTTGCGCGATTCCAGCGGGTAGGCCAGGCGCACGGTGCCCTTCTTGATGGACTCGTCCATGTGCGCCACGATCAGGCGCTCACCGATCTCGGCCACGCGCTTTTCGCGGAACTCGATCACTTCAGGGAAGTTGTGGCCGGTGTCCACGTGCAGCAGCGGGAAGGGCAGTTTGCCTTCCAGCTTGCCTTGCGCGTTCTTCATCTTGAAGGCCTTTTCGGCCAGGTGCAGCACCACGCAGGAGTCCTTGCCGCTGGAGAACAGCAGGGCGGGGCGCTCGAAACTGGCGGCCACTTCACGCAGGATGAAGATGGCCTCTTCTTCCAGCGCATCGAGGTGGCGGT
>Ga0209066_10003849_pt1 | contig 16828 bp, 10 predicted proteins | sample All_14_2_FD_187198 | JGI IMG/M metagenome (GOLD analysis project Ga0209066, IMG submission 187198) | Freshwater microbial communities in response to fracking from Pennsylvania, USA - Allegheny Zone_MetaG_DW_15 (SPAdes) (version 2) ... | reverse complement strand
AAAAAGCCCTTGACCTCCACGAGGGAGCAAGGGCTTTGTCACCATCTGCGGGGCGCAACCCCCGCGCTGTTGACAGATCACATGTGGTCGATCATCACATGTAAATCTGGCTGCAGCCCGCGCCGCACAAGGCCCTGCCCTTTTGTCGAACGCGAAAACCCTCCAATTTCACCCTACTACATGTGAGATGTCCTGGGATGTAATGGGACGAATTGCGCTTGCTCGTGGTTCGGCTGTCACCACTTCGTCAGGTCCGATGCAACTCTATCACCCGCTCGGCTGCGTCAAGACCAGCGGCCGAACACGGTGTCGGGTAGATGTAGCTGAACGCCAAATTGAACTCGCGGGACTGGAGTGTCGCGCCTCGACCTTTGCTGTCATTCTACCGAGGTGCTTGAACGTCTGGTCTGCAGCGAAGCTGCCCTTCTGCGGACAAATCCGATCGCCAGCTCGGCAGCGTCGGTCATAGGCGATAGACCCGTGAGCTCAGGGGCTTCGTCGACTTCCGGTCGGTCAATCACTTGGCCACGACGGCCAAAGGCGCATCTATGCGGCCTGATTTGCAGCAGCAGAGTCCTCCAGCTCTTCAACCGGGTGGACTCGCCCACTTGCTTCAACGCTGCTTGCTGGCTTGTGACATGACTGAGGCCGCCAGTTCCCTTGTCTTGCCCGCACCGATCCAAATTTGAGGCTCAGTCTTCGGTCGGCGTCAACACCCTTGTCTCTTTGGCACATCGTTCGCCAGCCAAAACGCGTGAGGCCTCGTCTTCCATCTTGGTCTCGGTCTGTTTGTTGCCACTCCACAGAGACAGTGCCGAACCCGCCAGGCGCTTGGTCACTTGCGGGGAACTGCTTTTTTGCAGCGTTTCGGAGGCTAGTCGACCAATTCGTGAGGACATCTGCATTGCGTTCTTGGACATGGCTGCTCCTTTCACTTCATGATTTGGAGACGGACCGAAACGCACCACCTTGTTGCCTTGGGCCTGTAGGCAACCTCAATCGGACGGCCAGCTTTTTGGTGCAGCCTTGCCCGTGGATGCGGACCCAAACATAGGCAGGCAGCTTGCGTGAGTGCCCCCCTATTCGCACTCACGGCCATGAGCGGTTGGCCTTGAGCTCGCACCATTGTCCGCCAGAGACTACGACCGCCACCTCTTCATGGAAGAATGGGAGCAGCGAAGGTGGATCGCCACGGCTGGATTTTGCAACCCTGTTTACTGTATTTCGAGGCGGGACTGAAATTCTAGAGCACGGTGACGTCAGCGCAATCCAAGTTGAGGTAATCGGTTAGCTGCAAGACAAGCTGGCGGGACTTCGTCGATTCAGGAACCCATTTTCTGCAGCTACGCAGGGAGCAGTCATGACAAACCCACCGACGAGCGACTGGAGAGACATCTTTTGCGGCAGAACTGAGCAACTTGCAGAGCTTGGTCGCGCTTTTGCAGAGATCACCACTGGCAATGGGCCCAAGCTCTGCGTTGTGCTCGGTGATCGGGGAATGGGCAAGACACGCCTCGTTCAAGAGTTCTATCGCCTACTGTCCGAACACCACGACCCGGACAATTATTGGCCTGACGCTTCTCTGTTCGATGGTAACAACCTTCGCGTCGCTCCTGAACTTGATGATGCACAGACCCGCTCTCACTACGAAAGCTTCGTGCTTGAAGAGCGGCCAATACCGTTCCTCTGGTGGGGCTTCCGTTTAGCCGATCCGCAGGCGAGAAATGCAGCAGTCGGTGGGCTTGCCGCGCATCGGAATACGCTAGATCTACACCTAGTACCGGCGCTCTTCGGCCGCGCGCGCTCAAAGATGTCGCAGAGCTTAATAAGCTCCGCACGAGAACACGGGATACAGTTGGGCAAGAAAGCGGTCCTCGACCTGGTAAAAGCCATTCCCGCGATTGGCGCAGTGGCTACTATCTTTGAGTGGGGTATAGAACTTTCAGAGCGAGCTGGACAGACCGCACTTGCCACGAGAAAGGCGCAGGCAGCCGATCAAAAGGAGCATGCATCGACCTTGTCAAGCCTAGGCGAGGAGCGCTTAGTGGGGCTGTTGGAGCGCACTCTGGATGATCTAGCAGCAGTTTTGGCTCCACAGGATGGCATGGCATCGCTGCCGGCCATCGTTTTCTGCGACGACGCGCAGTTTGCCGGGCTTGGCGGAGACGAAGGAGCGCTGCGGCTGCTGGAAGGCATTTGGGAGCGTGCGCGTCTAGGTGGGTGGCCATTGTTGTTGGTTCTCACGCACTGGTCGGTGGAATGGCACCAGCGAATTCCCGGCGCGAGTAGCGACGAAGCAGCTATTAATCGTCACGTTGCAGGCAGCTTCTCTCAATTCCCACAGGTTGGTTCTCTAATGGAACTGTCAGCGGAGCCAGAACTCGTGAGGCTTGTACGCAGCGGACTTCCTGGTTTGCCTTCCGAAGATGAGCAACTGATGTTGGATAAGGCTGACGGCAACCCTCAACTTCTCGTTGAATTGGTCGAGCTTGTTAGACGTTCACCAGCCTGGAGGCCTGCTGGGCAAGCCGGCTTTACTAACCACGCGCGAGCACAGATCGAGGGCCGTTCATCAAAGCTAGTCGAGCTAGTACGGGAGCGTCTTGAGAGCGCTTCTACTCCCCAACACGTAAGACAGGGCGTCGCGCTGTCAGCTTTACAGGGGCTTAGATTCTTGCGCGTCCTCACACACGAGGCTGCGCAGTCCCTCCATTTTACCAACAGCGTAGAAGCACTCACCTTAGCGCAGCACCCACACAGGTTGGTGGTAGACGTAGAGGAAGGTTTGACGGGCTTCGTACAGCGGGCATATCACGAGGCAGCTGTATCGCTTGTTGGGCAGTATCTTGGTGAACCTAGCATCGTTCGCAGCATGCTTACACGCGCTGCGGTCGCCATCTCGCAAAGCACAGATCGCTGGCAGTCTCTGAGTGCGACTGAGCAAATTGCGTTGTTGGGTATGCTAGTAGAACTCGGAGAGAGCGATCCCGATGCTGAGATTCGTCTACATGCAGCGCGTGGACTTCTTCGGTTGGTAAGGGAGGTGCTCTCGTCACAGCGCGGAGCAGATTTTGCTCGAGCGGCTGAGCTGGCAGATCGATTCGATCGCGGGCTGGGGCAGCGTTGGACGGCCACAGACTTTCACACCACTGAGCTTGCACCGATATGCGAAGCACTCGCGGACTGGCATGGCAAAGCCCGGATTCATGCTTTTGCCGGAAGCGTACTGGTGCAAGCGAGGGCGGCACATGGAAGCAACCCCGATCTGCGCTCACTTCGCCAGGTGATGTTCTGGGCGAGTTGGGCAGCTGAATCAGAGCGAGCCTTGGGACGTTGGCCCGAAGCCGAAACGCTTTCCCGGGAATGCCTAAATATTTCTCGTGAGCTGGCCGCACAACTCAATGAGCCTGCGGCTGACTTCGATCTTTCCGTGTGCCTTGAAAAGGTTGGATTGGCAGCCGAAGCCCAAAGCCGCTGGGTAGAGGCGGAAGCTCTTTATCGCGAGAAACTAAGCCTCTGCCGCCGACTGGTGAATCAACCGGGCACCACAGAGTCTTGGAAGCATCTTTGCTCAGCGCTCGAGAGATTGGGAGTTAACGCCGAGTCGCGAGGCTGTTGGGATGAGGCCGAGGGATTGTATAGAGAGACCCTGAAAATCAGAAGAATGTTAGCGGAAAATCTGGCCACTCCTGAGGACCGGAAAGCCTTGTGTACAACGCTAATTGACTTCGGCCAAGTCGCGAAAAAGCTCGGACGGCGGCATGAGGCCGAAGCTCTATACCGCGAAAGCGTAAGTATTTCCCGCGAGGTGGCCGAGCATCTCTGCACGCCTGAGGCTCGCAGAACGTTAGCAGTGACGCTTTATAACTTAGGCGAGATTGCACTCGAAGACGGAAATTGGGATGAAGCCAATTCACTGCACGGCGAGGGCTTAGGCATTCTCCGTGACTTGGCGAAGAAGCTAGGCACAGTTGAAATATTACGCGATTTGCATGTATCACTCATGAGTTCGGGACGAGCGGCGCAGGGATTGGGGCGCTGGACCGAAGCCAAAGCGCTCTACAGCGAAAGCCTGAGCATCAGTCGCCAACTTACCGAACTATTGGATACGCCAGGCGCCCGACGCGATTTTTGCAGCGCGCTGTCCCTTGTTGGCCAAGTCGCGCAGATTGAGGGCCGTTGGAACGACGCCGAAAATTTGTACTGCGAGACGCTGGAAGTCCGTAGACAACTGGCCGATCTGCTCGGCACGCCAGACGTCCGACGACAATTGTGGGCATCCCTTATCAACGTTGCTGACGTCTTGCAATCACAGAACCGCTGGGACGAGGCTGAGGCAATGTATCGTGAGTCTCTGGCGATTTGTAAGCAACTGACCAAGCTCCTAGGTACTCCAGATGCCCTACGAGAACTGTGGACGTCGCTCATCAAAATTGCTGAGGCCGTACAAGCACAGCGCCGCTTAGACGAGGCCGAAGTGCTGTACCGCGAGAGTATGGAAGTAGGTAAACAATTAGCCGAGCTGTTGCGCACCCCAGATGCGCGACGAGAATTCTGGGCTTCTCTCATGGAAGTCGCTAAGGTCGTACAAGCACAGAACCGCTTTGACGAGGCCAAAGCGCTGTACAACGAGAGTCTTGAAGTCGGTAAACAATCGGCCGAGCTGTTACGCACACCTGGTGCAAAGCGAGACTTGTGGGCATCTTTCATCAAAGTCGCTGAGGTCTTGCAAGCACAGAACCTCTTAGACGAAGCCGAAGCGTGGTATCGCCAAAGTCTGGCGATCGCGAAACATTTGGCTGAACTATTGCACACGCCGGATGCCGGACGAGACTTGTGGGTGTCTCTCATTAAAGTTGGCGAGACTTTACAAGCACAGCACCGCTTGGACGAGGCCGAAGTATTAAATCTCGAGAGCCTCGTGGTCAGTCGTGAACTTTCCGACCAACTAGGTGGAACACCTGATGCTTGTCGCTATGTTTACGAGTCCCTCAACAACGTTGGCCAAGTCTTGCAGGAACAAGGTCGGTGGGAGGAGGCCGGGACGCTGTATTTTGAGAGCCTAGACATCAGTCGCAATCTGGATGCACACCTAGGCACGACAGAGACAAGGCGCGATATTTCGATTTCTCTCGACAGAGTTAGCGAGGTCGCGAAAGCCCAGGGTATGTGGGAACAAGCCGAAGTGTTATACCGTGAGAGCATGCACATTTGTCGCGAACTGGATGAGCAGCTAGGCACGCCCAGAGCACGGAGGGATATGTTGGTATCGCTCATCAACCTCGGGGAGTCGGTACACAAACAGTGCCGCTGGAACGAAGCCGAGGCCCTATACCGTGAGAGCCTAGGCGTCAGTCGCGAACTAGCCGCACAATCCCTCACGCCAAGGGCTCAGCGTGATCTCTCGGAGTCTCTTCAGTGTGTAGGCCAAGTCGCCTTGGCGAAAGGCAATTGGGATGAGGCCGAACTGCTATACCGCGAAAGCTTAGAAATCTGTCGAGTCTTGGCTGATCAAATAGAGACGTCTGGTGCCATACACGATCTTGGCCGAGCCTTGCTTCATTGTGCAGGGCTTTACAAAGAACGAAACGCACATGACTTCAGGTGTGAAGCATTAAAAGAGGCGCGGCATGTATTCGCATTTCTAGCTGAACGGCTTGAAACACCAGATGTAGCGAGAGAATTTAGGTTTATCGAAGACCAACTTCGCGAAGAATGTTGTACTTCCGTCAAAGATTAGCAGTGAATAGGCACAGCTCATGTGCTCATTGCCTCAAGTAGCAAGGGTAACTCAGACTTAGGAACAGACATACGCGCATGCCTCTTTGCACTCGCCAGTAGTGTTCGAAGGAGTTGGATGTCCATGTCACGTCGTGCGGCGGCAGAAATGAAGAGCTTGAGCGAACTGATGACTTGCACGTTCGGAAAATTGGCAGCCGCGTAGTTACGCCCCTTACGCTCGTCCATCACCACAGCCATCTCACGGTTTGATGCAACTGCAAGGGTTGCACTTTCACCTTCATCAAGTCGTTGACCCAGAGGCGCCTGCACTAGCAAGAGGAAGTGTTCGTACTCCACGACACTCATGCTCAATTTGGCAACGACGCCTACCTCGACCAAGGAGTCCAACACACCTTGGTGGCTAAGCCCAGGGATAGGGTGCTTCAGAATTTCGCCGACCACCTTGTCCTCCAGCAAGCATGGTTGCGGCAGAGCACTCAAGATTTCAGAAGGAGAGCCAGAGCCCAACAAATTGATGAATGCGCTCGAATCTAAAACCAACTGACCATTGGGCAGGTAATCACGAAACCAGTCCAATCAACTCCTCCCTTCCCTCTCCCCAAGCATCTTGGTCAAGCGCTTTGCGCACTGTGAGCAAATCTAACTCCAGCATGGTCGCAATTTGTTGCTCGGTCAGCAAATCTTTTTCATGGGCGGCAATTGCCAGTAGCATGATCCGAGGAGTGAAGCTGGGCGGCTCCTGAGTGAGCCCAAGTTCCTCGCGAACCACTGCTTGATGCTTCAATCCAAGGCCTTGGCTTCTTAACCTTTCGTAGGTCCCCTGCGGCAGAAGCTTCAGGGACACCATCCGACGAACAAGCGCCTCCATAGACACGTTGAAATACAACGTCATGGCCAACAACTCTCGAACAGTGAAACTGCCCACGAGCTTCTTGAGCTCGGACGCCCTCTTTCGAACGGCAGCGGCTGGCATCAATAGGCAGCATCCGAACATGTCGCAAAAGCGCTCTTCACGGCTTTCAAAGGTTTCATCCGCAAAGTGGACTGAAACCCCAATTTTTCGTAGAGCGGCGTGCGCAAGCTCGTGCGCAGCGGTAACTCGTCGCCGATAAATGGGATGCTTGAGGTTGAGCAGGACAAAGGCCCCCACCGCTTCGTTAAAGGCAATAGCGCCGCTGACTCGCGACGGGAGCGGGCGCTCGAACACCCGCAGCCCAAGCTCTGATTCTAGTAGTCCGTTCAGGTCCTGAATCGGTCCAATGCCGAGTCCGAGCCGAGTGCGAAGCCCCAGCGCTGCATCTTCAGCCTGCTGTTCAAGTGGCTCATCCTTTGACAGTTGAAACTGTGGAACGTCCATCTTTGGGCCTGGCATACCCACCAAACCCTCCAGTTGCAGTACCGAATTGGCAAGCCTGTTCAGCATAGACGCCACGAGCGCCTCTTCATCAATGCCGCTAATCGGGGCATCGCTCCGGAACTGCACGGCCATCTCTATCGATGCACTTCCATCGTTGAGCAATTCGGATTCCGAAGCCCCATAGAGCTTGACCATTGCGCGCAACTCAGCGCTCGTAAGCAGGCGCTTGCCAGACTCGATGGCCACTATTGTGGTTCGAGCCATGCCCAAAGCTGTTGCCGCAACTTCCTGCGTCATCCGGCACGTCGTTCGCGCACCTTTGAGACGCGAACCCAACACCTCCGGTCGAACTTTTAGTTCGAGCTCCATATCATCCTTGTGCAAGTTTTGCCACCCATGACTGCTTTCCGCAATAAGCAAGAAAGTTCAGCCATTCATGGCGATGTTGTTTCAGTAGGCCACTGAGGTCGGCTTTGACGTCCCCATGAGGACGACTTTGGTAGCGCGACAGATTTGCGGCCTCTGCCATGACACGAGAAGAACTCATGTCATCAGGAAGATCTGCCATGCGCTGCATGCTCCTCGCAGCGTTCAACGCCAGATCCCAATAGGCCTTTTCGCTCGTAAAGGTGTCGTTTGCCTCGACGCCTTCTCCAAGTGAACCAGCATGCAAGTCTAAGACCTTGTAGTCGGTGACGTCCTCAATCGACGCAGCATGCAGTGACATTCTGCGCAAGAGACAGTTCCCGCAAACACCACAGTGAACCTGGCGACCATGCTTGTTTGCATGGCGGGAATCATACGAGCACGATGAGTGCCCTTTTAGCCAAGACTCACTGTCGCCGTGGATGCTCTTTAAGGCACTTAAGACCTGTCCCTTCGTCTGGTACAGAGCGGGATGGCGAAACGTAATCTCAATCTGAGTCAGGCTATGAATGAATTTTGCTAGCCTGGTAGTGAATCCCGGATGGCAACTACGGTGCGGAGCCTCTTCGCCCATACGGATGAGAGAACCACCAAGACTTCCCTGACCGTTCTCAGGAATGAGAACTTCACGATTGCCTGATAGGACAGCGGCGTAGGCGGCGAGCATGTCGAAAAGAAACGGTCGGGTCCTAAAGCTCTGCTCCGCATGCTTGGGTTCCAGGAAGCTCGTGGCAACCGGAATGGGCGTAACTCGCTTGACTGATGCTCGACCTAAGAACCTCATACTGGGCTCCTCTCTGGTTGCGCACAAGCGAATTCGAACGATGTCTACCGATTCGTTCTTGTTTTTAAAAATCTCGCCTTGCGCATATGAGTCCAAACCGTGACTGAACGGGATGAATGTACGGCTGGCTTCTGGCGCCGAGACAAGAGGTGCTTGTCCATTTGGTGGCGGCCTGTGCCGACGCTTCACGAAATTGATGTTCCATACGTCGCCCGTCAAGTACTCCAACATCTCCGTCAGGCTTTCCGAGACTGCCGGCTCCCGCCACGTGCTCAGTTCATATACGGGCATGACCACATAGAGCCGTCGGCTCCAACGCTCGCCATGCAGCCTGCGCACCGACCGGTCCATGCAACGGATCGCCCCAAGCACGACGGAAAGGTCGCGCGAGAGCGGATTCACCTCGGAAAAGCAGAAGTCATGCAGGCGGTCGGTTTTGACCAGCAGTGCGTCGCCCAGTGGCATGCGAAAGTGATTTCCCTCTCGTTCATAGGTCCCCTTCTCCATGACAGTCAAGGAGCCGTCAAATTTTGATAATTCAGGGCGTGTCATGGTTAAAAAACAACCAGTTCAAGAGAAGATGAAAGCAACTGGTCAGTTGATAGTTTTCGTCGGCGGGTAGGTTTGGCTTCAGCCGAGAAGTCGCACAGCTTTGCTGCCTGCGTCAGCGCTCTTCGAACCTCTGTACCGGTCTGATAGTTAACAGCTTTAGCAACGCTTGAAGCAATGTGCTCAATTCGGTCCTTGGCATATTCCGCGCCGGCCGCATGCAGCACTTGATTTCTAAAAAATGGGGTTGGTTGCTGCTCAGCCAACATACCCATCGCCACCTCACAAACCGCGCGTCCTTGAACCGAAATGGGGCCTTCCTGCATTTTCAGTAGGCTACGGTACATCTTGTCGCCCCCCCAAAAATCATAGGTGCTTACATCTAAAACGTCTGAGATGCGTAGGCCATTGACTGTGTCATGTCGAGATGATTCTTGCCATACCGCGTTTGCAATGAGCACTGAAATTTCTTGTGCGCTTCCTCTGTCTCGCGAAAAGCATCGAAGCACCCGACGCCACGGTGGCGTCAAAGAAACAGTTCTATGCAGGTCATCGCGCACACGAATCTCCCAATCAATGGGCTCAATGTACTTCGCGACAATGACATTGTCAACACAATTTCACTTTTACATTGACATTGTCATGCGCAAGCTTTCTTGTGGCGCATCCAAAATCCTAAGCCTCGTGCGCTGCCCAGGGTCAACGCTAAAGCGCACTGCGCAGCGCAACAAACTGGTGATTAGGCCCTTCTGAGCGCACTTCCAGCATTGGGCTGTTCGACATCACATAGCCAAGAGGCTGGTCGAACGGGAACGGATAGAGGACTGCCAAAGACTGTAGGGTAGCCAGGGAGATTGCCTTTCGCTGATAGCGAAGAGCAGCCTCGACCACCCACATCACCATCTTGTCGTCCTTCAACACTATGGGTTGCATGCGTACCAGCCGGGTGCCCTTCTCTACCCGTTCAATCACACCCCAGTTAGCTTGGGTTTGAATCACGTACTGAGCAGATCGCTTCATAGGCTGCCGATCGCCGTACACCTCAACCATGCGGCGGTAAATTTCTAACGTTGTGCAATCGCCTTGGATTGACGTCAAACGCCCAATGAACTCCGCCACCTGACCAAAAAATGGATAGGTGGCGATCGATGCACCCCACGCAAAGGCGGCGAAATCTCCGGCCCTGTCTGCGCCCGTGAACAGATCGACTCCACGGTCAATGAAGTCGACTAGGTCGGCTCTGGGTTGAAGCGCAAGAGCGTTCAACTTCGTGCGGGTCTTGGCTTTTGACTCTTTCCCCAGGCCAGCAGCATCCAGCAGTTCATTCAGCTCGTCGAGACTGGCTTTTCCCGCACGCACCTTCAGCGCCGCAGCAACCCAATCGAGCTGTATGAACCGGTCGAAGCCAATTTGAGGGGCTGTCAAAATCATTCAGTTCAACTCACATAACTTATCTTGACGAATGGCACCAAGAGCTCTTCCACCGAGATGCCGCCATGCACGACAGCAGGCTCGCCATCCTGCATGAATGCAGTGCGCCCGCTTGCGAACAATGTCAATAAGTTAGCAGGCAGACCTGCAACGTCAAGGCGGTAGGTGTTCGGATTTGCAGCCGCAGACTCCGCCACCAAGGCTTCACTTCGGTAAGTGCGGACGCGCTCCCCACGCATTTCTGGCGCCACACCTTGGTTGAGCCGCCCCTGGCCAAGCGCTTCCACATTGCCATGATCGGCTGTCAGATAAACATGGAATCCTTTGTCGATCAACAGCGCAAAAAGTTGATCGACAAAGCCAGACTCACACCAACCATCAATTTGGGAGGCAATGCCTCGTTTGCCCAAAACGGCACCGTGCACGATCTCGTCAATCGTGTCCACCACAATGCCTGCGACCTTGATCAATGGCACGGACAAGGCCGTGTCCAAGTCCTTCAATTGGTCAGTGCGCTTGAGTCCCTTGCGATACATGACTTCATTGGCGCGCAAGCCATGGTCTTGCCAGAACCGTGACCACTGAGCTGGCTCTGGTGACGTGGACTCGATCGTCTCGGCAAACTCTCTGGGCTTGAGGCCAGAGAACAGCGCCTGCCGTGACACCGATGTCAGTGTGGGCAGCCAAGCAAAGCAGGCGCCCTCCTCAAAGCCCAGCTTGGGCGCTCGCTTGGCCAGGGCCTCTCGGATTTGAACCCACTGGTCGATGGCTAGACCATCAAAAACCAGCAACGCAATCTTGGCTTCACCGGCACTTTGCCGCATCGAAAGAAAACGTGGCACATGGTGCACCATGACCGGGCCCTTTGCGACCGGCAGCGATGGTAGATCCGCGTAGTGCTTCGTCACCCATTGCCTCAGCCGCTCGTCAGCGGCAGTCTGTAGCTCTGAGATTGCAGCCTTCAGCCCCTCTGCGCGAACCGAGTCCAACGCATGAAACCGGGCAATCACCTCACCCACTCGGCGAGACAAGACCATCCAGTCTCTGTAGGGTGACTCCAGTGCTGGCAGGGACTGAAGAATTCCCTTGATGCCCTCCGCAACCAGATTTCGCAGCGCCAGGGGGTCCTGGATAATGCCGACTTTTGCCCACTCAGGGATGGTGACCAGCAAACCTTGAACGGCCAGCGGGTGGAGCAGTCCATCCAGGAACATAGAGTCGATGATCACGCGCACGTCAGGGTGATCAAAGGGAATGTCCGCCTTGGTTGCAATGTCAGCTGATGTGGGCTCACCAGTACGAACGCCGGTCACACCGAGACGCGACAGATAGCGGTACCAAGCATTCTGAACAACACGAAGCAACGTGCTGTTTGACGAGAACAGTTCGCTGACAGCCAGATCCTTGAACCCAGCCTGGTCGCTCAGTACGTGCGCCACATGCTCGGCCAACACCACAGGCAGCGCTGAGCCGCGGTAATGCAAGCGCAACAGCTCGCGCCACAAATCCTCAGGTCTAGAAATCAGATGTGGACTGATCTTGAAGATGTGGGTCAGGGTGAATTCTTTGGTCGCAGCTTCGCCAAGCGCCTGTGACGCGTACTTCGCCTGCGCCGCGAACAGCTCCTCGTGGTGCTCCGAACCGATCTGACGAACAACTGGGTAGCTGAGCCTTGGGAACACGTCGGCGAGACTCAGGTTCACGCGCCGCGCCTGTCTCAGGTAGTCCCACGGCAAAGCACCGAAGTCGGTGCCGCGCAGGTGCAACACCAGTGACTTGGCCGGCCCCTCCTCGCCCATATCCCAAGGCCTCCGATAGCGCTCTTCGTACTCAGCTCGGAACGCGACGGAATCCTCAAACGACAGCAACTCAAAGCCACGCCCGCGCAACCCAGAAAGTACTTGCTCATCCAGCAGAACATCATCCGGGTCGGTGGCGATCCATAAACGAGCCAAGTCCGCCGGGAACTCCTGGAGGATGCGATCTATCCATTGGCTCATGTGTGCCCCACCCGAAGCATCATCACGGCATTTAGGTCTGGCACGCAGGCATCCGCATCGTCCAACGCTGCCATGCGCGCCTGGTACTCGGCATCCAACCGCTTGCGACGGTGATCCCGGACAGCGGGCAAGCCAATTCGGCCAAGTGCCTGATGCCGAGCTTCATAAGCATACTTAGCGCGTTCTCGATCTTCCTGCATCCGAGCCCGGTGCTCCCCAAGCATGTGTGAGAACAAGCGTTCGCCTTGTGTCTTGGCTGCCGTCATCGACGTATCGAACCAATGCAAGGCTTGCTCGGTGTCGGTGACGCCACCGATTTCAATCGTTTCAGTCAAAAGCAGATCCCAGACGCGCTTCGCCGTAGGCACAAAAGTTCGCCCATCGTCTGTTACGAAAACCGGCAGAAAGCGTTTACGGCTCAAACTTTCAGCAGACAGACTGATCTCCCAAAGTGACCAGACACCCTGTACCGCATCGGGCAGGCCGACAATTTTAACGACGGGCAGTGACTGCCCAGCCACGCAGCGTGACAGTTCACTGATCACAGCCCTGGCGCGAGGGTCCTCCAGGGTGACCCACTCCAAATTCGGGTTCTGCTCCGCCGTCCTCGCGTCGAAGCAAGCCTGCGTTGACTCGCTGCCATCCGTCCATCTGACACGCCAGGCGTCACCTGTTTTCACGGCATTGCCACCCCGCACGGGCAAACCGGAGGTGATGGCGCGCTCAAGCCAAAATTGAGCCGGGTGATCGCGCCACTTGCGGGCATCAAGGGCATCTAGGGTGTGCACGTCGTTCAGCAAGTCGCTGTTTTCTCTCTCGTCGGCGACCTTAGCGCGGACTTGATTGATTGCGGCGTCGCACGCCTTCTCGATCGAAGTCGGGTCTTGCAGCCCCTGCACGAACAGGTCGTCAAAAATCGGTTCGGCTTCTACGGAGTCCATCACATCAGAGGCCTTGTCCACGCCGAACTCCTGCGCAATCACTTCAAGCTTGGCCTCCAGCACCTGGCGAACACGGTGCTCAACCGTGTCTTCAAGGACGAAGTTGATGGCACGCACGACATGGCGCTGGCCGATTCGGTCTACACGGCCAATGCGTTGCTCGATTCGCATCGGGTTCCAGGGCATGTCAAAGTTAACGATCACGTGACAGAACTGCAGATTCAAGCCTTCGCCACCGGCGTCTGTCGAGATGAGCACCCGGATGTCGCCAGAAAACACCTGTTGTGCCCTGGTGCGAGCATCAAGGTCCATGCTGCCATTGAGCAAGGCCACCGAAAATCCACGGCTCTCTAGAAAGCCTGCCAGCATGGCCTGCGTGGGCACAAACTCGGTGAAGATCAGAACCTTCAACGCAGGGTCATTCTCTTCCTGCTGCAGCTTGTAAATCAGCTCCAGAAGTGCTTCAGCTTTTGCGTCCGTACCCTGGGCTTCCGTCTCGCGCGCCAGCGTCAACAGCAGGTCAACCTCAGCCTTCTCTTGCACCCACCCCGAGGCCTGAAGCGCGATGTCCACTTGGGTCTGGCCATCCAGCTCAGCCCACTCATCCATAGCGGCCGAATCAAACAAGGATGCCTGGGGCTGGGGTTCGTTGAGCAGCGCTTGACGCTTCTCCAGCGTGGTCCGAATAGCAGCGGTGCTGGACGTCACCAAGCGCTGCATCAGGATCATCAAGAAACCGATGTGGCGCTGCTTGGCAGCAAGCGCTTGGTTGTACCCATGGCGCACATAGTCAGTGACGGCCTCATACAACCGTTGCTGGGCCCCATGCCGGCCTTGCCAGGCCACGGGCTGCAAGCGAGTAACGCGAGGTTTGAACAAGGGCTGACCTTCCGAGTCAATCGCGTTGCGCTTTTCAGTACGGATGACAAATGGCCGGACCCGATCACGACTGACGCTGCCTTCATCCGGAAAGGACTCCCGGTCAATCAGCTGCATCAACCGCATGAACTGATCTGTCTTGCCCTGGTGTGGCGTGGCCGAAAGCAGCAACAGGTACGGAGAGGCTTCGGCCAGCGCAGCGCCCAACTTGTACCGCGCCACTTGGTCAGTACTGCCGCCCATGCGGTGTGACTCGTCAATGATCACCAAATCCCACGAGGCAGAGACCAAGTCCTCAAACCGCTCCCTGTTGTAGTTGTTCAGTTGCTCTAGGCTCCAGCCTTTGCGACCCTCGATCGGCTTGACTGAATCCAGGGAGCAGATCACCTGGTCGTGAAGGCGCCAGATGTTCTCTTCGTCAGTGCGCCACTGCCGAAATGCGGCGAGCTCCGTGGGGTCAATGAACTGAAGCTTTTCGCCAAAATGTTGGCGCATTTCGGCCTGCCACTGACGCACCAACCCCTTGGGCGCCACGACCAGCACACGCCGCGCCATGCCACGCAATTTGAGCTCGCGCAGGATCAGCCCGGCCTCGATGGTTTTACCCAGTCCCACTTCGTCCGCCAACAGATAGCGAATGCGGTGCTGGCTCATGGCCCGGTTGAGTGCGTGGAGTTGGTGGGGCAAAGGGACCACGCTGGACTGGATGGGCGCCAGCAGCAAGTTGTCTTCCAACGCATCGAGCAATTTGGCTGCTGCTGCGGTGTGAAGAATGTGCTCGACCGACGGCTGAACACTGTCGAGCGTGGCCAAGTCCTGTGATCGGGCACGCACAACTGCGTCCTTGGTGGGCAGCCACACACGGTAGGCGGTTTCACCCCAGATGTCTTGCCTGTCCACCACGCGGCATGGCGCGGCATAGCGACCATGCCAGCACCAAGCACCGACGGCGTGCCCAACCGTGGATTGGCAACCCTCCGCCATCAGGCCGCGGCCTCCGAGCGTGTCAGCGCCTGGTCATACCAGAGCAGCAGCTTCTCGTCTTCTTGCAACGTCTCCTCAGGCAGCTTGTTAGCCACACTGAGGATGGTCGCGTAGTCCTTGTTTGCCCACGCCAATCTGAAGCCTGCGCGCAAGACTTCCAAACGAGATTCTTTGATCTTGCGTCCAGTGAATGCCTTGTAGGTTTCAAACTCTTTAAGCAACGATTTCTCGCGCTTCTTCTCCAGGTCTTGGGCCTTGTTTGGGTCGGGCACATACCAGCGGTCGTTGGCTTTGGCCACCAGTGATGGATCGGTCTTGTCGAGGCCGCGCTGATCCTTCCAGTTGCTGGACAGGTATTTGTGGATCTGACTCGGAACCTCACCGACGCCGTCGTACTGAATGAAGTTGTCCTCCAGCAATTTATCCAATTCCGGAATGATCTCGCCCTTCTTCTTCGCCGAACCAATTTGCGGCATGTACTCGGGGTGGATCTCTGACCGAGTCGAAGGCCGTGTCAAGAGAAAGTTGGTCAACCAATCAATGGCGCTGCGCTCATCGGAGACAAACAGTTCAGCTTGTGCGACTTGCGGAATGCGAGTTCGCGCCTTCTCGTACTCGACCAACTGCTCGGGCAGAAACACCATACCGCCTGCCACATGAAACCGCATTGGCAGTTCTGCCAGAAACTCAGGCGTGGAAATCGGTACCATCGTACCGTGGCGGATGAACCAAGACGCCATGCGGTCGTAGATGCGACGCGGGTCACGTTCGACGATATTCAGTAACTCCTGTGGATAGCCCGAAGTCACTTTGACCACGGGCAATTGCTTTAAGTGCGTTTGCACAAAGTCCCACGCCGAGTCTATGGTTGGGCCGTGCTGATTGAATCGATCCTCAAGTCCACCGTTTGGCTTGTAAGCCGAGATCACCAAGTCCTGCTTCACTGCCGTGGTGGAAGTAACTTGACGGAAGCTACCCTGCACCTTGTCGAGCGCAGTGACTTCCGCAACGACAAAACCGGCCTGCTGCAACGCGACCTGAATCGCATTCCAAACTGCGGCCTTGCTGTTGGAGAAAACCACGGTCATCCAGCGCCCCGGCTTGAGCACGCGGTAGTACTCCGAAAAACATCGTTGCATCAATAGTTGATACTCTGTAAGCTTCTTTTTCTTAAAACGATCAACGATTGCCTCTGGCTTTGCGTCAGTTATTACCTGATGCCAAGACTCAACGAGAAAATTCAGATCCGCATAATAAATATTTTCCCCGAATGGAGGGTCGGTAAAAACATAATCTATCGATTCACTTTGAATGTTGATCCGATTCGCTGCACCGGTACCAACAATCGCGAAACCAGCAGACGGACGAAATGATGAAAATATCTTTGCCAACCTATCCCCACGCGCTCCAATCGCGTACCACGGAGCCACCTCACAGTGGTGCGCCGGCACATAGTAAACACCTGGCAAATATTTATTCACCTGCTTGAAACCCTGAGGCTGAAATCTATTGAGCACAGATGAAGTCCATATTGCCTGCTCAACGTAGAATAAGAGCGCCTGTCGCGTACGGTCATCCGCACATGCATTCGCTTTCCTCCACATCGCACCTAGGGAAGGTCTGCAAAACCCAGCCGCAGGGCGCGGGTCTTGCATGATGTTGGCGTCGAGATGATGCGTGGCAAACAGACATGAAGCAAGTCAGCTTAGGATTGAACCTGTCGACCAAGAAGACG
>Ga0209066_10003848_pt1 | contig 16828 bp, 16 predicted proteins | sample All_14_2_FD_187198 | JGI IMG/M metagenome (GOLD analysis project Ga0209066, IMG submission 187198) | Freshwater microbial communities in response to fracking from Pennsylvania, USA - Allegheny Zone_MetaG_DW_15 (SPAdes) (version 2) ... | reverse complement strand
GTGCACCTGTTGCTACCGCCAAAGTTGCCGCTGCGCCGACCATGCCTGCCAAGGCTGCTGTCGCGTTGTTGCCCCAAGTGGCCACGCCGGCCAGCAATCTGGCGGCCGAGCTGGCGGGTCGCCCGGAACAGCGTGTGCCCATGAGCCGTCTGCGTGCCCGTGTGGCCGAACGTCTGATCCAGTCGCAAAGCACCAACGCCATCCTGACCACGTTCAACGAGATCAACATGGCCCCGGTGATGGACATGCGCAAACGCATGCAGGACCGTTTTGAGAAGGAGCATGGTGTCAAGCTGGGCTTCATGAGCTTCTTTGTCAAGGCAGCGGTGCATGCGCTGAAAAAATTCCCGGTGCTCAACGCGTCGGTGGATGGCAATGACATCGTTTACCACGGCTATTTCGACATTGGTATCGCGGTGGGTTCACCGCGTGGCCTGGTGGTGCCGATCCTGCGCAACGCCGACCAGATGAGTTTTGCCGCCATCGAGAAAAAGATTGCCGAATTTGGCCAGAAGGCGAAAGATGGCAAGCTGGGCATGGATGAGATGACCGGCGGCACGTTCTCGATCAGCAACGGCGGCACCTTCGGTTCGATGATGTCCACCCCGATCATCAACCCGCCACAAAGCGCCATTTTGGGTGTGCATGCGACCAAAGACCGCGCCATGGTGGAGAACGGCCAGGTGGTGGTGCGCCCGATGAACTACTTTGCCATGAGCTACGACCACCGCATCATCGACGGCCGCGAAGCGGTTCTGGGCTTGGTGGCGATGAAAGAGGCGCTGGAAGATCCGGCTCGCCTGCTGTTTGATATCTAACAGTCAATTCGTCTTACCCAAGTAGTGCTCTTTAACCCGCAGCGCGCATTGGGTTTCTGACTCCGCGAATGTCCCCCGGATTGGGGCAAGCCCCAATCCTCCTCCTTTATTTCGCTGCATCAGAAGCCCAACACACGTCGCTAGGCACCGTTTGGATTGGTTCATTCATCAGCATGGCGTGTTGTCATGGACATTTGAAAGAAAAAAATGAGCAAGCAATTTGATGTGATCGTGATCGGTGGCGGCCCTGGTGGCTACATTGCCGCCATTCGCGCTGCCCAACTGGGCAAAAACGTGGCCTGTGTGGACGAGTGGAAAAACGCCAAGGGCGGCCCGGCTCCGGGTGGCACCTGCACCAATGTCGGTTGTATCCCGAGCAAGGCACTGCTGCAATCTTCAGAGCATTATGAGCAAGCTGCGCATCATTTTGTCGACCATGGCATCACGGTCAAGGGCCTGAGCATGGACGTGGCCAAGATGGTGGCGCGCAAGGACAATGTGGTCAAGCAGAACAATGACGGCATCCTGTACCTGTTCAAAAAGAACAAGGTCAGCTTCTTCCATGGCCGCGCGTCGTTCGTGAAGGCTGCTGAGGGCGGCTACGAGATCAAGGTCACTGGCGCGGCGGAAGAAAGCATCATCGGACAGCAGATCATCATTGCCACCGGCTCCAACGCCCGTGCGCTGCCCGGTACCCCGTTTGACGAAGAACTGATCCTGTCTAACGACGGCGCCCTGCGCATCGACACCGCACCGAAAAAGCTGGGCCTGATTGGTTCGGGCGTGATCGGTCTGGAAATGGGTTCGGTCTGGCGCCGTCTGGGCGCGGAAGTGACCATTCTGGAAGGCCTGCCGACCTTTTTGGGCGCGGTGGATGAGCAAATCGCCAAGGAAGCCAAGAAAGCGTTTGACAAGCAGGGTCTGAAGATTGAACTGGGCGTGACGGTTGGCGAGATCAAGACGGGCAAGAAGGGTGTGAACATTGCCTACACCAATGCCAAGGGTGAAGCCCAGACGCTGGATGTGGACAAACTCATCGTGTCGATTGGCCGGGTGCCCAACACCATCGGTCTGAACGTGGAAGCCGTTGGTTTGAAGCTTGACGAGCGCGGTGCGATTGTGGTCGATGGTGACTGCAAGACCAATTTGCCGGGCGTGTGGGCGGTGGGTGACGTGGTGCGTGGCCCGATGCTGGCGCACAAGGCCGAGGAAGAAGGCGTGGCCGTAGCTGAGCGCATTGCCGGTCAGCACGGGCATGTCAACTTCAACACCATCCCGTGGGTGATTTACACCAGCCCGGAGATTGCCTGGGTGGGCCGCACCGAGCAGCAGCTCAAGGCCGACGGCGTGGCTTACAAAGCGGGCACCTTCCCGTTCCTGGCCAATGGCCGTGCCCGCGCTTTGGGTGACACCACCGGCATGGTCAAGATGCTGGCGGATGCCAAGACGGACGAAATTCTGGGTGTGCACATCGTCGGCCCGATGGCCAGCGAGTTGATTGCCGAATGTGTGGTGGCGATGGAGTTCCGCGCCAGCGCCGAAGACATTGCCCGCATTTGTCACGCGCACCCGTCTTTGAGCGAGTCCACCAAAGAGGCGGCACTGGCGGTGGACAAACGCACCCTCAACTTCTGATGGGTGGTCATGGCAACCGTGCCATCCTGCAACCTGGTCATGCCGGGCTATGGGTCGGCATCCATGCCTCCGGCGTCATGGATGGCGGGTTGTGGCCCGCAATGACGGCCATTTTTCATACGCCGGGGTGGCTCAGCGGCCACGCCAGTTAGCGCCAAGCTTGTGACTGTCAAGAAAATTTACCTGGAGGAGCTCGCGGCGCGTGGCTTCAGCACCGATCCGGCGCAGTTGCGCGCGGTGCAGGCGCTGGAGACGTGTTCGCGCGCCTGGGGCCATTTCAAGGAAAAACGCTCCAACGCGTTCAAGAAGCTCATCAACCGCCCGCCGATCCCGCGTGGCGTGTACCTGTATGGCGGGGTAGGGCGCGGCAAGAGCTTCCTGATGGATTGCTTCTACCATGCGGTGCCCCTCAAACGCAAAACGCGCCTGCATTTTCATGAGTTCATGCGCGAGGTGCACCGTGAACTGGCCGCCATGCAGGGCACCGTCGATCCGCTGGACCGGCTGGCCAACCGCATCGCCACGAAGTACCGGCTGATCTGTTTTGACGAATTTCACGTCTCGGACATCACCGACGCGATGATCCTGCACCGCCTGCTCAAAGCCTTGTTTAAAAACGGCGTGGGCATGGTGACCACCTCCAACTTCAAGCCCGATGACCTGTACCCCAACGGCCTGAACCGGGACCGCCTGTTGCCGGCCATCGAGATGCTCAAGCGCGAGTTGCAGGTGATCAACGTCGACAACGGCACCGACTACCGCGGCCTGACCATGGAGCAGTTGCAGCTCTACCACACCCCGCTGGGCCCTGAGGCCGACACGGCCATGACCGGTGCGTTTGAGCGCCTGGCCGAGCAGCAGGACCAGGACCCGGTGTTGCAGATTGAGTCCCGGGTGATCCAGGCGCGCCGACGCGCTGGGGGTGTGGTGTGGTTCGATTTCAAGGCCTTGTGCGGCGGACCACGCTCGCAGAACGACTATCTGGAGCTGGCGACCCAGTTCCACACGGTGCTGCTCAGTGATGTGCCACAGATGGCGCCACGCATGGCGGCCGAGGCGCGGCGGTTCACCTGGCTGGTGGATGTGCTTTACGATCGCCGGGTCAACCTGATTTTGTCGGCCGCAGTGCCTGCCGATCAGTTGTACACCGAGGGGCAAATGGTCAACGAGTTTGCCCGCACCGTGTCGCGCATCAAGGAGATGCAGACGGGTGAATTTCTGGCGCTGGAGCGCCGTACTGTGGACACGCGGCTGACATGAAATCAAAGATTTGGGGATGTTTGTTGTTATCAGGCTGGTTGGCTGCCGCTGGCGCCCAGGAGGCGGCACCCTCACCGGATGCGCTGGATGTCACCACCGAGCGCCAGCGCATTGGCCAGGTCCGCGCTGGGCATGAAGCGCGGTATTTGCAGGCCGAGCGGGTGTGTTACAGCCGCTTTGCCGTGTCCGACTGCTTGCGTGATGCCCGCAAGGCGCGGCGCCTGGCCTTGGATGAATTGCGCCGCGAGGAATTGATCCTGAACGATCTGGAGCGGCAAAACAAGGCGATTGCGGCGCTCAAACGCATCGAGGACAAGCTGGCAGATCAGCAGAAAGCGCTGCAAGCACCGGCCGCGCCTGACGCGCCACGCTAACGCGGCTGACCCCGTCGCCGCAACGGTCATCCGGCTTTACGGGGCGGCCAACTCCACCTTGACGATCGCCAGCGACAGGTTGTCGCCACTGCCCTTGGCACGCAGGCGCGCTTTGTCGATCAGGAACTCGCTGGCCTCACGGGCCGACAGGGTGGCCAGCACCGAGCCCAGCTCGGCGTCGGTGAAGTAGTGCCACAAACCATCGCTGCAGGCCATCAATGTGTCGCCTGGCAGCAATTTGTCGATGGAATAGAGAGCCATCGGCGGCTCTTTCTCGGTGCCCAGGCAGCCCATCAAAATATTGGACTGCGGGTGAAAGTTGGCCTGTTCTTCCGTCAGTTCACCTTTGTTGACCAAGGTCTGCACATAGGAGTGGTCCTTGGTGCGTGTGACCAGCTGTTTGTCATGAAAGTGGTAGATACGCGAGTCGCCTGCATGCGCCCAGTGGCAACTGCCGTCCGGGTTCAGGACAAACACGGCGATGGTACTGTGCGGCTCTTCCTCGGTCGAAATGGCTGTGAGCTTGATCACCATGTGGGCTTCGAGCACCAGTTGGCTGAGCATGGCAACCGGGTCATCGGTGGCCGGGACGTAACGGTCAAACAACTGCCGCGCCGTCATCATGACCTGATCGGAGGCCTTGCGCCCGCCACTGCGCCCGCCCATCCCGTCAGCCAGCACCGCCATCAAACACCCCGGGACCCGGTGATGGGTGATCAGGCTGACCTGATCCTGCTGGTAATCCCGATCACCTTTATGGATACCGGTTGACGCGGTAACCCGGTAGCCCTTGGTGCTCATGCCCTCACCAGAACTTCCACCACGGCTGTTCTTTGGTTTTGAAGCCTTGCGTCAGGTAGGGCGACTGCGGATAGTTTTTTTCAAGCACCCGCCGGGCATCGTCACGCAAGTCGGGCATGTTGAGTTTGTCGTAGGACTTGACGACCAGAAACAGCGCTTCTTCAATGGCTGGCACACCCTGGTAGTCGGTGATGGCGGTCTGCGCCCGGTTGATGGCAGCCAGGTAAGCGCCACGCTCGTAGTAATAACGCGCCACATGCACTTCCGATTCAGCCAGTGAATTCACGATGTAATTCATGCGCGCACCGGCGTCAGCGGCGTATTTGGAGTCTGGAAAACGGGTGATCAGTTCCTTGAAGGACTCAAAGGACTCTTTGGCCGCTTTTTGATCGCGCTCGGACAGGTCTTGCCGGGTCAGGAAGCCAAACAGGCCGAGGTCATCATTGAAATTGATCAGGCCTTTCAGGTACAACGCGTAGTCCAGCGCCGGGCTGGCCGGATGTAATTTCATGAACCGGTCCAAGGTGGCCACCGCCAGCACGGGTTCACCGTTCTTGAACTGGGCGTAGGCTTTGTCGAGTTGTGCCTGCTGCGCCAGCGGTGTGCCGGCGGCACGCCCTTCGAGCTTGTCAAACAGCGGAACGGCCTTGTCATACGCGCCCGTGCTGAGTTCGTCCTTGGCTTCCGCGTAGATCTTGTTCGGACTCCAGCCTGCCGTGGGATCGACGGGGGTCGTGGAACAGGCGCCTAACAGCAGAACGCCACACGCCAGGGAACAGACGCGGGCAGCGGATAATTTGACATCAGGCATGTAGGACAGCTTTCTTGAAAAACAGTCATCAAATTATATCGACCCCCCCCTTGGCACCGGACAACGAGGGGGCTGACGAGGGCGGGGCGGAGGCCGAATGGCGGCCCTTGTCGTTTGGCCCGGCACACCATGGCCTGCGGCTGGATCTGGCGCTGACCGATCTGGTGCCCGAGTTTTCGCGCAGTTATCTGCAGCAACTGATCGACTTGGGCAGCGTGCTTGTCAATGGCAAAGTCGTCAAGAAGGCATCGGCCAAGGTCAAGGCGGGAGATGTCGGCCAGATTGAACTGCGACCCACGCCGCAAAGCCAGGCCTTCAAGGCCGAGCGTCTGCCGCTGGACATCGTGTTCGAGGATGAATCGCTGTTGGTCATCAACAAGCCCGCCGGACTGGTGGTGCACCCGGCGCCGGGCAACTGGAGCGGCACCTTGATGAATCGGCTGCTCGGCCATGACGCCCAGGCATTTACCTTGCCGCGCGCTGGCATCGTGCACCGGCTCGACAAAGACACCAGCGGCCTGATGGTGGTGGCGCGCACCCGCTTGGTGATGGACGCCCTGGTCCAGGCCATTGCGGCGCGCACCGTCAAGCGCCAATACCTCGCGCTGGCGCACGGCGCCTGGCAAGGACCGACGTTGCGGCAGGTGGACGCACCGGTCGGCCGTGACCCAGGCAACCGTTTGCGCATGGCAGTGGTCGATCTGTCCGTGCATGCAGGCAAGACCGCGCAGACTGACTTTGCGTGCCTGGCCACGGTGGACACAGGGTGTTTGCTCAAATGCACGCTGCACACGGGCAGAACGCACCAGATCAGGGTGCACCTGGCCTCGATCGGTCATGCCTTGGTGGCTGACCCGGTTTACGGTGGGGCAGCGGCGGCAGGCATGGCACGGCAAGCCTTGCATGCAGCCCGGCTGGCGTTTGATCACCCGGTCACCGGGCAGTCCTTGGTTTTCCGGGCCCCGCTACCACCCGATTTTGCGGCTGCGCTGGCGCACTGGGGCCTCAATTACAATAGCGCTTCTTTTTAGCCTGCCCTGCAGTGCGTTTGACGTGCCACCGATGACTTGTCGGTCCAGTTCACGTTTCCCAACTCTTGATGTGCCGCACCCTACAGGTGTGTTTTGACCGGAATTTGTCAACCATGAACGCGTTGGATGCCAAGCGCATCCTCGAATCTGCCTTGCTTTGTGCGCAGCAGCCTTTGCCTGTGCGGGACATGCGCGTCCTGCTCGGTGATGAGGTGACGGCGGCCACCATTGATGCCTTGCTGCTTGACTTGCAGGCAGACTGGGCAGAACGCGGCCTGGAACTGGTGTCGGTCGCCACCGGGTGGCGCTTTCAGAGTCGTCCCGACATCCGCGTTTACCTGGATCGGCTGCACCCGGAGAAGCCGCCGCGCTACACCCGGGCCACATTGGAAACGCTGGCCATCATTGCCTACAAGCAGCCGGTCACCCGCGGTGACATCGAGAACATCCGTGGCGTGACGGTCAATTCGCTCACCCTCAAACAACTTGAAGACCGCGGCTGGGTCGAGGTCATCGGGCACCGTGACACCATCGGCAGGCCGGCGCTTTTTGCCACCACGCGTCATTTTCTGGACGATCTCGGGCTGAACTCGCTGGACCAGCTGCCGCTGCTGACCTCACCCACCGGGGCCTCCGATGCGCTGGAAACCCTGCTGGCCAGCGAGTTGTCGACATCGGACATCGCACAGTTGACGGACATGCCAGCCAAAAGCTTGACACCCTCAGGCACCGCAGATCTCGACTGGTCTGATGACACCACCGCCAGCGCCAACTCTTTCGCACCCGCATCTGAACAGGACACACCATGACTGAACATTCCAACGAGCCCACCGTGCCCGCAGACGCACTTCCGGACGTGATCCGTTTTGAGGACGTTGTCTCAGGCGTCTTTGATGCGGTAGACAACACCGACGAGGTGGCGATGCTCAAACGGGTTTTGCCCCCGCAACCCGAGTCGCCCAAGCTGCACAAAGTGCTGGCCCAGGCGGGCATGGGGTCGCGCCTGGAGATGGAGCAAATGATCCTGGAAGGGCGCATCACCGTGAACAACGAACCGGCGCATATCGGCCAGCGCGTTCAGTTTGGTGACCATGTCAAAGTCAATGGCAAGCCGATCCGCTTCAAGATCGCACCGCCACCGGCGCGTGTGCTGGCTTACCACAAGCCCGCGGGGGAAGTGGTCAGCCACGACGACCCGCAGAATCGGCCGACCGTCTTTCGCAAGTTGCCCAAGCTTTTTCAGGGCAAGTGGCAGTCTGTCGGTCGGCTTGACTTGAACACCGAAGGCTTGCTGCTGTTTACCAGCTCCGGTGAGCTGGCCAACAACCTGATGCACCCCCGGTTTGGACTGGAGCGCGAATACGCTGTGCGGGTGCTGGGTGCGCTGACGCAGGAAGAAAAACACAAGCTGCTCGACGGTGTGCGGCTGGACGACGGCATGGCGCAGTTTGGTTCCATTGAAGACGGTGGCGGTGAAGGTTCCAACTGCTGGTACCGGGTGACCATTTCTGAAGGCCGCAACCGCGAGGTGCGTCGGATGCTGGAGTCGGTGGGGCATGCGGTCAGCCGGCTCATCCGTATCCGGTATGGCTCCATGGTGTTGCCGCGGGGACTGAAACGCGGCGCCTGGGTGGAGTTGGATGATGCCGACATTCGACTGCTGACACGTGCTGCACAAGCGCAAGGGGCCCATCCGCGGGAACCCGCCTCACTGCCCTCACCGGACAAGCGCAGTCGCACCGGGCGGCCTGCCAATGGGCCCCTGCGCGGTCCGGGCAAACCCGTGCGGGGGGGCGCCAATCGCGCCAAGCCACCAGGGCAGGGGGCCTCACCACAGCCGGATCCCCTGAAAACATCCTTGGGTTACATCGGTGCCGACAGCTTGTCCAGGCAACGGCAGGAGGCCGGCAAAAAGCGCTCCGGTGGACCTGGCGCGGGGCGGCGGGCCGGTGGACGCGGCAGATGAACCCACCCTTCAGGGCTCAAGTCAATCAGGCTCAGGTTAAGATCAAGGGCTTTGGTTGAATGACCAGAAACCACTTTTTATTCATAAGGAAATCTCATGGCTATCGAACGCACACTCTCCATCATCAAACCCGACGCCGTTGCCAAAAACGTGATCGGCCAGATCTACGCCCGCTTTGAGGCTGCTGGCCTGAAGATTGTGGCCTCCAAAATGGCTCACCTGTCGCAACGCGAAGCGGAAGCCTTTTACGCCGTGCACAAAGACCGTCCTTTCTTCAAGGATCTGGTCAGCTTCATGATCTCGGGCCCGGTGATGATCCAGGCGCTGGAAGGTGAAAACGCCATCCTGAAAAACCGTGAGTTGATGGGCGCCACCGACCCGAAAAAAGCCGCACCCGGCACCATCCGCGCTGATTTTGCCGACAGCATCGATGCCAACGCCGTGCACGGCTCCGACGCTGCCGAGACCGCCTGTGCCGAGGTGGCCTTCTTTTTCCCTGGCATGAACGTTTTTTCGCGCTGATCTCTGGCATGACCGTTGACCATTCACACGATGAACGCCACGCCCTGGCCAAGCGGCGTGAGACGATGCAGGTGCCTGGCTCAATGGTCAATCTGCTTGAATTCGATCTTGAGGCCCTGACCGCTTTTTGTGAGCGGCTGGGTGAAAAGCGTTTTCGCGCCGTCCAGTTGTTTCGCTGGATTCACCAACGAGGGTGCACCAGTTTCGACGACATGAGTGACCTGGCCAAATCCTTGCGCGACAAGCTCAAGGGTGTGGCCTGTGTCAGCGCGATGGATGTTGTGTCGCAGCACGAATCTGCCGACGGCACCATCAAATGGCTGTTCGACGTGGGCGGCGGCAATGTCATCGAGTCGGTCTTCATTCCTGAAGACGATCGCGGCACGCTGTGTCTGTCGACCCAAGCCGGGTGCGCCATGGGTTGCCGGTTCTGCTCCACCGGCCACCAAGGCTTCAGCCGCAACCTGACCACCGGTGAGATCATCGGCCAGCTCTGGTTTGCCGAGCATTTTTTGCGCAAGCATCTGAAGCGTGACGAGCGGGTGATCTCCAACACCGTCATGATGGGCATGGGTGAACCGCTGCAAAACTACGCAGCGCTGGTTCCAGCGTTGAAGATGATGCTCGATGACCACGCCTATGGGTTGTCACGTCGGCGTGTCACGGTGTCGACGTCGGGTCTGGTCAAGAAGCTGGAGTTGCTCGGGCAGGACTGCCCGGTGGCGCTGGCGGTGTCTTTGCATGCCCCCAACAATGCGCTGCGCGACTATCTGGTGCCGCTCAACATCAAACATCCGCTGGAAGAGCTGATGCCTGCCTGTGTGAATTACCTGGCGCACGCGCCCAGAGACTTCATCACGTTTGAGTATTGCATGCTGGACGGTGTCAACGACAGTGACGCACAGGCGCATGAGCTGGTGCAGTTGGTCAAGCATTATGGTCACTCGGTGTCCTGGTGCAAATTCAACCTGATTCCGTTCAACCCGTTTCCGGCCTCCGGCCTGCATCGCTCGAAGCCTGAGCGCGTGCTGGCGTTTGCCAAGGTACTGAGCGAAGCGGGCATCACCACCACGGTGCGCAAAACCCGTGGTGATGACATTGATGCGGCTTGTGGTCAGCTCGCTGGCGATGTGGTCGACCGCACCCGCGTCACCATCCGAATCGCCCGGCAACGCAGCGCCGAGCTGAATGCCGGCCTGGCGACCGATGCGAAAATCTGAACGATGAAAGCCACGATGAAGACTGTATGGACGCGTCGTCTTGACGGGTTGCTGGCAGGGTGTGTGTTGTGCAGCTGGATCACCCTCAGTGGTTGCGCTGGTCAGGCCGGACTCACTTCAGCCAGCGAAAGGCATGACGACATCATCACCGAGTCTGACGAAACCGCCGAGCGCAAGCGGGCGCGGATTCGGGTCGAATTGGCCTTGGGTTATCTTGAGCAGGGCAAGCCAACCATTGCCCTGGACGAAATCAAACAAGCCATTTTGATTGATCCGACCTATTCGGACGCCTTCAGCCTGCGCGGTTTGATTTACATGCGGCTCAATGACTACGGCATTGCCGAAGAGAGTTTCAACAAAGCGCTCTCGCTCAAGCCGCGCGACGGAAACGTGTTGCACAACATGGGGTGGCTGAAGTGCCAGGATGGTCGTTACCCCCAGTCCATGACCTATTTCAACCAGGCGCTGGCCAATCCGCTGTACCGCGAGCGGGCCAAAACACACATGGCGCAGGGTCTGTGCCAGATCAAGGCCGGTCAGCTGCCAGAGGCTGAGGCCAGTCTGGTCAAGTCTTACGAATATGACGCTGGCAACCCGGTGACGGGCTACAACCTGGCCAATGTTCTTTTTCAGCGGCGGGACAATGTGCGCGCGCAGTTTTACATCCGTCGCCTGAACAACAGTGAGATGGCCAATGCTGAAACACTTTGGCTTGGCATCAAGATTGAACGCCGCATGGCCAATCTGGAGGCAATGAACCAGTTGGCGACGCAACTGGTCAAGCGTTTCCCCCAGTCCGAGCAAGCGGCGATGTACCAGCGTGGAGCGTTTGATGAGTGATCAAGTCCTTGGCGACCCTTTGCAGGACACTTCGGCCGACAAATCGCCCTCTCAGGCCGGTGCCATGCTCAGGGAAGCCCGTGAAGCCCAGGGCTTACACATTGCCGCGCTGGCGGTGGCGTTGAAAGTCACCGTCAAAAAGCTGGAGGCGCTGGAAGCTGGCCGGTTTGAAGAGTTGCCGGACATGGTGTTTGCCCGTTCGCTGGCGCTGAGCGTCTGCCGCTCCCTGAAGGTGGACCCCGCGCCGATCATGGCGAGTTTGCCGGAGTCTAAGCCCACCCCCTTCAAGGCGAAAGAAACCGACTTGAACACCACCTTCAAGGAGTCTGGCCCCGTGTCGCACCGGGGTTGGCAGGCGCAAATCTCGACCCCGCTTGGCTTGGCCGTTGTGTTCATCGTTGTGGCGATCAGCGCGATTGTGTTCTGGCCAAACAGGCCTTTGCTGGACGGTGAAGGCGCTTCGACGACCAGCGCATCGCTGCCACTCGCGTTCAACGAACCGCCAACGTCCTTGCCAAGCGAAGCGAATGTCAGTGCGTCGGGCACAGCCGACCTCCCGACACCCTTGCCAGCGACAGGCCAGCAGGTGGCGGCGCTGGCGGCCCCGCCCGCTGTGCCTGTGAGTAATGGGGAGGCGGCGCCCACCGGGCCAGCGGCCACGTTGGACCCGCAAGCGTCAGCACCGTCGGCTGTGCTGGAGCTCAGTGGCCTGGGTGAGTCATGGGTTGAAGTGACGGATGCAGCAGGTCAGTCGAAATTGCGCAGGATCATCGTCAATGGCGAGGTGATCCGTGTGGCCGGACAATTGCCGCTGTCCGTGACTGTCGGACGCGCCGATAGGGTGTCCGTGGTGGTGCGTGGCAAGCCGCTCGATCTGACGCCGCTGGCCCGAGACAATGTTGCCCGATTTGAGGTGAAGTGATGCATATTCCCACGCCGATTGCCGAAGCCAACGCGCAAGGCAGAACAACCCGCCAGGCCAAGGTGGTCTGGGGTAGCCGAATCGTCACGGTAGGCGGTGACGCCCCCGTGCGACTCCAGTCCATGACCAACACAGACACGGTGGACGTCATTGGCACCGCCATCCAGGTCAAGGAACTGGCGCTGGCGGGCTCCGAGATGGTTCGTTTGACGGTCAACACGCCCGAAGCAGCCCAGGCTGTGCCGCACATTCGCGAGCAACTCGACCGCATGGGCATCGACGTGCCGCTCGTTGGCGATTTCCATTACAACGGCCACCGCTTGCTGACCGAGTTTCCCGACTGCGCGCAGGCCTTGTCCAAATACCGGATCAACCCCGGCAATGTGGGCAAAGGCGACAAACGCGACCGGCAATTCGGCCAGATGATTGAAGCGGCCGTGCGCTGGAACAAAGCGGTGCGCATTGGGGTCAACTGGGGCAGCCTCGACCAGGCCTTGCTGGCTGATTTGATGGACCAGAACAGCCGCCGTGCCGTGCCATGGGGCGCCAAGCCGGTGATGTACGAGGCCTTGATCACCTCCGCCCTGGATTCCGCACAACAGGCGGTGGAGCTGGGCCTGGACCCGAACCAGATCATCCTGTCGTGCAAGGTCAGCGGTGTGCAGGATCTGATTTCGGTGTACCGGGAGCTTGCCAAACGTTGCAACTACGCCTTGCACCTGGGTTTGACCGAGGCGGGCATGGGCACCAAAGGCGCTGTGGCGTCTGCGGCGGCGCTGTCGGTCCTGTTGCAGGAAGGCATCGGCAACACCATCCGGGTGTCGTTGACGCCGCAACCCGGCGAGTCCCGTACGCAAGAAGTCGTGATCGCCGCCGAGATTTTGCAGGCGCTGGAGCTGCGCTCGTTTGTGCCCAGCGTGACAGCCTGCCCAGGTTGCGGCCGCACCACCAGCACAACCTTTCAGGAACTGACCCAACGCATCGAAGAGTACCTGCGGGCCCAGATGCCACAGTGGCGCAGCAAGTACCCAGGTGTCGAAAAGATGAAGGTCGCCGTCATGGGCTGCATCGTGAACGGCCCGGGCGAGAGCAAACAGGCCGACATCGGCATCAGCTTGCCTGGTACCGGCGAGGCACCGGCAGCGCCGGTCTTTATTGACGGTGAAAAGCGCATGACCCTGCGTGGCGATGCCATTGCCCAAGAGTTCCAGGCCATTGTTGAAGACTATGTTGAAAAGCGCTTTGGTGCCAACGCCGCAGCCAAAGTCTGATTGTTCGTTCCATGATTGACAAAGTACCGACCCCAACCGCCAACAAACTGACTGCCGTCAAAGGCATGAATGACCTGCTGCCGCCAGATTCGGCCACGGTCGAATGGTTGGAAGCCAAAGTGCGCGGCCTGATGGCCCGTTTTGCTTATCGCAACATCCGCACCCCCATCGTGGAGCGCACACCCCTGTTCGTCCGCGGCTTGGGCGAGGTCACCGACATCGTCGAGAAAGAGATGTACTGCTTTGACGACCGGCTCAATGGGGACCCGCTGACGCTGCGCCCCGAAGCCACGGCGGGCGTGGTGCGAGCGGCCATTGAACACAGTCTGTTGTATGACGGCGGCAAACGCCTCTATTACATGGGGCCGATGTTTCGGCACGAGCGCCCGCAAAAAGGGCGTTACCGGCAGTTTGACCAGATTGGTGCCGAGGCGCTGGGTTTTCCTGGCGCAGATGTGGACGCCGAGCTGATTTTGATGGCCACCGCCTTGTGGGCCGAGATCGGTTTGACCGATGTGCGGCTCGAACTCAACAGCCTGGGCCAACCACCCGAGCGCCTGGCGCACCGGCAAGCCCTGATCGCCTATTTGGAGCAGAACATCGAGGTGCTGGACGAAGAGGCGCGCCGGCGGCTGCACAGCAACCCCTTGCGCATTCTGGACACCAAAAATCCGCACATGCAGAGCCTGGTGAACGCGGCGCCCAAGTTGCTGGACTTTTTGGGCGAAGCGTCGCTGGCGCATTTCAGCACCCTGAAGGCCATCCTGGACGCCAATGGCGTCGCTTACACGGTCAACCCCCGGCTGGTGCGCGGCATGGACTACTACAACCTGACGGTGTTTGAGTTCACCACCGATCGCCTGGGGTCGCAAGGCACGGTCTGTGCGGGCGGTCGTTATGACTATTTGTTCGAGCAGTTGGGTGGCAAACCGACCCCGGCGGTCGGTTGGGCTCTGGGTGTCGACCGGGTCTTGGAACTGGCCAAAACGGCTGGACGCCTGGGGACGGCCGCGCCGCTGGACGCCTATGCGATCGTGACGGACGTGGCGGCCATGCCCCTGGTTCTGTCAACACTTCAAGCCTTGCGAAACTCAGGCATCAGCGTCCAGATGCACGCCAGTTCAGCCGACGGCATGGGCAGTATGAAAAGCCAATTCAAGCGCGCTGACACCAGCGGCGCACGTTATGCGCTGATCTTCGGGACCGACGAAGTGGCATCGCAACAGGTCACCGTCAAACCCCTGCGTGATGCGGGCGCTGTGCAAGTGACCCGCTCCCTGGCCGACTTGGCCGACTGGGCCCCAACCCTACAATCCTGCGTTTAGCGAAGCACGACATGGCAAATCATTTGGATCTTGAAGAACAGGAACAGCTTGACCAACTCAAGCATTTCTGGAAGCAATACGGCAATGCCATCACCTGGGTATTGATTGCCGTTCTGTCGGCGTTTGCCGCCTGGAATTTTTACAACTATTGGCAACGCAGCCAGGCCAACCAGGCCGCAGCCTTGTTTGATGAGGTGGAGCGTTCCATCCAGTCTGGCGACACGGCCAAGATTGACCGCGTTTTTTCCGACATGAAGGAGCGCTTTGCGTCCACCACGTATGCCCAACAGTCCGGGCTGCTGGCGGCCAAACACTATGCCACGGCGGGCCAGCCGGACGCCGCCAAGTCGGCGCTGGGTTGGGTGGCTGAAAAATCGGCAGACGCGGGTTATCAGGCCGTGGCCAAACTCAGGCTGGCCGGGTTGTTGATGGATGCCAAGGACTTTGACGGCGCTTTAAGCCAACTGGGCGGGACGTTTCCTGCCGGGTTCGAAGCCCTGGTCGCAGACCGCACGGGCGACATCCTGGCACTGCAAGGCAACACGGCCAAAGCTATCGAGCAGTATCAAAAAGCCTACAAGGCCTTTGAGCCGCGTACCGAATACCGGCGCCTGGTCGAAGTCAAACTCAATGCCTTGGGTGTTGATGTGCAGAGCAATACGCCGGGTGATGCCGCGCAAGGAAAGTAAGCCATGATCTCCCATTCCCCTGTCAGTCGGCTCGCCAAGCTGGGCTTGAGTGTGTTTTTGGTCGGCGTACTTGGCGCCTGCGCCAGTGGCTCCAGCGCGCCGCGTCCGGCGGAACTGGGTGCCAACCCCGCGCTGCTGGGCGTTCGAACGGCCTGGACAACCCCGGTTGGAAAAGTTGACTTCCCGCTGTCCGTCCACACCACACCGACGACGGTCACCCTGGCAAGTTCTGTCGGCGTGGTGACCTCTTTGGACGCCCGAACCGGTGCCGTGGTGTGGCGCAACAACGTGGGTGCCCCCATTGCCGCCGGGGTTGGCAGTGATGGGCAATACGCTGCGGTGGTGACCCGCAACAACGAACTGGTGACGATGGCGGGCGAGCGTGAGCTTTGGCGCTCGCGTCTGGCCAGTCAGGTTTTTACCGCCCCGCTGGTGGCCGGACAACGTGTTTTTGTTTTGGGCGCGGACCGGGTCGTGTCCGCCTTTGACGCTGTCAGTGGGAAAAAACTGTGGATCAACCAGCGGCCAGGCGAAGCCTTGGTGTTGCGCCAGGCCGGGGTGTTGTTGGCCGTCAACAACACCTTGGTGGTTGGCTTGGCCGGGCGCCTGGTCGGACTCAATCCGCTCAATGGCACGGTGATCTGGGATGCGCCCGTTGCCACCCCGCGTGGCACCAACGACATTGAACGTCTGGTGGACCTGGTGGCAGGGGTCAGCCGTGTCGCCAATGTCGTGTGTGTGCGTGCCTTCCAAACGGCCGCTGCTTGCGTCAACACCGACCGCGGCACGGTCATCTGGAAGCAGGCAGCTGCTGGGGCGGTGGGCCTGCACGGGGACGACCAGAAGATTTATGGCGTCGAAGACGATGGCAAGCTGCTCGCCTGGAAATTGACCGACGGCACCGAGGTGTGGCGGTCAGAACGGCTGCGTTACCGGCAGCTGACGGCGCCGCTGGTGCTGGGCCGGTCGGTGGTCACAGGCGACGCCACGGGCTTGCTGCATTTCATGTCGCGCGTGGATGGCACGCCGCTGACCCGTTTGACCACGGACGGGTCGGCCATCGCCGCAACACCCGCCGTGGCGGGCACCACGCTGGTGGCCGTCACGCGCAATGGCACTGTGTTCGGCTTTCAGCCCGAATAACGCGGGACTGACCCTCATGAAACCCGTATTGGCCCTGGTGGGCCGCCCCAATGTGGGCAAGTCGACACTGTTCAACCGGTTGACCAAATCGCGTGATGCCATCGTGGCTGACTATTCCGGATTGACGCGTGATCGTCACTACGGCAACGGCAAGCACACCGGACATGAATTCATCGTGATTGACACCGGTGGCTTTGAGC
>Ga0209066_10003847_pt1 | contig 16831 bp, 14 predicted proteins | sample All_14_2_FD_187198 | JGI IMG/M metagenome (GOLD analysis project Ga0209066, IMG submission 187198) | Freshwater microbial communities in response to fracking from Pennsylvania, USA - Allegheny Zone_MetaG_DW_15 (SPAdes) (version 2) ... | reverse complement strand
CTCATAAGGCTCGCACTTTTCACCGTTGATTTCCTTGAACAATACCCGCGGACGCGATACAGCCAGTTCATAACCTTCACGGCGCATGGTTTCCAACAAAATCGTCAGATGCAACTCGCCACGACCTGAAACCAGGAACACATCGGCATCTTCGGTTTCTTCAACGCGCAACGCCACGTTGGCCAACAACTCTTTTTGCAAGCGTTCACGAATCTGGCGGCTGGTAACAAATTTACCTTCCTTGCCTGCCAAGGGCGATGTATTGACCTGAAAGTTCATGGTCAGCGTTGGCTCATCCACAACCAATGGGGGCAAACCGACAGGATTCAGGGTATCGCATATCGTAACCCCAATCCCGACTTGATCGATTCCAGTCACGAGAACAATGTCACCTGCTTCAGCTTCAGTTGCCTGTTCACGCTCCAAGCCTTTGAACATCATGATCTGGCCAATTTTTGACTTGCCCTTGGCCTCGTCACCATACATCACGGCAACTTCCTGGCCTACCTTGATACGCCCCTGCTTGATGCGGCCAATCCCGATGCGACCGACATAGCTGCTGTAATCCAGCGAGCAAATTTGCAGCTGCAGAGGCTTTTCGGCATCCACGTCAGGTTGCGGTGTGTGCTTGATAATCGCCTCATACAGCGGACGCATGTCCGTGCCGGGTTTTGTTGCATCCAGCATGGCAAAGCCATTCAATGCTGAGGCAAAAACCACAGGGAAGTCCAACTGATCTTCGGTGGCGCCGAGTTTGTCGAACAGATCAAACGTCTGGCTGATCACCCAATCGGGACGCGCGCCAGGACGGTCGATTTTATTGACCACGACGATAGGCTTTAAACCAAGAGCCAAGGCCTTGCGCGTCACAAAGCGGGTTTGCGGCATCGGGCCTTCCACCGCATCCACCAGAAGCAACACACCATCCACCATCGAGAGCACGCGTTCGACTTCGCCGCCAAAGTCAGCGTGGCCCGGGGTATCGACGATGTTGATGTGGGTGCCTTCAAAATCAATAGCACAGTTTTTGGAAAGAATCGTAATGCCGCGTTCTTTTTCAAGATCGTTGGAGTCCATCACACGTTCCGAGAGCTGCTGGTGCGCAGCGAACGTGCCGGACTGGCGTAACAATTGATCAACCAGCGTGGTTTTACCGTGGTCAACGTGGGCGATAATGGCGATGTTTCTGAGTGAACGGGACATAGTGGGTATCAGTTATAAAAACACGTCATGCTGCAGTGCATGAAAGGGCGCGGATTCTACCACGTCAAGTCAGCCCACTTGCAGCTTTTATGATTGAATTTTCAGGAGAATTTATGCTTGGCGTGATTGGTGGCAGTGGTTTGACTCAGTTGGCGAACCTGGATGTATCACACCGCGAAATCGTCCGAACCGCCTACGGCGACCCCTCCGGCCCTTTCATTTTTGGCCGTTTGGGTTGCCAAGACATTGTGTTTATTGCCCGGCACGGTTACGGCCATACCATTCCACCGCATTTGGTGAATTACCGCGCCAATCTGGCCGCTTTGCAAAGCGTGGGTGTGACACGTGTTATCTCTGTCGCCTCAGTCGGCGGCATTCGTGACGATCTCGCCCCGGGCACGCTCGTGGTTCCCAGTCAAATCATTGACTACACCTGGGGGCGCGAGATGACCTTTCAGTCTGGTACCGATGGTCCAGTCAAGCACATCGATTTTACTAAGCCTTATTCTCAACCCATGCGCCAGCTTTTGCTGGATGCGGGCGTAGCAACGCAAGAGCGCATCGTGGATGGCGCTGTGTATGCCGCAACTCAAGGTCCCCGGCTGGAAACTGCGGCTGAAATAAGTCGGCTCTCGCGAGACGGCGCGGATATCGTCGGCATGACGGGAATGCCGGAAACCAGCCTGGCGCGTGAGCTTGACCTGCCCTACGCAGCCCTTTGCGTAGTGGCCAACTGGGCTGCCGGCCGCGGAGATTCGCTGCATGCCATTCAATTCGACACGTTGGAAGATGCCTTGCAAAATGCCATGGCGCGCGTGCGCCGTCTTATTGCTCATCTGTGTGCCGCATGATCCAGCCTGTCCTCCACATGGGTGATGCCAGACTATTACGCGTCGCTGAACCGGTAACGGAGTTTGGCACACATGCCTTGACGAGCCTGGTACAAGACATGCGCGACACCATGGTGCATCTGAATGGGGCAGGCATTGCCGCACCGCAGATTGGCGTCAATTTGCGGGTAGTGATTTTTGGCGGCCAGCCCAGCCTGCGCTACCCTGAAGCCCCGACCATTCCTGACACGGTATTGATTAACCCGCAACTCACACCACTCGCAAACGATACGGAAGATGGCTGGGAAGGCTGCCTGTCAGTGCCCGGCTTAAGAGGCGTGGTGCCACGCTGGAGGCATTTGCGCTACACAGGCTACACCCTTGAAGGAAAGCACTTCGAACGTATCGTGGAAGGCTTTCATGCGCGTGTTGTGCAACATGAGGTGGACCATCTGGATGGCATTTTGTACCCACGCAGAATTACCAACTTAACCCAGTTTGGTTTTATTGAATCTTTAGACAAGGCTTGAACAACATAAAAAGATCAGCAAATCATCATGACACTCCCCAATGTTTTCACCGAACTTGCCACACTGGATTATGTTGCGCTCATTTGGTTTTTCACCTGCTGGATAGGCTATAGCTTTCTTTCAGAGAAAACTGCATTGACGCACCGAGGCCTCGTCGGCTTATCCCATGACTACCGTGTAGAGTGGGCAAAACAAATGCTCACCCGCGAAGTTCGCATTGTTGACTCTGCGCTCGTGGGAAACTTGATGAGCAGTGTTTCTTTCTATGCGAACACTACGATCTACATCATTGCAGGCTTAATGGCGGTGATGGGCACGCTTGGTAAAACCATGTCCGCTACGGACTTTCTGCCCTTCACGCACAGTGCTGATCGCGAGGTATGGGAACTTAAACTGTTGCTACTGTTAGCTATTTTTATTTTTTCCTATTTCAAGTTTACTTGGGCACTCAGGCAGCTTAATTTGCTCTCCATCCTGATTGGCGCAGCCCCGCCAGTCAATGACCCTGCCGATAAACTGGAAAAGTTTAGCCATCGCATGGGCATCCTGAACACCCTGGCAGGAGACGAGTTTAATCGCGGTATTCGTGCTTATTATTTCGGACTCGCCACGTTGTGCTGGTTTATACAACCCTGGCTGTTCATTGCAATGACTACCGCCATCACACTGGTACTTTACCGCCGCGACTTTCTATCGAATACCCTCAAAGCGCTGCGTGACTAGCCATATCCTTGCCGACTGGCCGTACACTTTGCTTTTATTTTTACATTTTTGCAAAATCACGCAAGGCTTCTTCACTCACCAGAAAAACTTTTTCTTCACTGGACACCGTGTCTAGCCAAATAGCCCCTAACTCAGGAAAAGCTGTTTCTACCTGCTCGCGGTTGTGCCCCACTTCAATGGCAATAAACCCGCCAGGATTCAAATGTTCAGCCGCTTTAGCCAACAGGCGACGCACAACATCCAGCCCATCCTCACCGGCCGCGAGCGCAAGCGCTGGCTCATGGCGATACTCCATTGGCAAGGCAGCCATCGCTGCGGCAGTGACATAAGGCGGGTTACTTAAAATAAGGTCATACCGTTTGCCGGCTACTGCGTCGAACAAGTCTGATTCAATCGGCTGGACAATACCACCCAGTCCATAATCGGCAATGTTGCGTTTTGCCACGGCAAGCGCTGCGGACGATATGTCAATCGCATCAATTTGCGCATTCGGAAAAGTATGCGCCATAAGAATCGCCAGGCAGCCTGATCCCGTACATAAATCCAGCGCGTTCGTCACGCTGTCAACATCTTCCACCCATGGCGAAAAACCCTCTCTGAGCAACTCGGCAAAATAAGAACGCGGCACAATCACGCGTTCATCCACATAAAACCGAAAATCCCCCAGCCAGGCTTCTTGCACGATATAAGCGGCAGGCAAACGGCGCGCAATACGTTGCTGCAAAGCTTGCCAAACGGCCAAGCGCTCGGCCTTGGTCAGGCGCGCATCAATACAGGCTTCCAGCCGATCACGCGGTAATTTGAGTGTTGCCAGCAGCAACCAAATCGCCTCGTCCCACGCGTTATCCGTGCCATGACCAAAAAAAAGCCCGGCTTCGGTGAAGCGGCTTACTGCCCAGCGCAACCAGTCGCGCAGGGTGATCAACTCGTCAATCGCATCCGTGGCGGTCATGACATCAGCCGATCAAACGTGCCTTCATAGATTTTTGCCAATTGTTCTAGCTCCGCCACCGCAATCCGTTCATCAATTTTGTGAATACTTTCATTGGTCGGCCCGAATTCGACCAGCTGATCGCAGATATCCGCGATGAATCGGCCATCCGACGTGCCGCCCGTGGTCGCCAGCTCCGTCGTCATCCCGGTTACTTCATGAATGGATTCTGCAATCGCAGCCGAGAGCGTACCGCGTCGCGTGAGGAAAGGTTTAGCACCCAGCGTCCATTGAATATCGTAATCCAGACCATGCCGATCGAGCAGCTCATGCACACGCGCCTCCAAGCCTTGGGCTGTACTGGCAGTAGAAAAACGGAAGTTGAACATGATGTCAAACGTGCCAGGACTCACGTTATTGGCACCGGTGCCTGCATGGGCGTTCGAGATCTGCAAACTGGTCGGCGGAAAATCCTCGTTGCCTGCATCCCAAGCGATGGCGACGAGCTCAGCCAAAGCAGGTACCGCCAAATGGACGGGATTTTTGACCAAATGCGGATACGCCACATGGCCTTGCACGCCTTTGACAATCAGCTTGGCAGAAAGCGACCCACGACGGCCATTTTTAACTGTATCGCCGAGCCGATCAACACAAGTAGGCTCACCCACGATGCAGTAATCCATCCGCTCACCGCGCGCTTTTAACGCCTCCACGACACGCACCGTGCCATTGATTGCATCGCCCTCCTCGTCAGAGGTGAGCAGCAAGGCCAAAAAGTCGGCGCTGGCAGGACGGCGATGGAGCAAGCGTTCCAGCGCCACAACGCACGCAGCCAAAGAGCTTTTCATATCCGCCGCCCCACGCCCATACAGATAGCCGTCACGAATCTCGGGCACAAATGGGGGCGACGCCCATTGGTTAAGCGGACCGGTCGGTACTACATCGGTATGACCTGCAAAGCAAATCAATTTGCCGCCAGCATCACTTCCGGGTCGTTTGGCCCACAGGTTGGAAACACCGCCTTGGTCTATGCGTTCTATGCTGAACCCCAAAGGCGTCAGCCAAGAGGCAATTAATTCCAGGCATCCAGCGTCATTCGGCGTAATTGATGGGCGCGCAATCAGTGCTTTTACTTTTTCTAGAACATCCATCAGCTATCTGTATCCATTTTGAGGGTAAACCCGCTAAACGACGTTCCTGGTGCTAGCGAACTTACCGGATCATCTACTTTGCTAACCGAGGCTACATCAATCGCAGGGGCAGCATTGTTTATCAACCATTGCAAGTTATTTGCGGAGTCCGCATTTGCCAAGGCCTCATCCAAAGTGATGACATTTGCCTTATAAAGCGCAAACAAACATTGTTCAAACGTCTGACTCCCGGGCACCATGCTTTTTTCCATGGCATCCTTGATTTCGCTTAAATCACCTTTTTCGATCAACTCGGCAACATAACGTGAATTGAGCAAAACCTCGACTGCCGGCGTACGGCTGCCATCCTGTTTTTTAACCAATCGCTGAGAAATAATGGATTTCAAGGCCACAGAAATATCAGCTAACAAAGCATCTCGACTTTCGACTGGGTAAAAGCTGATAATTCGCCCCATGGCGTGATAACTGTTATTTGCATGCAGCGTTGCAATACATAAATGGCCAGATTGCGCGTAAGCAATGGCTTGGCTCATGGTTTCCCTATCGCGAATTTCGCCAATAAAAATCACATCTGGCGCCTGCCGAAGTGCATTTTTCAAAGCCTTTTGAAAGGTCAGGGTATCCGCACCCACTTCGCGCTGATTAACAATTGACTTCTTATTTTGGAACAAAAACTCAATCGGATCTTCCAGCGTCAAAATATGCCCGCTTTGATGAATATTTCGATAATCCAGCATCGAAGTAAGCGTCGTTGACTTTCCTGATCCTGTCGCGCCAACAATCAAAACCAAACCACGCTTTTCCATCACGATATCTTTTAAGGTATCAGGCAACCCCAAAGTATCAATACTTGGCACATTGATCGGAATATAGCGCACGACCATTGCAGGTGTTCCACGCTGGAAAAAACACGATAGGCGAAACACCCCTAATTGAGGCACGCTATAACGCACATTGAGCTCTCGCTCCTTGTCCAGCTCTTCGACCTGGTCTGGCGTAAGTACTTCAGCTAACAATGCACGAATGGTCGCTAAATCAATCGTTGAAGCGTTTATCGGCATCGAATTGCCATTGATTTTGATCGTAATCTTGGCTCCACACGAAAAAAACAAATCGGATGCCTTTTTATCGACCATCAATTGAAACAACTTCTGCATGTTGCCCATGTGTTTACCCTGACAAGTTAAAGACTAGTCTCTTAGCAGCTCATTAATGCTGGTTTTTGCACGGGTCTGCGCGTCTACTCGCTTAACAATAACTGCACAGTAAAGGCTATATTTTCCATCAGCAGATGGCAAATTACCACTCACCACCACTGACCCTTCAGGCACGCGGCCATAGGTAATCTCACCTGTTGCACGATCGTAAATTTTCGTGCTTTGGCTGATATAAACCCCCATGGAGATCACACAGTTATCTTCAACAATCACGCCTTCAACGACCTCAGAACGCGCACCGATAAAGCAATTGTCACCGATGATGGTCGGGTTCGCCTGCAAAGGCTCCAACACCCCGCCAATGCCCACACCGCCGGACAAGTGCACATGTTTGCCAATCTGCGCGCAAGAGCCCACCGTAGCCCACGTGTCCACCATCGTGCCTTCACCAACATAAGCCCCGATGTTCACATAGCTTGGCATGAGCACCACGTTTTTGCCAATAAAACTGCCGCGTCGGGCAACAGCCGGGGGCACCACGCGAAAACCGCCCTGCTCGAACTGATGTACATCGTAATTCGCGAATTTTGTAGGTACTTTGTCAAAATAACGCATCGGGCCGTTATCCATCAAAGCGTTATCTTCCAAACGGAACGAAAGCAAAACCGCTTTCTTGATCCATTGATGTGTCGTCCATTGCCCCTCAATTTTCTCAGCCACACGCAACGTGCCCTGATCCAGTTCCCCCAGCACATGCGCTACCGCATCGCCAATTCTGGCAGGTGCCGAGCCAGGCTTTAGGCTTGCGCGATCCTCCCACGCCTGTTCAATTGTTTGCTGCAATTCGTTATGCAAGTTACTCATCGTGTTCTCTTTCACAAAGTGAGACAAAAATCATTGATACGTTGCGCCGCTTCAAGGCAATCCGCAAGGTCGGGAACCAATGCAATACGGATAAAGTTTTCCCCTGGATTCATCCCATAGGCAACCCGCCCCAGAAAACTGCCCGGCAACACAGCCACGTTTTTTTCTTCAAGCAACCGACGGGCAAAGTCTGTGTCCGCAATGGGGGTTTTCGCCCACAAATAAAAGCCTGCATCAGGGATACTGCATGGCAGATGGGGCACAATGAGAGGAGTGACGGCACGAAACTTTTCGGCATAAAGACGACGATTATCCAGCACATGGGCTTCATCATTCCAGGCAGCAACACTCGCCGCTTGCACAGCCGGGTTCATCGCACTGCCGTGATAAGTGCGGTAAAGCAAAAACTTTTTCAGTATTGCTGCGTCACCTGCCACAAAGCCCGAGCGCAAACCCGGCACATTGGAGCGCTTGGACAAGCTGGAAAAAACCACCAGCTGCCGATAGTCATCCCGACCAAGTTGCCGAGCGGCGGTTAAAGCACCCAATGGAGGAGCCGCTTCGTCGCAATAAATCTCGGAATAACACTCGTCCGACGCAATCACAAAACCATATTGATCAGCAAGATCAAATAACACCTGCCATGTTGCCAGTGTCATTACATTGCCTGTCGGATTTGCGGGTGAGCAAACATAAACCAGTTGAACATCGCGCCAGACATTTTCAGGTATCGCTGCCCAATCCATAGCAAAACCATTGTCAGGCAATGTATTTAAATATACCGGCTCAGCGCCTGCCAGCAAGGTTGCACCTTCGTAAATTTGATAAAAGGGATTTGGGCAAACGACTTTTGCGTTTGGATTTTTCCGATCGACCACTGTTTGAGCAAAGGCAAATAGCGCCTCACGCGAGCCATTCACAGGCAATACCTGCGTCTCGGCATTCGGCGTAGCGACGTGATAACGACGTGCAATCCATTGGCTAATGGCCTCACGCAAAACCGACGTACCTTGCGTCGTAGGATAAAGCGCCAAACCTGCCAAATGATCACTCAATGCCCGTTGAATCAACCCTGGTGTGGCATGTTGCGGCTCACCAATAGACAATCGAATCGCTGAAAAAGTCGGCGCTGGCGAGACGGCGTGACATAACTGACGAAGTCTTTCAAAAGGATAAGGTTGCAAACGGTCGAGATCGGAATTCACAAGAAAAGCAAGGCCGAAAAATAAAAAACCATTATAAGGCAGGCCTTAAGGCAGAGATGGCAGAGATGACAGAAACCAAGCAAGCAAACGTCACTAGCTCATTTTCCCCCACGATCATTTACGTAAAACATGCATCGGCCAATTGATTCAAAAGATATTTGCGAGCTACCTGCGCCATTCCATCAAAAAATCCAGGCTTTAATAACTAAAGCCATGAAATGCAGTCACTTACATCACTTTCTTCAAGTTAATTTGAAAATTTATCCCGATAAAGTACTTAACACTTTTCAAATATGGATCACCCTAAACGCTCGACATGAGAAAACTGCTGTTTTCATCTTTTCTACTTTTATTTTTTGCAGCTGAACTATCAGCCCATGAAAACATCATGTCGTCCAGTAATCAGCAACAACTGCAAATCTTTTTCTCTTCCGTTGGCATGCTCACCTGCTTATGGTGCGGCATTAAATTACTCTTAAAAACACCCGCAACGAACAAGCAAAAACGATCTGTGCTATCACCGATGTATCCGCTTGAAAGTGAAAGCAATCTCTCATACATGATCAAATATTTAAACCATAGAACAAAAAAAAGCCCCACTGGCAATACGCCACATACTCATTTTCTGAAATAAAACAATCTCCCCTGAGCTGCGACTTGGATTGCGCGAACGCCTGAATGGCAGTAGTATCACCACAGCATGACTGTGACTTTGAAGCGCCTGAATCAATCATGGTCACATTGATAAACCCCGTAAAATTATTGCCGATGTCATCATTTTCAGGTTGTGCTGAGTAAAGCTTTTTATAGCACTGAGTTAAACCAAAGAAAATGAATGCCATCACTTCCAAGCACCATGACAACCTCCCAAGCGGAAAACTTCATCATCATTGGCGTAACGCTTGACGGCCAAGCTTTCAGACCAAGCGACTGGGCTGAGCGAATTTGCGGTGTCATGTCGGCTTTTGGCGCCGAACGGCGGATGGCCTACTCCCCCTTTGTTCAGCCAGGCACCCACGAGGGTTATAAAAGCGTTTTTGTAGATGCCGGTCTTTATGCAACAGAACCTATGGCCTATGCCTTTTTAATCAATTTTGCCAAAGACAATCAACTCAAAGTGGCGCCAGCTTAAAAAACATTAAGCACTCGCGCACTACGATAGCGAATTAGCAGATTAGCAAATTAAGTCTGCGGCGAAAGAGCAAACCCAGTTGAAACTATTGGCAAATGGTCATATCGCCACTTGACCACAGTGCTGAATAGCCGCAGAGTTGAGTGTGCCAAAAATTCAATTCAAAGTTCAATTCATAAACCAGCTTTGCACCACACATATGATGTGCTGAGATGGATTAAGTACGTTATATACGCTGCATCTTTGATGCTTCGCGAAACGTTGCGGCACTTTGATTTTTTATAGCGAGAGAGGTTGATTAATTCTTAGAGCGCAGTCCCGGCTGTATTTGCGTTTTCTGCGAATACAGCCGGGGAAACTCTGGCGTCCCCACGGGGATTCGAACCCCGGTTCACACCGTGAAAGGGTGTTGTCCTAGGCCTCTAGACGATAGGGACTCGTCTTTGGTGGAGATACGCGGGATCGAACCGCGGACCTCTTGCATGCCATGCAAGCGCTCTCCCAGCTGAGCTATACCCCCACAAGAGAGGCCGGATTATAAGCACAGCAGCATGTCATGTAAAGCACTCGATCAACTTTAATTGACTGCTGGCAATAATTTGCCGGGATTCATCAAACCTTGTGGATCAAATGCTGTTTTTACAACCCGCATCAAATCCATTTCTGTTTGACTTTTATACTGCAACACTTCATGACACTTTAACTGCCCCAAGCCGTGTTCCGCTGAAATGGAACCACCCAAGGCAGAAACGAGATCATACACGATCTTGTTAAATATCGGGCTCTGGGCGATGAAATTTTCATTCGACTGGCTATCCACTTTGGATAAGTTGTAATGCAGATTGCCATCCCCTACATGACCAAAACACACGATGCGAACATCAGGAGATTGCGCTCTCAATGCTGTATTGGCTCGCTGTATAAATTCACCAATGCACGACACAGGCAGCGAAATATCATGCTTGATCGAGATGCCTTCATTTTTTTGCGCTTCAGAAATATGCTCACGTAATGCCCAGAGTGCTTGTCGCTGCCCTTCGCTTTTCGCCATTACGGCATCTAAAACCAGCTCCTTTTCTATGGCGCTATGCAGAAAATACTCCAGCCTTTCCGCCAGCGCTGAATGGCCAGAGAGCTCAATCAACACCTGCCAGTCATATGTCCGCAAAGGATTACGGGTATTCGGAATGTGCTGCAATACTAAAGCCAGTGAGTTTTGATCAACCAGCTCAAATGCAGTAACTGCATCATCTACCAAATCACGCAAATAGCCCAGCAAGGCCACCGCAACAGCAGGACTGGATACTGCAGCCCAGGCCGTTACCTGCGTGCTCGGCCGCGAAAACAATTTAACGGTCGCTGCGGTAATAAGCCCTAGCGTACCTTCTGCACCAATGAACAATTGCTTTAAGTCGTAGCCGGTATTGTCTTTACGCAAAGCACGCAAACCATCCCAGATGCGTCCATCGGGCAATACCACCTCAAGGCCTAGCGTGAGTTCTCGCGCATTGCCGTAGCGCAGAACTTGTACGCCGCCAGCATTGGTGGATAAATTGCCGCCTAGCGTGGCGCTCCCTTCGGACGCCAGCGATAATGGAAACAACCGATGAATCGTGCAAGCGGCTTCTTGCACGGCATGCAGCGTGCACCCGGCTTCGGCAGTCAATGCGTTGTTTTCAGCATCCACGGAACGAATGCGGTTCAAGCGGCGCAAACTAATCAGCACCTCCCCGCCCATGGGCGTTGCACCACCACACAGCCCAGTGTTGCCACCTTGCGGCACCATCGGCACGCCTGCGGAAGCACAGGCGCGGACTACTGCAGCCACCTCAGCGGTATTCGCGGGCAGAACCACACACAGCGGTGCGCCGGTATAACGACCGCGCCAGTCAGTACAAAAAGGCGCTATCTCAGTGCTGTCAGTATGTAAAAAGTCGGCGCTGGTGAGACGGCGTAATTCAGCAAGTAACTCGATTTGCGTGGCTGTCAGGGCAGTTGGCACGCGTAATTCCCCTTGTAGCAGTCAATACGTCTGCATCTCATTGCAAGGTGGCATATAGGTCATGTACGTCACAATCAAAGACAGTCACCTCGGCAAATTCACCCACCGGCAAATCATGACCATCGGTGATATAGACCAAGCCATCAATGTCAGGCGCATCACCTTCCGAGCGCGCAATAGCACCCTCTTCGTCAATTTCATCGACCAACACTTGGATGCGGCGACCAATCTTTCTTTCCAGCCGCATGGTAGAAATATCTTCCTGATGTCGCAGCAACGTGGCTTTACGCTCTTCTCGCACGCTCTCCGGCAAGGCGCCCGGCAACTCGTTGGCACTTGCGCCATCCACTGGCGAGTAGGCAAATGCGCCCACGCGATCCAGTTGTGCTTCATCCAGAAAATCAAGCAGCTCATTAAATTCTGCTTCTGTCTCACCCGGAAAGCCAGTGATAAACGTGCTCCGAATCGTTAGATCAGGCACAATTTTTCGCCAAGCGGCAATACGCTCCAACACTTTTTCCGCCGAAGCCGGACGTTTCATGAGCTTCAAAATTCGAGGACTGGCATGCTGGAAGGGAATATCCAGGTAAGGCAGAATTTTCCCCTCGGCCATTAACGGCATCAAATCATCCACATTGGGATAAGGATAAACATAGTGCAAGCGCACCCAAAGCCCAAGCTCACCCAGCTGTTCACACAAATCATAGAGCTTGGTCTTGACGGGTTTGCCACCCCAAAAACCCGTCCGATATTTGGTATCTACGCCATAGGCGCTGGTGTCTTGTGAAATCACCAACAACTCACGTACACCTGCATCGGCCAAAATTTCTGCCTCGCGCAACACATCACCAATCGGCCGTGACACCAGATCACCGCGTAACGAAGGAATAATGCAAAAACTGCACCGATGGTTACAGCCTTCAGAAATTTTCAAATACGCATAATGATCCGGCGTGAGGCGTATGCCTTGCGCCGGGACCAAATCAACAAAAGGGTCATGCAAAGGCGGCAAATGCGTGTGCACCGCATCCATTACTTCTTGCAAAGCATGCGGGCCTGTAACAGCAAGCACGCTGGGGTGCGCAGTGCGGACAATATCGTTGCCAGCAGCGTCTTTTTTCGCGCCAAGACAACCCGTGACAATGACCTTGCCATTTTCCGCCATAGCCTCGCCAATCGCATCTAAAGACTCCTCTACCGCTGCGTCAATAAAGCCACAGGTATTTACCACCACCAGATCCGCCCCCTGGTAGCTACCTGAAATAGCGTAACCTTCAGCGCGAAGGCGAGTCAAAATCTGCTCAGCGTCTGAGGCAGCCTTAGGACAACCGAGTGAGATAAAGCCGACAGAAGGAGAACTGGTTTTACTTTTTTTCATCAGAAAGAAATATAAGAGATAAAACTAAAATGATCGTAAACAAGTTTAGGGCTTGGCGAATACTGTATTCCCTAGCGATATAAAACTTGGCTTTGCTTACCGTGACAAGAAGGGGCTTCTAACGTCAGGCTTCAAACGCCATCAAGTGGCCTTTTTAGCCCGGGGTTTTGCTTCACTGCTTTTAGCGACATCAGGAAATATTTTACGCGTCTGCTCTTTAACCTGATCTTGCATTTGCTGAAACAATTGCTGAGACTGTTCGACGTACGTATTCATCATATTTTGCATCGCCGGACCTTGAAAATTCAAGAACTGATTCCACATTTCCGGCGAGCCCAATGCGGGCATACCCAGCGCAGGCTTGGCTAAATTAGGGACAACCTGCGAAGAAAACTTGGCTTGCATATCAACAAATGCTTTCATGTTGCTATCAAGATACCGCCCCATCATGCTTTGCATGGCGCTACCGTAAAAGCGGATCATCTGGGAAAGCATTTCTGAAGAAAACATAGGCGCCCCACCGGCTTCTTCTTCCAGAATAATCTGCAACAAAATTGCCCGTGTTAGATCCTCTTCCGATTTCGCATCAACCACTAAAAACGCTTCATGCGCTAACACCAACGCTTTAACATCTGCCAACGTGATGTAACTACTGGTTTGCGTATCGTACAACCGTCGATTGGGATACTTTTTAATGGTGCGATACGTTTCCATTTTATTCTGCTCTACCATAATGCCCCCTATGAATGACTTACTTGTTATAACTATCCATCGGTTGATTGCTTGAGATCTCAAAAAATCAACTGAAGTGCAAACCACCATTGATATTGAGTGTCGCGCCCGTCATATAGCCTGCCAAATCAGACGCAAGATAAGCGCACAGCCCCCCAATTTCTTCGGGCTTGCCTAAGCGCCCCATCGGTATGGTTGCGATAATCCCCTCGCGAACTTCCGGCTTGATCGCCATGACCATATCAGTGCCCACATAGCCCGGCGCAATCGCGTTAACAGTCACCCCCTTTTTAGCGACTTCCGCTGCAATTGCTTTGGTAAATCCCAAAATACCTGCTTTAGCGGCAGAATAATTCGCCTGACCAAACTGGCCTTTAATCCCGTTCACAGAGGAAATATTGATAATCCTTCCCCACCCCCGCTCGGTCATTCCATTGACCACCTGATGCGTCACATTGAATATCGAATCAAGATTAGTCGATAACACGGCATCCCATTGACCTCTATCCATTTTCTTGAACACTGAGTCTCGGGTAATTCCTGCATTGTTAACTAATACATCCACCGGGCCGACCGTTGCTTCCAGGTGCCGAACCATCTCCGCACAAGCCTCATAATCAGTCACATCCGCCTCAGCTGCAACGATATTGAATCCCTCAGCGCGCATTCTCGATAACCATTCATCCCTAGGCTCAAAATTAGGCAAACAATTCGCTGCCACTGTAAAACCGCTTTGTCCCAATGCCTTGCAAATTGCCGTACCTAATCCGCCCATTGCGCCTGTAACCAATGCAACCCGATTCACCATAATGCTGACTACCTCTGCAACAAAACATAAACTTGCGAGTTGCTGCCTTCAGCACGCCAACCCACCCCTTTTTACTTTTATTTACTTTTGCTTTTAATATTGCACCTTCAATACATATGCTGACCACCGTTAATGGAGATATTCGCTCCAGTAACGAAAGCTGCCTCATCCGAGCTCAAGTAAGCAACCAAACCAGCCACCTCCTCTGGCTTGCCTAAACGTCCAACAGGGAGCTGAGGCAAAATTTTGCTGTCCAAAACCTCTTGCGGAATAGCAAGCACCATTTTAGTGCCTATATAGCCTGGAGAAATCGTATTGACGGTCACCCCTTTTTTTGCCACCTCAAGTGCCAGTGATTTTGTAAAGCCATGCATCCCGGCTTTAGCCGCTGAATAATTGGTTTGTCCAAAAGCACCTTTTTGTCCATTGGCAGAAGAAATATTGATCACCCGGCCCCAATTGCGCTCCATCATGCCATCCATCACCTGCTTGGTCATATTGAAAACAGAATCAAGATTAGTCCGCATCACCACATCCCAATCTGCTTTGGTCATTCGTTTGAATGTCATGTCGCGCGTAACGCCTGCGTTATTCACCAAGACATCAACGTGGCCAAGTTCTGCGTTGATTTGCTCAATGCACTGTTTTGCAGAATCAAAATCACTCACATCGCACGGATAGGCCTTAAATTTATAACCCTTGCCATTCATAGCCTCCAGCCACGATGCTGCATTTGTATTGTTTGGGCTATAGGTTGTAACCACCTGATAACCCAGCGCAGCCAGCTTGATGCAAATTGCCTCGCCTAAACCACCCATGCCGCCAGTCACTACCGCTACTTTTTGCATTTCTCTCTCCTTGGTTTAAAAAACGCCATCAATTGTCAATTCTTACTCTTTATCAAGACTGCACAGCTTATTTATTACGTCAGCTCCCTCATTATGCCTTCTCCCTCACGTAGCGCCCAGGTGCCGCTTCAATTACCGGAAAGTCGGCGCTACCGAGACGGCGTGGTGCAGCAATTTGTTTATCACCATGTGTATTCAACCAGGTCATCCAGCACGGCCACCAGCTCCCTGGCACTTCTCTGGCAGAAGCCAGCCAATCCGTTGCAGTGAGGATTTCATTCTTCTGGTGCTGATTATTCACCCAATAACTGCGTTTATTTTTCCCAACAGGATTAATAACGCCCGCAATATGCCCCGACGCCCCCAGGACAAACTGGCTTTCACTCCCTAGCAACACTCGTCCCGCATAAGACGTTTGCCATGGCACGATATGATCCTCTTTGCAGGCAAGCATAAAGACGGGCATATCAACACGCTGCAAATCAACCTTCTCGCCACACATGGTGAGTTTATTAGGCACACGCAAACTATTTTCAAGGTACATATGACGCAGATACCAGGCCAAAAAAGGCCCCGGTAAATTCGTCGCATCTGAATTCCAGTACAGCAAATCGAATGCGGGCGGCTTCACTCCTTTGAGGTAATTATTGACCACATAAGGCCAGATCAAATCATTCGCGCGCAGCGCAGAAAAAACTGCGGACAAATCACGTCCACTCAACAAACCACCCTGCCCTATCGTTGCCTCGCGCATGGCAACCGATGACTCATCAACAAAACAAGCCAACTCACCCGCATCGGAAAAATCAAGCAAGGTCGTAAGCAACGTGAGCGCAGCAACCGGATCCTCTCCGCGTGCGCGCAGAACAGCCAGGGCAGAAGTCAGAATTGTTCCGCCCACACAAAAACCCAGGGCATTGATCTGCGGGATTTTACGTATCTTTTTCATCACCTCGATCGCCTTGATCGGACCTTTTTCCAGGTAATCATCCCAGGTGAGATGACCTAAATCAGCCGTAACATTCCGCCAGGAAATCAAAAACACTGTCTGCCCTTGTTCAACGGCAAATCGCACCAAGGAATTCTCTGGCTGTAAATCAAGGATATAAAACTTGTTGATGCAGGGTGGCACGATCAGCAAAGGACGAGCGGCAACTTTTTTGGTTTGCGGCGTATATTGAATCAATTGCATCACTTCATTTTCATACACCACAGCGCCCGCAGTGGTGGCCAGATTAACGCCGACCTCAAACACTGATTCATCCGTCATGGAAATGCGCCCTTTTTCAAGGTCGCCAAGCATATTCTGTATTCCCAGCCGAATGCTATCGCCTTGG
>Ga0209066_10003846_pt1 | contig 16834 bp, 18 predicted proteins | sample All_14_2_FD_187198 | JGI IMG/M metagenome (GOLD analysis project Ga0209066, IMG submission 187198) | Freshwater microbial communities in response to fracking from Pennsylvania, USA - Allegheny Zone_MetaG_DW_15 (SPAdes) (version 2) ... | reverse complement strand
TCGGCGGCATCGCGTTTGGACGAACCTGAAAGGAAGCTCATATGGACAACCTGATGCGGATGGCGTTGGCGGCGATGTGCGGCTGCGTGTTGCTGGCGGGGTGCGGGAAGCCGGCCTCTTCGGCCGCGCCGGCTGAAAAGGGTGCGGCGGGGGCTTCCGCCGCGCGTGTGATCGAGCTGAACGACATGAATTTCGGCGCGCAGACCGCGCAGGGCGTGGTGCTGGTGGACTTCTGGGCGCCGTGGTGCGGCCCGTGCCGGACACAGGGCCCCATTGTGGAGAAGGCGGCGGAGCTGGTCGGCAGCGCGGCGAAGGTGGCCAAAGTCAATGTGGACAATGCGCCCCAGACGGCGACGAAGTTTGGCATCAGCAGCATCCCGACCCTGATCGTGTTCAAAGACGGCAAGCCGGGCAAACAGTTCGTCGGCGTGACTCAGGCGGAAGAGTTGGTCGCGGCGGTGAAGGCTGCCCAATGAAAAGGGGGAAGACGATGTTTCGCATCTGGATGGCGGGTGTTTTCGCTTCGGCCACCTTTCTCGCGGCGGCGGCTGAGGCACCTCAGGCCGCGCCGGCCGAGACGGCCGACATGAAGGCCCTTTTCAACGGTAAGGACCTCTCAGGCTGGGACGGCGATCCGCGGCTCTGGTCGGTGAAAGACGGCGCGATCCGCGGCGAGACCACGGCCGCGAATCCCGCCAAGGGCAACACCTTCCTCATCTGGAAAGAAGGCGTGCTCCGGGACTTCGAGCTGCGCCTGTCGTTCCGGTGTGGCGTCACAAACAATTCGGGCATCCAGTACCGCTCGAAGCACATCACCGAAGGTAAAGTCGCCAACGCGTGGGTGGTGCGCGGCTACCAGCACGAGATCCGCAACTCGGATGGCCTGCCCAATGTGACCGGGTTCATCTATGACGAGGGCGGCAAGAGGGGGCGCATCTGCCTCGCGGGCGAGAAGGTTGTGTGGGCCGACGGCCAGAAGCAGGTGCAGGGCTCGCTCATCGATGCGGCGGGGTACAAGGCGCTGTTCAAGCTGGGCCAGTGGAACGACGCGGTGATCGTGGCCAAGGGCAACCGCATTCAGCACTATCTCAACGGGCGCCTGATCCTGGACTTCACGGACGGCGACCCCAAGCTGGCCCTGTCCGAAGGCGTTCTGGCCTTGCAGCTGCACGCCGGCAAGCCGATGTGGGCCGAATACAAGGACATCCGCGTCAAAGAGCTGAAATAGGGGCGGCCGCTCTGGGGCTTTGCCGAGCCGCGAGAACAGAGAGCGGCAGAAGGGGAGGGGGAGAGGATGCCGCGAGGTGTGATCCGTATCGCCGGCGTCGCGCTGCTTGCGGTCGGGGTGGCGCGGCGAGCGTGTGCCGAGCCGGCCGCGTCGCCCGCCCGCCGCGCGCTCTCGGCGTGCGTGGAGCAGGCTTGGACGGTCACGTGGGAGCGTTTCTACCTTCCGTCCACGCACCTCTTCTACGACTATCTGACCAGCTACGAGCCGGGCCGCTGGCTGGCGCACCTGCCGAGCGCCGACGAGGTCGCGCGTCAGATCCCCAACGAGTGCGGCTACGGCACCGGCATGGAGGACGGCATGATCTCGGCCGGGGTCATGCTCGACATGATCGTCGACCGGTACGCGGTCACACGGGAGGAGTCGCTCCGCCAGCGCGCGCAGGACGTGTTTCAGGGCGTGCGGCTCTGCGCCACGGCGCACGGCGTGACGGGGTTCCTGGCCCGCGCGGTCTGTCACGAAGACCTCCGGAGCATCTACCCGAACTCCTCGCGCGACCAGTACACGCACGCCGTCCATGGGCTATGGCACTACGCGCGCAGCCCGCTGTGCGGTCCCGGGACGAAGGCGGAGATCGGCGCGATCCTCGCCGCCATCGCCGACCGGATGACGCGGAACGTCACGCCGGAGAACGATTACGACTCCCTGCGGGCCGACGGCTCGCGCGACACGCGCGGCATCAGCCGGATGTGGAACGTCATGGGGCACGAGGCGGCGCGGCTGCCGATGATCTACGCGGCCGCGTGGGAGGTGACCGGCAGGCGCGAGTACCATGCCTTGTACCGCCGCTATCTGGAGCCGGCGATCCGGCAGTCTTTTGAGGTGGACGGGCGCCAGCCCACGTATGCCCTGCTGCAGCTGCAGGACTCGATGGACCTTCTGGAGGCCCTGGAGCAGGAGCCCGGGCTGAAGCGCCGGATGCGCGAGGTCATGGCGGCGACCTCCAGACGGTGCGCGGAGCGGGCGCTGAATGCGGACCGGAATGCCGCCCGGCTCGACCTGACCCGGCTTTGCTCCGACTGGCGCACCGGCGAGGGGCTCGCGTGGAAGGGCGACTACCGCAAAGTTTGGTACGCCATCCGCGAGAGCGGCGAGGCCGCCCTGGCCCAGCTGATGGACCCCGAGGCGCCGTTCTCCGTCGAGCAGAGGGAACTGCTGGCCCGCGCCCTCACCCGGCTCGACTACAGCCGCGTCTCGAGCGGCGGGATCTTCTATCTGCAGGGGGCCTATTGGAAGGCCCGGAAACGCGGGGCGATCGAGGGGCAGGAAAAGAAATGAAGCGTTCGGCTTTAACGGGCAAAGCCGTGAAGCCGAGCGCGTGTCGGCTCATGAAGGAGAGCGTGTCATGAATGTGGCGCATGTGAAAAGGCTGGGCGTGGTGTGCGCGGGGCTCTTGGCGGCGCGTGCCGCGCAGGCGTTCAAAGTCTATGTGTTCGCGGACATGGAGGGCATCAGCGGGGTCACCTGCAGCGAGCAGACCCTCGGGGCGCGGAAGGAGGAGGGCGGCCGACTGATGGCCGACGACATGAACGCGTGCGTCGCCGGCTGCTTCGAGGCCGGGGCGACGGAGGTCGTGGTGCGCGACGGGCACGGCGGCGGCACGAATGTGGAGCCGGCGCGGATCGACCCGCGCGCCAAGCTGATTCAGGGCGCGACGCCGGGCGTGCGCTTCAAAGATTTCGAAGGGTCTGAGGCGCTGATCCTGCTCGGGTACCACGCGAAGGCGCTGACGCCGAAGGCGGTGCTGGCGCACTCGTATTCGTCGGCGACGATCCAGGGGATGTGGCTGAACGGCCGCGAGGTCGGGGAGACCGGCGTGGACGCCGCCGTCGCGGCGGAGCACAAGGTCCCGGTGGTCATGGTCTCGGGCGACGACAAGACGGTGGCCGAGGCGCGGGAGTGGCTGCCGGATGCGGTGACGTGCGAGGTGAAGAAGGGGACCGGGCCGCAGGGCGCGGAGCTGGTGCCGCTGGAGCAGGCGCGCGGCCTGATCCGCCAGAAGACGCGGGAGGCGCTGGCGCGGCGCAAGTCGATGCGGCTGCTCCAGGTGAGCTATCCGGCCACGCTGCGGTGGGACTATCTGCCCAAGGGGTCGCTGCGCACGTACGATCCCGCGTTCAAGCCGGCCGCCGAGCCGCGCCGCGTCGAGAGGACCGGCGCTTCCGTGGAGCAGTTGCTGCTGGGGACGGGCAAGCCATGAGCCCGGCGGTCTCGGCTCTCGGCGGGCGGATCGCCGCGCATCCGCAGGTGACGCCGTTCCGGCGCAAGGTCTATGAGGCGTTGCTGGAGGTGCCGCGCGGGCATGTGACCACGTACGGGCTGCTGGCGCGGCGGATCGGGTGCGCGTCGGCGCAGGCGGTGGGCGGTGCGCTGCGGGCGAACCCGTTCGCGCCGGAGGTGCCGTGCCACCGGGTCGTGGCGTCGGACCTTTCCCTGGGCGGGTTCTGCGGCTGCCGGGAAGGAATTGAGGTCGCGCGCAAGGCCGCCTTGCTGCGGGGCGAAGGCGTGGGGTTCGGGGAGGACGGACGGCTGTCGGAGGCGTGGCGCGTGTGGACCTGGCGGCAGGACGGCCGACGGAACCCTGCAGACTGAGGACGGCGGCCCGATTTGGCGCCTTGCCAACGCGGCAAGAAAGGGCTACAGTATGAACCGTTTCAAGCGTCTTCGGGGCAAGGTGACCCTGCGTGAGCAGGGAATTCCTGACCGGCGGTAAAGCCCGCGACTGGCTCGCTGTTCCTGCGTGCCACTGACACGGTTCAATTCCGTGGCCGACAGTTAAAGTCTGGATAAAAGAAGATGCGCGCGCGTGTTCGAGGATGCCCCGGTCTCGTTTTTGGCCGGGGCTTTTGTTTTTTGGGAAAGCGTATGCAAACTGATTCGGTGTTCGATCCTGTGGAGGCGTGTGTCGAGGCCTTCCGGCAGGGGCAGATGGTCGTTGTTGCGGACGATGAGAGCCGCGAGAACGAGGGTGACCTGATCGTCGCGGCGGAGAAGGTGACGCCGGAGGCCATCAACTTCATGGTGGTGAACGCGCGCGGGCTGGTGTGCGTGCCGATGACCGGCGCGCGCTTGAGGCAGCTCGGTGTGGAGCGCGCGCCCAGCCGCAACCGCGGCGACAAATTCGCGACCGCCTTCACCTATTCGGTCGACGCGGCCGCGGGCGTGAGCACCGGGATCAGCGCGGCGGACCGCGCGCGGACGGTGCAGGTGCTGACCGACGAGGCTTCGGGGCCGGAGTCTGTGGTCAGCCCCGGCCACATCTTTCCGCTCGAGGCGCGCGAGGGCGGCGTGCTGGTGCGCGCGGGGCACACCGAGGCGGCCGTGGACCTCGCCAAGCTGGCCGGCCTCAAGCCTGCGGGGGTGATCTGCGAGATCATGCTGCCGGACGGCACGATGGCGCGCCTGACGGACCTGCGCGCGTTTGCGGTCAAGCACGGGCTCAAGATGCTGTCGATCGCGGATCTGATCCAGTACCGGCGGCGGCGCGAGCGCCTGATCGACTACATCGAGGAGGTAGACCTGCCGACCCAATACGGGCACTTCCGCTTGCGGCTCTACATCTCTTCGCCGGACGGCATGGAGCACCTGGCGCTGATCAAGGGCGACCTGTCGCGCTGCCCGGCTCCCCTGGTGCGCGTCCACAGCGAGTGCCTCACGGGCGACGTGTTCGGCTCGGCCCGGTGCGACTGCGGCAGCCAGCTTCACGCGGCGATGCGGATGGTCGAGAAAGAGGGGTGCGGCGTGGTTCTCTACATGCGGCAGGAGGGGCGCGGGATCGGCCTGGCCAACAAGCTGCACGCCTACAAGCTGCAGGAGAACGGGTTTGACACCGTGGACGCGAACCTCAAGCTGGGCTTTGCCGCAGACCTGCGCGATTACGGCGTGGGCGCGCAGATCCTGGCGGACCTCGGGCTCAAGCGGATCAGGCTGATGACGAACAACCCCAAGAAGCTGGTGGGGCTCCAAGGATATGGGCTGGAGATCGCGGAGCGCGTGCCGGTGGTGTTTGAGCCGGGGGATTTCAACCGGCGCTATTTGGAGACGAAAAAGTCGAAGATGGGACATCTGATGTGAGAAGGCGTTAAGGGCAGGCCCTGCGCCTGCCCGCGAAGGAGGGATAAGATGAAAGAGATCGTGGGCAAGTTGGATGCGACGGGAATGAAGATGGTGATCGTGGTGAGCCGGTTCAACAGCTTTTTCACCGAGCAGCTGGTGAAGGGCGCGGCGGACTGCTTCGTGCGGCACGGCGGAAAGGACGCGGACCTGACGCTGGTGCGCGTGCCGGGCGCGAACGAGATCCCGCAGGTCGCGCAGAAGGTGGCCGGATCGAAGAAGGTTGACGCGGTGGTGGCGCTGGGCGCGGTGATTCAGGGCGCGACCCCGCACGCCGACCTGATCAACGGCACGGTGGCGAGGGCGCTGTCGAAGATCGCGCTGGACACCGGCGTGCCGGTGCTGAACGGCATCGTGTGCGCGCAGAACCTGGAGCAGGCGATCGAGCGCGCGGGCACCAAGCAGGGCAACAAGGGCTGGGACGCGGTGCTTTCCGCGATCGAGACGGTTGCCGTGCTGAAGGCGCTTTAATTTCAAAAGGATAAACTCGCATGGCGACTCGTAGACAAGGACGCGAATGGGCCCTTCAGATGCTGTTCCAGTCGGATCTGAACCCGGGGCTGGACATCGACATGGCCATCCCGAAGTTCTGGCGGCAGCAGTGGACCTGCCAGATGGAAGAGGCCGAGGACAAGGATGAGGTGAAGGCGGAGGATTCGGCCAAGAAGCCGGAGGACCGCGTGGCGCCGCAGAAGATCAGGATCTTCACGGAGACGCTGGTGCGCGGCGTGTTGGGTCATCTGCCGGAGCTCGACGCGAAGGTGCAGTCCTACACGCAGAACTGGCCGCTGCACCGCATGGGCTCGGTGGAGCGCAACGTGCTGCGCCTGGCCTTCTACGAGATGATCTACTGCACCGACGTGCCCCCGGCGGTCGTGCTGAACGAGGCGATCGACCTCGCCAAGTATTTCAGCAATGCGGACGCAGGCCGCTTTGTGAACGGCGTTCTCGACCGGCTGAACAAAGAACTGAAACGGACGTAGCGGCTCATCATGACGCAAGCGGCACAGGATCGGAAGTGGATGCGGCGGGCGCTCGCGCTGGCCCGGCTGAGCGAGGGGCACACGCGGCCGAACCCGCCCGTCGGCGCGGTGGTCGTGCGCGGCGGGCGCAAGCTGGGCGAGGGGCGCCACCGGTGCGCCGGCTGCGCGCACGCGGAGGTCGAGGCGCTGGACGCCTGCCGCGGTCCGGTGGCGGGGGCCACGCTCTACGTGACCTTGGAACCGTGCTGCACGCACGGGCGCACGCCGCCGTGCACCGAGCGGATTCTGCGCGAGGGCATCGCGCGGGTGGTGGTGGGGTGCCACGATCCCAACGGGTGCCACTGCGGGCGCGGGCTGGAGCTGCTGTCCAAGCGGGGCGTGGCGGTCGATTACGGCGTGTGCGAGGAGGAGGCCGCCGAGCTGGTAGCGCCGTTCGCCAAGCACATCGGGACCGGCTATCCGTTTGTGACCGTCAAGCTGGCGATGACGCTGGACGGGCGCATCGCCGACCGGGAGGGCCGCTCGAAGTGGATCACCGGGGAGCGGGCGCGCGCCGAGGTGCAGCGGATGCGGCGCCGGGCCGACGCGGTGCTGGTCGGCGCAGGCACGGTGGAGGCGGATGACCCGTCGCTGCTCTGCCGTTCGGCGGGAGGCGGAAAGCTGCTGCGCGTGATCGTCGATGCCTCAGGCCGCACGCCGGCCCAGGCACAGGTTGTTTCGGATGAGGCGGCTTCGCGGACGATCGTGGCCACGACCAAGGAGGCGGCCCAGCGGAAGGCGGCGCTCTGGTCGCGCAACGGCGCGCAGGTCTGGGCCTTCGCGCCAGACAGGTCCGGGCGTGTGCCGGTGAAGCGGGTGCTGCGGCGGCTGGGCGACGCGGGATGCCTGCACGTGCTGTGCGAAGGCGGCGGGCAGCTGGCCGGCGCGCTGAACGACGCCGCGCTGGTGGACGAGTACTGCCTTTTTTATGCGCCGGCGGTTCTGGGAGATGCGCGGGCGGTCAGCGGCGTGGCGGGGAGCGGCACCCTGCTGGGGCGGCTGCGGCGCATGCGGTGCGTCGAGCTCAAGCGGCTCGGCGAGGACGTGATGGTGCGCGTGCGGAAAGCGTGAGGCGATGTTTACTGGGCTCGTACAAAAAGTGGGTGTGCTGAAGCGCCTGGCGCGGGCGGGCGACGGATGGTCGCTGACGCTGGCGCACGCGCCGTGGCCGGATGCGCTGGCGCTCGGGGAGAGCGTGGCGGTTCAGGGCGCGTGCCTGACGGTGACCTCTGCCGGCGAGGGCGTTTTCACGGCGGATATTCTGGACGAGACGCTGCGGTGTACCGCGCTGGGCCAGCTGGGCGAGGGGGCGCGGGTCAACCTTGAGCGCGCCTTGGCGCTGGGCGACCGGCTGGGCGGGCACCTCGTCAGCGGCCACGTGGACGAGTGCGGCACGCTGGCTGCGGTCGAGGACCGCGGCCGCGATATCGCTTGGCGGATGGGGTGCTCGGCGGGGCTGGCGCGGCAGACGGTATTGAAAGGCTCGGTGACGGTCGACGGGGTCAGCCTGACGGTGAGCGGGCTCGGCGACGCGTGGGTCGAGGTGAATCTGATCCCTCACACGTTGCGCGAGACGAGCTTGGGCGACCGCCGGGTCGGGGACAAGGTGAACCTCGAAAGCGATCTGCTGGGCAAATACGTGGCGCGGCTGCTGGGCCGCGAGGCGCGGGGCGGCGTCACCGAACAGATGTTGGCGGAGAACGGATTCTTATGAAACAGGTTTTATGTCTTGGGCTGACGCCCGCGCTGCAGCGCACGCTGACGTTCGGCCGGCTGGAAGTCGGCGAGGTCAACCGGGCGCGGCAGGTGGTGGAATCGGCGGCCGGCAAAGCCCTGAACACGGCGCGCGCGCTGGTGACGCTCGGCACGCCCGCGCAGACCGCCGGCTTCAACGGCGGCCAGACGGGTCGCGCGGTCGCGACGCTGCTCGACGCCTACGGGGTGGGCTCCGCGCTCACGCCGATGGCGGCAGAGACGCGCGTCTGCTCGACGCTGATCGATGAGGCGACCGGCGTCGTGACCGAGCTGGTGGAAGAGGCGCCGGCACCGGGGCGCGCGGCGGTGGCGCGGTTTGTGAGGGAGAACCTCACGCGCGCGGGCGGGGCGTCTCTGTTGGCCGTCAGCGGCACGCTGCCGCCGTTCGTCGCGGACGATTTCTACGTGGGGTTCGTTCAGGCGGCCGCGCAGGCCGGCGTGCCGGTGGTGATCGACTCGCACCAGGCGGCGCTGGTGAACGTGCTTTTCGAGCGGCCGCTGCTGGCCAAGCTCAACGTGCGCGAGCTGGAGGCGACGCTGCACGAGCCCATGAACACGGAGAAGCGGATTCTGCGCGGGATGCGGGATTTGGCGGGCCTGGGCGCGCGGAACGTTTTTGTGACGCACGGCGGCCAGGGGGCCTACCTGCTGACCCGCGCGCGCGCGTGGCGCCTGACGCCTCCGGCGGTTGAGCGGCACGTGAACCCGATCGGCAGCGGCGACTGCACGACGGCGGGCATCGCGCATGCGCTGCTGCGCGGCAAGCGCCTGCCGGATGCGGTCCGGTACGGGCTGGCGTGCGGCAGCGCGAACGTGGAGAGCCTGACGCCCGCGCACTTCGATCTGCGCCGCGTGCGCAGCCTTTGCCGCCATGTGCGGTGCGAGCCGCTTTGAACGTTGAACGTGCAGACAAAAGGGAGGTCGTCGATATGATACAGGCGCACAGTCTGAGAACGCCGGACGAGATTCTAAAGGTGGCGCTCGAGAAGGAGACGCAGGCCCGGGCCTTCTATGCGGAGCTGGCCGCAGCCTGTTCCGTCGAGTATGTCAAAGAGCTTTTGGAGAGGCTCCAAGACGAGGAAGGGAAGCATGTGCACATGATCGAGGCGATGCTCAGGCGGCTCGAGGCGGGCAAAGACCTCGTCTGATCATCCGTCCGCGTCAGGCGCGGAGGCGGTCTTTGAGGGTGGTGCGCCGCTCGCGGACCTGGTTGGCGCGGATCGCGATGGCGACGGCGCGGGACGAGCCGACCACGAGCACCAGCCGCTTGCCGCGCGTGATGGCGGTGTAGAGCAGGTTGCGCTGCAGGAGCTTGTAGTGCTGCGTGTGAACCAGCACGATCACGGCGGGGTATTCGCTGCCCTGTGATTTGTGGATCGAGCAGGCGTAGGCGAGCACGAGTTCGTCGAGCTCGCCCTGCGCGTAGCGCACCGGCCGGCCGTCGAAGAGGACGACGAGGGCGCGGTCGTCCTCGTCCACCTCTTTGATGAACCCGATGTCGCCGTTGAACACCTCTTTGTCGTAATTGTTGCGGAGCTGCATCACGCGGTCGTTGACGCGGAAGTGGGTGCAGCCGCGCACCAGCGAGGGGCCGGACGGGTTCAGCGCGGCCTGGATGACCTCGTTCAGGTTCTCGGTGCCGAGCAGGTTCTTGCGCATGGGGGTCAGCACCTGCACGTCGGCGAGCGGGTCGAACTTGAACTTGTGCGGGATGCGCTGCGTCATGAGCTCGACGGTCCGGGCGATGATCTTCTCGGGCTCGCCGGTCTCGACGAAATAGAAGTCGCTCTCGCCTTCGCGCGTTTCGAGGGCCTCGCCGTGGTTGACGTGGTGGGCATTGCGCACGATGAGACCGGAGGTGTCTTGGCGGAAGATGGTGTCGAGGCGGCAGCAGGGGATGGCGCCGGAGCCGATCAGGTCGCGCAGGACGTTGCCGGGGCCGACGCTCGGAAGCTGGTCGGTGTCGCCGACGAGGATCAGGGTCACGGAGGCGGGCAGGGCCTGCAGGAACTGGTCCATGAGCCGGATGTCGATCATGGAGGTCTCGTCGAGGATAAAGCAGTCGCCGGACATCGGGTTGTCGATGTTGAACTCGAAGCCCCCCAGGTTGGGGTTGAACTTCAGCAGGCGGTGGATGGTCTGGGCCTCGTGGCCGGTGGCCTCGGACATGCGCTTGGCGGCGCGGCCGGTGGGCGCGGCGAGGCGGACGTCGAGCTTGCGGGCGCCGAAGATCTCGGTGAGGGCCCGGATGATGGTGGTCTTGCCGACGCCGGGTCCGCCCGTGATGATCGAGACCTTTGAGCGGATGGCGTTGTCGAGCGCCTCGCGCTGGAGGGGGGCGAGTCGCAGCCCCATCTTGCCCTCGGCCCAGGAGATGGCCTTGCCGGCATCGATGGGCGCGAAGGCGCGGGGCGCCTCGAGCAGGCGGCGCAGCTTATCGGCGGTGCGCGTCTCGGCCCGGTAGAGGTCGCGCAGGTAGATGCGGTTTTCCTCTTTGACCAGCGTTCCCTTCTCATACTCCTTGGAGAGCGCGTCGGCGAGGATCTCGACCGAGATGTCGAGCAGCTCCTGGGCGTGGAGAAGCAGGTCGGCGTCCACGGTGAAACAGTGGCCGCCGTCGTCGGCCTCGGTCTGGAGCGTGTAGATCAGGCCGGCGCGGGCGCGGACTTCGGAATCGTGGGGGATGCCGACGCTCAGGGCGATGCCGTCCGCGGTTTTGAAGCCGATGCCCCAGACGTCCTCGCAGAGGCGGTAGGGGTTGCGCTTGACGATGGCGATGGCGTCGGTGCCGTACTGGCGGAAGATGCGCGAGGCCTTGGCCGTGCCGATGCCGTGCGACTGGAGGAAGATCATGATCTCGCGCACGCCGCGCTGCTCGGTCCACGACGCCTTGATCAGCTTGCGCCGGCCTTCGCCGATGCCCTCGACCTCGCGCAGGCGGCCGGACTCCTTGTCGATGATCTCGAGCGTCTGCTCGCCGAAGGTGTCCACGATGCGCTGGGCGAACTTGGGGCCGATGCCTTTGATCATGCCGCTGGCGAGATAGCGGCGCAGGCCTTCGGCGGAGGTCGGCGTGATGCAGGTGATGGCGTCGGCCTGAAACTGCCGGCCGTGCGAGGGGTGGCGGATCCACTGGCCTTCGGCGTGCAGCTCCTCGCCCTCCCAGATCGCGGCGCAGGTGCCCACGATGGTGGTGAACTCCTCTCGCCCGCGGAGGCCGGCGTGCGTCTTGACCGTGCAGACCGTGTAGCCGGTCTCGTCGTTCCGGTAGACGATCGACTCGACCGTGCCGCTCACGGTGGACGGGGGCGTCGCATCGGGCGGGGAAGGCGGAATGGCGCTGTTTGGCGATGAAGGTGTCATGGCAAAACTCACATCAGGTCGTTCAGAAGCACGACCCGGATTTCTTCGATCCGTTTGAGCGCCTTGTCGTTTGTGATCAGGACACCGCCGTGCTCCATGGCGCACGCCGCCTGGAAGAGGTCGGGTAACGCCAACCCATATTTGGCTCGGAGCGCACCTGCCATGACGCCTGTCTTCCAAGAAAACTCGCACAACGTGACGTTCGGAAGGTTCTTGAGCGCGTTCTGGTAGCGGTCGGCAAGTTCGGGCTGTCCGGCCTTTAAAGGTTTGACGATGACCTCGGCCAAGGTGATCGGGGTGATCACGCCGCTGAGACTTCCGGCCTCAGCCAGCCGAAAGAGAGACTCACAGATCGGGGCATACGTGGAATGGTCTTCCAGCAGGTAGATGAGCACCATGGTGTCGAAGACCGCGCCCCGCACGCCTTTGAGCGCTTTGAGCACCGTCATGGCCGCTGGCCCCACTCATCGCGCAGGTGGCGCACGTAGTCGGTGGCGTCCGTGCCGTCGGCAAGGGCTACGCCCAATCCCCGCAGCCCGCGGCTGGTCGCGGGGAAAAGGACGATGCAGTCTTTACGCGCCTCGACGTTCACTTGGCTCATCGGCTGGATGCCCAGGCGCTGTCGCTCCTCTTTGGGAATGACCATTTGAAATCGGCTTCCTACGGTTGCAGTTGTCATACAAACCTCCAGTTGTCATTCAGAATTGAAATAATCATACGGCGGATGTCGCCGGACGTCAAGCGAAGAGGGGCTCGACCCTGCATGTGTTTCACTTCAGAGTTTGGCGTTGAACGTCCGGCATTCATTAAAATCCGCGTGGCCGGGATTGACCCAAGCAGGCCAAGGGCACTATGATACTGAAAAGTGTCTGGTCGGGGATATTGCGGTCGCGTTCGCCACGCAGAGGGAACGTCTGAAAAACGGGGAACGGCATGAAGCGGAAATGGGGAAGGGAGGCCCGCGTCGGCGCGGTGTCTCGGAGGTTCATCATCCCGTGTGCGGCGGCCTGCGCGGTCATGACCGGGGCGCCTCTGAAGGGGCGGGGTGACGACGACGGTCAGCGCGCGCGGGTTGAGGCGGCGATTCCGGCGAAGGCGACCGCCGTGCCGCTGCGCCCGCGACGGCTGCTCGTCTTCGGGCTGAACGTGGGATATGGCAACGGCCACCCGTCGATCCCCACGGCGAACACGGCGTTCACGCTGATGGGGAAGAGGACCGGCGCGTTCGAGACCGTCCTTTCGAGCGACCCCGCCGTGTTCAAGCGCGAGTCCCTGCAGCGGTTCGACGCCGTCTTCCTGAACAACACGGTCGGGAATCTGTTCGCTGATCCGGAGCTGCGAAGGAGCCTTCTGGCGTTCGTTTACGGCGGCGGCGGGCTGATGGGCGTGCACGGCACGTCGGTGGCGTTCACGCGCTGGCAGGAGCGCGGCGAGGAAGACTGGCCGGAGTTCGCCGTCATGCTGGGGATGCGCGGGGCCTTTCACCGCGCGAACACCGAGCAGGCCTTCATGCGGCTCGAGGAGCCGGAGCACCCGGTCCTCGCCTGCTTCGGGGGCCAGGGGTTCGCGCTGCAGGACGAGTTCTTCCGTCCGAAAGGCACCTACTCGCGCAACCGCAACCGCGTGCTGTTCGGTTTCGACTTGGAGCGGACCGGCCTGAAGGACGAGCCGCGCGACGGGTGTTACCGCGAGGACCAAGACTACGCGATGGCCTGGGTGCGTCAGTACGGGCGGGGTCGGATTTTTTACACGGCGTTCGGCCATCATCCCGCGATTTTCCAGAACCCGAAGCTGCTGGAGTTCTATCTGGCCGGCACGCAGTTTGTGCTCGGCGACCTCCCGGCGCCGACCCTGCCGAGCGGCAAGCTGACGCCTGCGCTCCGGGCGCAGGAAAAGCTCGGGTGGCGCTTGGGCGTCGAGGCCTACACGTTCCACGCCTTCACGTTCTTCGAGGCGGTCGACAAAACGGCGGAGCTCGGGCTCGCGTATATGGGCGCGCTGAGCTTTCAGAAGGTCAGCAAAGAGATCCCGAAACTGTTCGGGCCAGGGCTGAGCGAGGACGACCTGCTGGCGGTCCGCATGAAGCTGGACGCCGCGGGCGTGCGTTTGCTGACGTACTACCTGCAGAGCATCCCCGGCGATGAGGCGGGGTGCCGGGCCGTTTTCGAGTTCGGCCGGAAGATCGGGATCGAGACGTTCATGAGCGAGCCTGCGCCGGAGTCTCTGCCCGTGATCGACCGCTTCTGCCAAGAGTACGGCATCAAGGTCGCGCTGCACAACCATGACCGCAAGGCGTCGCCGCAGTACTGGAGCCCGGAGGGCATCCTCAAGGCGTGCGAAGGGCGCAGCAAGCTGATCGGCGCGTGCGCGGACGTGGGCTATTGGATGCGGGACGGCATCGACCCGGTCAAGGGGGTCGCGCTGCTGAAAGACCGGCTGCTGACGCTGCAGCTCCACGATCTCGACGAGGCGGGACCTCAGGGCCACGACGTGCCGTGGGGGACGGGCAAGGGCCGCACGGAAGAGGTGCTGAGCGCCATCCGCGAGTCGGGCGTGATGCCCACGATGTTCGGCTTGGAGTATTCGCGCAACTGGGAGGGGAACCTGCCGGAGGTGCGGCAGTGCGCCGAGTTCTTCAACCGGTTCAGCCTGAAACAGTAACCCGACGCCAGGACGTAACGATCAGGGGAGGGGAAACATGACGAAGACAGACAACCCGGCGAACCGGGTGACGCGGCGGGGATTCATCGGCCAGGCGGCGTCCGTGTTGACGGCGCCTTGGATCGTCAGTCCGTCGGCGCTGGGGGCGGCCGGCGCAGCGGCGCCGAGCAACCGGATCACGGTGGGGCTGATCGGCAGAGGGTGCATGGGGCAAGGGCATCTGAGCCGGCTGGTCGGCGACCGGGACGTGCAGGTGCTGGCGGTGTGCGACGTGGACCGGACGCGCTGCCAGGAGGGCAAGGAGGTGGTCGACGCGAACTACGCGGTCTCGCAGCCCGGCGGGAAGTACAGCGGCTGCGCGGCGTACAACGACTACCGGGAGCTGCTGGCGCGGAAAGACATCGACGTGGTGGTGATCGCCACGCCGGACCATTGGCACACGCCCGTCTCCATCGACGCGGTCAAGGCGGGCAAGGACGTGTATTGCGAAAAGCCGGTCTCGATGACCCTCCAGCAGGGGCGCAGGCTGGTGGAGGCCGTGCGCGCGCACAAGCGCGTGTTCCAGAACGGCTCGCAGTATCGGTCCATGGCGACGCTGAACGCGGCGGTCGCGTTCATCCGCGCCGGGGGTTTGGGCAAGATCAAGTCGGTCTTCACCCACTGGTGCTGGGTGGACGTCCCGACGATCGGCAGGTCACGCATCCCCTTGAATCCGGCTCTGCCGGAGGAGCCGGTGCCGGCCGGATTGGACTGGAACCTTTGGGTGGGGCCTGCGCCGTTCCACCCGTACAGCCACCACTACCACAGAAATCCCATTCCCGGGGTTGTCCCCTGGACCTTCTGCGAGGACTTCGGCAACGGCGCCTCGACCAATTACCATTCGCACTCGGCCGATGTGATCCAGTACGCCCTCGGCATGGAAGAGAGCGGGCCGGTCGAGATCATCCCTCCCTCCGGCAAGCGGTTCCCGACGATGACGTGCCGCTATGCGAACGGAGCGCTGTTGCACCATGTGGACGACTGGGGGCAGGTGAGCGCGCTGTATCAGGCGGTGCCGAAGGAGGTGAGCCTGCACGGCATGTTTGGCGGGCTCTTCGTCGGCGAGCGCGGCTGGCTGAACGTGATGTACGAAAACGGCAAGCAGCTCCAAGGAGGCCCGGACAGCCTTTTCCAGGAGATGAAGCTCAAGACGCGCGAAATGAGCGGGGCCAACAACCATCATGCGAACTGGTTCGAGTGCATCAAGACGCGGAGCCGCCCGAGTTCGCACGAGGAGATCGGGCACCGCGGGGCCTCGCTCGGCCATCTCGTGTCCGCCGCCTTCAAGCTGGACCGGACGTTGACGTGGGATCCGGCCAAGGAGGTGTTCGTGGGGGACGAAGAGGCCAACCGCCTGTGCGCCCGTCCCATGCGGGAGCCGTGGAAGATCTAAAGCGGGTTAAGCTGTTTGCGCAGGCGGAGCTGGCCGCAGGCTGCGTCGACGTCCTTGCCGCGGGATTTGCGCAGGGTGGTGTTGATCTTGGCCTTGAGGAGGGTGTCGAGAAAAGCGAGGCAGGTGCGGTCTTCAGGGCGTTCGAAGCCGGTCCCCTCCACGGGGCTGAGGGGGATGAGGTTGACCTTGCAGGGCAGGTGCCGCAGCAGGCGGATCAGCGCGTCCGCGTGGTGAGGGCGGTCGTTGAGACCCTTGACGAGGGTGTACTCGAAGGTCACGACGCGCCCGGTCTTTTCGGTGTAGTCACGGCAGGTGTCCAGCAGCGTGGCGATCGGCCAGCGCTTGTTGACCGGCATGAGGCGGTCGCGCAGCGCGTCATCCGGGGCATGGAGCGAGACCGAGAGCTCGAACTGCAGGCCTTCTTCGGCCAGGCGCCGGATGCCGGGCACGACGCCGCAGGTGCTGAGGGTGATGTGGCGCGCGCCGATGTTGACGCCTTTCTGGTCGTTGAGGATGCGCAGGGCGCGGAGCACGTTGTCGTAGTTCGCGAAGGGCTCTCCCATGCCCATGACGACGATGTTGCCGGGGCGCGGAAGGGCGGGCTTGGCTCCGGGCCTGGGGGACGGGAGGACGGCGGATGCCCGCATGAGGTGGCAGGCGGCCATGACTTCCGCGACGATCTCCCCGGCGGTCAGGTCGCGCACGCAGCCGGCCGCGCCGCTCGCGCAGAAGGCGCACCCGAAGGCGCACCCCACCTGCGTGGAGATGCACTGGGTGACGCGGTCTTTCGAGGGGATGAGCACGGTTTCGATGCGCTCTCCGTCGGCGCACGCGAGCAAGAGCTTGCGGACGCCGTCGGCGGATTCGTGGATGTGGACCGTTTCAAGGGGCGTGAGCGAAAGGCGTTCGGCCAGGGTGTCGCGCAGGCCGGCGGGCAGGGTCGTGAGCTCCTGCCACGACTGGGCGAAATTCTGGTAGAGCCCGGTGACGATCTGTTCGCTGCGGAAAGCAGGCAGGCCGAGCTCTTTGCAGAGGGGCTTCCATTCGGCGGGGAGGAGGCTCCAGGCGGAGGGTGGAAGAGGGGGGCTCACTCGGGCTCCTTGATGCCCTGTCGCGGTTTCAGCAGCGGGTTTTTATCACGCGACGGCTCGCGCGCCTGATAGCCGGCGTCGCTGAGCTTCTTGTCGGCCGCTTCGAAAGGTT
>Ga0209066_10003844_pt1 | contig 16837 bp, 12 predicted proteins | sample All_14_2_FD_187198 | JGI IMG/M metagenome (GOLD analysis project Ga0209066, IMG submission 187198) | Freshwater microbial communities in response to fracking from Pennsylvania, USA - Allegheny Zone_MetaG_DW_15 (SPAdes) (version 2) ... | reverse complement strand
GACTGGCTGGTAGTAACATACTCTTCAACGATCTTTCTTTTTAGTTCGTCTGGAAATTTGTCCTGTGTTCTTTTCATAATCCTGATTTTGGTTTACAAATCGTGTAAACTTATTTCAGGACAAGTCATACCACCGGGTCTGCCTCTACGCTCTAAGCTCTACGCCCTACGCTCTAAGCCCTAAGCTCTACGCCCCTAAGCCCTATGCCGATCACATCGCTCCAACATACGCCTGCTCGCCGTGAAGTGAGGCATCGAGGCCCAGGAGTTCATCTTCCTGCTTAACCCTTACCGGCGTTATTTTATTGATCAGCGCCAGCATGATGTAGGTGAAGATAAAGGCATAGGCTGCAGTTCCGAGAACAGCAACGGTTTCTTTGAAAAGGAGAGTGGCATCCCCGAAAATCAGCCCTTCAGTTGTAACGGCAGGGTTAATGGCTGATGTTGCAAAAACACCAAGCAATATGGTTCCCAGGGCACCACCAACTCCGTGAACACCCCACACATCCAGGGCGTCATCCCATCCGAGTTTATTCTTCATGTGCACTGCATAGTAGCAAACAAGGCCGGCAAGTATACCAATAATCGGTGATGCCCAGATCGGAATATAGCCTGCAGCCGGGGTAATCGTTGCCAGTCCGGCCACTGATCCTGTAAGTAGTCCGATAAACTTAGGTTTTCGCGACCTGCTCCATTCTATCACCAGCCAGGTTATGGTGGCAAAGGATGCAGCAATATCGGTATTGGCAAAAGCCAGGACAGTTATATTGTCAACAGAAAGTTCACTTCCGGCATTGAAACCATACCAGCCGAACCAGAGCAAACCGGTGCCGATGGCTACCAGCGGTATGCTGTTGGGGACTGAATCCTTATCCGTGCGGGCTCCGATATAAAACACCGATGCAAGGGCTGCAAAACCTGCAGTTGTATGAACCACTATTCCTCCTGCAAAATCAAGTACTCCCCACTGTGCAAGCAGTCCGCCGCCCCATACCATATGGACAAAAGGATAATAAACCAGTACCTGCCAAACCACCAGGAACACGAGGTAACTTTTGAAAGTAACCCTTCCAACAAATGCGCCTGTGATAAGTGCCGGTGTAATGATAGCAAACATCATCTGGTAAAGGAAGAACACAAGTTCAGGAATTTTGCCGTTGCCTGAAAAGATGCTGTTTATGTCAACCCCGTTCAGGAAAGCCTTGTCAAAGTTGCCAATAATCGCCCCGTCGCCGCTAAAGCAAAGTGAGTATCCGAATATAAACCACAGTACGGTTGTGAGTCCCATTGATACAAAGCTCTGTATCATAATACCAAGTATATTCCGCTTGGTGGCCAGTCCTCCGTAAAACAGCGCAAGGCCCGGAGTCATAAGCATAACCAGACTTGTTGCCAGCAGCATAAAGCCTGTATTCCCTGTTGATTCTGCTATCATTTTTTTATGTTAAGTGATTAGTGACTTAGTATGGTTATTAATTTACTTTTTACTTTCTCCTTTTTACTTTTCCTTCTTTAAAGGCTTATTCCAACAATAAGGAAAACATTCTCCGTCTGCGGATTAATAACAAAGGATGTGGTTAGCGGCAGTGAGAATTTATCAGTAAGAGCGACCTTCTTCACTGCAGTTACACCAATATTCGTGATCCCGGCATTATCGCCGTAGTAACCGCTTTCGCCGTCTTCTGTATCCGGACTGGTGGCTGTTCCGCCGATAAAGGCCTTTACATTTGTTTCCTTCACGGTGAAATTGTATCCAAGCTCAAAATAGGTGGAGTACTGTTTCTTATAGTCGGCTTTCCTTGCATCGGCACCCCAGAAATTTACGGCTGCCATGAAGGTAAACGGGATTTGGTCAGTACCATTGAAAGTGGCTGCCGCTTCAAGCACATGGCCGGTGGAATCTTCCTTCATTTCGAAGTAATTGTTATTGGCCAGTGATTCGTCCGGAAGGAAATAGTCTGTCACCGTCAGGCTGAAAGCATCACAGAAGTTGTAAGTGGCAAAGAGGTCAGTTTCCTGAACTGTGAATGAATTGTCAATGGCAAATGCACCCCAGGTGCCGAGTGTGAACTTGCCTGCATTGAATTTGAGCGAAGGCTGTATGCTTGGTGAAGAGCCGCCCGGACTCAGTCCGCGCCATACGTACCTGCTCATAATATCCGTACCCGGGTCAACCGAGATGTTCTGCGCGGTTCCACAGAGAAACGCTGAAAGAATAATTGTTAAGAGAATAAGTTTTTTCATTTATCTGATATGGTTAGTTTAATGCAAAGACGCAAATTTTGAAAGGTTCCGCGTCACCCGCAATGGAGGAATTACTGATTTTTCTTCAGTGAAACACGTATTTTTTGTAGAGACGCGATTAATCGCATCTCTGCCATCCTGTTGCACGGAACTATTGCGCGATTCATCGCGCTGCAGGGAAACCATACCACCACCCATCGGCGCGATAAATCGCGCATTGTTACCATTGCAATGCATGAAAAGACGCGATTAATCGCGTCTCTACTGACTGCTGATTACTTTACTTCTGTAATGTTATGCCTGATGGCAAATTTTACGAGGTCGACTGTTGATTTGAGGTTGAGTTTCTGCATGATGTGGTTTTTATGCGACTCAACGGTCCGGATACTGATGAACAGCTTTTCTGAGATCTCGCTGTTGCTGTGGCCGCCGGCAAATAGCTTCAGGATTTCAAGTTCTCTTTTCGACAGGAGTTCACCCGGATCATCATGGTCATTATTGCGTGATTTCCTGACAAAACTTTTGAGTATCATATCTGAAATGGCTTCGCTGAAATAGTCGCCTCCGGCATAAATGATCCGTATGGCGGTCAGAAGCTCATTCTGTGAGATATTCTTGGGCAGGTATCCTGAAGCACCCGCCTTTAATGCATTGAATACAAATTCTTCAGAAGTATACATTGATAGAAAAAGTACCTTAAGGTCAGGATATTTTTCCTTCACCATCCTGCATAATTCAATCCCCGAAGTCCCCGGAAGGGAAATATCCATCAGGATAATATCCGGCTGACGTGAATTCAGCAGTTCAAACAGTATATCACCGTTGCCGGCTTCACCGGTGATTATTATATCGCTGTGGCCGGTAAGCAAGGCCCTGAGTCCGTCGAGTACAATGTTATGGTCGTCAACCAGAAATAATTTTATCATACTGCATTTTGTTAACGGGAATTTCAACTTTTATGCTGGTACCTGCAGGGGAGGAATCCACCCTGATAGTTCCCTTCAGCAGGTTCACCCTCTCTTTCATGTTCAGAAGGCCATGTCCGCTGCAGGGATTGCCTGTATCAAATCCCTTTCCGTTATCGGTAATTTCAATCAGGAGCATCTCACAGGCCATAAATATCCTTACATGCAGTTCGGTGGCACCCGAATGCCTGGCTGCGTTGTTCATCGCTTCCTGGATAATGCGGAATATGTATAGTACAGGCTTCCTGCCGAACAACCCCGGCGGAAAATCCCCTTCAACCCTGGTGTCAATTCCATATGCATCCGAAATGTTATGACCGATACTCCTTATTGCCGGAATTAATCCGAATTCCGCAAGGGCTGGAGGCATCAGCGCATTTGAAGTGGCCCTTACCTCATCTATCAGGTTATCGTTCAGTTTAATAACCGACCGTAAATTCTCCCTGGCCTTTTCAGGGACCTCCGTTTCAAGAGCAGCCAGCCTGAGTCGTACACCTATAATTCCCTGCCCGATCCCGTCATGCAGTTCGCGCGACAGACGCTGCCGTTCCTGGTCCTGGCCGTCAATAGCCGACTTAACCCTGTTTATCCTTTCCGCTTTAAGCGCCTCATCCTTCATTCTTAAGTTAACACTCATCTGGTTGAAGGCTTCAGTCAGTTCGCCCATCTCATCGAGGCTTTCAACCGGCAGCGGTGCATAGGTTCCGCCGCTTCCAAGGTCTGATGCAGCCTTTTTAAGTCTTACCAGCGGCCTGGTTATCCTTTTGCTTATGGTATATGTGAGTATGAACAGCGCAAGGGCTGTAAGCAGGCTTAACAGGATGATATTATTCCTGATAGTATTGATGGAAGCAGTGGCCTCACTGTAATCTATTTCCGCCAGTATTGTCCACCGGAGTCCCGGTACCTTTATGGTGCTGTATGAACTCAGTACCTTAACTCCCCTGTAATCCTCTGCCAGCACTATTCCTTCACCCCCCGCCAGTGCCTTTTCAACCGGCACGGTCATTACCCTGGTATTCATTACCGAATTCCTGATAAACCTTGATGAAGTGCGCATAAGGTAATCAGCCCCAACAAGATAGGTTTCACCTGAGTATCCCAGACCATGCTCCGGACTCACCTCAAGCATTATGCTGTCAATTATATCCTGCCTGATTACAAGGGCAACCAGCTTGTCGCTCTCCTTCATCCGGCAAACTGTAAGAAGTTTACTTCCCGCTTCACTTTCAGGGTAGTCAACAATCACCGCACCCTGGGCTATTCCGGTTTTTCCTGCCAGCTTCAGGAGCTCATTCTCCGGCAGGCTGCCCTCATAGTACCCCTGGTCAGCCATTTGCCACGTTCCCGCACCTGTTCTTGCCAGAAAGGCAGTCTCATTCAGCCTGTCGACGAAAAACCTCTCAATGGCTGCTTTCCGCGTAAGCCTTATAGAAGTGAGCTGGTTATACGACCTCTCCATCAGGGCTTTCCGGGCAGCATTGAATGAAAACAGCCCTGTAATAACTATGCCCCCGATGCCCAGGGCAAGAAAGTACAGGATCATTTTCTCGGTTAGCGATGATTGTTTCAAGCGGGTAAAGTTAGGAATTGTCAGCAAACTTGTTGTTGGTTTCAGGCGTATTGTGTCGTATCTTTATAATACAATTCACATACAATGAACAGGATAATTCTGACGGTACTGATATTTGTAAGTATCCAGGGGTATGGGCAGTGGGTTACCCTGCACCCGGGTTATGATCCCTACAGCGCTATAATAGCCTACGATTCAGTAATCATCACAGGGTCAGCTTACTGGGGACAGTCAGATTTGCTTATTTCAACTGATTCCGGTGAAACATGGGCACCTGCCGACCCGTTTCCTGATGCTGCCGGCACAATATCCCTCACAACCACTGATTCACTCATCTATGCCTGCACTACAAACGGGATTTACCGTTCCCCAAAAAATGAGTTCAACTGGACTGACTACAGTGCCGGAATCTCCGGCCAGCCAGTGCTTAAACTTGTAGCACATGACACAGTCTGCTTTGCCGTCTTCTATTGCCAGACTGATACTTCAGCTCTCAACAGAAGGACTGATGGTGATGCCACCTGGTCGCCAGTTAGTATCAATGTTCCTATCGGAAATATTTATGACATTGATTATGATGGCAATATGTTGGTGCTGGCTGGTTATAACGGTATTGCCCAAAGCACTGACCAGGGTGCCAGCTGGTCATTATGGCCTGACCATATGTTTGAAATGACTGCAGTTACCATAACCGGTGATACAATAATTGCAGCATCCAAAGGAGGTATCTACCGCAAAATTATATCAACCGGCAACGTTATAAAGGTCAGTAACGGCCTGATGCCTCTCTGGAATCCTTACGGATACGAATATTATGGCGAATTTGAGTCATTTCACCACTTGGATGGCCATACATTCGTCTGTGGTGAGACGGGTGTATATAAGCTTCATGATAGCAACTGGTTCTGGCAAAATACTGACCTGAGTGCCTGGACCTATGTTTTAGCCGACAACAGCCAGTATCTCCTTGCCGCTGCAGGTTATCATGGAATAATGGCACGTCCGCTTGAGGAACTCATAAGTGCTATAAAGCCTTATGGTGAAGTCCATGATGTTATCAGGTTATTTCCAAATCCGGCCACTGATGTTATCCATCTGGCCTCCGAAAATATCATAACCAATGTCCTTATCTACGACCACCAGGGCAGGGTAGTTCACCGCAGTTCACCCGGCTTGTCAGAATGTGCCATTCCAGTGTCAAACCTGAAGAGGGGATTGTATTTTGTCGTGGTTTCCGGCACCCAGGCAGCTCCATTCCTCCTCACACCATAGGGGAGTAGGGTCTTAGGATTTCAGTGTTTCAGGGTTTCAGAGTTACAGGGTTTCAGGGTTTCAGACTAATGGTTGTAAGCTTTTGCCTTTTGCCTTCTTTCTTTTGCCTTTTGCCCTATTTTTACTGACTGCTGACTGCTGACTGCTGACTGCTTTTTTCTTTCTTTTGCCTTTTGCCTTTTTTACCTTTGACCTGTCAATCACACATTCGTCAATGAAACACTGCGCTCTGTTTTTATTGTTGCTGCTAACGGCCGGCCGGATTACGGGCCAGGATATGAATATATATTCCGGTGAATGGAAAATCAATGAGCCTTTTAATTGTACCGGTAAGGCTGCATATGCTTTCTATAATGACTTCCAATCTGGTAAAAAGATCCTCGACAGAGGATTCAGCATCATCTATAACGATGAGCTTAACAGACTGAATATTACTGTCACCGGTTCGTTTGCCGATGATGCCCGTGATGGAAAGTGGCAGATAGATTTCGACTTTCATGATTACCCTTTCGGGGATGACGGCCTTCTCAACGGATTCCTGCATATTACCCAACGCTTCAACAAAGGTATCCCTCACGGCGAATGGAAGTCTGCCGAAAGGCTCGACATTACAGGCACCGGTCCTTCGCCCCGTCTGTCATTGCTTACAGAACAAAACGTCTCACTTACCTTTAACCAGGGAATTGTCACCGGAAAGGTAATATATAACGGCAGTCATAAAGACATAAAAGAGTCGCTGACCATCGCTGACGACAGCCTCGGTTATATGCACGGGCACTGGATTAATAAGTATCAAAATCATACCTTTGTATCTACTTATTACCACGGATTGCCGGTGAGGATTGTGCAGGTTGACCATGCCACAGGCGATTCAACCATTAAGATCCAAGCCTCTGAAAAAGAGCTGCATGACTGGCAGACAGCGTACCCCATCCATATCACCAATCCATACCTGTGCAGCCTGATGTATGAAATATTCCATAACAGGTACGACAATCTCGACAGCACCATCATCGATTTGTTTAACAATAACTTTGTGGCATCCCTGCATATCCCCGGCGAGGAAAACTGGGATATGGAAAAGAGCTTTAAAATTGTCTTCCTTTACCAGGAACGGTCGGATATTGATCATCAGATGAAGGTGGCCGATTACTACCTTGAGCACGCTGACACACTCAATGCTTCAGCCTGGTACCAGAGAGTTGCTGATGAACATCCCGATAACGGCATCGGCTACTATAATGTCGGTAAGCTCGCCGAAGCTGCAAATGATCCGTATAATGCCCTGCTCAATTACAGCGGAGCCTTGCTCAGGAATTACCCTCAGGCTGAAAATGCCATTGATTCTTATGGGATTAAGATGTCGAAGAAAGGCGAAAGCCATATTTCCAAAGAAATTTTTAAGCTGCTTACGATGCTTAAACCGCAGAATGGAACTGCATGGGACAACCTAGGCTGGGCTTACCTGGAAACCGACAGCATCCCCCAGGCCCTCCATGCATTCGAGCAGGCCCTAATCCTCAATCCAAACGCTGATTCGTTTACCGGAAAGCTCATCTGCCTTTACCTTGCCGGCGACAAGAAACCCGCCCGCCAGTACTTCCAAACCGCCAAAACCTTATACCCCTTCATCTTTCCCGCCAACAAGCTCCTCACCGGCCTGCTCAGCAAAGGTTACCAGTATACTAATAAGCAGCAGAGGTTGATTGAGGAGTGTATGGAGAGGTTGTGAGGTTTGGGTTCGGGGTTATGTTTATCCCGGGACTGGTGTGCCTGTATGGAAGTATTACCCTGAAGGTTGCTCCTGTATCGGAGTGGCCGGTTGCTGTGATAGATCCGTTGTGCCGCTCTGCTATTTTCCTGCATAAGGCAAGTCCGAGGCCGGCTCCCTCATAACTGTCTTTTGTGTGAAGCCTTTTAAACGGCTCAAATATCCTGTTGACATACTTTTCGTCGAACCCTATGCCATTGTCTGATACACTTATTTCAGCATGCTTTTTCCCTGCTAAGGTAATTTCACGGTAACTAATGGTGATTTCAGGTGTAATACCCGGGCGCGTAAACTTCAAGGCATTGTCAATCAGATTATAAAACAACTTGTAAAGCAGCACGCTCACCCCTTCAATCACCGGCAGGTTTTTAACTGTAACCCTGGCACCCTTCGATTCAATCAGCAATTGAAGGTCGCCAAGTATCTTTTTTATTAATTCATTCATGTCGGTCTCAGTGAGATCAAGATTTATATCCTGCACCTCAGTATAGTTGTGTATCCCTTCTATCAGTTGACGCAGGCGGTCGGCAGATACCTCTATCCTGCTGATAAATCTCTTTTCATCTGTAATCATGTCACTGGCCTGATTGTTTTTTATCAGTGAGATAAGGAATTTTATCTTCCTCACCGGTTCCTTAAGGTCGTGACTTACAATATGTGAGAAGTTCAGCAGGTCTTCATGCATCTTATGCAATTCACGGGTGCGTTGCTCAACAAGCATATTCAGTTCTTCAGCAAACCGCTCGTGGCTCTGCCTGTCGCGAATCCTGAAATAAAGCTCCTGCCTTCTCCTGTAGCTTAAAATGAGGCTTCCGGTAATTAAGGCAATAATCAGAATAACGATTCCGGTAAACATCGAAGTCCGGTAAACCACTTCTTCATTAATTTCCGATTTATCGATCTTAACAACCATGAACCAGGGAGTGCCTTTAATACGGCTCAGGTTGCTCAGCACAGCATCGCCGATGTAATCCCTGCCTTTGAAACTTCCGGTCTTCCCTGATACTGCGGCTACAGCCGGGACAATTGTATCAGATGTATGGAGTTTGTATTTCAGGGCTGTATTTGACACTTTTTTCATTTCGTTCAGAAAAACCACACTGTCGCCGTCCCTGGCTGCAAGTATAGTTTCGGCAGTCCTGCTTGAAACAGGCCATTCCTGTATATAGGAAAAAATAAATTCCTCCGGATTGATGCGCATCACCAGAATTCCTGTAATCACCTGGTCAATAACCACCGGTGCCATTATATCATTATGAATGGAATTATGGAAATTACAATGATAGAGATTAACGGTAACCGCTTTTTGGGCAATCACTTTACTGATGTTGCCTTTCAGCATACTGTTCTGTGAAAGTGAGTAATCCGGATCCACACTGAAGATCAGGTTGCCGTCAGTATCCGTAAGTAAAATCTCTTCATAAACACCCCCTTTGAGGGTGGGACCGAACAGTTCCAGCAGGTTTTCCCGCTTCAGGTGTCCTGATTGTTGATAATTCTTCATTTCATCCAGCATTACACCCGATGCAGAATAAAAGGCCGCATCACGCGAACGCTCCCCATACCAGTTGGCTATCTGGGTAGATTTAAGCTTTCCGACAGCAGCCAGGTCCTTGAAATTCTCGGTTTCAGCCCTGCGGTTCTCATATCTGTAGTATATGAAGGCAAGTCCGAAAAGCAAAATACCGGCCGCCAATGGAATGACCAGCATTCGCCTGCGGTACTGCTCAAGTTTAGCGGCTTCCATATGGACGGATGTGTAGAGTTTTAATCCCTTAAGAATATGATTCAATAAACAACTAAAAACCCGATTGGTTTTTAGTGACCGGTGACTGTATACCTTAACTTTCAGCGTTCAGCGTTCAGTGTTCAGCGTTCAATTCCAAGTCATTTTTATATTTATTTTGTTATGATTATAACCATAACCGGCTGGCAAGTTGGTAAATTCTTCATTAATTCTTATATATACCATTATGAAAAGTCTTGAAAATAAAGTAGTTATTATTACAGGTGGCGCACAGGGACTAGGGCTGGCCGCAGCCGAGGAACTGGCTTCGCATGGAGCCATAATCTCCCTGGTTGATTACAATGAAAAGAGTCTTAATGAAGCTAAGGCAATGCTGGAAAAGAAGTTTCCTGATGTGAAGATTCTTACAGTTGTTGCTGATGTTTCGAACGAGGAGGCTGTGAAAAATTATGTTAATGAAACCGTTAAGGCTTTCGGCCGAATTGACGGACTCTATAACAACGCCGGTATTGAAGGAAAGCAGGGTGGCATCACTGAGTATGATGTAAATATTTTCAAGAAAGTGATCGACATTAACCTGATGGGAGTATACTATGGAATGCGCCATGTTATACCGGTAATGCAGAAACAAAAATATGGCCGTATTGTGAATGTCGCTTCAGTAGGGGGCATACGCGGTGTTCTTAACCAGGTTCCCTATGTGGCCAGTAAACATGCGGTATCTGGTATGACTAAAAATGCTGCCCTTGAATTTGGTGATGAGAATATCTGTACCAATGCCATTGCACCCGGAGCAATCCTTACACCTATGGTAAGCGAAGCTTTCAGGCAAATTAATCCAAACGACCCTAAAGCAGCCGAAGCTGAATATGCCAAGGACAATCCAACCAAGCGACTCGGTAAACCTGAAGAAGTAGCTAAAGTTGTGGCTTTTCTTCTAAGCCAAGAATGCTCCTACATCAACGGCCAAACCATTGCTATTGACGGAGGCCAGTCTAACAGTTACGGAACAATAAAATAAGTACCTCATGAACAGGTCCCGACCTGTCCCTACTTTTCTTTCCATTATCACGACTTACATCCAACAGCCAACAGCCAACAGCCAATAGCCAAGAGCTACTTGTAGTACACGTCCTTCAGTACTTTCCTGGTGATGGATTCAACGTCGGCAGGCGAGGCGGGTGTGTATATCCTGCTGATTAATTTGCCGTGGTGGATGATTTCGCCTGTTTCGAGGTTGAAGGCAATTAACCTCATATCGGAATAAGGCCGGGCTGACGGGGTTATTGTCATCGTACTCACGCCGCCAACCGAGTTCCCTCCAATCACCTGCTTCCCGATTTCATAGTGTGCATTATAGGTTATCAGTATGCCCAGCCTGCTGCCTCCGGTTTTTATCTCCGGAAGGAACGACTGTTTCAAGCCACTGATGCCCCCTTTGGCTTCATCTGCTAATGTGCGGAACTCATTAAGCTTCACCGTATCAACACCCTGTAACTCCACATACTCAATGGTGTACCGCGAGTCGAGCAAATCCCTTGCAACACTGGCAATAATTTCCTTGTCCCTCACTGACATATCTTTGTCAAAAGATTTGCCTGACTTGTCCTCACCATAAACATCAGTTACCGGACTGAATATCACCAGTGTAGCAGATTCCTTTTTAAGGTTCTTAAAAGCAGCTGACTGCTTACCCTGTGCATAACCCGAGACTATCAAAGCCATTAAGGCGGCAAATATGTAAATTGCTTTCATAGGGAACAAAGGTAACAAAATTAGTTTGGGGTTCAGCGTTCAGCGTTCTGCGTTAGTAGAGCGTCAGGCGTTAGGCGTTCTCACAACTCACTACTTGACTGCTGAGTGCTGAGTGCTGAATGCTCCTCTTTGCCTTTTGCCTTCTTTCTTTTGCCTTTTGCCTTTTGCCTTCCATTGTTTTTGTTCAAGTGGTTCAAGTGGTTCAAGTGGTTCAAGGGGTGTGTAGCCAATACAGTAGCTCCGTCCTATAGGGCGGAGATGGCAGGAGCACCCACCACACCGTTTTCGCCGTTGCTTGCAACGGCGGCTACACCATATGCCATAGGTCGGGGACGTCATGAATGGGCGTTGTTGGTTCATACTTAATCCTGCGGGTGAGACGCCATGAATGGGCGTCTCTACGATCGTTTCATTTCAGGTACCTCATGGACAGGTCGCGACCTGTCCCTACATTTCATTCCATTATCGGTACAACCCCAATCTCGAATCTTAAATCTTCGAATCTCAAATCTAGCTGACAGCTGACAGCTGCCGACAGCCCTTAGCCTTTTGCCTTTCAGCTTTTAATGATTTTACGTCCCTACTTCTTTCTTCGGGTGCAGAACGCTACGCCGAATTGATGTCGTAACGATCTTGTTTCTCTCGGGAATTCCCTGAATTCCTCCGATAAGCCGTAATAAAAAGAGTATTGCGGTGACAGGATAAGCTTATCAGAAATATTGATATTATATGCAATCCGGCCAATTACACCAATGCAGCTTTTAGCACTGTAATCAGTATACAATTCATGTAAATCTCTCGCAGTGCCAGGTGAAATGATACTCCATACATGGAAGGTTCCGCTGAAGTTTTCCTGCAATAAAGCAGAATATTCTACTCCTGCATTCAAATCAATCCTTTTAAAAATAGTAAAGTTCAAAGGGAAAACACCAGCTGAAATAACAGATTTTTCGATGCTGGCTTTTGTTATATGTCCGCCGCCTAAACCTCCATCGCCTACATGTAATTCTCCGCTATATCTTTCATAACCCAGCGTAAATCTCCATCGCAATTTATCGGTTTTAATCCCGTCTATTCCGGCTTTCAAAACATAGCCGTAGCCATAATGGTAAGCCGAACGGTAGTGCCCTCCTTCTGCATAGTCAAAAAAGTTGTTTTTATTAACTCCTCCCATCAGTTCCAGGGTTTGTGAAATGGAAAATAAACTACAAAGCAGGAAAAATCCTAGTAAATAGCTTCTCATCACAGATTGATTATATAAACCCTGCAATATACGAAAAATATGTTCTTATTTGTTTGGCTGTTGGCTGTTAGCTGTTAGCTATTAGCTGTTAGCTGTTAGCTGTTAGCTTTTGGCTTCCATTGTTTTTGTTCAAGTGGTTCAAGGGGTTCAAGTGGTTCAAAGGTTGTTCAATTTAAAAAAGGCTAAAGGCTAAGGGCTAAAGGCTAAAGTGGGGTTTGTGTTGTTCTTACCAGGGTTTGGGGTTTGTTACAGGGTTTCAGAGTTTCAGAGTTACAGAGTTACAGAGTCGGACCCCGAGTTTTTATCGAGGGGCAGAGTTTCAGGGTTTTTGTTCAAGTAATTCAAGTGGTTCAAATAGTTCAAGTGGTACACATTAGCTGATAGCTGATAGCCGACAGCTGATAGCTGATAGCCTTTTTTACTGACTGCTGACTGCTGACTGCTGAATGCTGACTGCTAATATACCACCAATTTCTCATTGTGCTTATTGCCATTAATGTTAACTGAAATAATATACAGGCCCGGCGACAAGTTACCGAGATTGATCTCTTGCCTTTCTGATGAACTATCGGGGATTATCATCACCGGGATACCAAAGGAATTACAGATCGTCACAGAGTACTTCAGTGAATTTTCTTTGTCAACATGAATGCTAACAAAACCACTCGCAGGATTCGGATATATGCTTACCCTTGTGTCGCCCGGTTTCGTGGTTTTTTTTACTGGTGTAATGGCAGCACAAATCGAATCATAACTGATATTGCTCCCATAAATGGTATCCATCGTAAGGTCAGCATTGAACTTTATCGCATAGATACTGCTTGCAGGGTCATACGGGTGGTTGGTCGACACAACCATAAACTTCCCGTTTGAAGTGCGGCAGAGTGACCCTGTTTTGCTCGGACTATCACCAAACGAAGTGCTGTTAATAACATTGCCTGCAGTATCAACTGTAAATAACGCAATCCTGTAGTCATATGAGTCGCACCAGTTAAACTTGTCGGCCAGGATCACAATGGTACTGTCGTTTAGCATCATGATATCAGTGGGGGCATAGACGTTAAACCCATCGTTAGCCACAGTTTTGTGCCATTGGGTAGTTCCGGAGTAATCCGTAAAGAAAACACTCAGGTCAAAATCACTGGTTATAGTGTCGGCAATACCGCCAAGTGAAATATATCCCTTACCGGGGATTTCGGCAGATACATGGGTATAGCACATCACGTTATTGATGGTATCATAAACACTCTCCCACAATACATCACCTTTTGAGTTAGTCTTTATCATTACACTTCGCACATAATAATAAGGATCACCGGGTACCGGAAAGTAAGCATAGCTGTTAATGAGGTATCCGCTGTCGCTGGTCACCATCATGCGGCCAATTTCAGCACTATAGTATTTCGAATAATTTTTCGACCATTTAAGTACACCAAGCGTATCCACCAGGGCCAGGCCGAACCTGTTAACATAATTGGTAACTGAATCAGAGAAATACCGCGTTGAAGCTATGAAATTGCCATCTTTTGCCTGGTATACATCCCACATTTCATTATAATCAGCTGGCCCGTATGTATACAGCCACTCAGTATCGCCACAGGCATTGTTCTTCATCATAAACGACCCGCCGTCACGGTATCCGCAGATTACCGACCCTCCATCTGATGTGGTGTCAGTACCATTGGGATATGTTGTATAGGATGATGGATACGACCTCGACCATAATGTATCGCCATCCATCGATAGTTTCAACTGGTAGGGCGTATATTGGCCTCCTGTTACACCCAGCACCAGGTATCCTCCATCATAAGTTTCATTAATTACTTGTCCCCATTGATTATAAGGCAGGTCGTAAATTCTCTCCCACCTGTTTGCCGGAGGAGGCACAATCGTATCGGTATCTGCAACAGCCGGTATTATATTTATGATATAGTCTTCTGCTTCACCATAATTTTCATCCCCGCACGGGTAGAGATAATTTGAATTCGGAAGTATGGCGGCCAAAACCCTTATGCGGTGCTGCCCTATCAAAGAAGAATCATCCGGAACTGTATAGTTGCCATGATAAGATGTTGCGTGTTGCTGATTTGCTATTCGTTCATTAAATTCAAAAGCTAAATCATTATCATAATCAATGTACATGGTAAAAGTGCATGACACACCTGCTGATGTTCCTCTATCAATTAAAAAAGGATACGTCTTGCCCAGCTGAAGAGATGTTGTATATACTGAATCGGGATAAAGAGTGTAACCCAACGGATTTCCGCCTGAAGCGCAATTATATAAGTCATTCAACCTGAAATGCTCTATCAGGTACGAACCTGACATATCATACATTGGGATACAATAAGAGGCAGGCACAAGACTATCAGTAATATGTACCGTATAATCTTCAGCTTCACCCGGATATTGCGGCCAGCCGCATGCCCAGAAACTATCCTGTCCATTCATTACACGCAATCGCTTAAGTCCTGTAAAAGCAGGATTATTGGGGATTGTAATTGTAGTGCTAACCGAACTGCCATTTCCTGATTGCTGGTAAAGCAATTCGTTAGGTTCGAAATTAAAATCACTGTCGAGATCTATCCAAACAGAAAAGTACTCATAATTAACATAGCTGGACAATATTTGCAGGGGATATGATTGCCCGATGGTCATGGTGGTTGTGAATTCACTTTCCGGATAAAGGATATATCCGTTATCAGCTGTTGAAGAATGATAATTAACCAGTGAATTTACCTGGAAACTTCTGATACCTTTATAGGGTCCGCCGTTATAACAGGTAGGAATACAATAGTTCTGCGCTGAGCCAGAATTTATTAGGAATAAAATGAAGAATAAAAAAAAAGTATACTTACATACTTTCATAGAACATTCTGATAGCATACAAGTATGACAAAAATTTCCTGTTTTACCCTAAACGGAAAAACATCTTTTTAATTTAATTTTCAGCTTATGTTGCAGGGTCTTTTTTCTCCGGGGACGACATGAATGGGCGTCGTTGGTTCATACTTAATCCTGCGGGTGAGACGCCATGAATGGGCGTCTCTACGGTTGTTTCTGTATTAGGATCCGATGGTGCCGTTAGGACAGGTCGCGACCTGTCCCTACATTTCTTTCCATTATCGGTACAAGCCCAATCTCAAATCTCAAATCTTCGAATCTCAAAATTTCGAGGACGCCATAAATGGGCGTCGTTGGGACTTGCTTAATCCGCATAAGAGACGCCATGAATGGGCGTCTCTACGGTCGTTTCTGTATTATGATCTGATGGTGTCGTTAGGACAGGTCGCGACCTGTCCCTACATTTCTCTCCATTTTCATAACTCATAAGCTTCGCGCTCAGCGCTCAGCGCTTCGCATCACTCCCTTTTCTATTTTCTTTTGCCTTTTGCCTTTTTTTTTACTGACTGCTGACTGCTGAGTGCTGAATGCTAATCTCAAATCTTTCTTGCTTACTAAAAAATAGGTTATATATTTGTTATGCAAATCTAACAATCTAACTAGTTATCATGAAAAAGACATTATTTCTCCTTCCGGTTATTTTTGGCATTTTTACTTTAATTGCTTGTGACAAGGAAGACAAAAAGGATGATAATCCAACCGCACAAAATGTAGATATTGACGGAAACGTTTTCCACGAAGTAAAAATCGGCACTCAAATCTGGATGGTTGAAAACCTGAAGGTTACCCATTACAGGAATGGCGATCCCATTTTGCAGCCTTCACTTGATGACTGGGACAATCAAACTGGCGTAGGCGCCTGCTGTTCATACATGAACAACGACTCTATTGCAAATATTTATGGACGGTTGTATAATTTCTATGCAGTAACCGATCCGCGCAACATTGCCCCTAAAGGCTGGCATGTTCCCTCAAAAGAGGAGTGGCTGGTGCTGATTAATTTCCTTGGAGGCGAAAACGAAGCAGGTGCTAAGTTAAAGGAGGCAGGCACCGACCATTGGGCCGGGTATAATTTAGATGCAGATACTACAACGGGATTTAATGCTCTTCCAGGAGGTTATCTCTCTCATCTTCTAGACGGAAGTTTCCAATTTGTTGAACTTGATTACTCTGCATCTTTCTATTCATCTACCCTGGATCAGTTAGTTCTGCCAGGTGTTGTTTATGAATATGGACGTTCATTTGATATAGTTTATAACAGGTCAGGTGTTTTCCAGGGTTTTGGCCTCAAGGAAGCGTATTCGGTGAGGTGTATTAAGGATTAAGAGTTTTTAGTTCGGGGTTTGGGGTTTGGGGTTCGGGGT
>Ga0209066_10003843_pt1 | contig 16837 bp, 13 predicted proteins | sample All_14_2_FD_187198 | JGI IMG/M metagenome (GOLD analysis project Ga0209066, IMG submission 187198) | Freshwater microbial communities in response to fracking from Pennsylvania, USA - Allegheny Zone_MetaG_DW_15 (SPAdes) (version 2) ... | reverse complement strand
GCCGCTCGACACTATGGGCGACACCGGTCTCACGGCGCTGGTTGCGGCGGGCGATGGCACGCTGGTGGCGGCCGGGCCGCGCGGCAACAGCCGCCTCGACAGCAAATCCAAGAATCGGGAGGCCTTCTGATGGCGCACGCCCCTGCAAGTTCCGTCGGCCCGGTGATTTCCCGGCTGGAGGATTTCGACCGCAAGTCCGGCACGCTGATCGAACGGGCCTTCTTCAACAATCGGCTGCTGGTGGTGTTGCTCTGCCTGCTGGCGACGGCCGTGCTCGGCTGGCGTTCTGCGGATCTGAAGCTGAATGCAGCCTTCGAGAAGATGATCCCGACCAGCCATCCCTATATCGCCAATTATCTGGAAAACCGGAAGCAATTGTCGGGCATGGGCAATGCGCTGCGGGTTGCCGTTGCGGTGAAGGACGGCACGATCTTCACCACCGAATATCTCGATACGCTGCGCCGGCTGAACGACGATCTCTTCCTTATGCCGGGGGTGGATCGGCCCTATATGAAGTCGCTCTGGGCCCCGGCCGTGCGCTGGAGCGGGGTGACCGAGGAGGGGCTCGACGGCGGTCCGGTGATCCCGGACGATTACAAGGGGTCCGCCGCCGATCTTGAACAGGTGCGCCTCAATGTCGAGCGCTCGGGCGAGATCGGTCAATTGATTGCGGCCGATTATCGTTCGACCATCATTCTCGTGCCCTTGCAGGACCGGATCGCCGACACCGGCGAGCGGATCGACTATTACGCCCTCTCCGAACGGATCGAGGAATTGCGGGCGAAATACGAGGGCAATGGCATCGAAATCCATGTCACCGGCTTTGCCAAGGTGGTGGGCGATCTCATCGCCGGCCTGAAGCAGGTGCTGATCTTCTTTGCCGCCGCCATTGCCATCTGCACGGCGGTGCTGTTCTGGTACACGCGCTGCATCCGCTCGACATTGCTGGTCGTGCTTTGCTCGCTGATCGCGGTGATCTGGCTGCTCGGTCTGCTGCCCTTGCTTGGCTACGAGCTTGATCCCTATTCGATGCTGGTGCCCTTCCTGGTCTTTGCCATCGGCATGAGCCACGGCGCCCAGAAGATGAATGGCATCATGCAGGATATCGGGCGCGGCACGCACAAGCTGGTCGCCGCCCGTTACACTTTCCGCCGGCTGTTCCTGGCCGGGTTGACTGCACTGCTTGCCGATGCGGTCGGCTTTGCCGTCCTCATGGTGATCGATATCCGGGTGATCCAGGATCTGGCCGTCACCGCGAGTATCGGCGTTGCCGTACTGATCTTCACCAATCTGGTGCTGCTGCCCATCCTGCTCTCCTATACCGGGGTCAGCGAGGCGGTGGCCCGGCGGTCCCTGAGCGCGGAGCGCGCGGACGAGGCGGATAAAGCCCACAAGAAGCATCCCTTCTGGGCCTTCCTCGACCTCTTTACCCGGCCGAAAGGGGCGACCATCGCGGTCGTGCTCGGGGCGATCATGGGCGTCGGCGGGCTTCTGGTCGCGCTTGACCTCAAGATCGGCGATACCGATCCGGGCGCGCCGGAACTCCGCGCGGATTCCCGTTACAATCAGGACAATGCCTTCATGGTGCGGAATTATGCCGCCAGCAGCGATGTCTACATCGTGATGGTGCGCACCCCGCAATATGCCTGCGCCCATTACAACACGCTGATGGCCGTCGATGCCCTGGAGCGCGAGCTGCGCCACCTGCCGGGTGTCGTCACGACCAATTCGCTGGCCGGCCTTGCCAAGATCGCCAATGCGGGCATGAGTGAAGGCAGCCTCAAATGGTATGCCGTGCCCCGCTCGCAGGAGATGCTGAATGCCATCATCACCCGCGCGCCCCGCGAATTGTTCAACCAGAACTGCGACCTGCTCACCGTCTATGCCTATCTGAAGGACCATCGGGCCGATACGCTCGATGCCGTGGTGGCGACGGTCGAAGGCTTTGCCGCACGCTACAACAGCAAGGATATCCAGTTCCTGAATGCCGCCGGCAATGCCGGGATCGAGGCCGCGACCAATATCGTGGTGCGCAAGGCCAATCGGGAAATGCTGTTCCTGGTCTATGCCGCGGTTATCGTGCTCGCCTTCATCACCTTCCGCTCGTGGCGCGCGGTGGTCTGCGCCGTGGTGCCGCTGGTGATCACATCGATGCTGTGCGAGGCCCTGATGGTCTGGCTCAACATCGGGGTTAAGGTGGCAACCCTGCCGGTGATCGCCCTCGGCGTCGGCATCGGCGTCGATTACTCCCTCTATGTCATGACCGTGACCCTGGCCCGCCTGCGCGAAGGCGCCAGCCTGTCGGAAGCCTATTACCAGGCGCTGGTCTTCACCGGCAAGGTGGTGGTGCTGACCGGCATCACCCTCGGCATTGCGGTCGCCACCTGGGCACTGTCACCGATCAAGTTCCAGGCCGACATGGGTATCCTGCTTGCCTTCATGTTCGTCTGGAACATGGTCGGTGCCCTGGTGCTGCTGCCGGCGCTGGCTCATTTCCTGCTGCGTCCGGCCGCCCGCAAGGCGACCCTCCTCGCCGAGGCGGCCTGATGCGGAAGCCGTGTTGCAGCGCAGCTTGACCTTTTTGTCAGGTCGGTCGGCGCGCCTGACAAAAGCGTCCGCCAGGGGGCGGTCAATGGTGCGCTGCAACACGTGTTTTTCAATGATTTCAATGGCTTATGTGGTTGGCACGCTTTGTGCTGATTAAGGGCTGCGGACCGGAGGGGCGGAAACCCATCCAGCCGGCCAAGAATGGAATTCTACGGGAGGCAAATATGGCAATGACGGGTGTTCTCCGTCCTGGGCATGCCCAGCTTCGGGTTCTCGACCTCGAAAAGAGCGTCAGCTTCTACCGCGATGTCCTCGGGTTGGTCGAGACCGGCCGGGACGCCCGGGGTCGCGTCTACTTCAAGTGCTGGGACGAGCATGATCACAGCAGCCTGATCCTGTCGGCCTCCGACAGTGCCGGCATCGACTTCATCGGCTTCAAGGTGCTCGACGCCGCCACCCTCGACCAGTTGGAGCGCGACGTGCAGGCCTTTGGCCTTGCCACCGAACGGTTGCCGGCGGGCGACCTGCTCGAAACCGGCGAGCGCGTGCGCTTCCGCCTGCCCACGGGCCATCTGTTCGAGCTTTATGCCGAAAAGACCCGGGTCGGCAATGGCCTGCCCAATGTCAATCCGCCGCCATGGTCGAGCGCGGCCGACCACGGTATTGCCCCGACCCGCTTCGACCATTGCCTGCTCTATGGTCCGAATGTGCTTGGCAACAAGGACCTGTTCCTGAACGTGCTGGGCTTCCACCTGGTCGAGCGGGTGCTGGGTCCGACCGAGGCGGGCGAGCCGGAAATCGCGCTCTTCATGTCGTGCTCGCACAAGACCCACGACATTGCCTTCGTCGAATATGAGGAACCGGGCAAGCTGCATCATCTCTCGTTCCGCATGCCGACCTGGGAAAGGGTGCTGCGCGCCGGCGACATCATGGGCATGAACAAGGTGCCGATCGATATCGGCCCGACCCGCCACGGTGTCACCCGCGGCGAAACCATCTATGCCTGGGATCCCTCGGGTAACCGCTTCGAGACCTTCGCCGGCGGTTACGAGCCCTATCCCGACGGCCAGCCCATCACCTGGACCTTCGAGGGTTTCCCCCATGGGCTGGATTATCCCCAGGGCAAGCTGCACGAAAGCTTCATGACGGTTGTGACCTGAGGTTCCGGCCATGGCCATCGATACCGGCAAGCGCTTCGTCCGGGTGCGTAACCTGCGGGATGACGGTTTCGTCGAATTCGACTTCGCCATGGGCGAGCCGGAGCTTTTCGTCGAACTGATGCTCCGGCCCGAAGCCTTCGACGAATTCTGTGCCGCCAACAAGGTCCACTTCCTCTCGCCGCAGGGCGAGGGAGAAGGGGACCCGGACGATGACTGGGCCTGGCGCCTGGCGGATGTGCGGGAAAACCGCTTCCGCTGAGCCCATCGCCAATCAAAACGGGGACAAGAACATGCAAATCGACCTTCGCACGGTCACCATCGAACCGCAGCGTCAGGCCTTCGATCACCTGGTGCGACGTTTCGGCGACAAGCCGGCCTCCCGCTATCAGGAAGGCACCTATGATATCCAGGCTGCGGAGAACCTGCACTATCGCCCGACCTGGGCGCCGGATCAGGAACTCTACGATCCCTCGATCACCCGGATCGCGATGCGCGACTGGTACGACCTGAAGGACCCGCGCCAGTATTTCTACAATACCTATACGCTGACCCGGGCCCGCCAGCAGGAATCGGCCGAGGCCAATTTCAAATTCATCGAAAGCCGCGGCCTGGCCGGGCTGATCCCGCTGGCGCTGCGCGACAAGGCCCTGGCCGTCCTGGTGCCGCTGCGCCATGTCGCCTGGGGCGCCAACCAGAACCATACATTCGTCTGCGGTTACGGCTATGGTGCGGCCTTCACCCAGCCCTCGATCTATCAGGCGCTCGACAGCCTCGGCATCGCGCAATATCTCTCGCGCATCGGCCTGATGCTGGGCGGCACCGAGGCCCTGGCGACGGCCAAGCAGGCCTGGCTCCAGGACGACGCCTGGCAGCCCCTGCGCCGCTATGTCGAGGATTGCCTGGTTACCCGCGATCCGTTCGAATTGTTCATCGCGCAGAACATTGCCCTCGACGGCCTGCTCTACCCGCTGGTCTATGGCGCCATGGTCGATGGCGTCTGGGCTGCCGAGGGCGGTTCGACCATCGCCCTGGCCACCCAGTTCATGGCCGACTGGTTCGACGAAACCCGGAAATGGGCCGATGCGGTGGTCAAGGTCGCCGCAGCGGAATCGCCGGCCAACCGGGAGACCCTGACCGGCTGGATCGACCATTGGTCGGCCCGTGCGGCCGAGGCCCTCGCGCCCGTCGCCCGCCTCGGGCTTGGCGAGCAGGCGGAAGCGGTGATGGATGAGCGCCGCGCCGATCTCGCCGCCCGCCTCGCCAAAGCCGGCATCAAGCGCTGACCGGAAGGGATCGATCATGTCTCAAGTTTTCATCGCCCTTCAGGCCAATGAAGAAACCCGCCCGATCGTCGAGGCGATCCAGACCGACAATCCGGCCGCCCGCGTCTCGCGCGAGCCGGCCATGATCCGCATTGAGGCGCCCGGCCATCTGGTGATCCGCCGCGAGACGATCGAGGAAAACCTCGGGCGCGATTTCGACCTGCAGGAAATCCACATCAATCTGATCACCCTCAGCGGCCATGTCGATGAGGATGACGAAACCCTGACCCTCCGCTGGGACCGCTGAGAAGGACCGCCGCCATGGACATGAAGGCACCTGAAAAGAAGCTGGGCATCAAGGAACGCTACCGCCTGCTGACCCGCGATCTGGCCTGGGAACCGAGCTACCAGAGCCCGAAGGACATCTATCCCTATCTCGAATACGAGGGGATCAAGATCCACGACTGGGACAAATGGGAAGACCCCTTCCGTCTCACCATGGATGCCTATTGGAAATATCAGGGCGAGAAGGAACGGAAGTTCTACGCCATCATCGATGCCCATGCCCAGAACAACGGGCATCTGAACATCACCGACGCGCGCTATCTCTCCGCCCTGAAGATCTTCCTGCAGGCGATCAGCCCGGCTGAATATGCCGCGCACAAGGGCTTTGCCCGGGTGGGCCGCGAATTTGCCGGTGCCGGCACCCAGGTCGCCTGCCAGATGCAGGCGCTGGACGAGTTGCGTCACGCCCAGACGCAGATCCATGCCCTGTCGAACTACAACAAATACTACAGCGGCTTCCACGCCTTCGCGGAAACCCGCGACCGCATCTGGTACACATCGGTTGCCCGTTCCTTCTTCGACGATGCGATGAGCGCCGGCCCGTTCGAATTCCTGATCGCCATCGGCTTCTCCTTCGAATATGTGCTGACCAACCTGCTGTTCGTGCCCTTCATGTCGGGTGCGGCCTATAACGGCGACATGGCGACTGTGACCTTCGGCTTCTCCGCCCAGTCGGACGAGGCCCGTCACATGACCCTTGGTCTTGAATGCATCAAGTTCATGCTGGAACAGGATCCGGACAATCTGCCCATCGTGCAGAAATGGATCGACAAATGGTTCTGGCGCGGCTTCCGCGTGCTTGGCCTCGTCAGCACCATGATGGATTACATGCTGCCGAAGCGCGTGATGTCCTGGCGCGAGGCTTGGGAGATCTATGGCGTCGAGAATGGCGGCGCGCTGTTCCGCGATCTGGCGCTTTATGGCATTCGCCCGCCCAAGGGCTGGGAAGATGCCGGCAAGGCCATCGATCATATGTCGCATCAGTTCATGCTCGCCTTCTACCAGTGGCGCTTCGGCACGGCCTTCCATACCTGGATCCCGTCCGAGGAGGACATGAACTGGCTGTCGGCGAAATATCCGACGACCTTCGACAAATATTACCGGCCCCGCTGGGATTACATCCGCAAGGCCGAGGCCGAAGGCCGGCCGTTCAAGAATTTCGGCCTGGCCAAATTGTGTCAGTGCTGCCAGTTGCCCTGCGTCTTCACCGAGCCGGACGATCCCTCGATCCTCTGCCACCGGGAGACGGTCTATAAGGCCGAGACCTATCACTTCTGCTCGGACGGCTGTCAGGACGTCTTCGAGAACGAGCCGGAGAAATATGTCCAGGCCTGGCTGCCCATGCCGCAATTGTTCCAGGAGCCGCTGTTCGGCGATCTCATGGCCTGGATGGATTGGGCGCATTTAAAGGATGGGCTCGACAATGGCGAATATCCAGGCGCCAGCGATCAGCAGAATTTCGATCGCTGGCGCGGTCTTGCCACCACCAATGCCTGAGATGACCAGGGGCGGCCCTGTGCCGCCCCGAACGGGAGGATAAACCATGGCCGTTACAGCCCTTGCCCCCTATGAATTCGCCCCCCGCGACCTGGTGGAAAATTTCGCCGGCAAGCAATTGGTCTATGTCAGTTGGGATCGGCACCTGTTGTTCGCCGCGCCCTTCCTGATCTGCCTGCCGCCGGAAACGCCCTTCCAGGGCTTGATCGACGGGCCGTTGGCGCAGCTTCTGGCGCTCGACCCCGATGCCGCCGCTATCGATTGGACGGCGGTCGAATGGCTGAAGGGGAAGGATGCCTTCGTGCCCGATTTCACCAAATCGCTGGCCGGGAATGGCATCACCCATAAGACGCAGTTGCGCTTCCGGACCCCGGGCCTGAACAGCATCACGACGGCGGCCTGAGATGGGGTACGAGCTGACGATTCAGCCGCTCGGCACCACGATCGAGATCGAGGAGGGGCAGACCATCCTCGATGCCGCGCTGCGCGCCGGCATCTATCTGCCCCATGCCTGCTGCCACGGGCTTTGTGCCACCTGCAAGATCGATGTCGTCGAGGGCGAAGTGGATTACGGCGAAGCCTCCACCTTCGCCCTGATGGATTTCGAGCGGCAGGAGGGAAAGTGCCTCGCCTGCTGTGCCCGGCCCGAAAGCGACCTCGTGATCGAGGCCGAGATCGAGGAGGACCCGGATGCGCAGAACCTGCCGGTGCGGGATTTTGCCGGCACCGTCGCCCGCATCGAAAGCCTCAGCCCGACCATCAAGGGAGTCTGGATCAGGCTCGACGATCCGGCGGATTTCACCTTCCAGGCCGGGCAATATGTGAACCTGGAATTGCCGGGCGGTATCGGCACCCGGGCCTTCTCCGTCGCCTCGCAACCGGGCGCCGGCGAGGTGGAACTGAATATCCGCATCGTGCCCGGCGGCCAGGGCACGACCTATATCCATGAGACGCTGAAGGCGGGGGACCGGATCGGCTTCTCCGGCCCCTATGGCCGGTTCTTCGTGCGGAAGTCCGCCGATGTGCCGCTGATCTTCATGGCCGGCGGCTCGGGCCTGTCCAGCCCGCGTTCGATGATCCTGGATCTCCTGGCGGAAGGCTTCGACAAGCCGATCACCCTGGTCTATGGCCAGCGGCACCGGGCGGAACTCTATTACCATCAGGAGTTCCTGGAGCTGGCGGCCCGGCACGGCAATTTCACCTATGTCCCGGCCCTGTCGGACGAACCGGCGGGCAGCGACTGGACCGGCTTCCGCGGCTTCGTCCATGACGCCGCCAAAGCCCATTTCGACAATGACTTCAGGGGGCACAAAGCCTATCTCTGCGGCCCGCCCCTGATGATCGAAGCCTGCATCGGCACCCTGATGAAGGGCCGGCTGTTCGAGCGCGACGTCTATACCGAGAAATTCCTCTCGGCGGCGGATGCGCAGCAGGTGCGCAGCCCGCTGTTCAAGGCCATCTGATCAAAGGTCCAGTGCGAGCTGGGCCTTCGGCTTCAGCTTCCGGGCGGGCTTCGGGTCGTCATCGTCGAGACGGCGTTTACGCGAACCATGGCGGCGGTAGACTTCTTCTGCCGCCGCCCTGAACCCGGGACTGCGGCGAAGCTCGGCGATGCGTTCCCGCGCGGCCCGGGCGGCGGCCTCATGATCGATTATGCGGTCGGGATAGGGCGGGCACTGGTCCGCCGGCAGGCGCCAGGACTCGTGGCGCCAAGGTTCGTGGCGGTAGGCCGGCGGAAGCGCGGCCAGTTCCGGCACATGGCGGGCAATGAATTCGCCCGCCGGGTCCTGATCGAGGGATTGCTTTACCGGGTTGTAGATGCGGGGTGTGTTAATACCGGTCTGGCCGCTCTGCATCTGCACCTGCGGCCAGTGGATGCCCGGTTCGTAATCGGTGAAGAGCCGCGCCAGGCGCAGGCCCACCGCCTGCCAGTCCAGCCCGAGATGATAGGTGGCAAAGGCCACCACCATGGCCCGCATGCGGAAGTTCAGCCATCCCTCTGTCGCCAGCGAGCGCATGCAGGCATCGACGAAGGGAAAGCCGGTCTGCCCTGCCGCCCAGGCCGCCAGACGGGGGTCGTCGTCCGGCGTCCGGCGGCGGCGCGCTTCTGCTGCCGGGTGAAGGGAGCGGAACTCCAGTTCAGGCTCCGATTCCAGTTTCTGCACGAAATGCCCCTGCCAGTAGAGACGGGAGGTCAGGGAATCCAGCGCCGTCAGGGGAAGGCTTCGCTCCGCCGCCGGCAGGGCCGCCAACCGCCGTCGCTCGCTCCGCAGGCGGTGCAGCACCTCCCGCACCGACAAGGTGCCAAGGGCGAGATGGGGGGAAAGCCGGCTGCATGCGGTTGCCCCGGCCAAGGGGCTGGACATGGCTTTCCGGTAGCCCGAGCCCCGACCGGCCAGGAAACTCCCCAGCAGCGCCTGGCCCTCGGCCCGGCCGCCGCATTGCCGGCCCGGGCAGGGATCGGGGGCGAGGCCAAGGGCGGCGGCATCCGGTATATCGCCGGGGTCAATGCCGGCCAGGGCGGGCAGGCAGGCCGGCGCTGCGACGGTTGGTGCGCGCATCAGGCCCTCGAAACGCGCCGCCCAGCGGTCCCGGTTGGGCAGGGGGCGGAACACGCCGAATTGCGCCCATTGGCGCCAGGGAATGTCCCGGACCCGGCAGAAGGCGGCCACGCGCCGGTCCCGGTCGTAGGTCCAGAAGTTGCCGGTTTCCTCATGGCTATAGAGGGCGGCAATACCCCATTGGCGGTGCAACCGCTCCAGCAGTGCGGGCACGTCGCCGACCCTGACCACCAGCGGCTGGCCGCAGGCGGCCAGGTCCCGGCGCAGGGCCTGCAGGCATTCGGCGATGAAATCCCATTGGCGGGCGGCGGTATCGGGCAAGGCCCAATAATCCGGTTCGGCGATATAGAGGGGCAGCACTGGCCCGGCAGCCGCAGCGGCAGCGGCCAGCGGGGCATGATCATGCAGGCGAAGGTCGCGCTTGAACCAGACGACATGAAGCATCGTAGAAGCCTAGGATGCTCCCCGCCCTTTGCCGAGGGGGGCCTGTCTCAACCGCTGACATGGGGGCTGTCGCCATGCCGCGCATGCGCCGGAAACAGGACCTGCCGATGAAACCTTGCGCGACCTGCGGGCGGCCCTTCGCCTGGCGGGCGAAATGGCGCCTGGTCTGGGACGAGGTGCGCTATTGCTCGGACCGCTGCCGAGGTCGCCGGCCGGGAAAGCGGGAAGGGGCCGGCTGACCGGCCCCTTCGGTGCTTATTGGAACAGGACCACGGCTTTCTGCACCGTGATCCACACACCCCAGGCAAGCGGCAGGCCGACGGCGGCCCAGGCCAGCGCGGCCTTGGCATCCAGCCCGCCCTTGCCGATCCCGAAGGAGCCGAAGGCGACAGCCTTATCGGCAGCCTGGGTCTTGGCCTGAAGGGCGGCGACTTCGGCATCCGACATGAACCATTTGTCGGCCAGCGGTTTCACGAAGAGATTGGCCATGAAGCCCAGCGCCAGCATGCCGGCCAGGATATACATGGTGAAGTCATAGACCTGTTCGCGCGGGATGCCGGCGGCAATCTGCGCCTCGCGGATGTAATTGACCACGACCGGGCCGACGATCCCGGCGGTCGCCCAGGCGGTCAGCAGCCGGCCGTGAATGGCGCCGACGAACTGGGTGCCGAAAATATCCGCGAGATAGGCCGGGATGGTGGCAAAACCGCCGCCATACATCGACAGGATCACGCAGAACATGGCGACGAACAGCGCCTGGCTGCCGATATGGGCCGCCGTCGGCGCCAGGGCGTAAAGCGCAATGCCCAGGGCAAAGAACGTGTAATAGGTCATCTTCCGCCCGATCCGGTCGGAAAGCGAAGCCCAGAAGAACCGCCCGCCGATGTTGAACAGGGACAGAAGCCCGGTGAAGCCGGCCGCGATGGCGGCAATCGCTGTCTTCTGCTCGGGCGAAAGCGCGGTGAAACTCGTCTCCGGCTGGCCGATCAGGGAGCCGCCGAAAATCTCCTGCAACATGGGCGATGCCATGCCGATCACCCCGATCCCGGCCGAGACATTGAGGCAGAGCACGGCCCAGATCAGCCAGAACTGCTTGGTCTTATGGGCATCCTTCAGGTGCACATGGCGGGTGGTGATCATGCCCTGTTTGGCTGCGGGCGGGGTCCAGCCGTCCGGCCGCCAGCCGGCGGGGGGAATGCGATAGCCGAAGGCGCCCGCCAGCATGAAGGCGGCATAGATTGCGGCCATCACCAGGAAGGTCTGCCAGACGCCGACGCCATCCGCCGTCTTGAAATGGTTCATCAGCATGTCTGCCAGCGGGGCGCCGATCATGGCGCCGCCGCCAAAGCCCATGATGGCCATGCCGGTCGCCATGCCGCGCCGGTCCGGGAACCATTTGATCAGGGTCGAGACCGGTGAAATATAGCCAAGGCCAAGGCCGATGCCGCCGATCACCCCGGCGCCCAGCCACATCAACCACAATTGATGGAGATAGACCCCGAAGGCCGCCAGCGCGATGCCGCCGCACCAGCAGAGCGCCGAGACGAAGCCCGCCCGGCGCGGCCCGACCCGTTCGAGCCAGCCGCCCCAGATCGCGGCGGAAGAGCCAAGCAGGACGAAGAACAGCGTATACATCCAGCCGAGATCGGCCACCCGCCAGTCGCAGGTGGTGGTGGTCAGGGCGGAGAGCAGGGTAAGATCGGCGCAGGCCACCGGCTGGGTGACCCCGATCGCCCGCGACAGGGGCAGCCAGAAGACCGAGAAACCATAGGCCATCCCGATGCAGAGATGGATCGCCAGGGCCGCTGGCGGGACCAGCCAGCGGTTGAAGCCCGCCCGGGCGATGATCCGTTCCTTGTCCAGAAGTCCCGGCACGGGCATGGCGCCGGCCGTCTGATCATAGGTCGTCATGGCAAAACCCTCCCTGCGCCGCGGTTCGTGCCGCGGTCGTTCAAGCCCCGATATTGGGTGGTTAAGGCCCTAGTGTTTCTTCCCTTGTGCCAGTAACTCCACGTGTGCCAGCAACTCCACGGCTTGGCGGGCGAGGGGGTCGAGCCCCGCGCCGCCCTGATCCAGATGCGCCAGAATGTCCTTGCGCATCCGGGGTTCCCAGAACTGCTTCAGATGATCGGCAATGGCGGCCGGCGCCAGGGCTTCGCCCTGGGCCTTGAAGAAAGTGGCGATCTGGTTCGCCATGCGGACGAGTTTGTCGGCCTGCATGATCACTCCGCCGCCTCATTGCCGCTGGTGATGCGTCGGCTGAGGGCCGTATGTTCGCGGTAATGCTCCTGCCATTCGCTCGGCCCGTTGGAGGGGGCGACCTGGACCGCCGTCACCTTGTATTCCGGGCAATTGGTCGCCCAGTCGGAATAATCGGTGGTGATCACATTCACCTGGGTCAGCGGGTGGTGGAAGGTCGTATAGACAACGCCCGGCGCCACCCGGTCGGTCACCAGGGCGCGTAGGGTGGTCTCGCCCGCCCGGCTTTGCAGCCGCACCCAGTCGCCATCCTTCAGGCCCCGGTTCTCGGCGTCATGGGGATGGATTTCCAGGCGATCCTCCTCATGCCAGACAGTATTGGCGGTGCGCCTTGTCTGGGCGCCGACATTATACTGGCTGAGGATGCGGCCGGTGGTGAGCAGCAGCGGGAAGCGCGGGCCGGTCTTTTCGTCGGTCGCGACATATTCCGTGATCATGAATTTGCCCTTGCCCCGGGCAAAGCCGCCGATATGCATGATCGGCGTGCCTTCCGGCGCCTTGTCGTTGCAGGGCCATTGCACGGAACCGAGCGCGTCCAGCCGGTCATAGGTGACGCCGGCAAAGCTCGGCGTCGTCGCGGCGATTTCCGCCATGATCTCGCTCGGGTGCCGGTAGTCCCAGGCGAGGCCAAGGGCAAGGGCCAGCTTCTGCGTCACTTCCCAGTCGGCCAGGCCGTTGCGGGGCGTCATTACCTTGCGGACGCGGTTGATGCGCCGTTCCGCATTGGTGAACGTGCCGTCCTTCTCGAGGAAGGTCGAGCCCGGCAGGAAGACATGGGCGTAATTGGCCGTCTCGTTCAGGAACAGGTCGTGCACCACGACGCATTCCATGGCCTCGAGCCCGGCAGTGACATGATGGGTATCGGGGTCGGACTGGACGATATCTTCGCCCTGGATGTAGATGCCCTTGAAGGTGCCGTCGACGGCGGCATCCAGCATGTTCGGAATGCGCAGGCCCGGCTCGTCGCTGAGGGTGACGCCCCAGAGCTTCTCGAAAATCTCCCGCGTGGCTTCGTCCGAGACATGGCGATAGCCGGGCAGTTCGTGGGGGAAGGAGCCCATGTCGCAGGACCCCTGGACATTGTTCTGCCCGCGCAGGGGATTGACCCCCACCCCCGGCCGGCCCAGGTTGCCGGTGGCCATGGCCAGATTGGCGATGGCCATCACCGTGGTGGTGCCCTGGCTGTGTTCGGTCACGCCCAGGCCGTAATAGATCGCGCCATTGCCGCCGGTCGCAAACAGGCGGGCCGCGCCCCGGATCGCGTCCGCCGGAACGCCCGACAGTTTTTCGACCTCTTCGGGCGAATGGCGGGGATCGGCGACGAAAGCCGCCCAATGTTCGAATTCCGACCAGTCGCAGTAATCGCGGACGAAAGCCTCGTTCACCAGGCCTTCGGTGACGATGACATGGGCCAGTGCCGTCACCACCGCGACATTGGTGCCGGGACGCAGCGGCAGATGGTAATCCGCCTTGATATGGGGGCTGCGCACCAGGTCGATGCGGCGCGGATCGATCACGATCAGCCGGGCCCCGGCCCGCAGCCGCTTCTTCAGGCGCGAGCCGAAGACCGGGTGACCGTCGGTCGGATTGGCGCCGATGACGATGACGACATCGGTTTCCTCGACGGAATCGAAATCCTGGGTGCCGGCGGAAGTGCCAAAGGCCGTCTTCAGGCCGAAGCCGGTCGGCGAATGGCAGACCCGGGCGCAGGTATCGACGTTATTATTGCCGAAACCGGCGCGGATCAGCTTCTGCACCAGATAGGTTTCTTCATTGGTGCAGCGCGACGAGGTGATGCCGCCGATGGCATCCTTGCCATAGGTGTTCTGAAGGCGGCGGAATTCGCTGGCGATATGGCTGAAGGCTTCGTCCCAGCTCACCTCGCGCCAGGGATCGGTGATTTTCGCCCGCACCATCGGGTTCAGCACCCGGTCGCGGTGGGTGGCGTAACCCCAGGCGAAACGGCCCTTCACACAGGAATGGCCGCGGTTGGCCTTGCCGTCCTTCCAGGGCACCATGCGCACCAATTCCTCGCCGCGCATTTCCGCCTTGAAGGAACAGCCGACGCCGCAATAGGCGCAGGTGGTGACGACCGAATGTTCCGGCTGGCCGATCTCGACCACCGATTTCTCGATCAGGGTCGCTGTCGGGCAGGCCTGCACGCAAGCCCCGCAGGAGACGCATTCGGAGGTCAGGAAAGTCTCATGGGCGCCGGGCGAGACCCGGCTGTCGAAGCCGCGCCCCTCGATGGTCAGGGCGAAGGTGCCTTGCACTTCCTCACAGGCACGGACACAGCGCGAGCAGACGATGCATTTCGACGGGTCATAGTCGAAATAGGGATTCGACTGGTCCTTGGCCATCTGGGTGTGGCTTTCACCCTCATAGCCATAGCGGACCTCGCGCAGCCCGACCGCGCCCGCCATGTCCTGCAATTCGCAATCGCCATTGGCGCCACAGGTCAGGCAATCCAGCGGGTGGTCGGAGATGTAAAGCTCCATCACCCCCTTGCGCAGGCGTTTCAGCCGCTCGGTCTGGGTGTGCACCACCATGCCCTCGCCAACCGGCGTGGTGCAGGAGGCGGGCGTGCCCGGCCGGCCGTCGATCTCGACCAGGCAGAGGCGGCAGGAGCCGAAGGCTTTCACGCTGTCGGTGGCGCAGAGCTTGGGCACTTTCGTGCCCATGTCCATCGCCGCCCGCATGATCGACGTGCCGGCCGGCACACTGACCTTCTGGCCGTCGATGGTCAGGCTGACGGTGACATCGGCATGGACGGCAGGCGTGCCATGGTCGATTTCTTCGACGAGGGACATCGCTCTCTCCTACTCGGCGGCGGCAGCCCGGGGGCGGCCGGCGAAATCATCGGGGAAATGGTGGAGCGCGCTCAGCACCGGATAGGGCGTGAAACCGCCAAGGGCGCAGAGCGAGCCGAATTTCATCGTCTCGCACAGGTCTTCCAGCAGGGTGACATTCTTCGTCACCTCGGTGCCGGCCAGGATGCGGTCCAGGGTTTCCACCCCGCGGGTGGAGCCGATCCGGCATGGCGTGCATTTGCCGCAACTCTCGATGGCGCAGAAATCCATGGCGAAACGCGCCTGCCGGGCCATCTGCACGCTGTCGTCGAAGACAACCACACCGCCATGGCCGATCAGCCCGCCCGCCTTGGTGAAGGCTTCATAGTCGAAAGGCGTGTCGAACAGGGCCGGCGGGAAATAGGCACCCAGCGGCCCGCCCACCTGTACCGCCTTCACCGGCCGGCCGCTGGCCGTGCCGCCGCCGATCTCGTCGACCAATTGGCCGAGGGTGATGCCGAAGCCGGCCTCGAACAGGCCGCCGTGGCGGATATTGCCGGCGAGCTGGATCGGCATGGTGCCGCGCGACCGGCCGAAACCGACCGCCGCATAGGCCTCGGCCCCTTTCGCCAGGATGAAGGGGACGGAGGTCAGGGATATGACATTATTGATCACGGTCGGCTGACCGAACAGGCCCTCATGGGCCGGCAGCGGCGGCTTGGCCCGGACCTGGCCGCGCTTGCCCTCGATGCTCTCGAGAAGGGCGGTTTCCTCGCCGCAGACATAAGCGCCGGCGCCGACCCGGATTTCCAGGTCGAAGCCCCGGCCGGAGCCAAGCACATTATCGCCCAGGATCCCGGCACTGCGCGCGATCTCGATGGCGGCGCCGGTCACGTCGATCGCGTGGGGATATTCCGACCGGGTGTAGATGTAGCCCTTGCCGGCACCGACCGCGAGGCCGGCGATGATCATGCCCTCGATCAGCAGGAAGGGGTCGCCCTCCATCAGCATGCGGTCGGCGAATGTACCGCTGTCGCCCTCGTCGGCATTGGCGACAATGAATTTCCGGGGCGCCTTCGCCTCCAGCACGGTCTTCCATTTGATGCCGGTCGGAAAGCCGGCGCCGCCCCGGCCGCGCAGGCCGGATTTCGTTACTTCCGCGACGATATCCGCCGGCGCCAGCGCCAGCGCCCGGCGCAGGCCCTGCCAGCCGTCATGGGCGGCGTAATCGGCCAGCGACAGGGGATCGACCACGCCGCAGCGGGCAAAGGTGAAGCGCTGCTGCTGCTTCAGGAAGGGCAGTTCCTCGGTCAGGCCCAGGCCGCCGCGGCCCTCGGTCAGCCCCTCCTCGAACAGGCGGGGAACATCCTCGGGCGCGACAGGGCCAAAGGCCTTGCGCCCGGCCGGCGTCGCCACTTCGACCAGCGGTTCCAGCCAGAACATCCCGCGGGAGCCGTTGCGGATCAGGCGAAGCGGCACGCCCCGCCTTTCCGCCTCGGCCCGGATGGCGGCCGCGACCTCATCCGCCCCGACCGCCAGCGCCGCCGCATCGCGCGGCACATAGAGGGTGACGGTCATGGCGCCACCTCGCGCAGGAGTTTCTCCACCCGGGCTTCGGTCAGGCGGCCGATGGGCTTGCCATTCACCATGGCCGCCGGCGCCGTGGCGCAAAGCCCCAGGCAATAAACATTCTCGAGGGTGATGGAGCCATCGGCGGCGGTGGAACCGAAATCGAGGCCCAATTCCCCGGAGATCCGGTCGGCCAGGGCATCGACGCCCATCGACTGGCAGGCCTCGGCCCGGCACAGGCGCAGCACGCAGCGCCCCGCCGATTGTTCGCGGAAATCGTGATAGAAGCTGACCACTCCGTGAATTTCGGCGCGAGAGCGGTTCTCGGCATCGGCAATCATCTGGATCGCGGCCTCGGGAATATGGCCGAATGCCGCCTGGATGGCATGGAGCGTCGGCAGGGT
>Ga0209066_10003841_pt1 | contig 16848 bp, 19 predicted proteins | sample All_14_2_FD_187198 | JGI IMG/M metagenome (GOLD analysis project Ga0209066, IMG submission 187198) | Freshwater microbial communities in response to fracking from Pennsylvania, USA - Allegheny Zone_MetaG_DW_15 (SPAdes) (version 2) ... | reverse complement strand
GCCTTCACGGTGGTGGGGGCGGCGGTCGAAGGGGCAGCGGCTGGGGCGATGACGGTGGACATGAAAGCTCCTGAACAAGGGAATGAAGAATGTCTGCTTGGCAATGTCTACAATGCAAGGGGTGTGCCAGATGCTCAATCGCCCCTCAAACTTTTCTCAAACCATTGATTCAGAAGTACTTTTTCATGACCAACCCACGGATTGAGCGATCCCCCGCGCCCGATGGCCAACCCATGCGCACAGACAAACGTGAACACTTTGTTCACAAAGTGTGCTGAGTCCCGTGCCTCATTGCCAACGCCCCCTCACCCGCGCAGAATGGGCTTTCTCGGGCTGAGCAGTGCGCCCTCGCCACATCCTTGTCACCCACCAGGAGCTCCCATGTCCAAAGTCCTCGTCCTGTACTACTCGAGCTACGGCCACATTGAAACCATGGCCCAGGCCGTGGCGGAGGGCGCACGCAGCGCCGGCGCCAGCGTCGATGTGAAACGTGTCCCGGAAACCGTCCCGCAGGAGATCGCCCAGTCGGCACACTTCAAGCTCGACCAGGCCGCCCCCGTCGCCACGGTGGCCGAGCTGGTCAACTACGACGCCATCATCGTGGGCGCCCCAACCCGCTTCGGTCGCATGCCGTCGCAAATGGCCGCCTTCCTCGACCAGGCGGGCGGGCTGTGGGCGCGCGGAGCCCTCAACGGCAAGGTGGGGGCAGCCTTCACCTCCACCGCCACACAGCACGGCGGCCAGGAGGTGACGCTGTTTTCCATCATCACCAACCTGATGCACTTTGGCATGGTCATCGTGGGCCTGCCCTACAGCTTTGCCGACCAGATGACGCTGGACGAGATCGTTGGCGGCAGCCCCTATGGCGCGACCACGATTGCCGGGGGCAAGGGCGAGCGCCAGCCCAGCGCGATCGAGCTGGATGGCGCGCGCTTCCAGGGCAAGACAGTGGCCGAGACCGCCAACAAGCTGTTCGGCTGAGCCCTGCGACGGCACCGCAATCGTGTGTCGGCGCGGGGCAAACCGGATGTGATCAGGGGTGCGATCAGCGTGCCGAGCGGGGTGGGGTATGCTCCCCGCTGAGTCGCTTGCGACACCGCGAAACCCCTGCCATGACACGCCTGTTCGCCCACCTGCTCTGCCTCGGTCTGCTGCTTGCCGGCCCCAGTGCCCATGCCGAGAAAATCATGGTGGCGGCGGCGGCCGACCTCAAGTTCGCCCTGGACGAGATCGTGACCGCCTTCCAGACCCGTGAGCCCGGTCATGAGGTCGAGGTCGTCTATGGCTCGTCGGGCAAGTTCCACACCCAGATCCAGCAAGGCGCCCCCTACGATCTGTACTTCTCGGCCGACATCGCCTACCCGCGTGCGCTGGCCCAGGCAGGCTTTGCCGCCTCGCCCGTCCAGCCTTATACCGTGGGCCGCCTCGTGCTGTGGAGCGCGACGCGCGATGCCCGCCAGCTGCGCCTGAGCCACCTCACCGACCCGAAGATCACCCGCATCGCCATCGCCAACCCCAAGCACGCCCCATATGGGCAGCGCGCGGTGGAGGCCTTGCGGGCCGCCGGGGTCTGGTCCCAGATCGAGCCCAAGCTCGTCTACGGTGACAACATCGCGCAAACCGCCCAGTTCGTGCAGACCGGCAATGCGCAGGTCGGCATCATCGCGCTGGCTCTGGCCGTGAACCCGACGCTGTCGCGCCAGGGCGGCCACTGGCTGATTCCCGAGCATCTCCACGCCCCGCTGGAGCAGGGCTTCATCGTCACCAAGCGGGCACAAGGCAAGGCGCTCGCCCTGCGCTTTGCGGACCACATGCGCAGCCCCCAGGCGCGCGCGGTGATGAGCCGCTATGGCTTCGTCCTGCCCGGTGAGGCGGCAGCCCCATGACGCCCGTGCCCAGAAAGACGCCCCATGCTCTCCGGCAGTGACTGGCAGGCCCTGTGGCTGACCGCCCGCCTGGCCGGGGTGGTCACGCTGATCTTGCTGGTGCTGGGTACGCCCATCGCCTGGTGGCTGGCGCGCAGCCGCTCGCGCTGGAAGGCCCCCATCGGCGCGGTGGTGGCCCTACCCCTGGTGCTGCCCCCCTCGGTGCTGGGCTTTTATTTGCTGCTGGCCATGGGGCCGGACGGCCCCCTCGGGCAGCTGACCCAGGCGCTGGGCCTGCCGCCCCTGCCCTTCACCTTCACGGGCCTGGTAGTCGCCTCGGTGTTCTACTCCCTGCCCTTCATGGTGCAGCCCCTGCAGAGCGCTTTTGAGGCCATGGGCGAGCGCCCCATGGAGGTAGCCGCCACCTTGCGCGCCTCACCGCTGGACGCCTTCTTCACCGTGGCGGTGCCGCTGGCCGCGCCCGGCTTCCTGACCGCGTCCATCCTGACGTTTGCGCACACGGTGGGCGAGTTCGGCGTGGTGCTGATGATCGGGGGCAACCTGCCGGGCATCAGCCGCGTCGCCTCGGTGCAGATCTACGACCATGTCGAGTCGCTGGACTACGGCCAGGCCCACCGCCTCGCTGCGGTGATGCTGGTGTTCTCCTTCGTGGTCTTGCTGAGCCTGTATGCCTGGCGCGCCCAACCCGGCCGGAGGCGCTGAGATGAGCGACATCGAGGCACGGTTTCAGCTCGACTGGCCCGGGTTCACGCTCGACGTCGATCTGCGCCTGCCGGGGCGGGGCGTCACGGCGCTGTTCGGCCCCTCGGGCTCGGGCAAGACGACACTGCTGCGCTGCATCGCCGGGCTGGAGCGTGCGCCGCAAGGGCGGCTGCGCGTGCAAGGCCAGAACTGGCAGGACGGTCGCGCATGGCTGCCCACCCATCGCCGCCCCATCGGCTATGTGTTCCAGGAGGCCAGCCTCTTTCCGCACCTCAGCGTGTTGGGCAACCTGCGCTATGGCCTGCGCCGCAGCACCGAGGCGCCCGCGGTGCAACTGGACCACGTCATCGACTTGCTGGGCATCCGCCCCCTGCTCGACCGGAAGCCCGATCATCTGTCGGGGGGCGAGCGTCAGCGCGTCGGCATCGCCCGCGCCTTGGCCGTCGCCCCGCGCGTGCTGCTGATGGACGAGCCCTTGGCCGCGCTCGACCTGCGTCGCAAGCAGGAAATCCTGCCCTATCTGGAGCGCCTGCGCGACGAGCTCGACATCCCCATGCTCTACGTCAGCCACGCGCCTGACGAGGTGACGCGCCTGGCCGACCACCTGGTGATGCTGGACCAGGGCCGCGTGACCGCCAGCGGCGCCTTGACGGAGATCCTGAGCCGGGTGGACGCCCCCATCCGCCTGGGCGAAGACGCTGGGGTCATCCTGGCCGCCACGGTCAGCGAGCTGGATTCCGCCTGGCACCTGGCCCGCGTGGACTTTGGTGGCGGCCAGCTGTGGATCCGCGACCATGCCCTGCAAGTAGGGCAGCGGGTGCGCGTGCGCATCCTGGCGCGCGATGTGAGCCTGGCCGTGCAACCCGGCCACACCAGCATCCAGAACGTGATGCGCGGTCGTGTGGACGCCATCGGCGACGACACCCACCCCGGCCTGATGCTGGTGCGACTGCACATCGGTCAGGCCAGCGTGCTGGCCCAGCTCACCCGCCGGGCAGCTGCCGACCTGGGTGTGGCGCTGGGACAGGACATTTGGGTGCAGATGAAGTCGGTGGCGTTGATGGAGTGAGCCAACCGCGTCCCGCCTGGGTCATCACCAGGCCGGTGAGTGCAGGGAGGCACCAGATGCGATACGCTGTCAATTTAGGACACCGTGCCTCCCATTTCCGGGGCGTGGCGTGCCCGGCGCTTTTCATCACGACGTCACAAACTCCATGAAGCCCTCCTCCGTCACGACATGGCGCGTTGCCTCAGCGGCCATGCTCGCCTCGTTGCTGCTGTGCACCCAGGCGCAGGCCGCCCTGGGTCGGGCACCGCAACCCCGGCCCGCCGACGCAGCCACCTCTGCCACCGAAAGCGCGCCCGTCGCCCGGCAAATGCGCACCGTGCCACCGAGCGAGGCGTACACGGTGTCCACCATCGTGGCGCCCACCGGCACGGTGGTGCAGGAGTTCGTCAACGCCCAACAGGTGGTGTTCGCGGTGGTGTGGCAAGGGCCGGTGCTGCCCGATCTGGCCGCCTTCTTTGGCGACCACTACGTGGCATTCCAGCGTGCCGCCAAGGAAAGGCGTGCTGCGGGGCAGCGAGGTGGGGCGCTGCTGGCGCAGCAGCCTGACCTGGTGATGGTGTCGCGTGGCCGCATGGGGCGCTTTCAGGGGCATGCCTACATCCCCTCACTGGTGCCGTCCGGCGTCAACATTCAGGAGTTGCTGCCATGACCCAGCAACACATTCACAGAGGTTGGGGACGCTGGCTGCTGGCCGCCTGGGTGGGGGTGCTGGCCGCATGCGGCGGCGGAGGCGGCTCCAGCTCCAACGAGGTGCCCACCGTGTCAGCGCCACAGGCGGAGGGACTGAATGTCCAAGCCGTGCGCGTGGGCCCCGGGCCGGTCGGGGCGCCGCGGGTGGCCAATGTGCTTTACACCCAGGTGCGCGTGTGCGCGCCCAATGACGCCAGCAACTGCCAGATCATCGACCATGTGCTGGTGGACACCGGCTCGACGGGGTTGAGGTTGCTGAAGTCAGCCGTCACCCCGACCTTGCGTGCCGCCCTGCCAGGCAACAACCTCTACAGTTGTGTGCAGTTCCTCGACGGCAGCTACATGTGGGGCCCTGTGGTGAAGGCCGATGTCTCCATGGGGGGCGATCAGTTGCGCAATCTCACGGCTGGCAGTCTGCCGATTCAACTGGTGATCAACTCGGCAGAGTTACCTGCCCCGGCAGGAGGGTGCGCGGGCTCTTCAGAGGATCAAGCAGAGCGATCCAATGACGATGTCAGCAAATTGGGCGCCAATGGCATCCTGGGCATCGGGACCGACCCGCAAGACTGCGGCAACTATTGCGCCATCGTTCAAAACAACGGTCGCTACTACACCGACACCCCCACCGTCACCGGCACCACCGTTGCGCTCACCGAACAGGTGCAGCAACCCGTCAGCCGTTTTGCCAGCGACAACAACGGCACCGTCATCGAACTCCCCTCGGTGCCCGCCACCGGCGCGAGCGTGGCGAACGGCTGGTTGATCTTCGGGATCGGGACACAAAGCAACAACGCACTGGGCAGCGCCACGGTTTTCCGTTTCACGGACCCCAGCCAGTACGCGCAGTTCTTCACAGCTTACGGCGCCAAAACCGGCTTGCAGGGCTTCATCGACTCGGGCTCCAACGGCTTGTTCTTTGGGTCAAGAAGTGAGCCCGCGTTTGCGTTCTGCGCCGATGGTGCGGATCCTTCGCCGTGGTACTGCCCCGCCAGCACGGTGTCTCTTGCGGTCACCAACCGCAGCCTCGTCATCGCTGGCACCACCAGCGCCGTGGACCTGCCCATTGCCAACGCCACAGCCTTGTTCAGCAACACCGCCGCCTATGCCTACAGCAACCTGGCCGGCGACATCGGTCGATCCGACCTGTTCGACTTTGGTCTGCCCTTCTTCTACGGGCGCCGAATCTTCACCGGCATGTCAATGGATGGGCAAGCCCCCTACGTGGCGTACTGATTTGACCTCTGCGCGAGAATAGGGGGCATGATCACCTTGTCCACGCCTGCCTCCAACCCGGATCCAGACCCGAAGCCGCAGCCCCCTGAAGCGCCCGACCTCGACGCCTGCTGCGGCAACGGCTGCGATCCCTGCATTTTCGATCTGCATGACCTGGCCATGGACGAGTATCGCCAAGCCCTGCGGGCGTGGCAGGCGCGCCAGGACGCCGCCCAATCAGAGCAACCATGAACGCCTTGTCCGCTTTGAAAGCTCCGTTGATGGGCGCCTTGCTCGGCCCGTGTGCGCTGCGCGCCGTGGCTGGCGAGGCCGCCCCTGCAGCCCCGGTACCGCCCCAACATGGCGAGCTGAGCACGATTGCGGCCCTGGATGTGCCACGCTACATGGGCACGTGGTTCGAGATTGCCAAGTACCCCAACTGGTTCCAGAAGAAATGCACCGGCGGAGGCACGACAGCCCAATACCGCCAGCAAGCAGACGGCACGGTGCAGGTCATCAACCGCTGCCGGCTGGAGAGCGGCGCCATGAACGAAGCCATGGCCACGGCCCGTCAGGTGGGCTCGGCCACATCCCCCAAACTGAAGGTGCGCTTCGCGCCCGCGTGGCTCTCGTTTCTGCCCTTCGTGTGGGGCGACTACTGGGTGATCGACCTCGATGAGGCATACCAGCTGGTGGCAGTGAGCGAGCCGAGTCAGGAGTACCTGTGGATCCTGGCCAGAACCCCGCAGGTTGACCCGGCCGCCTACAACGCCCTGCTGACCAGACTCGCCCAAAAGGGATTCGATGTGAGCAAGCTCGAACTCACACGACAGGACTGACAGGCCGCGCCCATGGACCTTACACGCCCGGTGGTAGCTTGGCGGCCATCATCGTTCGCCGGTCCAGCTTGCGCCCATCGACGATGAAAGTGCCATCCCCGACGGCATGCGCCATGCGCCGCTCCTTGCGTGCGACATCGACATAGGCGGCCACCCCGCTCAACACCACGATGTGGTGCTTGTCGATGATGTCGATGACCTTGCACTCGATGTTGGCGAGGCACTCTTTGATCAACGGCGCACCACCTGGCCTGACTCCATCAGCGTGAAGGCCTTGTTCAGGTTCAATGGATGCATGAGCGTACCTCTGGCCCTCAAGAACAGCGTTGCAAGACCCACACCCCCGCCGGCGGTGCATTGCGCCACACCCGGTCGGCCCGCTGCCACCGAAAGTCTGGCGAAGCCTCAAACGGGGCGCGCGGCAGGTAGGTGAACTGGACCAGTTTCGAGCCGGGCACCCGGCGCAAAAAGCGCTCGATGCTGGCCACCGTCAACTCGCGCAGCGCCTGCGGCAATGAGCGAAACGGCAGGCTGGACACCACCGCCGCCGGGGCGGGAAAGACGAGATCGTCCAGTACCTCGTGCGCGGAGTTCTGCCGCACGTCCAGCCCACCAAAATCCGTCCGCAGCCGCTGCGCCAGACGGGGCTGGATCTCGACCACCACCAGCGACGCGTTGGGCAGGCGACTGCGCAAGGCCTTCGTGACGGGCCCCGTGCCGGCACCCAACTCCACGACGTGGTTCACCTCGCCCGCCGCACGCACCATGGCCGAAGCCAGGTAGCGAGACGACGGCGTGAACGCGCCCGTCAGGCCCGGCGTCTTCAGCAAGTGCAGCAGCAGTGCAGTCATGCGCTGGAGTATGCGACGCGCCCGGCTCGCCGCGCAAGCCATTCGGTGACGGACATGGGCGTGGGAGGTTTGCACTCGGGTGCGGTGTATGGGTGCCCAGGATGCGCAAGTTGACGGCGCGCCTATCATCTGTGTGGACCACCGCCCCGATCCCCAACCAGGAGCCCACGATGCAAGCCTTGTCCAACCAACGGACCACCCTGACGACGATTGCATCGGTGGCCATGTTCAGCCGCGGACTGGAGCCGGAGTTCCCCGAAGCGGTTCACCGGCAGCTCTCGAGCTTGCGGCACCCGGCGCGCGAGGAAGGCCCGCACATCCGCGACCTGACGGCCCTGCCCTGGTGCTCCATCGACAACGATGATTCGCGGGACCTGGACCAGCTGACCGTCATCGAGCCCCTGCCCAAGGGTGCCGTCCGTGTCATGGTGGCCGTTGCAGACGTGGACGCACTCGTCAAGCCGGGCACCCCCATTGATGATCATGCGCGGTACAACACGACGTCGGTGTACACATCGGCCCGTGTCTTTCACATGCTGCCTGAGCGCCTGTGCACGGACCTGACCTCCCTGAACCTCGATGAAGACCGGCTGGCCCTGGTCACCGAGATGTCCTTCAGCGATGACGGCATCCTCACCGGCTCGTCCATCTTCCGTGCCCGCGTGCGCAACAAGGCCCAACTGGCCTACGACGCCGTCTCTGCCTGGATCGAAGGGGAGGCCGACCTGCCCGAGGCCGCGCTCGGCATGGCCGGCATGGCCACCCAGTTGCGCATGCAGGACGAACTGGCCCAGAAGCTGCGGGTGCTGCGCCATGCCCAGGGCTCGCTGGAGTTCGAGTCCTTCCAGCCCAAAGCCCTCTTCGAAGGCGACCACATCACCGACATCCGGCTGCAGCAACACAACCGGGGCCGCCAGCTGATCGAAGAGTTCATGATCGCCACAAACGGCTGCACCGCGCGCTTCCTGTCTGCCCAGGGGCGCGGGGCCTTGCGACGGGTGGTCCGCTCACCCCAGCGGTGGCAGCGCATCACCGAGGTGGCGCAAGGCTATGGCGTGACGCTGCCCCGCCAGCCCGATGGCAAGGCGCTGGAAACGTTCCTGGCGCATCAGCACCAGGTGGACCCGCTGCGCTTTCCCGACCTGTCGCTGGTGATCGTCAAGCTGATGGGGTCGGGCGAGTATCTGGTCGAGCAGGCGCAGTCCACCCCGGTCGGCCACTTCGGCTTGGCCGTGCAGGACTACATGCACTCCACCGCACCGAACCGCCGCTTCCCGGACCTGATCACGCTGCGCCTGATCAAGGCGGCGCTGGCAGGCACCGAGCCCCCTTACTCTCACGAAGAACTGCACGAGCTGGCCCACCACTGCACAGCGCAGGAAGATGCCGCGCGCAAGGTGGAGCGGCAGTTGCGCAAGTCAGAGGCCGCCTTGTTGCTGCACGCGCGCGTCGGTCAGCTCTTTGATGCGCTCGTCACCGGTAGCACCGACCGCGGCGCCTGGGTGCGCACCTTCGAGCCGCCTGTGGAGGGCCGACTGTCCGGCGATCTGCCCGACCTAGACGTGGGGCAGGTGGTGCGTGTGCGCCTGGTCTCCACCTCGGTCGAGCGGGGCTTCATCGACTTTGAGCTGGCGCACTGAGGCCGCGCGCAACCGTCACGCCAAAAACCAGCCCCTTGCGATCGTTGCCGCTGCCGTAGCGCAACGAGGAGCTCAGCGTGATGCCGCTCGCCGGGCTGACGTTGAAGAACGCGCCCAGCTCGGGACGAGCGTCAATGTCACCGAGTCCTTGGAGGGCATCGCTGCGACGCTCCTTGCGGCCAAAGTCGGCGGTGACACGCACCCCATAGGCCCTGTCAGACTGGGTCGAGGCGTTGTAGCCGACACCGTTCAGGGCGCCTGCAAAGATGCCGTTGCCCCACTGATAGTCGATGCTCGGGAGCACCCGCACGCGCGACTCATCGGAGCCCTGGTACTTGCTGCCCACCAGCACTTCCGTCCCATTGTTTTCAAGCCCACGGGGCCTTGGCCAGCGTCATCGGCGCAGGAACTTCAACTGGTGCGCCAGGACCTCGGGGAACAGCGGGTCGAAGTAGGGGTCAAAGTGATTGGCGTCGATTTCGATCACCTGCACCTGGGGGTTGCCCACGCGCCGAACCTTGTCCGACACGAATGGCGCCACCGTGTCCCCCGTGGCACCGATCATGAGCATCGGGATCTTCACGTCCTTCAGGCGCAGCCACGGGCGGTAGAAAGGCATCGTGAGCACGGACTTTGCGGCCACGCGGTTGTCGTAGCCGCGGCCCGTCAAGGCATCGAGTGCGATCTCCATGGCGTTCCAGGCGCCGTCGCGGTCCATCGTGCCGAACTCACCTTCGCGGGCCAAGGTCGGAATGTAGATCTGCGCTCCAGGCTTGAACTGGTCCAGCGTGCCCAGGCCGACCAGCTTCAAGAGCCGTGCCGGCGGCGTGGCCAAGGTGGCGGCCAGACCATCGAGCATCGGCACCTGGATGATGGCGCCCTTCAGTTCAGGATGCTGGGTCGCCAGATCGACCACATGCCCGCCGCCAAAGGAGGTGCCCCACAGCGTGATCTGATGCGCGGCCACCATGGGCTGAGACTTCAGGTGCGCGAGCGCCGTGTCGGCCACGCGCGTGCGGCGCCACGGGTTGATGCCCTGCCTGGGAAAGCCGCCGCTGTCGCCCCAACCGGGGTAATCGAACTCCATCACGGCGAAGCCCGCTTCGACAAAGCTGTGGGTGAACGACGAGGTCATGGCCCGCTGGATGCTGCCCCAGCCGCCCAGCATGAGGATGGCAGGCAGTTCCTGATCGGGCCTGGCATCTTGCGGCACATAGAGCGTGGCAGCGCAGAGCGCCCCCTCCGCCGTGAACGTGGACTTGAGGGTGCGCAAGCGCACATGCGAGGTGTCGGGATAGCGGCGAGACGTCACTTTGAGTTTCCTGAAGCAATGGGATTCGACATGAAGTGGTAGGCCTTGAGCGAGGCATGCCGCGTGAGCCACCGGTAGCCGAACGTGAAGCCGGGCCAGTTCGTGCTGTTGTGCCCGTTCGCATCCACGTACCAGCTCTTGCAGCCTTGCCACACCGTGGCCGTCAGGCGTTTCTGCACGGTGCCATTGAAGCGGGCGTAGCGCGCCTCATCCACTTCCATCGCGCTGGCGCCCGCCTGGTGAGCGGCCTTCATGCACCTCAGCACATGCGCGATCTGGCTTTCGAGCATGTAGATGATCGAGTTGTGGCCCAGGTTGGTGTTGGGGCCATAGAGCATGAAGAAGTTGGGGAAGCCCGGCACCGTCATGCCCAGATAGGCTTGCGCGCCCTGGCACCACACGTCATTGAGCTCCCGCCCATCCCGGCCCGTGATCGTCATGGGCGCCAGGAACTCCGTGGCCGCAAAGCCGGTGCCGTAGATGATCGCGTCCACGGCATGGTGCTGCCCATCGGTCGTCTCGATGCCATCGGCCGTGATGCGGCGGATGCCCTGGGTGACCAGGTTCACGTTGGGCTTGACCATGGTGGCCAGGTACTCATTGGACAGCAAGATGCGCTTGCAGCCGATGGGGTAGTCCGGCGTCAACCGGGCGCGCAGACCCGCGTCGGGCACCTGTCGATGCAGCAGCTTCTTGAAGGGCAGGCCCCCAGCCAGCGCCATCAACGCCTTGATGCGAATGAAAGCCAGCGCCCGACCTTCGTATTGGGCATAGATGCGGGCCCTGTGCAGGGTCATGGTCCAGGGCAAGTGCTTGAACATGGCCTTGCGCCAGCCCGCATACGGGCCATCCGGGCGAGGCAGGATGTAGGCGGCCGAGCGTTGAAACACCGACAACTGGCTCACCTGACCTGCAATGGCGGGCACGAACTGGATGGCCGACGCCCCCGTGCCAATCGCCGCGACGCGCTTGCCGGTCAGGTCATAGCGGTGGTCCCAGTCGGCGGAGTGGTGCACATGCCCCTTGAAGTGGGCCATGCCCTCCAGCTTGGGATAAACCGGCCGGCTGAGCTGCCCCGTGGCGGTGACGAGAAAACGGGCTTGCAGGACCTGCCCGCTGCGCAAGGTCACGGTCCACAGCGCGAGGTCCTCTTGGTAGTGGGCGTGCGCCACCTCGCAGCCAAAACGGATGGAGGGCAACAGGCCGTACTTCTCGGCGCAGTGTTTCAGGTACGCGTGGATCTCGGCCTGGGGTGCAAAGACCCGGGACCAGTTCGGATTGGGCTCGAACGAGAACGAATACAAGTGCGACGGCACGTCACACGCGGCACCGGGATAGGTGTTGTCTCGCCACACCCCGCCGACATCGTTTTGCTTTTCAAGAATGAGGAAGTCGCCAAGGCCGGCCTTCTTCAATGCCACCGCCATCCCGATGCCCGCAAAGCCGGATCCGATGATGATGGTGTGAAACGTGGCCTTGGCGTCCGAGCCGGTGCTGTGCATGTGTTGAAACCCCCAAGTGCAAACAAAGGTCTGCGCTGTTTGGGCGAATCATGCGCAAAACCACCGCCCTTGCGAATGTTGACTCAGGACAAAGGCTTTATGATTTGGGCCACACACATAGGTGTTCACCCCTTCATGAGCTTTTGGGATTTCAAGCGCAGTTCGGCGAGCGTTCGCCTGTTGGTCGAGTTCGGCCAAGAGCAGGGGCTGGACATCGCCAAACTGCTGGCGCGCTCCCGCCTGAAAGAAGCCGACCTGGCGGATCCGGCCCTCGAACTCGATGCCAGTCAGGAGTTGTGTGTGGTGGGCAACCTCATCCGCGCGTGCCGGCAGCCGGGACTGGGGCTGGAAGTCGGCATGCGCTACAACTTCGCGTCCTACGGGCTGTGGGGTCTGGGCCTGGTCAGCAGCGCGACGGCGGGCGACGCCTTGGCGCTGGCCCTGCGGTTCATCCCCCTGACGTTTGCCTTCTGCCGCATTTCTGGCGGCCTGGAAGATGACCTGTGCACGGTCACGTTCGAGGCCCCGGACGTGGAGCCTGCGCTCCAGCGCTTCCTGGTAGAGCGCGATGTGGCGGCGGCCTCCCGCTTGATGAGGGAGACGCTGGGGCCGACGTTCACCTTGTCGCGCTTCACCCTTCAGCACACCATCCCGCTCGGGGCCAGTTGGCTCGACGCTCACTTGAACATGCGTGGGGGCCGTCCCGAGTTTGGCGCCCACAGCAACAGCTTGTCGTTTGACCGCAAGCTGTTGGACCTGCGCTTGCCTCAAGCCAATCCGGTCACGGTGGCCATGTGCGAGCGTGCCTGCGAGGAGCTGATCGAACGCCGCCGCGCCCGCCTGGGCACGAGTGAATGCGTGCGCCAGTACCTGGACGCGGCACCGCTCAACATGGCGCCGGATCTGCCGCAGGCTGCGCGCATGTTGGGGCTCAGTGAGCGGACCCTGAAGCGGCGCCTTCAGGACGAAGGCACCTCATTCAGGGTGCTGCTGGCCGAGGTGCGCGGACATCAGGCCAACGCTCTGGTGGCCGATGCCAGCCTGTCCCTCACCGACATTGCCGAGCGCATGGGCTTCAGCGACCTGTCCAGCTTCTCCCAGGCGTACAAGCGGTGGTTTGGTGTGGCGCCGAGCGCGGGGCGAAGCGGCGTTCAGGACGGCGCCCCGTGAGGGGTGAAGTGCGCCGTCCTGAATTCAGTCACCTGCTTTCCGTTGCACCGGATCCTGGTTGGTTCAGGACCTCGTCCAGGATGTTCAAGCCCGTCTGAACCTCCTGCGCCGTGCTGTTGAGCCGAGGCATGAAGCGCAAGCAATGCGGCCGCGCGGCGTTCACCAGCAGCCCTTGTTCACGGCAAGCCCGCACCACTTCGGCCGCGTTGTCGCCGCCCAGCTCCAGCGCCCACAACAAGCCGGCGCCACGCACCTCGCCCAAACCGTGCCGCTGCGACAGTTGCAGCAGCCCCTCTTGCAACTGCTGGCCCCGCTCACGCACCTGCGCAAGGAAATCCGGCTGACTCAGCTCTTGCAGGACGGCCAGGCTGACCGCGCACATCAACGGGTTGCCGGCGTAGGTGCCGCCCTGGTCGCCATGCTCGAACACGCTGCAATGCTGCTGTGCCAGCACCGCAGACATGGGTACCCCTCCGCCCAGTCCCTTGCCCAGGGTCAGGATGTCGGGCTTGACGCCGTAGTGCTGAAAGCCAAACAGCTCCCCCAGGCGGCCGCAGCCGGTCTGCACCTCGTCAAAAATCAGCAGCAGACCGCGCTCGTCGCACAACTCGCGCAGCGCTTGCAAGAAGGCGCGCGTGGCCGGGCGCACGCCGGCTTCGCCCTGTACCGGCTCCAGCATGATGGCCACCGTGCGCTCGCTCAACACCCGGTGCACGGACGCCAGGTCGTTCAGCGTGGCCTTGGCAAAGCCCGGCAGGTTGGGCGGAAACAAGGCGTCCCACCCGGCTTTGCCGCTGGCCGCCATGGTGGCCAGGTTCCGCCCATGGAAAGCGTTGTCGAAGGTGATGATCTCGAACGCCCCCGCGCCCGCCTCTCGTCTGGCCGCACGCTCCCCATTGCGTCCCCCTGTACGACCCCATTTGCGCGCCAGCTTGATCGCCCCTTCGTTGGCCTCCGCCCCCGTGCTGCCAAAGAAGACCTGATCGAAGCCGCTGAGCGCGCACAAGCGCTGCGCCAACTCCAGCGACGGCAGGTTGTACAGCGCCGGACTGGGCGTGAGCAGTTGGGTGGACTGCGTCTGCAACGCCTGGGTGATGACCGCCGGACAATGTCCCAGCGCGTTGACCGCCCAGCCTTGCAACCAATCCAGGTAACGCCGCCCCGCCTGGTCCCACAGCCACGCGCCTTCGCCGCGCACGAATACGTCGGCGGGGCGGGCGGTCACAGACATCAGATGCTGGCACTGCTGTGGGTGGTGGGGCTGGAGCGTGTTCATGGTCAAGGGCCTTTCATGCGGCGGGACAAAGAAAAAGGCCACGGGGGTGAGCCGTGGCCTTTGGGGAGGAAAGTGGTGCTTCGTCTACATCTTCACCATCTCAACCTCGCGCGCAGGACACGGCAACGAGCGACGGGCTCGTGCGGCTCGGGCTGCGGCGATGGGGCGGGAGAGTTGATGCATGACGAACATCGTACAAGAAAGGCTGCTGCGATGCAGCATTTTTGGTAACCAGACCGATAGCGGGGGGCCACACCCCGGACAGCGAGTTGCCATCGGGGCGCGGGCATGCATCGCTCGGTACGCCGAACCGTGGCTGCAAAGGCAAGAGGATCAATCTGGCGTGAACTTGCTTGCGGCTCAATGAACCCGCAGCACCTCAAACTGCTGTCGGATTGAAGCGACCTGTATCGACACCTCATCACCCTCGCATTTACCCAGCATGGCCCTGCCCAAAGGGGTTTCGCTGCTGATGACCTGAACGACCTGTGCGCCGCTGACCAACTTCATGCTGCCCCCAATCCGGGCCGAGAAAGAGCTGTTGCTGCTTGTCGTCGGAATCGATCAGGCAGACCAGCGCGCCGAGCTGTATACCTTTGCTGGCGTCGTAGGGGCGCGGGCGGAATTGGCGCCAATGGGCCATCGCCTGGTGGATGGCTTCGGCGCGCCGAGCTTGGCCGGTAGCCAGGTAGGCGGCTTCGAGTCCCAAGGTGTCGTATTTGTTTTCGGCGATGTTTTCTTCGTGCGTCGCCGTTTCATGGGCCGCCCGCGCGGCCTGTTCGGCTTGCAGCAGGTCTTCGGCGAGCCGTTCCAGCACCTGCTGCTGCAGCCAGAATTTATCCATGATGAAAGGTAGGCATCTCGAACCAGCGGGGGCCGACTATTTAATCAGCCGGTTTGGTCGCAGCCCCCACCAGTTTGACCAGCACTCCCCCACCCGGGACCAGGGAGTTGGCCAATTCTGCGCCAATGTCCAGCAAGGTTTCGCGGGTCATCATGTCACGCGCCTTGCTGACCAGCATCGACCCTTCCTTGTTGACGTTGCCAGTCAGGGCATCAATTTCGACCACCCCACGTTTATCTCGCCAAGCGTATTCAAACGCATACACAGGACGATAGTAGAGCAGAATTTCGTGCAACTCGAGCGCGTCATCCAAGATGGTGGAGGCATCGACAGGCTCCATCAGGCGCTTTTTGATTTCTTGCGACAGGAAGGCCTGAGTGATTTCTGGCAGGAGCAATTTCTGCTCTGCCTCGTTGTTGCTGGGTTGATGCTGGAATTTGGCCACGTAAGCGGGCAATGACAAACTGGCATTGTTCTTTTTGAAGCCCGCAAAAAACTCCGAGAGCTCTACCCGCTTTTCGCAATACTCCTTCGCGGTCAATGTGATACTGAGGCCGGGCGGGAAGTCCAACTTCTGTCCCAAGATGGTCGTGTGTAGCGCGTGGGGGTTGCTTGCTTTGGCGGTGTAGTTGGTATCGACCTCAAATTTGACGTGCCGACTGGCCCTGATGTTCCAGAAAGGTTCATACCGTTTTTCGGAGGCCACCAGGGTCACTTCACTCTCTTTGGGGCGATCCCACAGTTTTGCCTTTGCGGCCCAACCAAAAGCGCCCGTCTTTTCGACTTCTGCTTGGGACCTGGCTGCCGACTCGTTGTACACATCGCTGAAGACGAATATTTGTTCTTGCTGCTTCATGGGTGCTTCTTGACAAAGGGTGAACCGCCCTGGGTTTCACCGAGGCCAGTTGGTTTAAGTCAGGTGCTCGCGGCGCTGACCCGCACATTGTCAATGGTATTTTGACTCGAACTCAACAGGCGGGACATCACCAAGTGGCGGCATCCACGATGGTGATTGAGCCCTTAGATTCCAGGGCCCCATCTCGATGGCTTGTTTGGACTGCTGCTCAGTTCGTCATCTCCCAATGTATCCAGTGGCCACCCAGTACCTGCCCCTGCGCTGGACTGTTTCACAATGATTGACCGTTCGTCAGTCCTTCACGAAGTGTCACCACTGGGTCCTTGAAGCTCGTCTCGCCCATGCGCGACACTGTCGCGGTCATATGGGGAGAACGATGAATAGACTGACCATCGCGCCGCTCAGATGTGGCACGCAGGCTCTGCTGGGCAACCTTTACAGCGATGGCACGGGCGTCTTCCAGGATCAGTAGCAGGCCCACGGGCATGCTTTAGCCCCAAGGGCGGGACCGCTCAAGGCGCAGCGCCAAACCGACGCCGGCAGCGCTGCACGTCGACGCACTTCGTTGCCCGTAAACGTTTTGGTAGAGACAATGGTGCCAATAATCGTTTTAGGGGCGCCGTATGCAAAATGGAGATGAATACGCCGGATATAAGTGGCTGTCGGAGGCGTACGACGTGGCGCCGGTGCAGCCCTTTCGGGTCCGCAGCGTCATCGGCTCGGCGCGCTCCAGCGCGGCGTCCAATGGCTTCACGGTCGAAACATACCCGGCGCACTACCAGCCGGATGCGACGCTGAGGGAAGGTCTGCACAACCACCGCTGACGCGGCGGCTGGCGGCTGTTATTTCAGATGACAACACTTTTTTGGCTCAATGCCGTTTTGTGTGGAACGCCCCTGCCTCATTTCGCTGATGCCGGGTTGAAGGGGTGATCAGGCAGATGGGCCAGCTTGGACATGCGAAGGTATGCGACGGCGATGAAGTTGCCTGCCGTTCGGA
>Ga0209066_10003840_pt1 | contig 16848 bp, 18 predicted proteins | sample All_14_2_FD_187198 | JGI IMG/M metagenome (GOLD analysis project Ga0209066, IMG submission 187198) | Freshwater microbial communities in response to fracking from Pennsylvania, USA - Allegheny Zone_MetaG_DW_15 (SPAdes) (version 2) ... | reverse complement strand
GTTCCAAGCGCCTGACCGCCACCGAGCGCGAGGAAGCGCGCCGCGCCGAGATGGAGCTCAACAGCGTGATGGACATGGTGGCCAACCGCCAGATCCCGCCGATAGAGTTCGAGTTCAACTCCGACCGGCTCAAGCCCACCTCCCACGAGCTGCTCGACCGGGTGGCCGAGATCCTGCTCAACCATAACAAGCTCAAGCTGATCGTGTCCGGCCATACCGACGACGTGGGCAGCGAGGAGTACAACAAGGACCTCTCCATGCGCCGCGCCGGCGCGGTAAAGATGTACCTGGCCGTGAAGGGCGTGTACCCCGACTCGGTGCGCGTCTACGGCCACGGCGAGAGCCAGCCCGTGATCAGCGAGACCACCGACGAGGCCCGCGCGCTGAACCGCCGCGTGGAATTCCGCGTAACCACCCGCGACTGGGGCTCCGTCTACTGAGCGCGTACTCCGCCAATAAAAAAGCCCCGGCTGTCCGGGGCTTTTTTATTGGCGCCGCTTACTGGTCGGCGTAGTCTATGCCTTTCTTCTTGTACTTGTAGGCGAACTTGCCGGGCTTGCCCGACGGCGGGGGGGCGTCGCTCCACTCGAATTCCTTGTTGAGGATGCGGACCATGCTGCCCCCCACGGCGCCGGCCTTCTTCAGGGCCTTGTCCACGCCTATCGTGCGCAGCACGCGGCGGAACCTTTCCCAGGAGTCGGGCTGGGCGAAGTTGGTCATGACTATCAGCTTGTCCAGCTTGGAGCCCTTGACCACGTAGGTCCCGGCGCTGTCCTGCGAAACCTTGAAGCCCTCGGAGAGCTTGGGCGCGACGACGTTGGCGTCGGCGGCCTGGTAGAGCTCGTCGGTCTTGAGCGTGGGCAGCAGCTTGATGACCCTGTCGAGCAGGCGGGACACGCCCTTGTTGGTGGCGGCCGAGATCAGGAAGATCTCGCGCGACTTGTATTTTTTCTGCAGGGCCGCGTGCACCTTCTCGGCGCATTCCAGGTCGGACTTGTTGACCGCCAGGATGACGGTCTTCTTGGCCAGCACGGGGTGGTATTCCTTCAATTCTTTCTCTATGACCCGCACGGCCTTCTCCGGCTTCAGGTCGCCGAAGCCTTCCGGGTCCACCAGGTGGATCAGGAGCTTGGTGCGCAGGATATGCTTGAGGAAGGTGTCGCCCAGGCCCTTGCCCTCGTGCGCGCCCTCTATCAGGCCGGGAATGTCGGCGGCCGCGAAGGATTTGCCCTTGTGCGTCACGATGCCGATGAACGGGCTGAGGGTGGTGAAGGGGTAGTTGGCGATCTTCGGCCTGGCGGCGGAGATGACCGAGAGCAGCGTGGACTTGCCCGCGTTGGGGAAGCCCACCAGGCCCACGTCGGCCAGCACGCTGAGTTCCAGGAAGGCCTCGAACTCCTCGCCCGGCTCGCCGTTCTCGGAGATCTTGGGCGCGGTGTTGAAGCGGGTCTTGAAAGCGGTGTTGCCGCGGCCGCCGCGGCCGCCCTTGGCCACGCAGAAGCGCTGCCCTTCCTCTTTGAGGTCGGCCAGCACCGTGCCGGCGCGCTTGATCACGGTGCCCAGCGGCACGTAGAGGGTCTTGTCCTCGCCGTAATGGCCGTCGCACTTGTTGCCGCCGCCGTTCACGCCGTCGCTCGCGGTGATGTGGGGGTGGAAAGCGATCTCGCGCAGCGTGGTGATGTTGGCCGAGGCCACGAACCAGATGCTGCCGCCCTTGCCGCCGTGCCCGCCGTCGGGGCCGCCGTAGGGAATGAACTTTTCCCTGCGGAAGGAGGAGGCGCCGTTGCCGCCCTTGCCGGCCTTGAGGTAAACCTTGGCCGTATCGATGAACGTATTGGAGGTCCTGGGTAGGGACATATATTAATAAAAAACCTCCCGACCGTTTTGCGCCCGGGAGGTTTTATCCTTGGTTGGAGTTACTTCGCGGCGGGGTAAACGCTGATCTGCTTCTTGCCGCGTTTGGCCCACTCGAATTTAACGACGCCCGTCACTATCGAGAAGAGCGTGTCGTCCGAGGCCCTGCGGACGTTGGCGCCGGGAAGGAACACGGTGCCGCGCTGGCGGACCAGTATCTCTCCGGCGTTGACGGTCTGCATGCCGTAGCGCTTCACGCCGAGGCGTTGGCCCGGGCTGTTGCGGCCGTTGCTGCTTGAACCTTGTCCTTTAGTATGCGCCATAATGATCCTCTTGTTGTATGCCGCGGCCCTCCGCGGCTGTGGGCCAAAAACTAGGCTAACTGGATATCTTTGACTTGTATCTCAGTGAGTTCCTGGCGGTGACCCGAAGCCTTTTCGTAGGCTTTCTTCGTTTTCTTGCGGAAAACGATTATCTTGGGGCCCCTGAGATGCCGGACGATCCGTGCGGTTACCTTGGCGGAGGGAGACTTCGCAGCCGAGGCGTTTTTGTCGTCCTGGGAGGCAGACCACAGGGCCTTGAAGGAGACTTCCTCGCCTTCCTTAGCCGTGATCTTTTCAACCTGCAGGATCTCGCCCGGGACTACCCAGTACTGCTTGCCGCCTGTTTCAATGATTGCGTACATAGTATGTATATATTACCAAAAAACCGGAGGGCAGGCAATAAAAAACCGGAGACGGGCGGCTTGGGCCGTGAGACCCAGGCCCGCGTGGGCCTTTGGCCACTTACGCTCCCGCTCTTTTTATACCATAATCTCAGTATGCGGTTCCAATCTGCCACGGAGGCTTTAATGTCAAAGATCAACGGACTGTGCCTTGCTGCTTCTTTCGCTCTGCTCTTCACCGGCGCGGCCTCCGCCGGAGACAACGTCCTGCTCGCGCTCAACGTGCCCGCTCCCGCGCCCGTGGTCAAGGTGACCGCCGCGCTCAAGGCCGACGCCACCGCCCAGGTCCAGGCCCCCGCGATCTCCGCCACTGATTTCGACGCCCTCAGCTCCGTCAACGACCCGCTCTACCGCGAAGGCTCCAAGGAGCTGCTGCAGCAGGTCATCAAGCAGGACGAGGCGAAGGCCGCGCCCAAGGCCGAGCTGCGCGACGCGCCCGTGTCCCGCGACATGAAGCCGCTCAAGAAACTCAAAAAGATAAAGACCCGCAAGCCGGTGCAGGCCGACCCGCTCAAGCACAGCGCGCTGTAATCCCCGGCGCCGCCGAAGAAAGCCCGGGCCTGCCCGGGCTTTTGCTTTGCCCGGCGGATAAATAATAGAATACCGCATACCCTGACCGAGGAGCCAAGCCATGACGATCAACGAGATTACCGAACCTTTTTCCCAGCCCGTGCTGGATTTCTGGGCCCAGATCTCGGCCTACCTGCCCAAGCTGGTGGCCGCCTTCGCCTTCGTGCTGTTCGGCCTGTTCGCGGCCCGCGTGGTCAGCTCGCTGCTCGAGCAGTTCCTGCGCAAGATCAAGCTCGACAGCCATACCGGCAGCGTCGGCATCAACGAGCTGTTCATCCGCTTCGGCTTCGGCAAGTCGCCCTCGCACGTGATCTCCTTCCTTACCTACTGGGCGCTGATGCTGATCTTCTTCGTCACCGCGGCCCGCATCCTGAACCTCTCCGTGATCTCCGACATCCTGCAGCGCTTCGTGGACTTCCTGCCCAACCTCGTCGCCGCCATCTTCATCGGCTTCGGCGGCCTGATGTTCGCGCGCTTCATGTCCGACGTGGTCATGAAGTCCGCCACCGCCAACAACCTGCGCGGCGGCCGCTCGCTGTCCAAGATCGTTAACTTCGTCATCGTGATGCTCACCGTCATCGCCTCCATCGAGCAGCTGGGCCTGAAGATGAAGACCATCTACCGCGGCCTCGACATCGTCTTCATCTCGCTGGGCCTGTCCTTCGCCATCGCCGTGGGCCTGGGCGCCAAGGACATCGCGCACGACATCCTCAAGAACCTCCTGACCGAGAACAAGGACGAGAAATAAAGTCCCGTCGCCGCCAAAGAAAAACCCCCGGGTTCTCCCGGGGGTTTTCTTTTTGACTGCCTGGCCTCAGTCCATGTAGTCGCGCAGCATCTTGCTGCGGCTGGGGTGGCGCAGCTTGCGGATGGCCTTGGCCTCGATCTGCCGCACGCGCTCGCGCGTGACGCGGAAGATCTTGCCCACTTCTTCCAGGGTCCGGGGGTAGCCGGTCTCGATGCCGAAGCGCAGCTTGATGATCTTGGCCTCGCGGTCGGTCAGCGTGTCGAGGATCTTGGTCACCTCGCGGCGCCGCAGCAGGTCCATCGCGGAATGGGACGGCGGCAGGCCGCCCTTGTCCTCGATGAAGTCTTCCAGGTGGGAGTCCTCGTCCTCGCCGATGGGGGTGGACAGGGAGATCGGGTCCTGCATGATCTTCAGGGCGTTCTTCACCTTGTCCATCGAGATGTGCATGTGCTTGGAGTACTCCTCGATCTGCGGATCGCGGCCGAACTCCTGGCGGTACTTGCGGGTCACCTTCATCAGCTTCGACACCAGCTCCTTCATATGCACCGGGATGCGGATGGTGCGGGCCTGGTCGGCGATGGCGCGGTTGATGCTCTGGCGGATCCACCAGGTGGCGTAGGTGGAGAACTTGAAGCCGCGCTTGTACTCGAACTTCTCGACGGCCTTCATCAGGCCGAGGCCGCCTTCCTGGATCAGGTCGGACAGCTCGAGGTTGGAGTTCACGTGCTTCTTGGCGATGGAGACGACGAGGCGCAGGTTGGCGCGGATGAGCTTCAGCTTGTCCTGCAGGATCTGGTCCTCGAGGAACGTGATCTTGTCGTTCAGGGACATGAAGTCGTCGGGGTTGATCGGGAGCGTGCGGATGAGGTGGTGCTCGCGCTCCTTGACGGCCTTGATGTTCTCGAGTGCGGCTTCGACTTCCTGCGGGTTATATCCCCACTTGCTCTTGAAGGCGGCGGGGCGCATCTTGCCGCGGCCCACCAGCTCGTGGTCGTGCTGGAGCTTCACCAGGTCGCCGTAGATCTTCTGGTACTTCTCGAGCTCCAGGCGGTACTCGCGGATCTTGTGCGCCAGGTTCTTGATCTTGTTGGTCAGGCGCTTGATCTTCTCCTGGTTGAGGTTCAGGTTGATGATGTTCTTGACGATGTCCTTGCGCTTCTTGTCGATGACGGCCTCGACCTTCTTGCGCATCTCGTTGGAGAGGGAGGGCTTGGCGGCGCGCTCGGTGAGCTTGATGATCTCCTTCTCGGTGCGCGTGATGAGCTTGGCGATGTTCTTCATCTTGCGCTTCATCGCCGACAGTTCCTGGTTGGACTTGCGGCCGCGGGGCATCAGCTCCTTGGTCGTCATCTCGTCCTGCTCGATGAGCGTTTCCCAGTTGCGGATCTCGCGCATGGTGATGGGGGATTCCAGCACCATCATGCGCAGCTCGCGCTCGCGCTCGCGGATGTTGCGGGCCAGGGTGACTTCCTCGTCGCGGGTCAGCAGCGGCACCTTGCCCATCTCGGAAAGGTACATGCGGATGGAGTTGGACACGTCGGGCGTGGCGCTCCATTCCTCGGTGTAGGCCTCGCGTTCCGAGCCCACCACCATCTTGAATTTCTTGCGGTCCACGACCTCGATGCCGAGGTCCTCCAGCGTGCCCATCAGCGTGTCGATCTCCTCGCTGCTCATGGACGCGTTGGTCAGCGAGCGGTTCATCTCCTCGAGGGTGATGTAGCCGTGCTCTTTGCCGAGTTCCACCAGGTCGCGTAAGGCTTTCTTGGGTTGTGCCATCTGTAGTCTCCTGTCTAACGCTTAAAGGTCTTGGGCCGAGGATTTAAGCTCGGACATCAATCTGCTGTATTCCTGCAGCTGCTGGGGGGACATCGTGGGAAGGCCCTTGAGCTCCCTGGCCCGCCGCTGCAGCGATTTGCGGCGCAGCTTCCTGATCTCGCTGGCCGCGCCCTGGGCCGAGGATACCTCGGCGTTGAAATCCGCCACCGCCAGCCCCAGGATCAGGGCCGAATCTTCCGGGAACCGCTCCGCCAGCGCCGGCGCGGCCTTGCCGCGCAGCTCCTGCGGCAGTTCCTTGAGGGCCAGGAAGATCTTGCGGGCCAGCTGGTCGGAGAAATCTTCGGGCTCGAGGGCTCCGGCCTGGTCGAGCAGCGCCGGGTAATGCAACAGCGTCTGCAGGAAGTCCCGCTCCAGCTGCGGTATGCCCTTGGCCGGGTCTGCCTGCGCGCGGATCTTTTCCCGGGGCAGGGCCAGCGCGGCCTTGCGCAGCTCCTTGAGCACCGAGGCCTGGTCCACGCGGAAATGGGCGGCCAGGTTCTTGATCCACTCGCTCTTGAGCACCTCGTCGCTTTGCTTGGCCACCGTGTCGAGCAGGTCGGCGATGGCCTTGGCCTTGTCCTGCGAGGTGGGGGGATTCTTGGGGTCCCGGAATAAAAGCTTCAGCTGGAAGTCCAGCGGGTCGGCCGCCTCGGCCAGCTTCTTCTCGAAGGCCTCGCGGCCGTATTCGTTGAGGAACTCGTCGGGGTCCAGTCCGCCGGTCAGGCTGGCCAGGCGCACGTAGAGCCCGGTCTCCATGAAGACGTTGGCGGCCTTGACGGAGGCCTGGATGCCGGCGCGGTCGTCGTCGAACATGACCACCGTGTCCTTGGCGTAGCGGCTGACCACGGCCGAGTGCTCGGCGGTGACATTGGTGCCCAGCGGGGCCACGGCCCAGTCCACGCCGTGCTGGTGGGCGCCGATGACGTCCATGTAGCCTTCCAGCAGCAGCAGGCGGCCGGTGCGGCGGATCTGCGGCAGGGCCTCGTGCAGGCCGTAAAGGGTCTTGCGCTTGGAGAACAGCGGCGTCTCCGGGGAATTGAGGTACTTCGGGATGCCCTCGGGGTCCAGCACGCGGCCGCCGAAGGCGATGGTGTCACCCGACTGGTTGCGGATGGGGAACATGATGCGGCCGCGGAAGGTGTCGCCCACGCGGCCGCCCTCGCGCTCGGTCACCAGGCCGGCCTTCACGGCCAGGTCGCGGCTCCAGCCGCGGGCCTTCAGTTCTTCCATCAGCGCGGTGCCGTTGGCCGGGGCCCAGCCCAGCTCGAAGCGTTCCACCGTGGCCTTGCTGAGGCGGCGCTCGCCCAGGTACAGGCGGGCTTTCTCGCCGTCGGGGGAGAACAGCGCCTTGTGATAGAAGGCGGCCGCGGCGGTGAGCATCTTCTTGAGCTCCAGGCGCTCGCGGTCCTCGGGGGTGATGGTGTGGGCGCGCTCGTCGCCGTACTCCACGCCGGCCTTGGCGGCCAGCTTGCGGGCGGCCTCGGGGAAGGTGAGGCCCTCTATGTCCATCACGAACTTGAAAATGTCGCCGCCGGTGCTGCAGCCGAAGCAGAAGAAGATCTTCTTGTCGGGGTTGACCGTGAAGGAGGGGGTCTTCTCGTTGTGGAAGGGGCAGTTGGCCTTGTAGTTGCGCCCCGCCCGCCTGAGAGCCGGGACGTACTCGCGCACGACCTCGACGATGTCGAGTTTCTCGCGGATCAGCTCTATGATGGGGGACGAACTCATTGTGCTATATATAAGACTTTACGCCGTGCCGGTGGAAGACAGGCAAAAAGCCGCGCGGACCGGGATCCGCGCGGCCGTCTGCGTTCTGACGCGCTTAGTAGGACCGCCTGCCCTTGCGGACCTTGCGGCGGGCTTCCTGGGACTTTATCTTGCGCTTCATCGCGGGCGTTACGTAATGCTCGCGGCGCTTTATTTCCTTCAGGATGCCGTTGCGTTCGCAGTCGTGCTTGAAGCGGCGCAGGGCCTCTTCGATGGATTCTTCGTCTCTGACTTTTATGAATACCAAGCTAATCACCACCTTCTGGTATCGAACTTGAAAATCTTGGTCTAGCCCGGGGGCCAGAGCAGCTTTCTGCCGCCGAGCAGGTGGTAGTGCAGATGGTCCACCGACTGGCCCGCGCCCTTGCCGTTATTGGTAACCAGCCTGAAGGCGCTTTCTACTTTCAAAAGCTTCGCTATCTTCGCCGCCGCCAGCTGCACTTTGCCCAGCAGCTCCGCGTCGCCGTCGGCGGCCGCGGTAAGGCGCTCTATGTGCCGCCGGGGCACTATCAGCGCGTGGACGGGGGCCTGCGGGTTCAGGTCCAGGAAGGCCACGACATCGGGATCTTCGTAAACGACCTTGGCGTTGATCTCGCCCGCCGCTATCTTGCAAAAAATACAGTCCGCCATTGGCCTATATTATATATTTTAATAGGGCCCCCGGCAATGGGGGTCAGAAGCCGGAGAGGGGGAGGGAGCGCTCGCCGAATTTGCCGGGGTTGCTCTCCAGCGGGTTCACGGAGCCGGGGCTTTTCTTGATGCGCAGCGGCGTCACGCCGGCCTTGCGGGCCTGTATCACCCCGGAATCCGAGGGGGCGGCGTACAGCACGAAGCGGCGCTTCTCCAGCAGCTTGTACTTCTCGTCCTCGCTGCGGGTGAAATAGAAACTGTCGGCCAGCCGCCGCCACGAGGCCTCCAGGCTGTCGGCGCCCTCGGGGCCGCGGTCCAGTACGAAGGCTATCCTGACGCCCAGCACGCGCAGCGCCCAGGCCGCGGCCCAGGGCACCGGCTTCAGGCGTTCGTAGGTGTAGGAGCGGTTTACCGCGTTCCAGTAGTCGGGGCTGCCCGGTTCGGCCTTGTCCTTCTCCGCGGCCTGGAAGGCGGGCGTGGAATAGACGACGCCGTCGTCGTACTCGAAAGCGGCCTGGAAGCCTATCAGCGAGTTGACGCTGAACAGGAAGCCCCAGGCCCCGGCCAGCATCGCGAAGGCCCTGAACCGGGCGAACCATCTGGAGAAGAAAGCGGCTATGGCCTGCATTATTTTTCAACCTTTACTATCCGTCCGCCGGCCGGCCTGGCGAAGGAGGATTGGCGCGAGAAGCACCAGCTGATGACCTCGCGCAGCGGGCGGCGGGAGTTGGCGAATTCCATGGCGCTGGAGAGCACCGGGTTATCGCGCCCGCTTACCAGGGAATCGGGCACGGCCAGGTGGTAGACGCGGCCCGGGACCAGCGGCCCGGCCTCGGCCTCGGCGCGTTCCAGGGCCGAGTCGCGCAGGAAAAGCTTCAGCCCGGAGACGCTGATCTCCGTCGGGTTAAGGCCCGCCAGCGCGCGTTCCAGGTCGTCGCCGCGGATCTTGACGAAGACCACGCTGGAGTCCAGCGGGAAAGCCCGGTGCAGGTCGCCCACGGTCACGCTGCCGGCCGGAAAACCGGCCGCCGGTTCTGCGAGCCCGATGATGGCGGCGTTGCTCCTGGCCCAGCGCCGCATGCAGTCCGCCGCGAAATCGGCCGCCGGGTAGTTGCCGGCCTCGGCCAGCGGCAGCGCTTCCTTGAGCGTGCCGACCTTGCGGCCGAAGTGGGCCGCGGCCGCGGCCTTGTGGCCGGCCAGCACCTTGAGCAGCGCGGGGTCCTCGCCGTATTTAGCGGCGTCGAGGGCGAGGCGCCGCCAGTTCAGCCCGGTGACCCGGCCGGAGGCGTCGAGCGCCAGCCCCAGCCTGGCCGCGTGCGTCAGCCCCTGCCCCGCCGGCGCCACCCAGGCGCGCTTGGCCTTGAAAGGCTTCTTCAGCGACGGCTCGTCGGTGATGAGCAGGTCTATGCGCGGCAGGCGCTCCAGGAAGTCCCGGTAAAATTCATGCGTGGCCTCTTTGCCGGTGTCGACGGAGATCAGCCCCACCACCAGCTGCGCCCCGGCCGCGCGCAGGGCGCGGACGGCCCGCTCGGCCTCATAGCTCTCTTTCTCGAGCCTGTAGTTGGGCAGGTGTTTGGGGGTGTTGGGCCTGGCGGGGTCGTGGATCACCAGCGAGAAAAAACCGACCTTGTGGGCGCCGGCTTCGGCGAGGCGCGTGGAAACGAGGAAGTCCGGCTTCTTGTTGCTCTTGAGGTAAAGGTTGGAGGCCAGCAGCGGCAGCGCGGAGCCTTCGGCGAGCTTCTGTAGCTCTTTGGGCGCCAGGGCCAGGTCCTCGGCCGAGGCCGCCGCGGCCGAGTAGGGCACGGCGTTCAGGCAGTCCAGCGCGGCGCGGCCGCGGTCCAGCCTGCCCGCGGGCGGGGGAGGTACCCAGCCGCCCAGGTCCACCGCCAGCCTCGGGCCTTTCTCAGCCGCGTAGAGCGATTTAAAGACGGCGTAGCCGCCCCGGCCGTCCACGGAGGCTGCGGCGCCCCCGGCGCGCGCGGTGGCGAAAATGACCAGGCTTTCTTTCTTGGCGCAGCCGGCGGCGCCCAGCAGCAGGGCCGCCAGCAGCGCCGGGAGTTGGCGGGTTAATCGGCCCGTATTATCCTCCCGCCCTCGGGGAGCGCCTTCACGGGGTTGGCGGCGATGTCTTTCATCAGCAGGTCGCGGATGGGGAGCATCGTGTCCTCGGCGTCCTTATCCTCGTTGAACACCCGGCCGCCGGTGCCGCCGGTGGTGAGATAGTTGTTGGTGGCGACGGAGAACTTATCCGTGTCGGCCACGGGCTTCCCTTCCCGCTCCAGCGTTACGCCGGCGGGATCGCCGTAGGGCGCGCGGAAGGTGACCCTGAGGCCGGAGACCTGCAGCTTGGAGAAGCCCTTCTCGCCCTGGATATTGTCGGCCATGAGGCGGCGGATCTGCTCGCCGGTCAGCGTGAGCTTCACCAGTGTGTTCTCGAAAGGCATCACCTGGAAAACGTCGCGCACGGTGATCTTGCCGGCCTTCATGTCGGAGCGGATGCCGGCGGTGTTCTGGAAAGCCACGTCGGCGCCGGACTGCCGGAGCATCGCGTCGGTGAACCAGTTGCCGATATCCGAGTCGAGGCCGGCCTTGGAGGGGCCCAGGTCCACCGCGCTCTCGCTGACCTGCCTGCCCATCTCTTTCTGCACCTGCTCGTTGAATTCCTTTATGGTGGCGGCCACGGCCTTGTCCTCGCCGGTCACGTCGGTCCAGAGCGGCACCAGCTCCACCGCGGTGGACTTGAGCTTGCCGCTCTTGTCGTCGAAATCCAGGGTGACGCGGCTTACGTTGGTGAGCGTGGAGCCGCTTTCTACCAGCAGGGCGCCGCTCACGGGGTCGCGCCAGCCGCGAGGCAGCGCGGCGTGGATATGGCCGCCTATCACCACGTCGGCGCGCGAGGCGCGGGCCACGGCCAGCGTGCCGGAAGAGGCCTGGGCCTCGGTCGGCACCCAGGCGGTCATGTCGGTAATGCCGAAGGGCTGGCCGAGCCCGTCATGGGCCAGCACTATCACCGCGTCGGCCTTGTTGGCGTCGCGCAGTTCTTTCGTCAGGCGCGCGGCCGCGGCCGGGGCGTCCCGGAACTCCAGGTGCTTGACGTTGAGCGGCAGCGTGGAGGTGACCGTGTGCTCGCCGGCCACGCCGATGACGGCGATGCGCTTGCCGCCGGCTTTGACTATGGTGTAGGGCTGGAGGTAATCGGCGGGAGCGCCCGTTTCCTTAACGTACACGTTGGCGCCCAGCCAGGGGAAAGCGGATTCCTTTATCATCGCTCGCAGGCTGGCCTCGGTGTAGTCGTAGTCGTGGTTGCCGACGACGGAGGCGGAGTAGCCCAGCTGTTTCATCAGCCTGGCCGTGGCCAGGCCCTTGGTCAGCGTGCCTTCGGGCGTGCCCTGGAAGGTGTCGCCGGAGTCGAGCAGGATGTAGGGGTTCTTTTCGGCCTTCACCAGCGCGGCCAGGGCGGGAAAGCCGCCTATGGTCCGGGTGGAGTTTTCCTTGTCCCACTTGGCGGGCCTGGCGGAATACCAGCCGTGCACGTCGCTGGTGTGGTAGACCGAGACGGTCAGCGACCAGGCGGAGAGGGGGAGGGCTAGCAAGAGGGCGGCGATCAGCGTTTTCATATGGCTCCAATGCGGACTAGATGCGGAAGAGGGCTTCGGCGCAGCGCTCCAGCGAGTCGAAAGCGCCGTCGAGCCCGGAGTATATGGTACTAAATTTGAGATTTTGCGTGAAACCGTCCGGGGACCGGTCGGCGGCCGCCTTGGCCGAGGAGAGGACTCGCCTGCCCTCGGCGATAGCGGCCCGCAGGCTCGCGAAGGCTCGGGCCCGGCGGGAGGTACAGAGCAGGTCGTCCGCGGCGCCGCAGGCCAGCTGCATGCGGGCCAGGGCTTCCAGCGCCGCGCGGTCGGGCGGCGCCTGCAGCAGGGCCATGTCCGAGAAAGTCTTCTCCAGCCTGGCCGCGAAATCCGCCGCCGCGCCGAGGGCCGGCAGCGACCGGGGCTGGCCGGCCTGCGCCGCGCGGTCCAGTCCGGCCTTTAGCGGGCGGAAGAACTCCGCCGCCCCGCCGGGCGCGGCGGCCAGGTCCCCCAGGGCCGGGCCGGCCGCCCGCAGCGCGGCCAGGGCCGCCCCGAGGCGCCGGTCCGTCAGCGTCAGGAGTATACGTCGCAGCATAGGATTAATTTTACTATATAAATAAAACCGGGGGAGGCTTTGGGCCTCCCCCGGTCGGCAGTAAGCCAGGCGCGGTTTAGCGCTTGGAGAACTGGAAGCGTTTGCGGGCTTTGGGCATGCCGGGCTTCTTGCGCTCGACCATGCGGGAGTCGCGGGTCAGGAACCCGGCCTTCTTCATGGAAGCGCGGAAGCTGTCGCCGAGGCTGGCGATGGCGCGGGAGATGCCGTGCCGGATCGCGCCGGCCTGGCTGCTCACGCCGCCGCCGTTAACCTTGATCACGCAGTCGAACTTCTGGTCCTTCGTCAGTTCGAAGGGCCTGCAGATCTCGTTGCGGAGGCGGGGGTTGTTGCCGAAGTAGTCCTCGGGGGTCTTGGCGTTGATGGTGATCTTGCCTTCGCCGCCCTGGGACATGCGTATCTGCGCCACGGAGGTCTTGCGGCGGCCGGTGGCCAGTATGAGATTCTTGTTTTCCATTTTTTTCAGTTTCCTCTTGTATTACTTCGCGGCCTTGGCGGCTTTGAACTGGGTCTGGGCGCCGGCGAAGATGCGAAGACGCTTCATGCGCCTGCCGCGCAGGGTGTTGTCGTCGAGCATGCGCTTCACGGCCAGCTCGAGCACCTTGGTGGAGTCGTTTTCCATCTGCCTCTTGTAGGGGATGGTCTTCGCGCCGTTGGCGTAGCCGGAGTGGCGGAAATAGAACTTGTCCTCGAGCTTGTTGCCGGTGATGCGCACCTTGTCGGTGTTCGTCACGACGACAAAATCTCCGCAGTCCATGTTGGGGGTGAAGTCGCGCTTGTGCTTGCCCATCAGGAGCACGGCGATCTTGGTCGAAAGGCGCCCGAGCACCTGGTCAGAAGCGTCAAGGAAATGCCATTTCCTGGTTTTTTCGGCCGTGTCGGTTTTGGGCAAAGTGGTTTTCTGTATCATAGTCATATTATGATACAAAATTCCTGAGCTTTTTGCAAAACACTGGTTTCGTCCTCATTTCGCGGCGGGGGGTTCGGGCACCGGGCCGGGGGCCGGAGCCTCGCCCATGCCGCCGTCCCAGATCTTGCCGTTCTCGCAGAAGTGCATCTTCTTCTGAGGCTTGCTCCCGAAGAAACCGGAGTGCGTCTGGGCGCCGGGGAGGTCGTCGTTGCCGGCGCGGTACGACGCTATATAGGGAGGGAGTTTTTCGTTCACGGGGTTCATGCACAGCGCGCCGTACGTGTAGCAGAGCAGGTAGCGCACCCGCGCGCCGTCGCTGATCACGCGCAGGTTCACCGGGGGGGCGGCCAGCACGTCCTCGGGGCAGTCCGTGGCGCGCAGCAGCCACAGGTATTCCGGCTCGGAGATCTCGCGGTAGCCCTCTTTCTCGGCCGCCGAGATATCCTTGTTGGCCTGCAGGGCCTGCGGGCTTTCGGGCACGGGCTCGTAAGAGAGGAGCCAGGTCTTGCCGCCGGGCACCAGGCCGCGCCAGAGGGTCTCTCCCTCCTGGGTCAGCTTGCCCGCCTTGTCGAAGACCGGGTCGCCGGAGCGGTTGCGCAGCTTGAAGATATCGCGCATGTCCACCCGCTCTCCCTCGAAGAACTTTACCGCGTCGCGCGTGGCGTGGAAGTTGTAGACCTTGTAGCCGTGGCCGGTCATCAGCATCTTCGGGCCTTCCGGGGTTTCGTGGCGGAACATCAGGCCCGCGGCGCTGGGCGCTTTCCGCTTGAGGTAATCCACGCCGCCGTCTATCTCGGCGGCCTTGAGCCCCTTGAAAAGCTTGATGTCGCCGGGCAGCAGCAGCGCCTTGTCCGCGGGGACGGCGTTGCGCAGCTTGAGCTCCTGCAGTATCTGATCGTTGCTCAGCGCCGAGGATTTGAGTTCCTCGCGCCTGGTCCGGGCCTGGGCGTCGCCCGGCTGCAGCGCCAGGATGGCGTCGTAGGTTTCGGCGGCGCCGCTGAAATCGGAGCGGGCTTCCAGCGCGGCGGCCAGGCCCTTTAGTGCGGGCAGGTGCTGGGGGCTGGCCTGCGCCGCCAGCCTGTACTGCGCCAGGGCGGCGTCGGGCTTGCCCAGCTTCTGCCAGGTCTCGGCCGCCTTGAGGCGGGCCAGGGCGGCCGGCTGCCCGGCCGCGCCGTAGAGGCCCGCGGCCCTTTCATATTCCCTGGCGGCTTCCTCGTACCTGCCCAGACGCGCCAGGATGGGGGCCCGCTCGGAGGCAAGGCCGGGGTCGGAGGGGGAAAGCTTCAGGCAGGCTTCGCTCTGGTCCAGGGCCGTGCCGAGATTGTCTTTTAGGAATTCGTCGCGGAATTTCTGCATGCAGCCGGCGGCCTGCCGCTTGAGCTCCGGCCCCGAGGCCCTGGCGGCCGCGGCCTTGGCCTTGCGTTTGCCCTCTTCTGCGCGCCGCAGGCCGGCCCGCATCAGCGCCCGGTAGTAGGCGGCGTCGCTCCCGGCACCGCCCCCGGCCAGGTCTATTCCTTTCTTATAAGAGGCGGCGGCCCGCACGTGGTCGCCGCGTTTTTCCAGCACCCGGCCCAGGTGGTAGTAGGCCTGGCCGGTGGTGGAGGAGATCTCCACGCCCTGGGACAGGGTTTCGGCGGCCTTGCGGGGATTGCCGGCCGCGGCGTAGGTAAGGCCCAGTTCGCGGTAGGCCGCGTAGGCGGTGGGCTCCAGCTCCAGCGCCTTCCTGCAGGTGGCCACGGCCTCCTGCACTTTGCCCAGGGCGCGCTGCGCCCTGCAGACGCCAAGGTGGCCGGGATAATCCTCGGGGGCTTTCTCCAGCCTGGCCGCCGCCGCGGCGGCAAGCTGCCTGGCCCGCGGCGCGGAGGCTTCCGGCAGCTGCTCCACGGCGTAAAGGAAAAGTTCCCGGTCGCCGGGGGCCGCTTTCAGGCCTTCAATGGCTATGTCGAAGGCGCGCGCCTCTGAACCGAGCGCGGCCGCGGCGCGCGCCCGCTCCAGCTCTCCCGCCGCCCGGGCCGGGGAGGCCGGCAGCAGGCAGGCCGAGAGCAGCAGGGCGGCGCGTAATATCATGGGGTCAGCGGGGCTTGAGGATGCGCGGCAGCGTGACGCCGCGCTGGGCCTGGTACTTGCCCTTCCTATCCTTATAAGAGGTTTCGCACTCGCGCTCGGCCCCGAGGAAGACCAGCTGCGCGATGCCCTCGTTGGAGTAGATCTTGGCCGGCAGCGGCGTGGTGTTGGAGATCTCCAGCGTCAGGTGGCCCTCCCACTCGGGTTCGAGCGGGGTGATGTTGACGACGATGCCGCAGCGGGCGTAGGTGCTCTTGCCTATGCACAGCCCTATCACGCCGCGCGGGATCCTGAAATATTCCACCGAGCGGGCCAGCGCGAAGGAGTGGGCGGGCACTATGCAGTGGGGGCCTTTGATGTCCACGAAGGACTTGTCGTTGAATTCCTTGGGGTCCACCACGCAGTTGTGCACGTCGGTGAAGACCTTGTACTCGTTGGAGACCCGGATATCGTAGCCGTAGGAGGAAAGGCCGTAGGAGACCTTGCCTTTGGCCACCAGGCCCTCCACGTAGGGGGTGATCATCTTGCGGTTGCGGCACATCTCCCGTATCCAGGCGTCAGGTTTCAGCATAGTCAAATCCTCCCGTAGTCCAGCAGGGCTTTAAAAAGCGCTTTGAGTTGTTCCGCGCGGTTCAGGCGCACCCGCCCCTCTTTGATCCTGAAGCCGCCGGCCTCTATCTTGCCCAGCAGCTCCCGGTACAGCGCGCCCATGGCCAGGGCCGGCGCCAGCCGGCGCTTCTGCCCCCGGGCCGCCAGGGCCAGCGCCCCGGAATAGTACGCCCGCGCGCGCGCGGCCTCGAATTTCATCAATTCTATAAAATTGGGGCTGTATTGGGAACCGCCGAGGTCCTCCGGCCGGCAGCCGAAGCGCTCCAGGTCCTCCAGGGGCAGGTAGACCCGGCCCGCGGCGTGGTCCTCCGCCGCGTCGCGCAGGATATTGGTGAGCTGCACGGCGTAGCCCATCCGCTCGGCCAGGTCGTGCGCCCGTTCGTCCTCGTAGCGGCAGACGGCCAGGCAGGCCAGGCCCACCGCCGAGGCCACGCGGTACATGTAGCGCTCCAGGTCGGCCGCCGTCCTGAACGGGGCGGGGTCGACGTCCATCTCCACCCCGTCGAGCAGCAGCAGGAAATGTTCGCGCCGCAGGGGAAAGGCGGCTATGGCGGCGGCCAGGTCGCGGGCCAGAGGGGTGTCCGGCACGTCGCCGGAGAAAAGCCCCTCTACGCCGTGGCGCCAGGCGGCCAGCCGCGCGCGTTTCTCGGCGGCCGGGGCGGCGGGATCGTCGGCGATGTCGTCGGCGGCGCGGGCGAAGCCGTAATAGGCCGACAGCGCCGCGCGCTGCTCTTTGTCGAGGAAGAAAAAAGCGGGCCCGAACGACGAGCCCGCTTCGTACGGCTGGGGCATGGCTTACCTGTTCTCTATCCCGTCGAGGTATTTCATGAAGCTTTCCCAGCCGCTGTCTTTCGCGAAAGCCAGCTTGGAGTAGGTGGGGTAATATTCTATCAGCGTGCCGGAGCGGCCGGGGATGTTGATGGCCACGCCCTTCACGGCCGAGAACTCCTTGCCGGTGCGGTCCTTGCCCACGGC
>Ga0209066_10003838_pt1 | contig 16849 bp, 10 predicted proteins | sample All_14_2_FD_187198 | JGI IMG/M metagenome (GOLD analysis project Ga0209066, IMG submission 187198) | Freshwater microbial communities in response to fracking from Pennsylvania, USA - Allegheny Zone_MetaG_DW_15 (SPAdes) (version 2) ... | reverse complement strand
ATGGTGTGCTACGGGTGCCAAGGTTTATACGGATGTGCCGGCAGGCGATTATGGTCTGGTGGTTGACGGCTTGTTCGGGATTGGTCTCATGCGGCCAATCGCAGGGGATTACGCCGCGCTGGTCGAACGCATCAACGGCTTTGCCGGCCCGGTGCTGGCGCTGGATATTCCCAGCGGGCTGGACGCCGATACCGGTTGCGTGGTCGGGGGCGAAGCAGGTTATTGCGTGCGCGCGACGCATACCGTGAGTTTCATTGCCGGCAAGCCGGGTTTATATACCTTGGATGGGCCGGATCACTGTGGCGAGGTGACGATCGAAACGCTGGGCCTGGCTGCTGCAAGCACGGGCGAATATCCCGGGGCATTGCTGACGCTTGATGATTTTCGCAGCCATCTCACGCCACGCCCGCACAATACGCACAAGGGCAGTTTCGGTTCGCTGGCCGTGATAGGCGGCGCGCACGGCATGACGGGCGCAGCATTGCTGGCCGGCCGCGCGGCCTTGCACCTGGGCGCGGGGCGGGTGTTTGTCGGGCTGCTGGAACCGATGGCTGTTGATCCGGTGCAGCCGGAACTCATGCTGCGCAGCGCTGCCGATGCGATGCATCAGGCGACGGCCGCCGTCATCGGCCCCGGTCTGGGCGTTGCAGACGACGCGCTGGAAATGATGCGCCGTATTGTCCAGAGACGGATTCAAACCAGCACCAGCGCTTTGCGTCCCTTTGGGAACTTTTCGCTGCTCTTCGATGCCGACGCACTGAATCTGCTGGCCCTGCATCCGGTACTTGCTGCCCGCGTGGCAAAGCGCAGCGCGCCGACCTTGCTCACCCCGCATCCCGCGGAAGCCGCCCGCCTGATGGCGACGACCATCGAGAGGGTGCAGGCAGACCGCATTGCTGCCGCCTTGGAACTTGCCCGACGGTTTAACGCCCATGTCGCGCTCAAGGGTTGCGGCACGGTCATCGCGCATCCGGATGGCCGCTGGCGCATCAACACGACCGGCAATGCCGGGCTGGCCACTGGCGGTACTGGCGACGTGCTGTCCGGCATGACAGGCGCCTTGCTGGCGCAGCACTGGCCGGCAGACAAGGCGCTGAACTGCGCAGTGCATCTGCATGGCGCCGCCGCCGACAGGCTGGCGCAGGAAGGGCAGGGGCCGATAGGACTGAGCGCCGGCGAACTCATCATACCTGCCCGACAAATTTTTAATGACTGGATCACAGCGCATGTCTGAACCACGCCCATTCACCGGCATCCTGTTGATACTGGGCGCTGTATTTTGCTTTTCCTCACTGGATGCGATGTCCAAACACATGGCGCAGATTTTTCCCGTACCCATGCTGGTCTGGGCGCGCTATAGCGTGCATTTTCTGCTGATGCTGATTATTCTTGCGCCATCCATGCGCTTGAAACTTGTCACGACGGGCAAGCCCTGGAAACACATCGCCCGTGGCCTGACGCTGGTATTGACCTCATGTTTTGGTATCGCTGGATTCCGGCATTTGCCGCTGGCTGAAGCCACCGCATTTCTCTTCATAGCGCCGCTCATCGTGGTGTTGATGGCGCGCTGGTTCCTGCATGAAAAGGTTACTCTGGGCCGCTGGCTGGCAGTCGCCGTCGGGTTTTCCGGCGCATTGCTGATTGCCCGGCCGGGCGGCGCGCTCTTCGGGCAGCCTGGACAAGGATTGATTTATCTGGCCATTTCGGCGTGCAGTTATGCTGTGTATCAAATCCAGACGCGCCAGCTTTCCGCAACAGAAAATACGCTCACATTACTTTTCTATACCGCACTGGTCGGCACGGTTGCCATGACGTTGACAGCCCCTTTTTACTGGGGCGGCCCGATGCCGAATACCGTGCAAGCGCTGCAACTTTGCGGCATGGGCGCGCTGGGTGCTATCGGGCACTTGCTATTCACCCGCGCCTTCCGCTATGCACCGGCGTCGACGCTTTCACCTTTCACTTATGCGCAGTTGATTTGGGCGACGCTCATCGGCTGGCTGTTTTACGGCCACCTGCCGGATGGCTTGTCCATCGCGGGTATTGCGGTAATCGCCGCCAGCAGCATGTCGATTGTGCTTTCCGAACGCTTCAAACGGCAACCTGCGCGGGATACGGATACAGCACGTTAAGCGCCGTCGTCCGGCCATCGGCACCGGCGATGCGCACATGCTCGCGGCGTAACTCGCGGGCGTGGTGCAGGCCGCAACTGTGCGCGATCATGTCGATTTCCTGGTTCATATTCAGGCAGTAGTTCGCTACCCGCTCACATTTTTCCGTCACCACCAGCCCGCGTTGCAGTTTGGGATTATGGGTTGTTATCCCGGTTGGGCAGGTATTCGTATGGCAACGCAGTGCCTGGATACAACCTAATGAAAACATGAAGCCGCGCGCGGTATTCACATAGTCCGCGCCACAGGCCAGCGCCCAGGCCGCGCGTGCCGAGGTCACCAACTGGCCTGCCGCAATGACCTTGATGCGCTGCTTGATGCCTGCCTCGAGCAATGCATCCACGGCCCGTGGCAATGCTTCGTCAATCGATAAACCCATGTGATCGGCCAGCGCCTGGGGCGCCGCGCCCGAGCCGCCTTCGCCGCCATCGATGGCGATGAAATCCGGCGCATCGCCGGGACCGCGCCGCGCGACGGCTTCAGTGAGCAGACGCGTGAATTCCCGGCCACCGAGGGCGGTTTTGATGCCCACCGGCTTGCCGGTGATGTCGCGCACGCGCAGGATCATGTCGAGCAGCTCATCGATGTTGGCAATGTCCAGATGGCGGTTGGGCGAGAGCGAATCCATGCCCTGCGGAATCCCGCGAATGCGCGCGATTTCCGGGGTGACCTTGACCCCCGGCAACACGCCGCCTTTACCCGGTTTTGCGCCTTGCGAGAGCTTGATCTCGAATGCGCGCACGGTTTCATGCGCGGCGATTTCACGCAGTTTTTCCAGCGAGAGGCGGCCTTCACTGTCGCGCACGCCATACTTCGCCGTGCCAATCTGCATAATTACATCGCAGCCGCCTTCGAGATGGTAGGGTGACAAGCCACCTTCGCCCGTATCCATCCAGCAGCCGGCTTTGGCAGCGCCCTTCGACAGAGCCCGCACGGCGGGTTTTGATATTGCGCCATAACTCATGCCGCTGATATTGACCAGCGACCGCGCAACAAAAGGCTTTTCGCACCAGCCTTCACCAATGCTTAACGGCGGGGTCGGCAGTCGATCACTCTCTAGCACGGCAAATGGCTCATTGACAAAAATCAGCGCGCCCGGCTCATGCAGGTTGTAAGTTGAGCCAAAGCCCAACACGCCGCCCTCATTTTTTGCCATCCGATAAACCCAGCTGCGCGTGGCGCGGTTGAATGGGCGCTCATCACGGTCGCCAAGGAAAAGGTATTGCCGAAAATATTCCCCCAGCTGTTCGAAGAAATAACGCAAATGGCCAATCAGGGGGAAATTACGCAGGATCGCATGCTGCTTTTGCGTGATGTCCTGAAGGTAAAAATAAATCACCACAACTGCCAGCGCTAAGGCGATCAACACCCCCAGACTTACCGAGAACATACCAGGCATTACCAGTCTCCCTGTTAGAATAAATCAGCATTTCTATCAATCTCAACATACCATGGAATATTCACCCCAGCTTGCCGCTGAAATCGAGCGCAACGTACTTGCCGCACTGGCTGAAGACATCGGGAGCGGTGACCTGACAGCTTTGCTGACGCCTGCAAGCCGACGCTCGCAAGGCACTGTGATTACCCGCGAAAACGCCATATTGGCAGGCCGTGAATGGTTTGATGCCTGCTTCCGGCGGTTGGATCCGGCCGCAAAAATCCGCTGGGCCGTGAATGACGGCCAACACATCGCCGCTGGTCAAACACTCTGCCAGATCGACGCCAATACGCGTGCCTTGCTGACTGCTGAACGCGCCGCACTGAATTTCCTGCAACTTCTCTCCGCGACAGCCACCACCACCCGGCAGTACGTGGACGCCATTGCCGGCACCCGTGCCGTCATTGTGGATACCAGAAAAACCATTCCCGGTTTGCGCCTGGCGCAAAAGTATGCAGTGGCTTGTGGTGGTGGCGAAAACCATCGCCTGGGTCTGTATGACGGCATTCTGATCAAGGAAAATCACATCATTGCTGCCGGCGGTGTCGTCCCGGCGTTGCAACGCGCACGCGCCATTGCGCATGATGAGGTATTCATCCAGATTGAAGTGGAAACGCTCGGGCAATTGCAGGAAGCTTTGAATGCAGAAGCCCGCATGATTTTGCTCGATAACATGGGCCTTGAACAAATGCGTGAGGCGGTTGCGCTGACGGCAGGCCGCGCCAAACTGGAAGCTTCCGGCGGCGTCAATTTGAAAACCGTGCGCAGCATCGCCGAAACCGGTGTTGACCGTATCTCCATCGGCAGCCTGACCAAGGATATACGCGCCATTGACCTCTCGTTGCGGCACAGCGAAGGCTGACTCTGCTAGAATCCGCCACCTGCTGAGCAAGCAAAAAAACAGGTATTTCCTGCGGAGAGGTGGATGAGCGGTTTAAGTCGCACGCCTGGAAAGCGTGTTTAGGTGCAAGCCTAACGCGGGTTCGAATCCCGCCCTCTCCGCCAATGAAACTGGAAACCGGAAACTGCAATGGCAGCAAGCAATCATCCGTGTTCCTGCCACAGGATTGCACCGTTGCCGCCATCCCGTTGGCGCTTGCAATGCTTTGCATGGATAGAAATTTCAATAAACTCATAACGGAGGTTCACTCATGGCTGGTCGACTCAAAGATAAAGTGGCGTTCATTACTGGCACAGGCGGTGGGCAAGGTCGTGCCGCCGCCCTTCTTTTCGCTAAAGAAGGCGCGAAAATTGTCGGTTGTGATGTGAAAAAAGAAGGCGGTGAGGAAACTGCCGCGATGATCAAGGCGGCTGGTGGCGACTCGGTTTTCCGCGTTGTCGATCTGGGTGAAGGTGATCAGGTCAAAAGCTGGTTCGACTGGGGTGTCGGGCAGTTTGGCGCAATGGATATCCTGTACAACAATGCCGGCCTTTGCAAGTTTGCGCCAATCGAGCAGATGACCTGGGAAGAATGGCAGTTTACTATCCATAATGAACTTGATCTGATCTATTGGGCTTGCCACCATGCTTTTCCGCTCATGAAGGCGCGTGGCGGTTCCATCATCAATACGGCGTCAATGGCCGGCATGATCGGCTTTCCTGAGTTGGGTAATTTCGCGCATGGCGCGACCAAAGGCGGCGTGATTGCACTGACCAAGCAGCTGGCGGCCGAAGGTGCAGTACATGGTATTCGCGCCAACAGCATTTCGCCCGGCTTGGTGGCTACACCCCAGACTGATCCATTAAAAGCACACCCGCTGTATCAGTCATTGCTCGACAAGCATATGATCAAGCGGGCGGGTACGCCAGACGATATTGCCTATTGCGCACTGTATCTGGCGTCAGATATCGAGGCTGGATGGGTTACCGGCGCCAACTTTGTCATTGATGGCGGCATGACTGCCCAATAGGAATATTGTTATCGAATTGAGAACGGCCCCTGCCTTATCAGGCAGGGGCCGTTTTTTTGTAAAAGTCGGCGCTGACGAGACGGCGTTTAGTGGCGGTCTTTTGACGTGCTACGCAGTAACACGGCCATGACTGTCGCCAAAGAAAAATTGACCAATGTGGGTAGCAGGCTTGCTACAGTGTAAACGGGCTGCTTGGGAAATGCCGTGGAGAAAAGGGTTACGGTATCCCCACCATCGGTAAATGTGGGTTGTGAGAATATGTAGCTAAGGAATAAATCGCTGGCAAATGCCAAAGCCAGTAGCATCGTGATCCCATAGCGACGACGCGCACAAGCGAAGAGGAAAAGTATTCCCCAGAGTGACGGGAACACCCAGGGCGAAATTACCCCCCACGATGCGAGCAATTCATTGGTACTTTGCATACTTGCCTTCTCCTCAGGTTTTGAGTACGCCGGATGGCGTACATCTAATAGACTAATCTAGCCTCAACCGCAGGTGCCGACTGCACCGCAGGCGGAACAGAAGTCGCAGCCATCTTTGCGGATGACGGTCATGTTGCCGCACTCATTGCACAATGAACCCTGCATTACCTTGATGCCACCGCTGATTTCTGGCGCTGCACCAGGTGTTTCGAGGATGCCCATGGTGCGCGTGGGGTAGCCGTTTTCGTCGAGGATGCCGAGCATGGCATAGCGATGCATGATCAGGCGGGCGATATAGGCTACGGTCGATGGCCAGTTTTGTTGCTTGTTCGATCCGGGCACACGAGCCATGAAATCGCCCAGCGGTTCGGCGTAGTTGATCAGCTTGCGCAGCTTCATGCCTATCCATGCCGGGTCGAGCACGCGCATGTCAAGCGAGAGCAGGCGGGTCAGGCCGTCCAGCGCACGCGGGTAGTGGCCGGAGAGCCATACCGAATAAGGGCGGGTGACGCCATCGGGCAGGGTGATTTCTTTCAGGCCCAACACGAATTCCTCGCCGGCGACTGGATTGCTGATATCCACCGTCCAGGACAGCGTGCCATCCGTGCCGGTTTTTGGTTCGTCGCGGCTGAACATGCAGTCGATGACTGGCGTGGCACTGGTGCTGGCGTCACTGTCTTCCAGCGCGCCGAGTTTTTCACAGCGATAGCGTACAACTTGCGCCAGTGCGGAGACGACGCCGGGGACGCGTCTTTTTTCGCCATTCGGCGGGAAGGGCAGGTCAAAGGCTTCGTCATCCTGTGTCTTGGCCAGTGCGTCAAGCTTGAGCTTCAGCCAGGCCTTGTCGTTGGCGCGCATGTCCATGGACAGGGTTTTTGCCACGGCGCCAATGCCACGCGGCTGCTCGGCGCCATTCACCCAGACTTCGAAGGGCATGTCGCGGTGCATGTCGTTTTCAACCTGGCCGACGAAGAGGGCGAACTCGCCTTGCGGTGCTTCGATCATGTAAGTCCATGCGGTATTGCCATCGCTCATGCGCGGGCGGCTCGGCCAGCGCAATGAGGCCAGCACGGGCGCGGGCAGGGCACCAATGGAAAGACGCCGGTTTGCCGAATCGATCGTGACATCCTGCGGCTGCTTTTGCGTATTGGCTGCGGCGGTTGAGTCGACGGAGAGTACGCTGCCCAAAATCGAATTGGGACGATAGGTGGCCAGTCCCTTGAGCCCGGCTTTCCACGCGCTCATGTACAGGTCTTCAAAGTCGGCGTAGGGATAGTCGGCCGGTACATTCACGGTTTTCGAAATCGAGGTATCCACAAAGGGCGCAACGGCGGCCACCATGTCCTTGTGTGCTTGCGCCGAGATGTCGAGCGCAGTCACGAAGTAATCGGGCAACTGGCTGACATCGCCGCCTTGGTGCTTGTACAGGCGCCATGCGTAATCCTCGACGGCATATTCTTTGTGTGTGCCGTCGGCCATGCGTTTTTTGCGTGTGTAGGTCCATGAGAATGGTGGCTCGATGCCATTGCTGGCATTGTCGGCAAACGCCAGGCTGATCGTGCCGGTGGGGGCGATGGAGAGCAGGTGCGAATTGCGTATGCCAAATTTTCTGATCTGCTCTTTGACCGGGTTGGACAGACGCGATGCGAAGTTGCCGCCTGCCAGGTACATGTCGGCATTGAACAGCGGGAAGGCGCCGCGTTCCTTGGCCAGTTCGGCAGAATACAGGTAGGCGCGGTCGCGCATGTATTCCGAAATTTTTGCGCCCATGTCGCGCGCAGCCGGCGTGTCGTAGCGCAGACGCAGCATGATCAGCGTATCGCCGAGGCCGGTGAAACCCAGCCCAACGCGGCGCTTGGATTGCGCTTCCTGATGCTGTTGTGGAAGTGGCCAATGCGTGGCTTCGAGCACGTTGTCAAGCATGCGTACGGAAGTGTCGATCACCTTGCCGAAAGCATCAAAGTCAAAACGGGCCTTGTCCGAGAAGGCATCGTGCACAAAATTGGTCAGGTTGATCGAGCCCAGGCAGCAGCAGCCATAAGGCGGCAATGGCTGCTCAGCACATGGATTCGTGGCCTCGATGGTTTCGCAATAATATAAATTATTGTCCTTGTTCATACGGTCAAGGAACAGGATGCCTGGCTCGGCGTGGTCATAAGTCGAGCGCATGATTTGTTCCCACAAGTCACGGGCGCGAACCTTGCGATAGACCCAGAGTCCGTCTTCCCGGGGGTATGCGCCTGCCTCCTTGATGTCAGCGGCGGGTGTGGCGCGGTGGGCCAGTTCAATCTCGCCATCGTTTTCCACAGCGAGCATGAATGCATCAGTGACACCCACCGAGATGTTGAAATTGGTCAGGTCGCCATGGTCTTTGGCATGGATGAATTCTTCAATGTCCGGGTGGTCGCAGCGCAGGACGCCCATTTGCGCGCCACGTCGGCTGCCTGCGGATTCAACGGTTTCGCATGAGCGGTCAAACACGCGCATATAAGAGATGGGGCCGGAGGCACGCGATTGTGTGCCTTTGACATGCGCACCGACTGGACGGATGGTCGAGAAATCGTAACCCACGCCACCACCACGGCGCATGGTTTCCGCCGCTTGCAAGAGGGCGGTATAGATGCCGGGACGGCCATCCACGGTCTCGGAAATCGAGTCGCCAACCGGCTGCACGAAGCAGTTGATCAACGTGGCGCAAAGATCGGTACCGGCAGCCGAGTTGATTCGTCCGGCAGGCACAAAACCGTTTTCCTGGGCTTCCAGGAAGCGTGCCTCCCAGTGGGCGCGCTTGTCCTCGGTTTCGACCGCCGCAAGGGCGCGGGCGACACGGGCGCGCACATCATGTACGGTACGTTCGTTGCCCTTGGCGTATTTTTCGACGAGGACTTCGCCGGATATTTCTTGTGGCAACGGCAGCCCCATTTGTCCGGTGTATTCGTCACGAGCTGCTTCCTCGGCTGTTACGTGGGTTGTTGTCATGTTTGCTCCCGAAGAAAATAAAAGTGGTGGATTGCCGCAAAGAATACCCCGGCTTTTGCGAGTCTGAAAGGGTTAAATTATCGACATATAAAAATCAAATAGTTACAGAATAATCTTGTGTATTAAAAGAATTCAGTTACCGCATATAGTGTGCTTTATTTAAAAATTGAAGAAGAAGAAAAGCAGAAAAATGATCGTACTTTTCAGCGTTTGGCTTGGGATTTATGCTGATAGTCCTTTGGTTACATTCTGTGTTACCCAGCTCAGGGGCGTGACGGGTGACTGATAGGGATTGAATCTGTTACGATTTGCAGCATTCGTCGCACGTTACGGCAGGCATTTCATGCATGCGTGCCAGTTTGAATATACCCATGGGTTAATCAGAGATGAGTAGTTCATTTGCTGCGCTGGGCAATATCCATGACACGGGCGAGGTGCAGTCCCGTGTTAATGAAATTGTGCATGAATTTGCCCCTGACCATGATTTGGAACGGATCAACAGCGCTTTCATGCTGCTTGACCAGGCTTTTGCCGGCAATTTGCCCGGCTATGAAAGGCTCAAAACGCCCTATCACAACCGTATGCATACCAATGAGGTGGTGTTGTGTTCGGCGCGCATGTTGCACGGTCTGCATCTGTCCGGCAAAGGGCTGGATGACGAGCATATCGATGCAGCGCTGCTCGGGGCGTTGATGCATGACGTCGGCTACCTGATGCGGCATGAGGAGGCCAGCGGCACCGGTGCGCAATTCACCGACACCCATGTCGTGCGCGGCGTGGATTTTGCGCGCGAGCAATTGAGCGATCTGCCGGCCAATGTCATGGAGGCCATGATCAAGGTCATTCAACTGACGGACCATCGCAAGCCAGCCAACTCGGTCAGCTTTGATAATGTCCAGCAGCGCAGAGCCGCTTATGCTACGGCGAGCGCTGATTTGATTGGCCAGATGGCCAATCGCGCTTATCTTGAAAGATTATCCTTGCTCTATCTCGAGTTTGCGGAGGCCAATTTCACTGGCTTTAACGATTTCCATGAACTGCTGGAGAAAACCACGGGGTTTTATCAACTGACCAACGCGCGCCTGGTGCATGAATTAGGTGGATTGTCGCCTGTGTTGGCAAGACATTTCAGCGCTCAGGAGGGTATGGAGCGAAATTTCTATTTGGAATCCATAGAATCCAACTTGTTGTATTTGCAAAGTATTGTTCGTGAAGACCGTTCTCGACGGCTGGAACTGCTCAGGCGTGGCGGCATGACCAAGGAGGTTTTGGCCGATAGGGATTGATGTCCGAAAAAGTCGGCGCTGGCGAGACGGCGAGTGTGATGATGTGTTATCTTCCAAGCCCCTCTTAGGCGTCACTTTTCATGTCAAGCAAACTCTCGTTGGTCGGTGCGGAACCGGTTGAACTGGATAACGCACCGGACGCGGCTGCAGAGCAGCAACGCAACCCGACTATAGCGGATTCTTTTCCCGAACCGAGTGCAGCCGCAGTGGAATGGCTGGGTGAACTGGATGGGGTGCCCGATACGCAACCACTCCGCCCGCCGAAAGGCAAGGCGCTGTCCCAGCAACTGGTCTATCTGCTGCGTCAGGGACAGCAGCCGATGCGGCTGCTGCTGGGTAAAAGCCGACAGTTGAAAACAGGCGGCCTGGGCAAGCCGGTGACTTATTACCCGCAAACCTATGACTTGGGCAGCATGCGTAGCCACCGCGATTTCATTGGTGACGACGATGTGGCGCCGTTAAGGTTGTTTGTCGCCTTGCAGGCGGGGACGGCTTATTACTACAGCGAAGCGGTTGAGCTGATGGATGAAACGGGTGCATTGCTGTTGCGCCAGGCGTTGCGCACCGGCCGGATGTATCAGGAGGGATGCATGGGGCAGCCCTTGCAAGAGGGGCCACGACAGCCGCTGGCATTGTGTTGGGAGCGTACTGCAGACGGCCTGCAACAAGTTGGTTTTGATTTGCCGGATGCCCTGCAGGTGATTGCTACGAGCCCGCCTTTTTACTTTGATGCGGGGGCTGGCCTGATAGGCGAGTTGCATTCCGGGCTGCCGGATGATGTACTGAAAAAACTGTTGGCCGCGCCGCCTTTGAATGAGGCGGATGCGCCCCTGGTGCGTCAGCAACTCTTGCGCCTGGCGCAGCAAAAGGGTCTGGAGCTGCCACTGCCGGAGGCGGCGGAAAGCCTTGCGGCAGGCCAGCCTGTAGCGCACCTGACACTGGGCAGCGGGCGCTTTCGCGCGGCATCGAATGGCACAGAGGAGCGGCATGCCATTGCCACCCTGTATTTTGATTATCCGGAAGGGCTGCGCGTTACGGGCAGCGAACATCCTGCGCTCATGATGCGGCGGCAGGCTGGCGATGGGCAGTGGCAAACACTGCTGCGCGACATGCGTACCGAAGGCGAGGTCTGGCGCCGCATGCAGGCGCTTGGTTTTGAAAGCTATCAGCGACGCTTGCCGAATTACCGCCGGTTGGATGGCGCGGACGATTGTCTGTTGCCGGAGCATCGTGATGCGATGGGCTGGATGACCTTTCTTGAGACGGGGGTAGCAGCGCTTGAGCAATCCGGAATCCGCGTGAGTATCGCCGACGATTTTCCATTGCAAATGGCGGCTGCCGATGAATGGTTTGCGGGGCTTGAGGAAGAGGCGGGTAGCGACTGGTTTACGCTGGACCTGGGCGTCATGATCGGCGGCGAACGGGTGAGCCTGGTGCCACCGCTGTTGCGGCTGCTGCGCGAGCAACCCAAGTTGCTGACTGTCGTGCGTGCCCTGGATGACAAGGAAATGGTGCCTGTGGCGCTGGATGAGCGCCGTTTCCTGCCGGTTTCCGCCGGGCGGCTCAAGGCCTGGCTCCTGCCCCTGCTGGAATTCCTCGATGATGACCGGCCGCGTCTGGCGCGCCATCATGCTTCGGCGTTGGCCGGGTTGGACGAGCATGTCACGCAATGGATGGGTGGTGATGAATTGCGTGCGCTGGGACAGCGCTTGAAGGACTTTTCCGGCATGACCCGCCAGCCACCGGCGGCTGGTTTTCAAACCACGCTGCGGCCGTATCAGCAAGTCGGGCTGGACTGGCTGCAATTCCTGCGCGAATACGGCCTGGCCGGCATCCTCGCCGACGACATGGGACTGGGCAAGACCGTGCAGGCGCTGGCCCATCTGCATCTAGAAAAAATTTCCGGCCGCGCCGACCGACCCAGCCTGGTGGTCGCGACAACCAGCCTGATGATGAACTGGAAGAACGAAGCCGCCCAATTCACCCCCGACCTCAAGGTGCTGCTGTTGCATGGCAAAGACCGCACCGAGCGGTTTGCCGACATGGCGAACGCCGATATCATCCTCACCACTTATCCGTTGCTGGTGCGCGACCGCGAGGCCTTATTGGCGCACGAGTACCATTTGCTGATCATGGATGAGGCGCAGTTCATCAAGAACCCCAAAGCCCAATCACACCAGGTGGCACGGCAGATCAGGGCGCGGCACCGATTGTCATTGACCGGCACGCCGCTGGAAAATCATCTGGGCGAATTGTGGGCGCAGTTCGATTTCCTCATGCCCGGTTTGCTGGGCCGGGCAAAAACGTTTGGCACGGTGTTCCGCACGCCGATTGAAAAGCAGGGCGATGAGGAAATGCGCCAGCGCCTGGCAGAGCGGGTACGGCCCTTCCTCCTGCGCAGGACCAAGGAACAGGTCTTGCAAGACCTGCCGCCACGTACCGAGATTGTGCGCTGGGTGGAGTTGGAAGGTGGCCAGCGCGACATTTACGAAAGCCTGCGCGTGGTGTTCGACAAAAAATTGCGCCAGGCGCTAGCCGAGCAGGGCGCGGGGCGCAGCCAGATCATGATTCTCGATGCCTTGCTCAAACTGCGCCAGGTCTGCTGTGATCCCCGACTGGTCAAACTGCCGACGACGGAAGCGCTGGTCAGGAAAGGTGCGGCACCCTCGGCCAAGCTGGCGACACTGATGGAAATGCTCGCAGAATTGCTGGACGAGAACCGCAAGGTTTTGCTGTTTTCCCAATTCACGTCGATGCTCGCGCTGATCGAGGAGGAACTGGTCAAGCGCAACATCCCGTATGCCAAGCTGACCGGCCAGACGCGGGACCGCGAGACGCCGATCAACGACTTCCAGTCAGGTCGTGTACCGCTGTTCCTCATCAGCCTCAAGGCCGGCGGCACGGGTTTGAACCTGACCGCGGCGGATACCGTCATCCATTACGACCCGTGGTGGAATCCGGCAGTCGAAGAGCAGGCCACGGCGCGCGCCCACCGCATAGGTCAGGACAAACCGGTATTTGTTTACAAACTGATGACCCAGGGAACGGTGGAAGAAAGGATTCTTGCGCTGCAAAACCGCAAGCGTGGCCTGGCGGACCGTCTGGTCGGCAAGGGTCAGATGTCAGACGCCGAGGGCGGGCATCTGCTCACCGGCAAGGATCTGGACGTGTTGTTTCAGCCCTTGAATTGAGTCATATCCCCGGCCGGGTGCCGGAAAAAGCTTGATTCTTTGCGTGGCTTCTCGCATAATTTGCGCCCTTGCTCCCGGCATGCAAGGGGATGCAGGTCTTCACGTGGTGGCTGTAGCTCAGTTGGTAGAGTCCCGGATTGTGATTCCGGTTGTCGTGGGTTCGAGTCCCATCAGCCACCCCACAGAATTTGGCGCTTGATGCGCAAATGATGCGCAAATGATGCGCAAATAAATAAAAAACACAGCTGAGGAGACAAGCCCATGGGGCGGCTGGGCGCGGCAGGCCCCGAAGATGTCGCCAACTTTGCCCTGTATCTGGCATCGGATGAGTCACGCATGACCACCGGCCAGGTGATTTCAGTCGATAGCGGCATCAGCATTTCCTGAGCCGTCAGTGACTGGCTGCATGGGATAATCCATGCATGGTCTCAGTCACTTCTCCGCCGGCATCGCTAGTCTCGCCTGACGTCCGGCCCCGCCTGATCTCGGGTTTGGATGCCGCTGCCGCTGCCCGTGTGGATGCCGCATTCACGCTGGCGGCTGAAGTGTATGGCGAGGCAATGCTCTCCAGCGGCGAGTCAACATGGCTGCATGCGCTTGACACGGCATTGATTACGGCAGCGCTGGGGCTCGATGCTGATGTCCGTGCCGCGGCCTTGCTGTTTGCCGTGCCGGAACATGTCGAGGACGCCGCCGGGCGGCTGAAACAAGTCCCGTATCTGGGCGAGACGGTGGCCGGGCTGGTGCTGGGCTTGCACCGGCTGGCTTTCCTGCGCCCGCTGACACGTGCGGTGGCGGACGGCGACGCAGTGCATGCGCAGACGGAAATTTTGCGCAAGATGCTGCTGGCGATGGTGGATGACATCCGCGTCGTGTTGCTGCGCCTGGCCAGTCGTGTGCAAACCCTGCGTTTTCTGGCTGACCATCCGGGTCCGAGCAGGGAAGACATGGCGCGCGAAAGTCTGCTGATCTATGCGCCGCTGGCCAATCGGCTGGGTGTCTGGCAATGGAAGTGGGAAATTGAGGATCGCGCACTGCGCTACCTTGAGCCTGAGACTTACAAGCGTATCGCCCGCATGCTGGACGAAAAGCGCGTGGAACGCGAGCGCTTCATCGCCACGACTATCACGCGTCTGCAGGATGAGCTGGCGGCGGCAGGCATACGCGCCGAAGTAGAGGGACGGCCGAAGCACATCTACAGTATCTGGCACAAGATGCGTGGCAAGAAACTGGATTTTTCCGAGTTGTATGACGTGCGCGCCGTGAGGATTATTGTTGACGACGTCGCCGATTGCTACAACGCGTTGGGGCTGGTGCATCACCTGTGGCAACCGGTGGCGGGGGAGTTTGACGATTACATCGCACAACCCAAAGGCAATTTCTACCGTTCGCTGCACACTGCGGTAACCGTCGAAGATGGACGCGCGCTGGAGGTGCAGATACGCACCCGCGAAATGCACCAGCATGCCGAGCTGGGCGTCGCGGCGCACTGGCGCTACAAGGAAACGGGGGGGCAGGCGCTGGCCGGGGGCGAATATGAAAACAAGATCGCCTGGCTGCGGCAACTGCTTTCCTGGCGTGATGACATCGCCGATTCGGCGGAATGGGTGGCGCAGTTCAAACGCGCCGCGCTGGACGACACGATTTATGTGCTGACGCCGCAAGACAAGGTCATCGACCTGCCGCGCGGCGCGACGCCGCTGGATTTTGCCTACCGGCTGCATACCGATCTGGGTCATCGTTGCCGAGGGGCGAAGATCAATGGTCACATGGTGCCGCTGAATACCCGACTGGACAACGGGCAGCGGGTCGAAATCCTCGCCGCAAAATCAGGCGGTCCCTCGCGTGACTGGCTGAGTACGGCACAGGGCTATCTGGCGACGCCGCAGGCACGGCGCAAGGTGCGTCAATGGTTTGTCGAGCAGGAAGAAGCTGAGCTGTTGACCCAGGGGCGTGTCATCGTCATGCGTGAATTGCAGCGCTCCGGCACTGTGCAACGCACGCAGGCCAATCTTGAAGAACTGGCCGCGAAACTCGGCTTGAAAACTGCCGAGGCGATGTTTCTGGCGGTTGCCCGCGGCACGGTCGGACCGCGGGCGCTGGATATCGCCTTGCGCGGTACGCCGGAATCTCCGGCGCCGGAAGCCGACATATTGACCCGCCAGAGCCGTTCGGCCGGTGGTGCGCAAGGCCGCGTGCTGATTGTCGGCGTGGATAAGTTGCTGACCCAGATCGGGCGTTGCTGCAAACCGATTCCGCCGGATGCCATCGTGGGCTTTGTGACGCGCGGCAAGGGGGTTTCGATTCATCGCGTCGAATGCGCGAACTTCCGCAACATGGCGACGCGTAACCCGGAGCGGATCATTGAGGCTGCCTGGGGAGGCTCCGCGAGCACCTTGGCGGAAGCGATTTATTCCGTTGATGTGCAGGTCGAGGCCAATGACAGGCAGGGTTTGCTGCGCGATATTTCAGAATTATTCACGCGGCAGAAAATCAATGTCACCGCAGTGAAAACCCAAAGCCAAAGCGGCATGGCGCGGATGCGCTTCACGCTCGAACTGACCAGCGGGGATATTTTGCAGAGAACCCTGGCCGCATTGCGTGAAGTACCCGGTGTGCTTGATGCAAAGCGTGGTTAGCCTGCAATGCCGGGTAATTGTTCCTGGTCAGTATCCGTCGAGGATTATGCAGCTTGGGTTTTCACGCGCTGGGTAAGCCGTGAAAGGTGCAGCCGGTTCAATGCGGCGTATAACTTTTCCGGATGGGCAGAAGCCTGTAGCCGGAGTTCGCCATGCCCTGCCGCCAGCGGTCCGGCCAGGCGCTGCGTCTGGCGCGCCACGGCATCGGCGACATCAATCAGATGCACATGTGGGCCGACAATCTCGCGCAACAACGGCGTGAGGAAGCTGTAATGCGTACAGCCGAGCACCAGACAATCCACGCCTTTATCGAGTAATGGTTGCACACGCTGGCGGACATCGGCGGCCAGCGCCGGGTCGTCGGTTTGCAGTTGTTCGATATGCGTCGCCCAACCGGGGCAGGCTTCGATCAATACTTCAACACCTGCCGCATGCGCATCGATCAGGCGGGCAAGCCGCTGGCTTTTGGCGGTGGCCTCGGTGGCCAGCACGGCGATACGGCGGCTGATGGAAAGTTGCGCAGCGGGCTTGATGCCGGGCTCGATGCCGACCACCGGAATGCCGGGATGTGCCTGGCGCAAGGCCTCGACTGCAGTCGCGGTGGCCGTGTTGCAGGCGGCGACGAGCAACTGGCAACCCGACTGCACCAAGGTTTCGCCAATGTCCAGCACGCGCGCCTGAATCTGCGCATCGCTCTTGTCGCCATAGGGCACATGGGCCGTGTCGGCAAAATAAATGAAGTCGGCCTGCGGCAAAGCGTCGACCAGGGCAGCCAGCACCGAGAGGCCGCCGAGGCCGGAATCGAAGACGCCG
>Ga0209066_10003837_pt1 | contig 16852 bp, 14 predicted proteins | sample All_14_2_FD_187198 | JGI IMG/M metagenome (GOLD analysis project Ga0209066, IMG submission 187198) | Freshwater microbial communities in response to fracking from Pennsylvania, USA - Allegheny Zone_MetaG_DW_15 (SPAdes) (version 2) ... | reverse complement strand
TCGTCGAGCTCGTCGACCTCGGCGTGCCCGCGGGGATCTTCCACGGGACGAGCAGCGGCGAGACCACCTGGTTCGGGTTCGCGCGCGAGGTGTTCCGGCTCGCCGGGCTCGATCCCGAGCGCGTGCAGCCGACCGACAGCGCGAGCTTCGTTCGGCCGGCGCCGCGCCCGGCGTACTCGGTGCTCGGACACGACGGCTGGGCGGCGATCGGACTCGCCCCGATGCGCGATTGGCGCGCGGCGATCGCCGAGGCGATGACGTCCGGGGCCCTCCGACCGTGAGCGGATCGCCGCGGCCCCGCCCCCGCGTCGTGACCCTCCTCGCCGTCTGCAACGGCATGCCGTGGTTGCCCGAGCAGGTCGAGTCGATTCTCATGCAGGAGTCGGTCGACGTGAGAATCGTCGTCAGCGACGACGGCTCGTCCGACGGTTCGGCCGACTGGCTGGCGAGCCGGATCGCCGCGGGCGACCCCATCGAACTCCTGCCGACGCTGCCGCCGTCCGGTTCCTCCGCCGCCAACTTCCGACGTCTCATCCGCGACGCGGATGTCTCCGACGACGAACTCGTCGCGTTCGCCGACCAGGACGATCGGTGGCGCCCCGAGAAGCTCGCGAGGCAGGCCGAGCTCCTCGCCGCGGGCGCCGCGGCGGTGTCCTCCAACGTGCTCGCATTCGACGAGACGGGCGCGACCCACCTCGTCCGCAAGGACTGGCCGCAGCGACCGTGGGACTTCCTCACCGAGGGCCCGGGACCGGGGTGCAGCTTCCTGCTGTCCCCTGTCGCGTTCGCGCTCGTCCGCGCCGCCGTCGACACCATTCCCTCTGCGGCGCTCGCGGACTTCCACGATTCGCTCGTCTACGTCATCGTGCGCGCCGCCGGGCACCGCTGGCGCATCGACCCCACCCCCACCCTCGACTACCGCCAGCACGAGGGCAACGTGCTCGGCGCGAACCACGGGCGGCGGGCCGCGTCGACCCGGTTCCGGATGATCCGGGAGCGTTGGCACCGCGGTCAGGCCGTCATCCACGCACAGGTCGCGATCACGGTCGTCGAGACGCTCGATCCCGGGCCGGCCCCGATCGCGCCAGCGAGGATCCGCGGCATGCTCGCCCTCCTCGAGGACACGGGGCTGCGCGCGCGGTTCCGGCTTGCGATGCGCGCGGGAGCGCTGCGTCGCCGACCGCGCGATCAGGCGATCCTGCGTGCCCTGATCCTCACCGGAATCTGGTGAGGCGATGATGATCGGATGACGGGCGAGCCGCAGGACGAGCGGGCCTCGACCGCGGGGCCGGCTCGGGGATCGACGGCACGTGCGCTGCTGCTGAGCCTCGCGACTCTCGCCGGCGGGGCGACGCTCGCGGCGATCCCGGCCGCCACGGTCGCGATCTCCGCGCGACTGTTCACGACCGACGAGCAGGGCTGGATCGCCGTCGCCGTCCTTGCGGCGACCTTCGTCGGCCAGGTCGTGACCGCGGCGCTCGTCGAAGCACCGCTCGGGTCCGCGGACACCGAGCGTCGAGTCGCCGTGCCCCGCTGGCTGACGATCGCGACGATCGTCGCGACCATCGCGGTCATGGTGAGTCCGCCGAGCGCCGTGCTGCTCATCGTCGCGCTCCCCGTGATGCTCACGGGACTCGAGACGGGACGTCAGGTCTCGGTCGCGGAGCGCCTCGACCTTCGCGAGCTCGCGGCATCCGCGTTCGTCGGAGTCGGCGTGCTCGCCGGCGTCACGGCCGGCATCCTGGACCAATGGTGGGCGCTCATCCCGCTCGCCGCCGGCGTCGCCGGCGCATCGATCGCCCGCGGACTCCCCGTGGCGCACACCCCCAGTCGCGCCCACCCGATCGTGCGACGGTGGATCATCGCCGACACCGCCCTGGTCGGCGCGGTCATCCCCGTCCTCAACGGCTCGATCCTCGCGTTGCTCGGACCGAGTGACGCGGTCTTGTTCACCGCGGTCTCGACCGCGTCCGGGCTGCTCGCGATCCCGCTGAACTTCATGCGCGCGCGACTGCTCAAAGAGCACTCGACCCTCGACATCCTCGCATCCGCCGGTGCAGTCGTCGCAGGGTTCGTCGCCCTGCTCATCCTGCACTTCACCGGACTGCTCGAGCTGCTCTTCGGCCCGGTCTGGACGGTGCAGACGGCGACGACGGCGCTGATCGTCGCGTGCGCGTGGCGCGCGGCATCACTCGTGTCGAGCCTCCCGTTCGCCGCCCTGCGACGGATCGGGCTCGCCCGACTCGTCGCGCTGCTGCGAGCCGGCGGGGCGGCGCTGAACTTCGTCCTCGGGACCGGCGGGCTGATCATCGGGAGCGCCTTCGGCGACGGCGGCGGGCTCGTCGGCGCATTCCTGGGATTGCTCCTCGCGGAGCTCGGCGTCGCCCTCGTCTACTGGGTTGCGCTCCGACGGGTGCACCGGGCGGCGCACTGAGACGACCGGGGGCTCAGGCCCCGCCAGCGGCGTGCTCGAGCACGTCGGCCATGCGCTCGGTCGCCTCGTCCCAACGGAACGCCGCGACCCGTCGACGACCGGCATCGGCGAGCGAGGAACGCCGTTGCGGATCACCGAGCGCCGCGTCGATCGCCTCGGCCATCGCCGACGCACTCGTCGGATCGAAGTAGATCGCGGCGTCACCGCCCACCTCGTGGAGCACCGGGATGTCGGAGCACAGGACCGGGCAGCCGTGCGCCATGGCCTCGAGCACCGGAAGGCCGAATCCCTCGAAGCGTGTCGGGAACACCATGGCCGTCGAGGTGCGATAGAGCCGAGCGATCTCCTCACTCGGCAGCCAGGACTCGAGCGAGACCCACGGTCCGAGGCCGAGACGGTCGACGACGGGCCGCAGCGGGTCGTCCTCATGGCTTCCGGAGATGGTCAGCCGCGGACGACGCGACGGCGGGATGAGCGCGAGCGCCTCCAGCAGGAGCGGGAAGTTCTTGTGCGGCATGCGATTGCCGAGGCTGAAGAGCTCCGCCGCCGACCGGACCTGCTCGGTCGACTCGTCGAGGGCCGGGGCGCCGGGACGGACGACCGTGACGCGCGATGCGTCGAACCCGAAGATGTCGATGATGTCGGCCCTGGCGTCGTCCGAGTCGGTCACGATGTGCGTCGCGGCGGCCGCCGCTCGCCGGATGAGCCAGCGCGTCGGGATGCGCCCGATCCTCGACGGGAGGAACTCCGGGTGTCGGAATGCCAGGACGTCGTGCAGCGTGAGCACCAACGGGACCGGCGACGCCGGCGGCCCGAAGTTCGCCGGCGAGTGGATCACATCGGCCGCGGCCCGTCGCGCGGCCTCGGCGACCCCGGTGAGCTCGCCCCACAGCCACTGTGCGCGGTTCGTCGTCCGCAGCCCGGAGTCGATGAGCTGGCCGGGGAACCAGTCCGCCCCGCGCTCGACGAGCTCGGCGGACGCGTAGCCGATGAACTCCCACCCGGGACGATCAGCGAGCCGGGAGTAGATCTCGCGCGCGACCGTCTCCGTCCCGCCCTGTCTGCCGGTGAAGAACAGGAGATCGACGAGCACCCGGGGCACGGGGCCAGTCTAGACGGCGCGTCGAGTCGCGACCCGCGCGCCCGCCGTTCAGCCCGGGGCGTCCGTCTCGGCCGTCGACGGCACCGTCGCCTCCGCCACGAGCTGCCGCACCCAGTCATAGTCGGGATCGGCCGGGTCGACGCCGCCGAGCGGCGTGAGCTCGACCGTCGTGATCGGCAGCTCCTTCGTCTTGCCCGCGAGGTCCACGAAGAAGCCGAGCATCGTCTGGGGCACGTCCGTCTTCACGACCTGCGCCCCGGCCTGCGCGACGGCCTGGAACTTGCTCAGCACGTTCGCCGGGTTGAACTGCTGCACGATCGCCTCCTGCAGCTGGCGCTGGCGCACCATCCGGTCGTAGTCGGAGGTGTCGTGGCGCGACCGGGCGTACCAGAGGGCGGTGTACCCGTCCATCTGCACGACGCCAGGCCCGATCCAGGCGAGCACCTCGGTGAAGGTGTCGTCGGTGTGGATCGGCACGGCCTCCGGCACCGAGATCGAGACCCCGCCGAGCGCGTCGATGAGCTGCGTGAAGCCCGCCATGTCGATGAGCGCGTAGTACTGGATCGTGAGCCCGGTGACCCCCTCGACGGCGTCGCGCATGGCCTCGATGCCCGGCGAGGAGCCGTTCGCCGCCGCGTCCGGGTAGAGCTCGGGCTCGAAGAGCTCGACCTCGGTGTAGATGGAGTTGATGTAGCAGACGTCGACCGCGCACCCGTCGGCGCCGTAGCCGTTCGGGTAGAGCGAGAACATCGGCGAGTCCTCGGGGAACGGCACGTACTCGAGGTCGCGGGGCAGGCCGATGAGCGTCGCGGCGCCCGTCGCCGCGTCGACGCTCGCGACCGTGATGCTGTCGGGCCGGAGCCCGTCGCGATCGGGACCCGCGTCGCCGCCGAGGAGGAGGATGTTGTACCGGCCGTTCACCGGCGGGTCGGGTTCGGCGACGACGAACACGTCGGAGACGAACCCGCCGGCGGTCGCCGCGAGGAATGCCCCGTACGCGGCACCGCCCGAGGTCGCCGTGAGCAGCACGGCGGAGACGCCGGCGATCCAGCCGCGCGCGGACGGCACGGTCTTCACGAGGCGCACGAGCCGCAGGGTGTCGAGGGTGAGCACGACCCAGAGCACCGCATAGAACACGAGGACGGCGGCGACGACCCAGAGCGAGACCGACATCGCGATGACCGTCGTGAGCGCGACCGGCCAGACGAACCAGACGACGACACCGACGAGCAGGAGCAGCCAGAGCACGAGCGTCGCGCCGAGCCCGAAGCGCCCGAGCCGTCGGTCGCCGGCGAGGATCTGCGCCGACCCCGGGATCAGCACGTTGAGCACGACGAGCCACCACGCGCGCCTCGTCATGACGTCCGACGAGCGCGCATCCGGGTACCTGACCGGCAGTGACGCCGCGGACGGCTCGATCGCGCCGGCGGTCACCGGGACTCCGACAGGGCCCGGTCCTTCTCCGCCACGACGGCGGCGAGGTCGGCAGCGAAGGCGTCGAGTCGACGGCGGAGCGTCTCGTCCGAGGCGCCGAGGATCCGCACGGCAAGGAGTCCGGCATTGCGGGCACCGCCGATCGACACGGTCGCGACCGGCACCCCGGCGGGCATCTGGACGATCGAGAGCAGGGAGTCGAGCCCGTCGAGGGTCTTCAGCGGCACGGGGACGCCGATGACGGGGAGCGCGGTCACCGAGGCGAGCATGCCTGGCAGGTGGGCGGCGCCGCCTGCGCCGGCGATCACGACGCGGATCCCGCGGTCGGCAGCACCCTTGCCGTAGGCGAGCATCGCCTCCGGCGTGCGGTGCGCGGACACGACCCGGACCTCGAACGGCACGCCGAACTCCTCGAGCGCGTCCGCGGCGGCGGACATGACGCTCCAGTCGGAGTCGGAGCCCATCGCGACGGCGACGAGCGGGGCGGCGGTCACGTCCGCCATGCTAGGGCGGACCCGCTGGGAAGCCGCCGAGGCGCGCGGCGCGGGCGGCTGGTACCCTCGTTCCGCCGTCGAGAGGACCCGTGTGATCACCTTGAGCGTCGTCGTGGACGAGTTGATCGCCCCGCGCCGAAGCGGCGTGACCCGATACGCCGCGTCGCTGACCGCGGCGCTCGTTGCCGGCGCCCCCGCCGGCTGCGACGTCCGCGGCCTCGTGGCGGCCTCGACCGAATCCGAGTATGACGCGATCCGCGCCGCCGCTCCCGGCCTCGCCGGGCTCGACAAGAGCGCGCTCGCCGGGCGGGAGTTGCGCGCACTGTGGTCGCGCGGCCTGGCCCGCCTGCCGCGCGGCGGACTCGTCCACGCGCCGAGCCTGCTTGCGCCGCTCGTCCGGCACGACCGGATCAACGACGGCACCCAGGTCGTGGCGACGATCCACGATGCCACCGCGTGGACCGCCCCGGAGCTGCTCCCGGCGCGCGAGGCCTCGTGGCAGCGCGCGATGGGTGATCGCGCACGACGGCACGCCGACGCGATCGTCGTGCCCAGCCACGCCGTCGCCGACACGCTCTCGGAGGCGCTCGGGATCGGCGACCGGATCCGGGTCATCGCCGGTGCACCGGCGGGCCTCGCGGAGGTCCCGGCCGACGCCGACGAGCGCGCCGCCCGGCTCGGGCTGCCCGAGCGCATGGTGCTCGCGATCGCCTCCACCGAACCACGGAAGGGCCTGGATCGGCTCATCGCCGCCATGGCCCTCCCGGACGCCCCGGACATCGCGCTCGTCGTCGCCGGGGCGGACCGCGGCGACGTCGAGGCGATGGCGCGCGACGCCGGGCTCCCCGGCGACCGGCTCCTCGCCCTCGGCATGCTCGACGACGACGACCTCGCGACGGCGATCGGCCGTGCGACCGTGGTCGCCGTCCCGAGCCGCGCCGAGGGCTTCGGGCTCGGCATGCTCGAGGCGATGCGACTCGGCGCGCCCATCGTCCACTCGGCGCTGCCCGCGCTCGACGAGCTCGCCGCCGGCGCCGGCATCGCCGTCGCGCTCGAGGACGACGCCGACGCCCCCGCCGCGCTCGCCGCGGCGCTGCGGCGCGTCGCCGACGACGAGGCGCTCGCCGACCGGCTCGGCGTCTCGGCTGCGGACCGAGCGACGGCCTTCACGTGGCGCGGCGCGGCCGAGCAGGTGTGGCGGCTCCACGCGGACCTCTGAGCCGACCGTCCGGCGCGCGAACCCCGCGCGCGGCCTCGATCAGGGCTCGATCAGTCGAACGCCGCCGCCGCCGCGCGCGCCCGGTAGGCGACGTCGTCGAGGTCGTCGCCCCAGGCGGTCACGTGTCCGATCTTGCGGCCGGGCCGCGGCGCCTTCCCGTAGAGGTGGACGGCCACGTCCGGCCGGTCGCCGAGCGCCCGGCGACGCGACGCGTCGAGGTCGCCGTCCGCCGGGCCGCCGAGGATGTTGACCATGACCGTCCACGGTGCGCGCAGCCCCGTCGACCCGAGCGGTAGGTCGAGCACCGCCCGGAGGTGCTGCTCGAACTGGCTCGTGATGGCCCCCTCGATCGACCAGTGCCCGGAGTTGTGCGGACGCATCGCGAGCTCGTTGACGAGGATGCGCTCGTCGTCCGTCTCGAAGAGCTCGACCGCGAGCACCCCGGTCACGTCGAGCGCCTCGGCGATCGTGACGGCGACGTCGGCGGCGACGCGAGCCTCCCGCCCGCCGGAGGACGGCGCCGGCGCGACGACCTCGGCGCACACCCCCTCGCGCTGCACCGACTCGACGAGTGGCCAGATGGCGATCTCGCCTGACGGGTTGCGGGCGATGGACTGCGCGAGCTCGCGACGGAATCCGACGAGCTCCTCGGCGAGCAGCGGCCCCCCGCGCTCGAGCCAGTCGTCGGCCTCCTCGGCGGAGCGCACGACGCGAACGCCCTTGCCGTCGTAGCCGCCGCTCGGCGTCTTCAGCACCGCGGCGCCGCCGTGCGCATCGAGGAAGTCGGCGAGCCCGGCGCGGTCGTCGATGCGCGCCCAGTCGGGCACGGGCAGCCCGAGGGCCGTGAGCCGCTCGCGCATCGCGAGCTTGTCCTGGGCGTACCGCAGCGCCTGCGGCCCCGGTCGCACCGCGACGCCGGCGTCGACGAGCCGGGCGAGCACCGCCTGCGGGACGTGCTCGTGGTCGAAGGTGACGACATCGACGCCGCGCGCGAAGTCGAGGATCGCCTCCGCGTCCCGGTGGTCGCCGAACGCGGTGGCCGCGATCGCGGCCGAGGCCGCGTCGCCGTCGGCGAGCACGCGGATGTCGATCCCGAGCTGGACGGCCGGGGGCACGAGCATCCTCGCGAGCTGACCGCCCCCGATGACGCCGACGACTGGTGCCACGCGCTGCTCTCCCGTCCTGGCGAACTCCGGCCCCTCGCGGTCGCGCGTCGGAGCGACTCCATTCTCGCCCACGCTGGGCGGCACGGCGCCTACTCGGCGTGCGCCGCGCCCCGACGACCCTCGAGCTCGCCGGTCGACCGGCGGCGCGCCGCGTGCTCCCCCTGCTCCGCGACCATGAGGTCGGCGAGCGCCGCCTGGACGAGCTCCGGATTCGGCAGATCGCGGAGCACGAGCGTCCGGTCGTAGCCGAGGTCGAGCACGACGTCGCCGCTGCCGACGAGGCGTTGCACCAGGCTGCGATGCACGGCGACCTCGATCGGCCTCGTGTGCAGCACCTCGCGGCGGTGACGCATGAGCCCGCCCTCGCGGACGACGGTGCGGCGCGTCGTGATCGTGACGGTGCGGCCCGCCCACATCGCGACCGGCAGGGCGAACCCGACGACGACGACGATGGCCGCGGCGGCGAGCAAGGACCAGCGCATCCAGTCCTCGGGGAGGATCCAGACGGCGTAGGCCGTGCCACCGACGGCCGCGACGAGCAGGATGCTCGGGAGGACGAGCGTCCTGCCGTGCGGACGCATGGTGGCCACGATGGCCTCCGGTTCGCGATCCACCGCGCTCATGGCCTATTCATAGCGCAGATGGGTGACGTCGCCGGCGTGCACCGCGATGGCCACACCGTCACCGGGGTCGACGAGGAGCGCGCCGTCGCGATCGAGACCGGTCGCGGTGCCGCGCAGCGCGGACCCGTCCGGCAGGTCCACGCGGACGGCGCGGCCGAGCGAGCCGAGGCGCGCGCGGGCCTCGGAGGCCAGGCCGGCCGTCTCGGCGTCCCCACCGGCGGCGAGCAGTCCGCCGACCCGACGGAGGATCCCGTCGAGCACGTCGGCGGCGACGGCGTCCGCGAGCGCGACGGGATCGGCGGCGAGCTCGGCCCGCTCGACGGCGAGCGAGGTCGCGGTCGGCACGGGCAGGGCGTTCGCCGGCATCGCGGTGTTGACGCCGACGCCGAGGACGACGGCGTCGACCGCGACGAGCTCCGCGAGGATCCCGGCGATCTTCCGGTCGCCGACGAGCACGTCGTTCGGCCACTTCACCGTGACCGCGGCGCCGGGGAGCGCGGCGGCGACGGCGTCGCGGGCCGCGAGCCCGCCGACGATCGGCAGCCACGGGAGCCCCGACCCTGGCGGGATCGCATCCAAGCGCAGCAGCACCGAGATCGCGACGGCCGCGCCGGGCGGCGTCGTCCACCGGCGCTCGAGGCGGCCGCGCCCCGCCGTCTGATCGAGGGTGACGATCGCGGTGCCGTGCGGCTGCGGCGTTCGACGCTCTCGGTCGGCGAGGACGGCGTTCGTCGATCCCGCCGAGTCCACGACCTCGAGCAGCGGCGCGACGGCCCTGGCACGAGGAAGGTCCATTCCGACAGGCTACGGGCCCAGGACTGTGGGATTCCCACAGCGACCCACCGTTGGATGGTGTCGGTACAGTGAGCATCGTGACGGATCACGCGACGAAGTCGGACGCCGCGACGGCGGACGCCCACGGCACCGATGCCCCCGCCAACGACCTCAGCACGACGGCGGGCAGGATCGCCGACCTCAAGGCGCGCTACCACGAGGCCGTGACCGCCAGTGGCGAGGCCGCGATCGCCAAGCAGCACGCGAAGGGCAAGAAGACCGCGCGCGAGCGCATCGCCGGCCTGCTCGACCACGGCTCCTTCGTCGAGCTCGACGAGTTCGTCCGGCACCGCACCCACGCCTTCGGCATGGACAAGTCGCGCCCGTACGGCGACGCGGTCGTCACCGGCGTCGGCACGATCCACGGCCGCCAGGTCGCCGTGTACGCGCAGGACTTCACGATCTTCGGCGGCTCGCTCGGCGAGGTGGCCGGCGAGAAGATCATCAAGGTCATGGACCACGCGCTGAAGACCGGCGTGCCGATCATCGGCATCCTCGACTCCGGCGGGGCGCGCATCCAGGAGGGCGTCGTCGCCCTCGGCAAGTACGGCGAGATCTTCCGGCGCAACACCGCGGCGAGCGGCGTCATCCCGCAGATCTCGGTCGTCATGGGTCCTGCCGCCGGCGGCGCCGTCTACTCCCCCGCGCTCACCGACTTCGTGATCATGGTCGACAAGACCTCGCAGATGTTCGTGACCGGCCCGGACGTGATCAAGACCGTCACCGGCGAGGACGTCGGCATGGAGGAGCTCGGTGGCGCGCGCACCCACAACGCGGTCTCCGGCGTCGCGCACTCCCTCGCCGCCGACGAGGACGACGCGCTGGAGCAGGTGCGCGCGCTCATCGCCTTCCTGCCGGACAACAACCTCTCCGACGCGCCCGTCTACGACGCCGAGGTCGAGCTCGAGATCACCGACGCCGATCGACGGCTGAACACGATCATCCCCGACTCGACGAACCAGCCGTACGACATGCTCACCGTGATCGAGCACGTCGTCGACGGCGGCGACTTCCTCGAGATCCAGCCGCTCTTCGCGCCGAACGTCGTCATCGGCTTCGGCCGGGTCGAGGGGCGCACGGTCGGCGTGATCGCGAACCAGCCGAAGGTCATGGCCGGCACGCTGAACATCGACGCGGGCGAGAAGGCCGCCAGGTTCCTGCGCTTCTGCGACGCCTTCGACATCCCGATCCTCACCTTCGTGGACACGCCGGGCTTCCTGCCTGGCACCGACCAGGAGTGGACGGGCATCATCCGCCGCGGCGCCAAGCTGCTCTACGCCTACGCCGAGGCGACGGTACCGCTCGTGACCGTCATCACGCGCAAGGCCTACGGCGGCGCGTACATCGTGATGGGCAGCAAGCAGATGGGCGCCGACATCAACTACGCCTGGCCGACCGCCGAGATCGCGGTCATGGGCGGGCAGGGCGCCGTGAACATCCTCTACCGGGGCGAGATCAAGCGCGCCGAGGAGGCCGGCGAGGACGTCGTCGCGGTGCGGACCCGCCTCGCGAACGAGTACACCTACGACGTCGCCTCGCCGTTCCTCGCCGCCGAGCGCGGGGAGCTCGACGGGGTGATCGAGCCCGCGGCGACGCGGGTGGCCGTCGTGAAGGCGCTGCGCGCGCTGCGCACGAAGCGGGCGAGCCTGCCGCCGAAGAAGCACGGGAACATCCCGCTGTGAGCGGGGACGACACGGCGGCGGTCGCCGACCACCTGCGCATCCTCACGCCCGGGCTCACCCCCGAGGAGATCGCGGCGGTGACCGCGGTCATCGTGGCGACCATCGAGGAGCTCGCGGAGGCCGAGCCTCCGGTGCACGAGACGCGGCGCGACGCCTGGCGCCCCGCGGTGGGCGCCAGGCGTGTGCCGCTCCACGACCGGCGCGGCGCCTGGTCGACGAGCCTACGCTGACCGCAGGGCGGACGGATTTCGGGCGGTTCCCGCGCCGACGTCAGGGTCCGCCATTCGCCTCGGTCTGGGCTATGCTCGTGATGCCGCAAGGCGCTTCTCACCGAAGCACTCGCCCGCTGCCGATCGGTTCCGATCGGCGCCGGCGTGGATCGTCACGGTATTCGGGTTGTCGTGACGATCCGTCTCGAGGGGGGTCGGAGCTCTGCTCCGGCCCCCCTCTCCCGTCCCATGCCGGGATCGGCGCCTCAGCCCCGGTCGAAGACGCCGATCGTCTCGACGTGGTGCGTGTGCGGGAAGAGGTCGATCGCGCGGGCGTCGCCGAGGTCGTAGCCGAGGCCGGCGAGCAGGCCGACGTCGCGGCCGAAGGCCACGGGATCGCAGGCGACGAGCACGATGCGGGCCGGGCCGAGGGCGGTGAGCGGCTCGAGCACGTCGCGACCGGCGCCGGCGCGCGGCGGATCGAGCACGACGGTGGCGCCGCGGTCGGCGCCGTCGCCGGAGGCGGCCAGCCGCGAGCGCAGCCACCGATCGACCCTGGCGGTCTCGGCGCTCGCGCCGGACCACTCGGCGAGGTTCGTCGCCGCATGCCCGGTCGCGCGGGCGTCTGCCTCGACCGAGACGACCCGAGCCCCCGGCCCCGCCTCCTCGGCCAGGACCGCCCCGAGGAGCCCGACCCCGCCGTACAGGTCGAGGTGCTCTGCGGCCGGATCGAGTCCGGCGACCGCCTCGCGGACCGCCGAGGCGAGCACGCCAGGCGCCTCGCGATGCACCTGCCAGAAGCCGGTGTCGTCGACGCGGAACGCCCGCCCGCCCGCGTGCTCGACGATGACGGTGGGGGTCTGCCGGCCGATCACGAGGCGCACCTCGTCCCCGGTCGCGATCGCGTCGACGTGCTCCTCGCCGACGAATCGCTCGCCGAGGAGGTCGGCGGCGACGATCGCGGGGGCCGCGAGCGGCAGCACGCTCGTGCGCGCGACGCGGTGGCTCCTCGCGACCATCGGCCCCGGCCTGCCGCGCTCGTCGACGTGGAGGCGCACGCGGGTGCGCCATCCGAGCCCGCCGAGCTCGTCATCGCCCGGCGCCGATTCGACGCGGATCCGCCGCGCGACGCCGCCGAAGCGCCGCAGCGCGTCCTCGAGCACGTCGGCCTTGAGCTCGCGCTGGCGCCCGAGCGCGATATGGCCGAACTCGGCGCCGCCCGGCCGCTCGGACGGATCGCGCTCGAGCCCGGCCTCCGGCCAGACGTGCGCGACGCGATCGGGGCTCGGGTCGAGCACCTCGACGGTCTCCGCGCGCCAGAACGCGCGCTTGCGGTCGTCGCTGACGCGGGCGCGCACGCGCTCGCCGGGGATGGCATCGGCGACGAAGACGACGCGCCCGTCGTGGCGCGCGACGGCGACGCCGCCGTGCGCGATGCCGGTAACGTCGAGCTCGAGCACGGATCCTGCGTGTTCACCCACCCGTCGAGCATAGGAGCCGGATGCGTCTCGTCCTCGCGTCGACGTCGCCGTCGCGACGCCGCATCCTCCGCATGGCGGGCATCGAGCCCGTGCTCCTCGCGCCGGGCGTCGACGAGGAGGCGGTCGCCGCCGCGGCCGGCGACCTCGACGCCGCCGCGCACGTGCAGCTGCTCGCGACGGTGAAGGCGAGGGCCGTCCTGCCACAGGTCGTCGCGGGCGGGGCGGACGCCCTCGTGCTCGGCGGCGACTCGGCCTTCGTGCTCGACGGCGAGATCCTCGGCAAGCCCCACCGCCCCGAGGTCGCGGTGGAGCGCTGGCGCGCGATGCGCGGACGGACCGGGACGCTCCTGACCGGACACTGCCTCATCGAGGTCCGCGACGGGCGCATCGGGCGCGAGGCCGAGGCGGTCGCGGGCGCCGAGGTGTCGTTCGCGGACGTGACCGACCGCGAGATCGACGACTACGTGGCCTCGGGCGAGCCGCTGTCGGTGGCCGGCGCGTTCACGCTCGAGGGTCGGGGCGCGGCGTTCATCACCCGCGTGGTGGGCGATCCGCACGCGGTCGTCGGCCTCTCGGTCGCGGTGCTGCGCTCCCTCGCCGCGCGGCTCGGCACCGAGTGGCCCGACCTCCTCGGCGGCGGGCACGGCGGTGGCACGCACGGCGGGGCGGATCACGGCCCCGCCGAGACCCCCGCCGCGCTGTAGGGATCGACAGCGCTCGACGCGTGTTCTTGTCACCCGTCGCCAAAGCATGGGGGCTCGGGGGCAATAGGCTGGTCCCCTATGGCCCGCATCACGAAGGTGCTCATCGCGAATCGCGGTGAGATCGCCGTCCGCGTCATCCGCGCCGCCCGCGACAGCGGGATCGCGACCGTCGCCGTCTACGCCGACCAGGATCGAGACGCCAGGCACGTCACGCTCGCCGACGAGGCGTACGCGCTCGACGGGCAGACGAGCGCCGACACGTACCTCGTGATCGAGAAGCTCCTCGGCGTCGCGCGGCGCAGCGGCGCCGACGCGGTCCACCCCGGATACGGCTTCCTCGCCGAGAACGCCGACTTCGCGCAGGCGGTGATCGACGCCGGGCTCATCTGGATCGGTCCCAGCCCCGCCGCGATCCGCCAGCTCGGCGACAAGGTCTCGGCTCGGCACATCGCCGAGCGCGTCGGCGCCCCGCTCGCACCCGGCACGCTCGAGCCCGTCACCGGCGCCGACGAGGTGCTCGCCTTCGTCGACGAGCACGGGCTGCCCGTAGCGATCAAGGCCGCGTACGGCGGCGGCGGTCGCGGGCTCAAGGTCGCCCGCGAGCGCGAGGAGGTCGCGGAGCTCTTCGAGTCGGCCACCCGCGAGGCCGTCGCCGCGTTCGGCCGCGGCGAGTGCTTCGTCGAGAAGTACCTCGACCGCCCCAGGCACGTCGAGACGCAGTGCCTCGCGGATGCGCACGGCAACGTCGTCGTCGTGTCCACGCGCGACTGCTCGCTGCAGCGTCGCCACCAGAAGCTCGTCGAGGAGGCGCCGGCGCCGTTCCTGAGCCCGGAGCAGGAGCACATCCTCCGCACGAGCTCGAAGGCGATCCTGCGCGAGGTCGGCTACCTCGGTGCCGGCACCTGCGAGTTCCTCGTCGCCGTCGACGGCACGATCTCGTTCCTCGAGGTGAACACGCGCCTCCAGGTCGAGCACCCGGTCTCCGAGGAGGTCACCGGGATCGACCTCGTCCGCGAGCAGTTCCGCATCGCCGAGGGCGGCGTGCTCGACTACGAGGACCCCGAGCCGCTCGGCCACTCGATCGAGTTCCGGATCAACGGCGAGGACCCGGCGCTGAACTTCATGCCGACGCCAGGGCCGGTGTCGGTGCTGCGCTTCCCCGGCGGCCCCGGCGTCCGCGTCGACTCCGGCGTCACCACCGGCGACGTCATCTCGGGCGCCTTCGACTCCCTCCTCGCGAAGCTCATCGTGACCGGCGCCACGCGCGCCGACGCGCTCGAGCGGGCGCGGCGCGCCCTCGACGAGTTCGAGGTCGCCGGGCTGCCCACCGTGCTCCCCTTCCACCGGGCCGTCGTGCGCGACCCCGCGTTCACGTCCGAGCCCTTCGCGGTCTACACGCGATGGATCGAGACCGAGTTCGCGGGCGAGCTCGAGCCGTGGAGCGGCTCGCTGCCGGAGCCGACGGAGCAGCCCGCCCGCAACACCGTCGTCGTCGAGGTCGGCGGCAAGCGGGTCGAGGTCAGCCTGCCGGCCAAGCTCATCCCGCAGCGCGCCGGGGGTGCCGCGCTCGCGGCGCCGCCGCGCCGCCGCGCCGCCAGCGCCATCGATGCCGCGTCCGGCGACGTCGTCAAGGCGCCGATGCAGGCCACGATCGTGAAGACGACGGTCGAGGACGGCCAGCGCGTCGTCAAGGGCGAGACCGTCGTCGTGCTCGAGGCGATGAAGATGGAGCAGCCGATCGCGGCCCCGAAGGACGGCACGGTGCGCGGGCTCGACGCCCCCGTCGGCACGACCGTCGCCTCAGGGCACGTGCTCCTGCGCATCGAGGACTGACCGCCGCGCACCTGGGCGCTCGGCCGGAGCCCGCCCGGGAGGCTACGCGCGCGGGGTGCGCACGTGCAGCGCGCGGGCGGCGTCGATGATCGAGCCCGAGAGCGACGGGTAGACCGAGAACGACCGCGCGAACTCATCGACGGTGAGCCCGTGCTCGACCGCGAGCGAGATCGGCAGGATGAGCTCGGAGGCGCCGGGCGCGACCACGACGCCGCCGACGACGATGCCGGTCGTCGTCCGCGCGAAGAGCTTCACGAATCCGTGCCGGATCCCCATCATCTTCGCCCGCGGGTTCTCCTCGAGGTCGATGCGGTGCGCGGTCGCGATGACCCGCCCCTCCTCGATGTCCTTCTGGGTGTAGCCGACCGTCGCGATCTCGGGCTGCGTGAAGATGTTCGAGGTGACGTTGCGCAGCTCGGTCGGCTGGACCACATCGCCCATCGCGTGGAACACGGCCGTGCGGCCCTGCATCGCCGCGACCGAGGCGAGCGGCAGGAAGTCGGAGCAGTCGCCGGCGGCGTAGATCGACGGCATCGAGGTGCGCGCGACTCGGTTGACGCGGATGTGGCCGCTCTCGGTGAGCTGCACGCCCGCTTCGACGAGGCCGATCCCCTCCGTGTTCGGGATCGAGCCGACCGCCATGAGGCAGTGGCTCCCGGCCACCGTGCGCCCGTCGGTGAGGGTGACGAGGACGCCGTCGGCGGTGCGCTCGACGCGCTCCGCGCGCGACTTCGCGAGCACGGTCGTCCCCTTGCGCTCGAAGACCTCCTCGAGGACGCGCGCCGCGTCCTCGTCCTCCCCTGGCAGCACCTGGTCGCGGGAGGAGACGAGGGTCACCTCGGCGCCGAGGGCGCGATAGGCGGAGGCGAACTCCGCGCCGGTCACGCCGGAGCCGACGACGATGAGGTGCTCGGGGGTCTCGGCGAGCGAGTAGAGCTGGGTCCAGGTGAGGATGCGCTCGCCGTCCGGGCAGGCCGAGTCGAGCTCGCGCGGGCGGGCGCCGACGGCGACGACGATCGTGTCGGCGTCGATCTCGTCGAAGTCGGTGCGCTGGCGGCCGGTGCCCGTCGACACGACGATGCGCTGCGGGCCATCGAGACGGCCGTCGCCGACCACCATGCGCACGCCGGCCTGCTTCAGCTGCGCGCGCATGTCCTCGGACTGGGCGCGCGCGAGGCGCAGGAGCCGCTCGTTGACGGCGGCGAGGTTGACCGCGACGCGCGGTCGGACCGCGCGGCCCGCATCCGTCTTCGCGAAGAACTGGACGCCGAGGTCGGTCGCCTCCCTGATCGCGTCGGCGGCGCCGGCGGTCGCGATGAGCGTCTTCGAGGGGACGACGTCGGTGAGCACGGCCGAGCCGCCGATGCCGCTGCGCTCGACGACCGTGACCTCGGCCCCGAGCTGGGCGCCGGCGAGCGCGGCCTCGAAGCCGCCTGGCCCCCCTCCGAGGACGGCGATCCGCTGCGTGCGCTCGAACTCGTAGACCATGCGGCCATTCTTCCCCATCCCGGTGGCCGATGCCGCCGACCGGACCCTCCTCAGGCGGGGGCCGATCGGCCTGCGATCGCCGGCCGTCGCGCCTAGCATTGAGGGATGTCGAACTCCGCCGCCGTCAACCCGCTCGACGACCCAGCCGC
>Ga0209066_10003834_pt1 | contig 16863 bp, 12 predicted proteins | sample All_14_2_FD_187198 | JGI IMG/M metagenome (GOLD analysis project Ga0209066, IMG submission 187198) | Freshwater microbial communities in response to fracking from Pennsylvania, USA - Allegheny Zone_MetaG_DW_15 (SPAdes) (version 2) ... | reverse complement strand
GTTGCACCATACACTGGGAGAGCGCGTTCGGATATAATCACAGGTTTTGCAAGTCCAGCCTTTATTCATTAGGAACGAATTCATGAGCACCCCCGAAACCGTCCAGGAAGCACCAGCCGCATCAGTAGAAACCTCGCCGTTGGCGCGTACGATCGAACTGACCGTTGCCGCCAAGGAAGTTGAAGCCGCAACCGACGCCCGCCTGGCGCGCATGGGCAAGACCCTAAAGATTGCCGGCTTCCGTCCGGGTAAGGTCCCCGCTAAAGTGGTTAAGCAGCATCATGGTATGCAGGCTCATGAAGAAGCGCTGAACGAAATCGTTGGCCGTGCCTTTGGTGAAGCGATCACCCAGCAAAACCTCAAGGTGGCTGGTTATCCGCGCATTGAGCCTAAGGGCGACCTGCTGGGCGAAACGCTGACATTTACAGCGACATTTGAGTTGTATCCCGAATTCACCTTGGCCGATGTCGCATCGGCTGAAATCGAGCGCCCGGTGCATGAAGTCACTGCTGCCGACGTTGATAAGACGTTGGAAATTCTGCGTAAGCAGCGTGTTGGCTACGAAAACGTTGACCGTGCTGCTCAGAAGGAAGACCGTGTGGTCATCGACTTCCTGGGTAAAAAAGATGGCGTTGCCTTTGCCGGTGGCGAAGCCAAAGATTATCCGATGGTGCTGGGCAAGGGCACGTTGCTGCCTGAGTTCGAAGCCGCCATTGAGGGTTGTACCGCCGGTACCGCCAAGACCTTTGATCTGACGTTCCCGGCCGAATACGGCAATACCGATCTGGCTGGCCAGACGGTGCAGTTTGATCTGAACGTCAAGCAAGTTCAGGGTCCGGTGATTCCAGAATTGGACGAAGCTTTTGTTAAGGCCATGGGCGTTGAAAGTGGTAAGGCCGATGATCTGCGCGCAGAAGTTGAAAAGAACCTCAAGGGCGAAGTGAAGAAGCGCATCCACCAGCGCGTCCGTGAAGCTGTCATGGAGAAGCTGGATACCCTGAACCCGATCGCTGTGCCGAAAGCCATGGTCGAGCAGGAAACCTATCGTTTGATGCAGAACACGCGTGAAGAAATGAAACAGCGTGGCATGAAGGGTGATATCCCGATGCAGCCGGAATGGTTTACCGACCGTGCGCTGCCACGCGTGCGTATGGGCCTGATTCTGGCGCAACTGGTAGAAACAGAAAACCTGGTTGCCACTCAAGAACAGATCGATGCTCGCATTGCCGAGATGGCTGAGACTTATCAGCATCCGGCTGAAGTGGTGCAGTGGTACAAGCAGGATCGTCAGCGCCTGGCCGGTATCGAATCGGAAGTGCTGGAAGAAAACGTTGTGGCTTGGGTTCTGGCCCGTGCCAAGGTCACTGAAAAGGCCATTGATTTCGACGAAATCATGGGTCAGCAGGGTCTGTAAGCCACGTTTTTAGTTATTGCTTGATCGTTTAACCGGCCGGGTTCGCCCGGCCGGTTGCGTTTTTAGACGTTGACCCCCAGCTAAGTCATTGATTCAGGCTGTTCCCCTTTTATTCCGACGCATTTTTCAGGAAAAAATTGGCTAAAGCTGCCTGAATCCAGCAAAAAGAGCCGCTTTTGCGGCATGATTACACTCAATAAACCGAAATACCCCTCTGGAGCACACATGTTTACCCATAATGGACTCGTCGATACCCTGGTACAGACCCATCCGGACCCCCAAGCGATTGGTTTGGTGCCCATGGTCGTGGAGCAGAGCGGTCGGGGTGAACGCGCGTTTGATATTTACTCCCGCCTGCTGAAAGAGCGCGTGGTCTTTTTGGTCGGTCCGGTTAATGACATGAGCGCCAATCTGATCGTTGCTCAGCTGCTGTTCTTGGAAGCCGAGAACCCGGATAAAGACATTCACCTCTACATCAACTCACCTGGTGGTTCCGTCACGGCGGGGCTGTCGATTTACGACACCATGCAATTTGTAAAGCCCGATGTCTCGACGCTTTGTCTGGGGCAGGCGGCTTCGATGGGGGCTTTTCTGCTGACGGCAGGTGCCAAGGGCAAGCGTTTCTCCCTGCCTAATTCGCGCGTCATGATTCACCAGCCACTGGGTGGTTTCCAGGGCCAGGCCTCAGACATCGCAATTCATGCCAAAGAGATTCTCTCGTTGCGTTCTAAGCTCAACAATATGTTGGCTGAGCATACCGGTCAGGACGTCGAGCGCATCGAGCGTGATACGGATCGTGACAACTTTATGTCGGCCGATGAAGCGGTTACTTATGGATTGATCGACAAAGTACTCGGCAAGCGTGGCTAATCGCCAGATTTAAAGCATTTGAAAGAATTAAGCTATGAGTAAAGATAAACAGAGCGACGTTAAGAAAGATCCAGAAAAGCCTTTGTATTGCTCTTTCTGCGGCAAAAGCCAGCACGAAGTCAAAAAGCTGATTGCCGGTCCTTCCGTCTTTATCTGTGATGAGTGTATTGAGCTGTGTACCGATATCGTTCAGGATGAAGTGGAAGAAGCCGTCAAAGCAGTTAAGGACAGCCTGCCGACACCGCGCGAAATTCGCGAAACGCTGGATGAGTACGTGATCGGTCAGGAACCTGCCAAGAAGATTCTGGCAGTAGCCGTTTACAACCATTACAAACGCCTGCGCATGCCGTCCGCCAAGGATGATGGTGTTGAACTCTCCAAGTCGAATATCCTGCTGATCGGTCCGACCGGCTCAGGCAAAACATTGCTCGCCCAAACCTTGGCGCGCCTGCTGGACGTGCCCTTTGTCATGGCCGATGCGACCACGCTGACGGAAGCCGGTTATGTCGGTGAAGACGTCGAGAACATCATCCAGAAGCTCTTGCAGAAGTGCGATTACGACGTCGAGAAAGCGCGTCAGGGCATCGTTTACATTGATGAAATCGATAAGATTTCGCGCAAATCGGACAATCCATCGATCACCCGTGACGTATCGGGCGAAGGCGTTCAACAGGCACTGCTCAAGCTGATCGAAGGTACCGTGGCGTCGGTGCCGCCACAGGGCGGCCGTAAGCACCCTAATCAGGACTTTGTTCAGGTAGACACCACGAATATCTTGTTCATTTGCGGTGGTGCTTTTGAAGGCATCGACAAGGTCATTCGCAACCGTACCGAGAAAACCGGTATCGGCTTTGGCGCTGAAGTGACGGGCAAGGAAGAAAAAGCCATCACCACGCTACTCAAGGCCGTCGAGCCAGAAGATCTGATCAAGTACGGTCTCATTCCAGAGCTCATTGGTCGTTTGCCGGTGGTGGCGACCCTGGAAGAACTGAATGATGCGGCACTGGTGCGTATTCTTACCGAACCCAAGAACGCCTTGACCAAGCAGTATCAAAAGCTGTTCCAAATGGAAGGCGTGGATCTGGAATTCCGTCCGGAAGCGCTGAAGGCCATTGCCAAACGTGCGCTGGAACGCAAAACCGGTGCCCGTGGTTTGCGCTCAATCGTTGAGGCCACCTTGCTCGATACGATGTACGATTTGCCGGGTAGCACGGATATTGCCAAGGTTGTGGTCGAAGAGGCCGCCATTACTGGCGAAAGCAAACCGCTGTATGTGTTACAGGAAGGTGCGCAAGCTCAAGCCAGCTGATTTCGAAAACCCGGTGGTGTGGCTTGAAAAAGCCCGCATCACCCCCAACTGCGGCAAGGTATCCCTGAACCCTTGGGGATACCCCGAAAGAGAACAGAACCATAAAGGCCACAGTGATGACCGATCAAATCGAAATCCCCGAAGACGAACAGGCACCCGCGCAGGAAGTGCAAGTGAAGCCGGTCGTGCTGCAACCCGGTGAGCAGGCGCGTCTACCGATGCTGCCGCTGCGCGATGTGGTGGTCTTCCCGCAGATGGTGATCCCGCTATTCGTTGGTCGACCCAAATCGATCAAGGCACTGGAACTGGCCATGGAAGCCAGCAAGTCGGTGGTGCTGGTTGCCCAGAAGTCGGCGGCGGATGATGATCCTGCACCCGAACAGTTATACAAGGTCGGCTGTGTCGCCAGTATTTTGCAACTGCTGAAACTGCCAGATGGCACGGTTAAAGTGCTGGTGGAAGGCACGCGTCGCGTACACATCAACAGCATTGAAGCGCAGGATGATCTGTTCTTTGCAGAGGTCACGGCGCTCGATAGCGAACAAACGGACGATAATGAAGTTGAAGCCATGCGCCGTGCGCTGGTGGCGCAGTTTGATCAGTACATCAAGCTGAATAAAAAAATTCCGCCGGAAATCCTGTCGTCGATTTCAGGCATTGAAGACACAGGTCGTCTGTGCGACACCATTGCGGCACACCTGCCGCTCAAGCTGGAGCAGAAGCAGGAAGTACTGGAGTTGCTCGGTGTGCGTGAGCGTACCGAACGACTGCTCAGCCAGCTCGAATCCGAAATCGATATCCTGCAGGTAGAAAAGCGTATCCGTGGTCGCGTGAAGCGCCAGATGGAAAAATCCCAGCGCGAGTATTACCTGAACGAACAGGTCAAAGCCATCCAGAAAGAACTGGGTGAAGGCGAAGAGGGTGCCGATCTCGAAGAACTAGATAAGAAGATCAAAGCGGCCGGTATGAGCAAGGAGGCCTTGAAGAAGGCTGAATCCGAGCTCAAGAAACTCAAGCTGATGTCGCCAATGTCGGCCGAAGCCACCGTGGTCCGTAATTTCATCGACACACTGGTTGGCTTGCCGTGGAAGAAAAAGACCCGCGTCAGCAAAGACCTGGCCGGTGCTGAGAAGATCCTCAACCAGGATCACTTTGGCCTGGAGCGGGTTAAAGACCGCATTATTGAATACCTCGCTGTTCAGCAACGTGTGGACAAAGTCAAAGCGCCGATTCTGTGTCTGGTTGGCCCTCCCGGCGTGGGTAAGACCTCCTTGGGTCAGTCGATCGCTAAAGCCACGAACCGCAAGTTCATTCGCATGGCGCTTGGCGGCGTGCGTGATGAAGCCGAAATTCGCGGTCACCGTCGTACCTATATTGGCTCGATGCCGGGCAAGATTCTCACCAGCCTGACCAAAGTCGGCGTGCGTAATCCGCTCTTCCTGCTCGACGAAGTCGACAAGATGGGTCAGGATTTCCGGGGCGATCCGTCGTCGGCATTGTTAGAAGTGCTGGATCCGGAACAGAACCACACCTTCCAGGATCATTACGTTGAAGTCGATTTTGACTTATCGGACGTCATGTTCGTGGCAACCGCCAACAGCCTGAATCTGCCAGGTCCGCTGTTGGATCGTATGGAGATCATTCGTCTCTCGGGTTACACCGAAGACGAAAAGGTCAATATCGCCATGCGTTATCTGCTGCCTAAGCAGATCAAGAACAATGGCCTGAAGAAAACCGAAATTACGGTCAGCGAACCCGCTATCCGCGACATCGTGCGTTACTACACGCGCGAAGCCGGTGTGCGTTCGCTCGAACGTGAACTCTCCAAGATCTGCCGCAAGGTTGTTAAGACTCTGCTTCTTAAGAAGAAGACGCCGACAGCGCGCATTCTGGTGACCCCGAAGAACCTGGATAAATTCCTGGGTGTCCGTCGTTTCAGCTTCGGCATGGCTGAAAAAGAAAATCAGGTGGGTCAGGTCACCGGCCTGGCCTGGACCGAAGTCGGTGGTGAACTCCTCACCATTGAAGTCGCCTCAATGCCAGGCAAGGGGGTTGTCCAGCGTACGGGTTCCATCGGTGACGTGATGAAAGAATCGGTCGAAGCCGCGCGGACGGTAGTGCGCTCGCGTGCGCGTCGACTGGGTATCAAAGATGATGTCTTTGAAAAAACCGATCTGCACGTGCACTTTCCGGAAGGCGCTACGCCCAAGGATGGTCCGTCAGCTGGCATCGCCATCACGACAGCGATTGTATCGTCGCTGACCGGCATTCCAGTACGCTGTGATGTCGCCATGACAGGCGAGATCACCCTACGCGGCGAAGTGCTGGCCATTGGTGGCCTCAAGGAAAAGCTGCTCGCAGCGGTTCGTGGGGGTATCACTCGCGCCTTGATCCCCCATGAGAATGTGAAAGATCTGGTCGAGATTCCTGACACCATCAAGGGTCGTATTGAAATCATTCCGGTTAAATGGATTGATGAAGTTCTGGAGAATGCACTGGCCAGTACCCCGGTGGCATTGCCAGAGCAGGCCGACGCTGTGGAACCCACCGCAGCGGCAGTACCACCTGCCACGGAAGCACCCGCTGCTATTTGTCATTAATTCAATAAATTAGCCAACGGGGCAGAGTGGTGGTACACTACGCTCCGTTGTTAATGACGCGGCGCAATAATGCGCTTCGCATCAAGCATTTAGCCCTTTGGGGTTAAGTACTGACTAGCCCGGAAGCAACATTCGGGCAAACTGTGCATCGTCCCCAGCCGCACCCACAGGGTGTACCGGAATCCGGCCTGACCGGAATCTGTCTGATGGTCGATGTTCTTTTGACCACAGACCATCGCGTTAGACAAGCGCGACCGGTTTTCCTTACTGGGGATAAAAATGACTGAACAAACAAACGGCTCGTTCGCGAGCATGGGTCTGGCCGCGCCATTGCTGACGGCTATTGAAAACCTGGGTTTCACCCAACCGACGCCGGTACAGGCAGAGGCCATTCCAGCCGCCATCAATGGTGGCGACTGGATGGTGAGCAGCCAAACAGGGAGTGGCAAAACTGCCGCATTCCTGCTGCCAGTGCTTAACGCAATCATGTCTGGCTCGGAGAACTCGCCGATTGATCTGCATCGCGTGATTGGCCCAGCCGGTCTGGTGCTGTGCCCAACGCGTGAGTTGGCACAACAAGTTGCTCAAGATGCGATCGACCTGCTCAAGAACAGCAAGGGTGTTCGTGTTGCTACCGTGATGGGCGGCATGCCTTATGGTAAGCAAATGGCTGGCCTGCGCGGTGCCTTGCTCGTCGTCGCTACGCCGGGGCGCCTGCTTGACCTGGCGCAACGTCGTCAGATTCATCTGGCTGATGTTAAAACGCTGGTCGTCGATGAAGCTGACCGTATGCTCGATCTGGGCTTTGCCGAAGATCTGGAAGACATCAATCACCTGTGTCAGAAGCGTGAACAGACATTGATGTTCTCGGCTACCTTTGCGCCGCGCATTATGTCGTTGGCGTCACGCCTGATGAAGTCGCCGGGTCGTCTGGAATTGGCCAGCGCTACGGATCGTCACACCCAGATTACGCAGTCGCTGCACTGGGCTGACAACATGATTCACAAAGAAAAGCTGCTCGACCATTACCTGCGTGATGCCGATCTGGAGCAGGCTGTGGTGTTTGCCAGTACCCAGGTCGAAACCGACCGTCTGGCTGATGCACTGGCTGAACAAGGTCATGCCGTCGCTGCTTTGCACGGCGCTATGCCACAAAAAGTGCGTGCGCACCGACTGAAGCAACTGCGCAGCGGACATGTTCGCGTGCTGGTGGCTACCGACGTAGCGGCTCGGGGTATCGACGTACCAAGCATTACCCACGTATTCAACTTCGGTCTGCCGATGAAGGCAGAAGACTATGTACACCGTATCGGTCGTACCGGTCGCGCTGGTCGTACCGGTAAGGCGATTACCTTTGCCGAACACCGTGATCGTATGAAGATCCGTACCATTGAAGCGCTGACGGATCAGCGCATTCCGGTGGCCGTGGTTGCTGGCCTTGAGCCAAAGACGCCGGAGCGTGGTGAAGGCCGTGGTGGTCGTGGCGAAGGCCGCGGTCGTCCGGGTGGATTTGGCGGTGGCGAAGGTCGTGGCCGCCCGGGTGGTTTCGGTGGCGGTCGTGGCGCCTTTGGTGGCCATGGTCGCGGTGGTGATAGCAAACCACGTGAGTTCGGTGATCGTCCGCCGCGTTCGTTTGAAGATCGCCCAGCACGCTCGTTTAGTGATCGCCCACGTGAAGATCGTCCGGCTCGTTCATTTGATGATCGTCCGCGCAGCTTTGATGACAAGCCGCGAAGTTTCGGCGACCGTAACGACAAACCGCGTTCGTTTAGTGATCGTCCACGTGAAGACCGCCCACGTTCTTTCGAAGATCGTCCGCGCAGCTTTGATGACAAACCCCGCAGCTTCGATGACAAACCGCGTGGTTTCGCTGGTGATAAGCCCCGTAGCTTCGGCGATAAGCCGCGCGCTGGTGGCGGTAAGTCTTTCGGTGGCCCAAAACCGTGGGGTGATAAGCCTGCGGGTAAGTTCGGCGATAAGCCACGCTCCGAAGGTCGTTCGGATAAACCGGCCGGCAAGTCGTTCAGCAAACCTGCTGGCAAGACTTTCTCCAAGCCGGTTGGTAAGACCTTCAGCAAGGCTACGGGCCACAGTGGTTTTGGCGGCCGCGGTCGCTAATCCATTCAGTCCTAGCTGATACAACATGCCGGTCAGGTTCGCCTCACCGGCATGTCGCATTTATGGCGCTTGAATTTTCTCGCCGAGGCCTAATATGGCTACAATAAACCCAGTTAAATAATGCGAACAACGAAAAGAAATCAGGCATGAAATTTAAGGATTACTACGAGACACTCGGCGTTGCGCGTGATGCATCGGCCGACGAGATCAAGAAAGCTTTTAAAAAGCTGGCGCACAAATACCATCCGGACATCTCCAAAGACCCGGATGGAGAAGAGAAGTTCAAAGAGGTCAACGAAGCCTACAAAACGCTTAAAGACCCAGAACTGCGCAAAGCCTACGATCAGCTTGGTCGTCACAACCCGGGTGAACAATTCAAACCGCCGCCGGGTTGGGAGCAGTATGCCCAAGGTGCAGGCTTTGGCGGCGACCATGGTGGCGCAAGCGGCTTTGGTGGCGGCGCTTTCGGTGCCGGTGGCTTTGAAGGTGCCAGCTTCGAGGATGTGGATCTTTCTGAGCTCTTTGCCCAAATGGGGCGCGGGCGTGCACATGCAGGCCGTGCCGGCCATGGTGCGCATCAGGCGGGCGGTCAATCATTCAAGGCACCGGGTCAGGACTTTGAAGTCACTGCCCACATCTCGTTGGATGAGGCGGCCAAGGGCACTCTGATTGAGCTGAATCTAGAAATGCCTGAATACGATGCGCAGGGGCGTTTGCATCGTGTACCGCAAGTCTTCAAAGCACGTATTCCCAAAGGCGCTACCGATTGTCAAAAGATGCGGCTCGCCGGCAAGGGCGGTAAGGGTTTCAATGGCGGCCCCAATGGCGATCTGTATTTGAACATCGCGTTGCATCCGCATCCCTTGTTCCGTGCCGATGGTCATGATCTGTTTCTGGATTTACCGGTTACCCCTTGGGAAGCCGCACTGGGTGCAGAGATTGATGTGCCGACCTTGGATGGCGCCGTGCGCATGAAAATCCCGGCTGGTACACCGGCTGGACGCAAACTACGCTTAGGGGGTCGTGGCTTGCCCAAACCCAAAGAGGGGCAGGGCGATCTGTACGTCATCATACAAATAGCGACCCCCACGGAACTTAATGATGCAGAAAAGGCGCTCTTTCAGCAGCTGGCCGATGCATCCACCTTTAATCCGCGCGGCCATTTCGTGGCAGAAGCGCATCGTCACGCGTAAGGCAGGCCATGACAGAATCAATCACTACCCTAGAAGCCACCTGGCTCACCGTGACGGAGTTTACCCAGGTCGCCGGGTTATCGCAGGGTGACGTTGTCGCACTCGTAGATGTCGGCGTACTCAAACCGTCCGGCCGCAGCGTTAACGACTGGTCTTTCGACAGTGAAGCTATGTCGTTGGCGCGCCGCCTGCGCCGCATTCGTGAAGACCTGGAGCTTAACCTAGACGTGCATGCGCTAGCGCTGGGATTTCGTTTGCTGGAACGTATTAGCGAACTGGAGTCGGCCTTAAACCGCGCCCAGATTCAACAGCTGCAAGATCGTTCCTGATCTGATAGAATATTGCTTGCTTCAGGAAGGGTCGTTAGCTCAGTTGGTAGAGCGTCTGCCTTACACGCAGAATGTCGGCGGTTCGAGCCCGTCACGACCCACCAAGATTTATTAGCCTCTCATGAGGACAAATCATGTACCGAGTCGGTTTGCCTTTCTGGAAGATTGCCGCGCGCCTTGGTCTGCCCATGAAGATCAAGGTTATTGCTGTTCATGATGTAGAAGCCGGCGTATTCGTCGCTCACAGCCCAGATTTGCGCGGTCTCATTGCAGAGGCTGACACTCTGGAGCTGCTGGAAAAAGAAGTCAAAGCCAGTGCTTATGAATTGTTGTCGATGCAGCTTGATGACAAATCGTTACGTAACACCAAGTCAGAACTCACCCTGTACGACGCGCTCTTGCCAGCGTGAACGGGTACTACAAGCTCGTTATCGAGCAACTTAAAATGTTCGGATTTGCCTTTCACCGACAGGGTAAAGGTTCGCATGAAATCTGGTGCAAAGGCCGACTGTGCGTCACGGTGCCGCACAACTGTAAATCGCGGATGACGGCTAACAGCATCATGAAAGATGCTGGCATCGATAAGAAATTCTAATGGCTGATAATTACGACGATTACTCTAAAGAGCAGCTCTTACGCTTGTTGCGAGAGCGCGATCGACGGCCGCAGTTTGGGTTGGTCTGGGAAAGAGACGAAATCGCTCATGACTTGTCGGTTAATAGTGACTTCGTTGCCATGGATCAAGATCTGGGGCTGTCTTGCGGGCAAGGGGCTCAAACAAATCTGATTATCGAGGCCGATAATTTCGATGCTTTGCGCTACCTGCGCATGACACACGCCGGGCGCATCAAGTGTATCTACATCGACCCGCCGTACAACACCGGGAACAGGGATTTTATCTACAACGACCGCTTTGTGGATAAGGACGATGCCTATCGTCATTCTAAGTGGCTCGAGTTTATGTTCCGCCGACTGGAGCTGGCCAAAGAGCTGCTGACCAAAGATGGGGTGATTTTCGTTTCGATTGATGACAACGAAGTATTTCATCTGGGCTTGCTCATGGAGCAGATCTTCGGGCCCGAAAACTTTGTGGCGAATATCATTTGGCAGAAACGTACGTCGCCCGATTCTCGAATTGAATTAGGCCCTGCCCACGATTACATCATCGTGTTCAGTTTGCACAAGAGCCAAACGTCGTTCAATAAGCTGGGACTGAACAACAAACAGGCCGATTCGTATAAAAACCCAGATAAGGATCCAAGAGGGCTTTGGTCTTCTGCAGACTTTACTGCGCAGGGTTATCGCCCTAACCAGATGTATGAAATTACGACGCCGGGCGGTAAGGTTCTAACGCCACCTCCAGGAAGATGCTGGGCTAATCTCCAGAGTGTTTTTGAGACCTTGGTTGCCGATAAAAAAATTTGGTTTGGTAAAGACGGAAATGCACGCCCAAGAGTTAAAAATTTCTTGGCAGAAGCAAAGGGTGTTAGCAGCTGGACGTGGTGGTCAAATGACGAAGTTGGCCATAACCAAGAGGCAAAAAGAGAAATCCTCGAAATCTTAGGGGGTGGGGTTTCTGAGATCTTTTCAACGCCGAAGCCTGTCCGGTTGATTGACCGAATTGTTCGTGTTGCAACCAATCCTGGTGACATCGTGCTCGATTTCTTTGCCGGTAGCGGCACCACGGCTCAGGCCGTGTTGAATCTCAATCGTGAAGATGGTGGCAACCGTCAGTTTATCTTGGTGTCGAATACAGAAGCCACGGCGGATGCGCCCGATAAGAACCTCTGCCGGGATGTGTGTGCAGAGCGGGTGCGCCGTGTTATCGAGGGTTATACCAATAAGAAGGGTGAGGCCGTTGCGGGCTTGGGCAGTGGCTTCGCATACCTCCGGGCGCGGCGAATTTCAGCCGCATCGGTATTTCGCCGAATTCAACACGAGCAAGTCTGGACAGCATTGCAGTTGATCCATGGCGTACCGTTATCGCTCTTTGATAAGGCAGCATCCTTACATGTTGCCACGGCCAAACGGGGTCTGGTGCTTTATGTCACTCAAGTCAACGATGCCGTAATTGATGCGCTATCACTTTCTGTGCATAGTGCGGATCAAGCTATAGTCTATGCTTGGCAACCCGCATTGCTCGCGCAGCGATTGGTTGATCCCCGTCTGTCTTTTGAGGCGATTCCAGCATTTTTGGTCGAGCGTTTTGGTGCGCGCGCCAAGGTGACGACGGGAGGTCGTGCATGAGTGCGCCTGCGCTAAAGGGCTATCAGGAAGATGCCGTTAACAATGCGTTAGAGATTTACCGCTTTGCTGAAGGCCAGTTGCGTAAGGTAAATCAGCCACATGATCGATTGGCGGTTACCGCGCACAACGGATGCGTCTTGCTGGAAGCCCCGACGGGTTCGGGTAAAACGTTGATGGCCGGCAACATTGCCGAATCGCTGTCGGCTCAGGATAACGATCAAAATGCACGGGTTGTCTGGTTCTGGTTTACGCATTTGCCGGTTTGGTTGAACAGGCCAAAGGGGCGATCAAATCGACCTTTGCCGGTTTGCGGATACGCGACATGGTCGGTGACCGTAAGTCACGTGGTACGCGTAGCGGCGATGTTTATGTCACCACGTGGGCTTCTGTCGCTGCAGCCAACAAAGATTCACGCCGGGTGCGCAGTGGTGGTGAATGGGTTTTGTCGTTGGATGATCTGATTGCCGAGTTGCGTGATGATGGGTTCCGTATCGGTGTGGTGGTTGATGAAGCACATCATGGTTTTACGCGTGCGGCAGAGGCGGTGCGATTTTATCGTGAGGTGCTGCAGCCTGATTTTACGTTGATGATTACCGCGACACCTGATGATGCCGATGTTGAAAAATTCAAGAATGCCACAGGGGTTGAGCATTTGCACCGTTTGACCGTCAGTCGTAAAGAAGCGGTCGATGCCGGGTTGATCAAAGACGGTATCAAGTCTGTTGCGTATCTGGCCAGTGATGATCAAAAAACGTTGGTGGATTTCCCAGCAACCGCGTTGGCGGATGGCTGGTCAATGCACAATGCCATCAAAAACCAACTCCAAACTGCAGGTATCGGGCTAACACCGTTGATGTTGGTGCAGGTGGGTAATTCCAACGTTGCTGTGGCTGAGGCGAAAGATCGGCTGTTGGCGATGGGCATCGCTGAATCAAAGATAGCCTGGTACACAGCGGATGATCCCAACGACGATCTATTGAGCGTGGCGTTGGATGAAAAGAAGGAAGTTCTGATATTTAAGGTGGCGGTTGCGCTGGGATTTGATGCGCCGCGTGCCTTTACGCTGGTATCCATGCGCGGTGCTAAAGATACGGATTTCGGCATTCAAGTGGTGGGCCGTATCCTGCGTGTTCATCACCGGTTACAGGCGGCCAAGGTGAATGGTACGCTGCCGGAATTGCTGAAGTACGGGTATGTGTTTTTGGCGGATGCCGAAAACCAAAGCGGGTTGGTGCACGCCGGTGAGAAGATTAACGCCATTCGGACAGGGCTATCGGAAGTTTGCCCGTTTACGATGGTGGTTAAAGTTGCTGGTGAAGATGAAGTGCAGGTGGTTCAAAACGGACAGCCGCAGCTTATTTCTATACCGTACACGCCAACCCACCAATATCCCACCTACTCATCAGGTAATGTCAGTAACGCAGCCAGCGATTCCGTGCCGTGGCAACCGACGGGGGTTCTTACGGGTTTGTTGGTCACGCAAACAGAGAATAGTCATTCGTCATCCTCTCTGACATCGGGTCAATCGAGTGCTGTGGTGTCATTGCTTTCAGGCAAGCAAACAGTGTCGATGAGGGCGGATTGCTCATCGACCTATCTCACGGAGCGTTTGCCGTTGGCTACGGGCGACCTGATAACGTGTATTGCGGCTCAAATCGGTTTTGATGACAAGGTGTTTAATGCCGGGTTTCGTCAATCAGTTAGCGTCCAGCGGCAGACGGTCGATCTTTTTCAAGGCGACGAAGCGATTGAGTCCATACAGGCACGTTTGTCTGATGAAGAAATTGCCCGGCGCGCCCAGGGTGTGTTGTTTGATGCCGATTACCTGGACCCGCGAGACTTGCATGACGCACTGTTAACTCGTTTGCAATCTGAGTTTCAGCAGCGAGGGGTTGATGTCGATGAAGAGGGGTTGGAACGTGCGTTTAACCGAATCATGGCGGCATACCCCAATATGATTCGTCTGGCGGCCCGTGGATGTGCTGCGCGCTTCAAAGAGGTGCTTGAGGCATTGCCCTTGCCAGCATCGATAGAAGTCCCTGCGGGCACGAAGAAATCACGTTTCAATATCTATGGGGTAATGCCTCAGGATCTTAATAACCCAGAGAGAGCAGTTGCTGAGCTATTGGACGCTGATACATCGGGTACTGTTGAATTCTGGTTCAGAAACGAACCACGGAAACCATGGTCTGTGGGTTTGGTGATGCCCAATGGGGATCGCTACTTCCCGGACTTTGTTGTTAAAGTCGCAAATCGCACGGTGGGCGACGGGTATCTGTTGGTTGAAATAAAAGGGCAGCACATTCTGAACGGTGACGACACACTGGACAAAGTGATTGCTGAACACAAGTGTTATGGGAACCCGCTCATGTTGGTTCAGGATTCTGATGGCCGATTTATGACGGTTAAATACTTTGCCAATACCGGTCGTAATGAATTAGATCAGATTTTCCGGGTGACTAATCTGGCAGGGTACTAACCTTGGATTGGTTGGCTACGCTTGCCTGGATATTGCTGATCAGAAAGACCATACCGAGGCTGCTCGTGCTTAGTAAAATACCCAGAATCATAGGGGCTACTTCCATCATATTGCGCATTGTATAACTGAGTAGCGGCACGTAGATCATCAGTGTGATAAGCCCAGTCCATCGATGGCTACTGCCTGCTTGAAAGGCTTCGCAGATACTGCGAATACAAGCACCTACGGCAATGGTGGCCAGGAAGCCGATAATCAGTCCGGCAACAAGTAAAGATAGCGTGAGCGACAGATTTTCCATACGTTCAGGATTTTAACTGCGGTTCGCGAATCGGTAGATTCACCAGGGCGGCTATACCGGCTAGCGCCATGTCGGCATACCAAATAGCATTCAGGTTGCCCCATTCAGCCATGGCCAGGCCGCCGAGATAGGCGCCAAAAAAACCACCGATCTGATGTGACAACATTGAGATGCCGAAGAGTGTTGCCAGATAGCGTAAGCCAAAGAGCTTGCCGACAATCGCCGCTGTGGGGGGTACGGTGGCCAGCCAGGTAAAGCCCAGGCCCGCTGCAAAAATATAAAACGTCCAGTCTGATTTTGGCAGCAGCAGATAACCCACTATCAGCAAGGCACGGCTGCCGTACATGACGGCAAGGATATATTTGCTGCGGTAACGCGCCACACATTGACCCGCATAAAGACTGCCGAAGATATTGCTCAGGCCGATGATGGCGAGCGCACCGCTAGCGACTGTCGCAGGCAAGCCGCAGAGGCTGACTTCACCAGGTAAGTGAGTCACCAGAAAGGCGATGTGAAAGCCGCAGGTGAAAAACCCGAGATTCAACAAAAAATAGCTGGGGTTGGTGAACGCACCACGAATGGTCTTGCCGAAGGATTCACCTTCAGTCAGACGCAGCGAATCTGTTGGTGCCGGGAGTTGCCCGGTGAGCTTTTTAATCAGCGGCAGCGCACTCAGGGAGACGACTGCCATGGCCCAGAGTGCGCCGACCCAGCCAATAGCCTGAATGAGCCCCTGAAAGATTGGGGCGCCGATAAACTGGCCCAACGAGCCACCGGCATTGATGACGCCGGATGCCGGGCCGCGCGCCTCAGGAGAAATCCGCTTTGCGCTAGCCCCGATTAGCACTGAGAAACTGCCGAACCCGGAACCTACAGCCGCCAGGATGCCCAGACAAATAATCAGGCCGGTGCCGCTGAGCATAAATGGCGTCAGCATGCTCCCTAATGCGAGCAATAACAGACCGGCAATCAACACCTTTTGTGGGCCGTAGCGATCAGCCATTAAACCCGCGATCGGTTGTGCCAGGCCCCAGCTGAACTGTCCAATCGCCAGCGCCAGACTGATGCCGACGATGCCGACGTCACTGGCTGAGTTGATGGGAGCGATGAACAGACCCAACGATTGTCGCGTGCCCATCGTCACCATGAGGATACCGGCGGCGGCCAGCGTTACGGTCAGGGTGTTAGGGGCGCTGAGCGCTAGGCGGAGTTGGTTGAACATGATGCGTTATCGTACAGGAAGGAAGCTGTCAGTTATTTGAAAGCTTGAGCGAGGAAAGTAAAACGCTTAAAGCACAAATATCAAAAAAACTTTGTGCTCTGCGTATTTACAAATGCGTAGATTTGTTACACGATTCAAAGCAGAGTTCCATAATTATGGAACCATAAGAACAAACCGGGAGACAGAAGTATGAGCAAGCGCGTAGCCTATGTAACGGGTGGTATGGGTGGTATCGGTACCTCGATTTGTCAACGACTGGCCAAGGATGGCTTTACGGTGGTGGCTGGCTGTGGCCCGAACTCGCCACGTAAAGATACGTGGCTGGCCGAGCAGAAGGCGCTGGGTTATGACTTCATCGCCTCGGAAGGCAATGTCGCCGACTGGGACAGCACCGTGGCCGCTTTCGAAAAGGTTAAAAAGGAAGTCGGCGAAATCGACGTTCTGGTCAATAACGCGGGTATTACGCGTGACGGCATGTTCCGCAAGATGACACGTGAAGCGTGGGACGCCGTGATTGATACCAATTTAAACTCGATGTTCAACGTGACCAAGCAAGTGGTTGACGGCATGATCGACCGCAACTGGGGTCGTATCATCAACATCTCGTCGGTGAACGGTCAGAAGGGCCAAATGGGTCAGGTGAACTACTCGACCGCCAAGGCCGGCATGCATGGTTTCACCATGGCTCTGGCTCAGGAAGTCGCCAGCAAGGGCGTTACGGTTAATACCGTGTCACCTGGCTACATCGGTACCGATATGGTGAAGGCGATTCGTGAAGATGTGC
>Ga0209066_10003833_pt1 | contig 16864 bp, 14 predicted proteins | sample All_14_2_FD_187198 | JGI IMG/M metagenome (GOLD analysis project Ga0209066, IMG submission 187198) | Freshwater microbial communities in response to fracking from Pennsylvania, USA - Allegheny Zone_MetaG_DW_15 (SPAdes) (version 2) ... | reverse complement strand
CAGCGCACCGCTGGCGGTCAATGGCAGGGCGGGTTTGTAGTCATCCACCGTGCGCCAGACGGTGAGCGGGTCCATATGGGTCACCGCTGTCCAGGGAAACAGGAAAAGCGGGGCTGCGCGCATCGCTTCCAGCGCTTGGGCGACATTGCGCTCCCGGGCAAGCAGGTCCGACAGCGCCTGCCCCTCTGCCCGGATTGCGCTGTCCTGATTGGCCAGGAAGCGCCGGATATAGTCATAGCGGTTCAGATTCTGGTCCGCGGCGCGGGTGTCCAGCGCCTCGATCTGCGATGACAGCTCATCTGCCGCGCCGGCCAGCCGTTGCAGATATTGCTGGGCGAATTCCGGTGCCTGCGACAGCACCGCAGCGCCGAGCAGTCCGAAAGCGAGCGTGAGGATACGAAGCAGCATGTCGCCAGACTGCCGCTGTTCCACGCGTCAGGCAATGGTCCGTTACCGGTTCGACAGGGCGAAGAAGCGTTTCACCAATTCGCCGATCACGCCGCGTTCCGTCAACTGCCCCATGGAGCGGTTGAAAGCCTCGATCAGGGCGGGGCCGTCCTTGTTCGACTTGGCGACGATCAGATAGTTCGGATTGCCGAGTTTCACGAGCTGGCCCTGGCGAATCCAGCCCGGTGTCGGGTTGATGACCTTCGCCGTAATCGCTCCCAGCAGCCGGTCCACCGATACGAAATCCACTTGGCCCGCGCTCAGCATCTTGAAGCAATCCGGCACGCTTGGAGCATCGGCGATCTTGATCTTGCCGGCATCCACCCAATCGGCCAGATATTTGTCGACCGCCCAGTTGGTGGGGCGACACATGGTCAGGCCCTGCAGATCGCCGACCTGGGCATAGACGTTCAGGCTGTCGGCCCGGCTGAACACGGTCGGGCGCACGACGAAGAGCGGAAGGGAATAGAGCATCTCCTTCTCCCGCTCCGCCGTCTGGATATAGGGGAAGGTCGCCGTATAGGTCCCGCCAAGAACGCCTTGGTAGCCCTTTTCCCAGTCATCGAAGACGATCTCGGTGGGGCGCTGCATATTCTCGAACACGGCTTTGACGATCATGGTGCCCAGCCCGCCATAGGGCAAATCCTGATCGGAATAGGGCTGATAGTCATTGCCGGTCACAAGCTTCAGGGCCTGTGCCTGCGCGCCATGGCAAACAGCGCATATCACCAAAAGGCCGGCCAAGGCGGCCGACACGGATGCACGCATACGCATGGACCCCTCTCCAAACCCAGCCTATCCCCCGACGGCAGTACGATATTAGCGCGGTTCCCATAGCCCGCAATCCACCAATGCGGGATCGCGGTGCCGTGGCGGGGCTGCCTGAGCGCCCACAATTCACCTAAATTCTACGCAATTCTATCTAAAGAGGTAATAATAATGGATAATCCGTAAAACGGGAAACAGCACGGTCAGGCGCGGGAATATGGTTAACGACGGGGCGGCGTCCCGCTGCCGCCCCGCCTGCATAGTTTTCCGACGAGAAAATCAGGCCAGGTTCCTGGTCAGGAAGGCCGTGGTACGCTCCCAGGCCAGCTTGGCATCCTGTTGGTCATAGGCGCCGACGGTCGGATTGGCGAAGGCATGGTTCGCCTCGTACCAATGCACGCTCAGCAGGTCGGACTTGCCGGCCTTGTCCATCTCCGCCACGAAACCGTCTACCATGGCCTTGTTGATGAAATTGTCCTGGGTCGCGAAATGCCCCAGTACCGGACCCTTCAGGGCCTTGAGGTCTTCGGCGCTGCGCTTGACGGAACCGTAGTAGATCACCGTTGCATCGACCGGCGTGGCGATGGCGGTATTCAGTGACCAGCCGCCGCCGAAACACCAGCCGACGGTGCCCAGCTTCCTGCCCGCAAGCGCGTCATGGGTACGCAGGAAATCGACCCAGCTTTCCATCGTATCCAGCGCGGCATCGGCTTGGACCGCCTGCATCTGGGCCTGGGCTTCCTGGGGGGTGGTGGCAACCTTGCCGCCCATCAGATCGACCGCCAGCGCGGCATAGCCCTGCCCCGCGAAATCGGCGGCGACGGCCTTGATCTGGTCGTTCAGACCCCACCATTCATGGATCAGCACGACCGAAGCGGTCGGTGCCGACGCCGGCATGGCCAGGGCGGCCGAAACGGTCCGGCCGCCTTTGGTGGTGATGCTGACGCTGTCCAGCCCCTGCGCCGCCGCGCGGGCCAGTTTCGGATCGGCCAGCACGGCAGCCAGGGGCAGGCCGGCTACCGAAGCCAGGCCCAGCCCCTTGACGACATCCCTTCGTGCGATCGCGGTCATGGGTTACCCTTTCCTTCCCTGAATGAATGGTCGGGTCGGAGAGGCAGTAACCGTCACTTCGTACCGAACAGACGGTCGCCCGCATCCCCGAGCCCGGGAACGATATAGGCCTTCTCGTTCAGATGGCTATCCAGGGCGGCGACATAAACCGGGATATCGGGATGGGCGTCGGAGAAGACCTTGACGCCTTCCGGTGCCGCGACCAGCGCCATGAAGCGGATATTGGAATCCTCAACCCCATGTTTGTTCAGCACATCGGCGGCATGCACCGCCGAATTGCCGGTTGCCAGCATCGGGTCGACCAGGATGAACAGGCGGCCCTGCGGGTCGGGCAGTTTCACATAATATTCATGCGGTTCATGCGTTTTCGGATCGCGATACAGGCCCACATGCCCCTCCCGCGCACCGGGGATCAGCTCGACCAGTCCGGAAGACATGCCAAGCCCCGCCCGCAGGATCGGCACCACGGCGGGCTTGCGCCCGGCCAGCATCGGCGCGTCCATCTGCGACAGCGGGGTTTCGATCTTTTCCGAGGTCATCGGGACGTCGCGGGTGACCTCATAGCCCATCAGCAGCGAAATCTCCTTCAGCAGCTGGCGGAACATCGCGGTCGGCGTATCCAGCTTGCGCATCCAGGACAGCTTGTGCTGCACCAAAGGGTGATCGACGATATAGAGATTGGGGAAATCCGGATGCCGGCGCATGGGCGGTGGATCCTTCGCAAGCGGGGGTAAATTTCCCCACCTATAGACCCGGCCGCGCCCATGCTCAAGACGCCCATGGATTCCCTTGTCGTCCTCGAACTTGTATGCTTTTTCCGATCATGACCGAAAGCAAGCGCCCCGACAACGTCACCACCCTGCCGCGGACCTCGCGTCTGCGCGGGACCCCCCATCCGGAAGCGGCGGAAGAAGCCGCGCGTCGGGGCCGCCTGCGCGCGCGCATCGTCGGCGGGACGGCCTTCATAGTGTCGTGCGCCTGGGTCGGTCTCTGCGCGGCCTATCTCGACCGTGTGCTGGGCTGGGATCTGGCCGGCCAGATGCTGCCGCATGAATTGGCGGGGGTGATCGCGGGCATTGCCACGCCGCTGGCCTTCCTGTGGTTCCTGTCCAGCTATTGGCTGCGCGGCTGGGAAATGCGCTACCATACCGAGGTGCTGCAACGCCAGTTCGCCCTGCTGACCTATCCGGCGGAGGAGACGGAGGGCCGGGCGGAGCTGGTGGCCGATGTGCTGCGGGCCGAGGCGGATGCGCTGACCCGGGCGGCCGACCGGGCGGCGGCGCAGATTTCCGGCCTGGCGGAAGCCCTGCGCGAGGAACGCCAGGCCCTGGACAAGGCGGTGGACAAGGCCGACGACAAGGCAGGCAATCTGCGCGATACGCTGGCCGACCAGACCGAGCGGCTGACGCGTCTGGCCGACCGGGTGGAAGACCAGCGTGGCCGGATCGCCAAGGCGGTCGAGGAACAGACCCGTGCCCTGGGCGAGGCGTCCGACCATGCCGTGGCGCAGGCCGATATCGTTTCCGGCGCGCTGCGGATTCACTCCAAGGAAGTGCGCGGTGCCGTCGATAGCGCCACGGAAGCCGCGCGCGGGGTAGGCCCCCTGTTCGAACGCGCGGTGGCGGAGCTGCGGGCGGCAGCCGACGGTGCGCAGGCACAGGGCCAGGAGATTCGCGGCCAGTTCGAGGCCAGCGGGGCCGCCCTGCGCAATGTGGTGGAGGAGGCGCGCGGCAACGCGGCCGACATCACCCAGATGCTGCGCATGCAGACCCAGCAGACCAGCGAGCGCCTGCGTGAAACGCTGGAGGCCCAGGCGCAGTCCCTGACCCTGGTGAGCGACCGGGCGACCGAACGGATCGACCATCTGATCGCGGTGATCACCCGCCAGGGCGAGGCGCTGTCGCACACCGTGCAGATGGCGCTGGATAAGCACGTGGCCGGCTTCGACAAGGCGCTGGATGGGCTGCAGGAGCGGACCGGCCTGCTGTCGCGCAATCTGGATGACCAGTCGCGGGGCTTTGCCCAGAAGCTGGAGGAGGATCTGTCGCGCTTTGCCGAAGCATCCGCCCTGGCGGCGCGGCGCATGGGCGACGAGGTCACATCCATTTCCGATGGTCTGCGACGCCAGACCCTGGATCTGGCGCAGGGGGCCGATCGCAGCGCGCAGCAGGCTGCGGAAGTGCGCCAGGCCGTGGAAGGTCAGGCAAGCCTGATGACCGATCTGGCGGAACATCTGGCAAGGGAAATCGCCCGGATGAAGGAGGGCACGAAGGCGGAGGCGGCGGAGTTGAAGGCGGCATCCGACCGTGCCGCCCGGATGGTGGAGGAGCTGGGGGCAGCCCTTTCGGCCCAGTCGGAGGAGGCGACCCGCGCCGCCGATCTGGCCGCATCGAGGGCGGAGATGATCCGCGAAGCCCTGCGGCGTCAGTCGGAGGAATTGACGCGGGCGGCCGAACAGACCGCAGCCCAGGCGGGCGAGGTCGAGCGCATCCTGACCGAGCGCGGCGAGGCGGTGTCGGTTGCCATGCGCGATGCCGGGGCCGACATGCTGGCCGCGGTCGAACCGGCGATGGAGGAGAGCAAGGGCTTTGCCGAGGCCCTGCGTCGGCAGTCGGAGGCGCTGCGCGAATCGGCCGACTGGGCGGTGCAGCAGGCGGAACGCATTGGCGGGGTGATGGCGACCCAGGCGCTGGAACTGGCCGGCGTGTCCGACCGCGCGGCCGAACAGGTGCGCGTCATGCGCGACGCGCTGAAGGCGAATGCGGCCGAGCTGGCATTGGTTACCGAACGCAGCGCGGCGGAAGCCGCACGGATTCGCACGGCGCTGGCCGATGATGTCGCGGCGATGACCGAGCTGTCGGTGGAACTGCGCATTCAGAGCGATGCGATCTCCACCGGGCTGGGCTCCCAGGCGGGCGAAATCGCCTCCGCCTCCGCCCAGGCGGTGAAAGAGGCCGATGCGGCCAGCCGGGTCATCCGGGAACGGGTTTCCCATCTGGTGGCGTCCACGGAATCGGTGATGGGCAAGCTGGGCGCCCTGACCGAAGGCTTCGCGGAGGATACCGGGGCGCTGGATGCCTCGCTGAAGCGCACGCTGGGCCTGATGGATGATGCGGGCACGCGCTTTGCCGAATATTTCAACCGCATGACCGGGGCGTCCGCCCAGGCCGGCATGCAGATGGTGGACAATTCCGAGCGCATGAAGGAACAGGCATTGACCCTGGCCGATGCGGCGGAACGTGCGAATGCCGAAGTGGCGGAGGTGATTCATGTCTTCGAAACGCAGTCGAGGGCCTTCGCCCAATCGGCGGAACGGATCGAGGTGCGCATCGCCGCCCTGAACGAGGCCTTTGGGGAGCGGGTTACGGAGCTGAGCGGAGCCGGGCAGGATATCGACGGGCTGCTGAACGGGGCGGGCGTCAAACTGAACGAACAGGCCACCACGCTGCGGCGGATCGCGGCCGAGACCGCCAATGCGCTGGGCGGCCTTGCCGGGCGATTGGGGGCGGAGGGTCGCTCGCTGGTCAATCTGGTGGAGGAGGCGCGCGAACGCGCCGACGGAGCGGGCCGGATTTTTGAAGTGGAGGCCCGGACCCTGCGCGAGGCGGCGGGGGCCCTGGCGGAGGAGGGCGACCGGCTGCGCGACCAGGAACGCACGCTGCGCCGCGATCTGTTCCTGAAAGCCGCGCGTTATATCATCGAGGATCTGAATTCCACCGCCATCGACATCACCCGCGTGCTGGAAGCCGATATCAAGGAAGATGATTGGCGGCGCTATGTGAAGGGCGACCGGACGGTCTTTACCCGTGCCCTGCTGCGCCAGAACACCACGGTGCTGGCCCGGCGGGTGGAGGAGAAGATGCAATCGGATTCCGAGGCGCGCTCCTATATCGATCGCTATGTGCAGCAGTTCGAGACCTTGCTGATCCAGGCGCGGGAGGTGGACCCGGAAAATCTGCTGCACGCGACCTTCATCACGTCGGATGTCGGCAAGCTGCACGTGCTCCTGTCCCAGGCCATGGGCCGGGGCGGCGAGGGCTGACAAAAAACCCCCACCTCCGCAGGGAGGTGAGGGTTGGTGAGCGCAAGGGGTGGGTAGGGTTACTGCCCCGCCGAGGCCGAGCCGTGCCAGGGCACCAGAAGCCGCCGCAGCATGGAGACCATCACGTAGAGCGACAGCCCGATCATGGTCAGCAGCAGCACGACCGCGAACAGGGTATCGACCTGCAATTCCTGCAAGGTGACCACCGACAGATAGCCCAGCCCGACATTGCCGCCGACGAATTCGCCGACAATGGCGCCGATGATCGCGAGCACGATGCCGATTTCCATGCCTGTCAGGATGTAGGGCAGGGCGCTGGGCAGTTCCAGCAGCAGGAATCGATGGCGGCGCGAGGATTCGAATACCGTCATCACCTCCTTATAGCCGGAATCCACCGATTTGATGCCCAACAGCGTGTTGGAGAAGATCGGGAAGAAGGCCAGCACGGCGGAGATCACGATCTTCGATTCCGGGCCGAAGCCGAACCACAGGATGAACAGCGGCACCAGCGCGATTTTCGGGATCACCTGGGTGGCGACCACGAAGGGCTTGAGCGCCACTTCCACGGCACGGACCTTGCCCATCACCACGCCCAGGCTGACACCGATCAGGATGGCGAAGGCGAAGCCCGAAAGGGTTTCCAGCAGGGTCACCCCGACATGGGTCCAGATCCCGTCTTCCTGCACCAGGGCGATGAAGGCGGTGAAGATCGACAGGGGTTCGGGCAGGATGAAGGCCGAGACGCCAGCGATGCGGACATAGGCCGTCCAGCCCACGAAAAAGCCCACCACCATCACGATGGGCAGAAGAATGGACCAGAGCGCGGGTTTCTTCGTTTTCGTCATGGCGTGGCAAATCCCATCAATTCACCGCGGATGTCGCGGACCAGTTCCTGGAATTCCGGGCTGGACTGCACATCGATCGGGCGCGGCCGGGCAAAGGTGACGTCATAGCGCTTGTGAATGCGGCCGGGCCGGGGTGACAGCAGCACGATTTCGTCGGCCAGGAAGACCGCTTCGGCGATGGAATGGGTGACCAGCACCACGGTCGAGCCCGTGGTCATCCAGATACGCTGCAGTTCCAGATTCATCTGGTCGCGGGTCATGGCGTCCAGCGCGCCGAACGGTTCGTCCAGCAGCAGCGTGCCCGGATCGACCGACAGGGCGCGGGCGATGGCCGCGCGCTGGCGCATGCCGCCCGACAGCGCATTGGGGCTGGCCTTCTCGAAACCCTGCAACCCGACCAGGTCGCACAGCGCCCGCGCCTTGGCCAGGCGTTCGGCCTTGCCGACGCCTTTCAGCCGCAGCGGCAGGGCGATATTCTCCTCCACACTGAACCAGGGGAACAGGCGCGGGTCCTGGAAGGCCACCGCGACGCCTGAACCGCTGCGCCCGCCCGATTCCACGCTAAGCCGGCCGGCGCTTTCCCGTTCCAGCCCGCCGATCAGGCGCAGCAGCGTGGTCTTGCCGCAGCCCGAAGGCCCCAGCAATACCACGAAGCGGCCCGCCGCGATTTCCAGGTTGATATCCTTCAGCGCCGTGACGGGGCCGGATTCGGCCTGGAAGACCTTGTCGACGCCTTGCAGGGCGACGCGGCCGGCCGCAAGACCGGCCGGCCCTTTCATCGGAATGTCCGCCACCGGGCTTATGCCTTGTCCAGCAGGGTGTTGGTGTACAGGCTGGCCGGATCGACCCCTTCGGGGATCATGCCGGCCGCCGTCATCAGCTTCACGCCGCCTTGCCACAGGCTGGGCACGTTGCGCAGCAGGTTCTGGCGCCCTTCGGAAATCCACAGGCCGGAGTTTTCCTTCAGATCGGCCGCAGCATTCGCCTTGTCTTCCAGGCCGCGAATATCGAAGGCCGACCCGATGGAATCCAGGATCGGGTTCAGGTCGGTTGCGTCCAGGATTGCTTCGGCGGCCTGCTTCGTGCCTTTCAGGAAGGCGATCAGCTTTTCCGGATGATCCTGGATCGCCTGTTCGGCCGCGACATAGACCTGACCCGGAATGCCGTCATTCACCTTGAAGGCATGGATGTCCGCATTGGTCGAAACCAGCTTCACCGTGGTCGACACATTGCCCATGAAGCCGTCGATCTTGTCGGCTTCGATCAGACCGAAGGCGGCCGGGGTGTCGCTGACCTTCACCTTGTTGACGCTCTTGGGATCGACGCCGCCCTGGGACAGCATGAAGTCCAGCGTGTTTTCCATCGAACCGCCCAGCGAGGCCATGCCGAAGGTCTTGCCTTCGAAATCCTTCACGGTGGCGATGTTCCGGCTTTTCGGCGAGATCACATAGAAGGGAGAGGCCTGGGCGATGGTGGCGATGGACAGCATCGGCGCCTGGTTCTTGACGCGCGAGACGATGTAATTCGCCCCGCCGGTACGCCCCGAATCCGCTTGGCCGGCGATGGTCATCTGGGCGGCCATGGCGGCGCCCTTGCCGCCGATCACTTCCACATCCAGCCCGGCCTTTTCATAGAAGCCACCGCTCTTGGCATACAGGACCGGTGCGAAGGCCAGCGAATAGCCCAGCGGGGTGATGAATTTGAACCCTTCCGCCGCGCGTCCGATGCCCGGCAGCAGCATGGCGGTGGTCAGACCCACACCGCCCATCAGCAGGGTGCGGCGATCAATGGAACCCAGGGGGCGCTTTTCGGACGGCATGCTCGACTCTCCTTCTGTTCGGACCGCAGGGCGGCTCCCGGCGGGTGTTTCGGATATGAAACATTGTTCCAAAATGCTACTCCCGCAAATATGTCCCGTCAATGATACAAGCCGGGAAACTGCGGTTTTCCGCCGCTTGCCGGCCCAAGTGATTGATATGGCGTGCAGACCGTGGCGCTTCCCAACCCGCGCGCATGCCCGCAGCCGTCCAGACTGGCTGGTCAGGCGGTGCCCTGACCGCTCAGCGCCTCGATAATGCGGCAATCCGCCACGGTGCCGTGTTCCCCGTGCGAGATCATGCGCTTCAATTCGCTGCGCAGCGCCTCCAGGCGGCGGATGCGGTCCTCCACCTCCACAAGCCGGCGCTGGGCGATGGCGTCGACCCCCGCGCAGGATTCTTCCGGATGGTCGGACATGCGCAGCAATTCGCGCACCGCATCCAGCGAAAAGCCAAGGTCGCGTGCATGGCGGATGAAGGCCAGCCGGTTGAGGGCGTCCTGGCTGTAGAGCCGCTGGTTGCCGGCGGACCGGGCGGGGGCGGCCAAGAGGCCGATCTGCTCGTAGTAGCGGATGGTCTGGATGTTGACGCCGCTCTGTTCCGCGACATGTCCGATGGTCCATGCGGGCATCTGCATTTTCTCCTTGAACCTATAGCTACTGTAGACATTAGATATGGTGTCGGCCTCCTCCAACCACAAAGCGAAGGACCGACATTATGGGCGCCTGCTGCACGCCTCCCGTCTCCAGCTCCGGCCATGGTCACGATCATGGGCATCATCACCACCATCACGACTTTGACGGGGCGTCGCCGGGTTTCCGCCGCGCGCTCTGGGCCGTGATCGCGATCAATGGCGGCATGTTCCTGGTGGAGATGGCGGCCGGGGCACTGTCGAATTCGCGCGCTTTGCAGGCCGATGCGCTCGACTTCCTGGGCGATACGCTGACCTATGGCATCAGCCTGGCGGTGATCGGCACGCCGCTGGCGGTGCGGGCACGCGCGGCCCAGCTCAAGGCCTGGAGCCTGGTCGCGATGGCCCTGTTCGTTCTGGGTTCCACCCTCTGGCAGGTGCTGGTGCTGGCGATGCCGAAGGCGGAGGTGATGGGCATGGTTGGCCTTGCCGCACTGGCGGCCAATGTGGCTAGCGTGCTGATCCTGATGCGCTGGCGCGACGGGGATTCCAATGTGCGGTCGGTCTGGCTGTGCAGTCGCAACGATGCCATCGGCAATGTCGCGGTGCTGGCGGCAGCCCTGCTGGTGGCCTGGACCGCAACGCCCTGGCCCGACCTCGTCGTGGCGGGTTTCATGGCGGGCCTGTTCCTGCGCTCCGCCATCGCCATTCTGCGCCAGGCGAAGGGGGAGCTGGCTGCCCCGTCAGCCGGCTGATGGGATAAGGACGATGTCGCCGATGATGACGCTGCCCTGCTTCGGGTGCCGGTCGCCATCCTGCATCAGCATCAGGAACAGCCCATGCGGCTGGGCCAGCACGGTTTCGGTGTCGATCCGGCAGTATTTCCGGTAGGGCGCGGAATAGGGGTTGCGCCCCATATCGCGCCAGTGCGGCTCGCCGGCGTTCAATGTCAGCACAATATCTTCGCCGGCGGGGGAGGATATCGGTCGCTCCAGCAGGCAATAGGCGCTGCGCCCGCTCGGCCTGCCGCTGTCCGCGGCCTGCTCCATGGCACTGATGCCGAGCAGGATGCGGCCGGGCTTATCCAGTCGCTGCTCCACCGCGATCCGCAGGCTGGCGCCGTGCAGGGATGGTGCCCCTCCCGGCAGCAGGCTGAGATCGCAGCTTGCCAGCAGGCTGAACAGGCCCGCCCCTTCCAGATGGTTGGTGTCGAAACAGAAGGGGGCATCCAGCCGGACCGCCCGGTTGTCCCGGTCACAATCGACATCCCAGGCGCAAAGCTGCCATAGCGCGGGCCGCCGGGCCGGCCCCAAAGCGATACCCGGTCCCGGATCGGTCGAAGCCTGCGCCAGCATGTCGCAGGCGCGGAAATCCACGCAATACAGGCTGTCGAGCCGCCCATCGGCGAGAAAGGCTTCCTGCCGTTGCAGCAGGGTTGCTTTGTCCCGGATCGCCCAGAGATACTCATTCAGAAGGCGATCGAACTGCCAGCGCTCCTCCGGCGCGCAAGCCGCGCAGAGCGCCCGGGTCCCATCCAGTATCTCCTGCCGGGAAAGGCCAAGCGGCTGCGCCAGCCGCTGCATGACAAGGTTGTAGTCATAGAGCGCATCGGGTTCCGCATTCCGACCCTGGGAGATGGCGAGCCGGATTTCGCAGAAGCGCAGCAGCAGCATCCACCATCTTTCCTTCGGAATCTGGCTGCGCAGCAGCGCGGCGCAGTCCACGAAAGCATCGATATGATGGTGTTCAGGATAATGCTGGCGCTGGAAGGCCAGCCAGAGCGGCAGGAACTCAGCCCTGTCCGCTGCGTTGAGGAGTGCCTGGAGGTCTGCCACGTAGTCGCTCATCGGATACCGGGACCTCTTTTGCCAATTCGCAGGGCAGCAGCAAGTTCAGTGCCAATATGGCGGGATCAGGCCAGCTGGGGAATCAGCTCCACCCGGCCAATCCGCACGCTGCTTTGCTTCGGATGCGGGTCGGTATCCTGCATCAGGACCAGAAAGATGCCGGTCGCGACAGGCAGCAGCTCATCAATCGGCACATCGGTATAGGCAAAATAGGGCGGCGCATATGGATTGCGCCCCATCGGAAGCCAGGCGTTGGGGTCCGGCGGCAGATCGATCTCGCCATCGAACTCGCCCGCCGCCCCCAGATCCAGATCGCGCAGCCAGTAATCGGTGCGGGGCTGATCCAGCCCGACCTCTTCCGGCATTGGTCCGCCAATGCCCAGCAGAATGCGATGCGGCGGCGTGGTGGTATCGGGTGTGTTCAGCGCCAGTCGGATACGGGCATTGGTCAGCCCGTCCGCCAGGCTGAACGGTTTCAGATCGCAGGAGGCGATGAGCGAGAAGAGGCCGACCCCATCCAGATGGTTGGTATCGAAGCAGAAAGGGGCGGTAATCATCACCCCGTCCTGGTCCTGGCTGGCCTGAAACCCATAGAAACGCCAAGCTTCCGGTGGCAGTTCGATCCCGCCCGGCGTGCTCGTCGGCAGCCTGTCCCCCGCTCGGGGATGCACATTATGGACCTGCATGCCGTAGAGCGAGTTCAGCGCGCCGGAATCCAGCAGCGCCTGCTGGCGCTCCAGGATGGCGCGACTGTCCCCGCGCCGCCAGATCAGCCAGTTCAGGATGCGGTCATACTGCCAGGCCTCCTGCTCATCGGCCAGGGCGCGCATCTGGGTTGCGGCGGTCTCGATCTCCAGCGGCTGAATGGCCAGCATCTCCGCCAGATGCGAGACCAGCCGGTAGGCGTCGAACAGCAGCCGGTGGGTGTCGAAATCCTCGCGCGCCAGCACCGAGCGGTTCTGGCAGAATAGATAGAACAGCCGCCAGCGCAGCCCGGGTTCGACCTGGGCATGGATCAGGACGAAGACGTCCAGCAGGGTGTCGGAATGGCTTTTTCCCGGGTAATGCGCATCGCGGAACAACCGCCAGGGCGCCAGAAACTCCTCCGGCTCCCAGGCGGCAAGAACGGCCTGCAAATCCCTGACGTAGTCACTCATCGCCATACGATCCCCATCTGCTGGCAGGGCCTGCAGGATTCGGACCGTAAAATTTGACCTATATTGCGCTGATCGGTCAGACCGTCAGCGGGCGGTACTTGATCCGGTGCGGGGTGTCGGCCGCCTCGCCCATGCGGGCGCGGCGATCGGCCTCGTAATCCTGGTAATTGCCTTCGAACCAGACGACGCGGCTGTCGCCCTCGAAGGCCAGGATATGGGTGGCCGTGCGGTCCAGGAACCAGCGATCATGGCTGATGACCACGGCGCAGCCCGCGAAATTGTTCAGGGCTTCTTCCAGCGCGCGCAGCGTATCGATGTCCAGATCATTGGTCGGTTCGTCAAGCAGCAGGACATTGGCGCCCGATTTCAGCATCTTGGCCAGATGCACCCGGTTGCGCTCGCCGCCCGAAAGCTGGCCCACCTTTTTCTGCTGGTCCGCGCCCTTGAAGTTGAAGGCGCCGACATAGGCGCGGCTGGGCACCTTGCGCTTGCCCAGTTCCAGAATGTCCAGCCCGTCGGAAATTTCTTCCCAGACATTCTTGTTGGCGGCCAGCGAGTCGCGCGACTGGTCGACATAGCCCAGCTTCACCGTCTCGCCGATGCGCATCGATCCGGCATCGGGCTTGTCCTGCCCGGTGATCATGCGGAACAGCGTGGTCTTGCCCGCGCCGTTCGGCCCGATCACGCCCACGATGCCGCCCGGCGGCAGACGGAAGTCCAGATCGTCGATCAACAGCTTGTCGCCGAAGGCCTTGCGGATATGTTCCGCTTCGATCACCACGCCACCCAGGCGCGGGCCGGCGGGGATGACGATCTGGGCGGCTTCCTGGCCCTTATCGGCGGTTTCGGCATCGGCCAGCAGCTTGTCATAGGCCTGGATACGGGCCTTGGATTTGGTCTGGCGCGCCTTGGGCGAGGCGGAAATCCAGTCCCGCTCGGCATTGATGGAGCGCATCCGCGCCTCGTTCTCGCGCCCTTCCTGTTCCAGGCGCTTCTGCTTCTGGTCCAGCCAGGAGGAGTAATTGCCCTCATAGGGAATGCCCGAGCCGCGATCCAGCTCCAGAATCCAGCCGGTCACATTGTCCAGGAAATAGCGGTCATGGGTGACCATCACCACCGTGCCGGCATAATCGGCCAGATAGCGCTGCAGCCAGGCCACCGATTCCGCGTCCAGATGGTTGGTCGGTTCGTCGAGCAGCAGCATGTCGGGCTTGGACAGCAAAAGCTGGCACAGCGCCACGCGGCGCTTTTCACCACCCGACAGCTTGTCGACCGCCCAATCGCCGGGCGGGCAGCGCAGCGCGTCCATGGCGACATCCACCATGCGCTCCAGATCCCAGGCATCGGCGGCGTCGATCTTTTCCTGCAGCTCGGCCTGCTCGCCGATCAGGGCCATCATCTCGTCATCATCGGTGACTTCGCCCAGCTTCATCGAAACCTCGTTGAAGCGGTCGACCACGGTCTTCAGCTCGCCCAGCGCCGTCATCACGTTCTCCGCGACGGTCTTGCTCGGGTCGAGCTGGGGTTCCTGGGCCAGATAGCCGACCTTCACGCCGTCGGCCGCCCAGGCCTCGCCGTTGAATTCGGTGTCGATGCCGGCCATGATCTTCAACAGGGTGGATTTGCCCGCGCCGTTCAGGCCCAAGACGCCGATCTTGGCGCCGGGATAGAAGGCGAGCGTGACGTTGTTCAGGACCTGCTTCCCGCCGGGATAGGTCTTGGACAGGTTTTTCATCACATAGACGTATTGATAGCTCGCCATGGGCCGGTCTCGTCCTTCGCAAAGGCTGGATTTCTATGTTGGGCGCTTCCTTAGCCCATAAGCCCCCTCCAGGGCAATCGGGGGGAGATTTGAGGCTATATTCGACTGTTGACTTTGTGGTGTCATGTGAGATTTTATTCACTTAATAAGGGAGTTCTTGGGGTGAAAGCATGTCGGAGAAGAAAAAAGACAAAACATGTTTTGTTATAAGTCCTATCGGCGAGGAGGGAACGGAGACTAGGAATAGATCTGATAAGGTTCTAAAATTTATAATAAAACCAGCAGCCCTTGAGTGTGGGTATTTGGCTGTTCGTGCCGATGAAATCGATCAGCCGGGCATGATAACCAGTCAAATTATTAATCGGGTTGTCGAGGCGGATCTCGTGATAGCGGATTTATCCGAGATGAACCCAAATGTATTTTATGAGCTGGCAATCCGGCACGCAATCAGCAAGCCGCTGGTTCAGATTATTAAGAAAGGCGATAGAATACCATTTGATGTTGCCCAGACAAGAACAATTCATGTTGACCACCAGGACCTTGAGAGTGCTGATCAAGCAAGAAAAGACATTGTTAAGCAGATAGTCGAGGTCGAAAAGAATCCAGAAAAAATGGATACTCCCATATCAATCTCATTGGAGATCCAGTCTTTAAAGAAATCCTCGAATCCAGAAGATGTCAAATTTGCTGAAATAATAGATATTGTTGGAGGGCTCGAGGCCTCGATAGGAAAACTTGATTCTCGAGTCATGTCAAAATCAGATGGAGATAAAATAATTGAAATAATACAAACCATAAGAACCTCCTATTCTGATGAATTGACTAAAAAAAGATATCGGTCAAAGATAATAAATTCAAAAATGATTTCCATGTTGCGACATTCCTCGCTGCGAGGCAGGGATAAATTTTACGCCCCCTTGTCCGCGATGTATCTATTTTATCCGCTAAAAGATTTTGTTCCCGGCCTCTATGAGGCATCTTCCATGTTGTTTAGTGCATATGCGGGCGGAAACAAGAAAGAGATAGCAAAGGCAGTAGTTGCTCTTAGGGCTACATTAGAATTTTTTACTAGAAATGCTATGATCCTGGAAGAGTTTGGTTCGGGAGAAGTGCGATATCATCTTGATGATCTAATGATGGTAGTGCACGAGCTTGAAGGTATGATTGCTATGGAGGAAGAGAACGCTATCCTAGAATAGCTATGTTGTTATTTTGTTCAGATTCAAGCATCTAAAAATTTCTAGTTTCTAAGCGCGGCCTTGAGTGGTTCGTATGTCACGCTGCGGGATTCACGGCGGACGAGAAACCCGCACCTTGAGGAGGGCGAAGCCCAACTCGAAGGTTGAGGCACACATCCTCCGGGATGCCGCTTTCGCGGCTCCTCAGGATGAAGGGCTTGTAACGAGTCTAGTCAAAAATCCACGCAGCACCCGGCCTTTTCCCAGTCGCCGTCGCGGGTGGGTTCCAGCCCCTTGCGGCCGCCGATCTCTTTTTTTCCACCTCGCCCTTGGCCTCGGCACGCCATTGCCGCCCGGCATGCCAATCCTTTTCGACAAAACTTTCGTTTGTTTTGAGGGCGGCAGCGACAAGGCTGACGAAATCTGGATCAAGCACGCTCAAACCGGACGAGCCAGCCATCATAACCGATCTTTCTGCGGACCCGCTTGTTGACGCCAATAACGCGGCCCGTGGGGACCTGAGTGGTCTTACCGGCATTATAGTCGGTTTCGGACCGGGTCGGCCGCGCTTCGACCCCGACCCGCTGCAACGCTTCCTGCATCAACAGGGTGACCCCCTTGACGGGTATGGGCTTGCCGTCGAAAGGAGACCGTGCCGCCCGCGCATAGAGACCTTGGCCGATCCTAAGAAGCTCGCCAGCGGCGACAAGTTTCCTTAAGGCCCGGCCTATCTGATCATATCCGCCCAGATCATCGAAATCCGCACGCAGGAAAACATCGCCCTTTTTACCGGCGATGCGATTTAAAATCTTCCGATCAAGCGGTACCGCGCGCATGGCAAGCCTCCCCTTCTGTCACAATACGACAACAGGTCGGAGAAATCAATTTGGGCTCAACACATTATCCATGGAAAGGCGCGTGCCGAGATCATGTTCCCGCTGGTGGAGTAGGTTCTGAGGAGGGTCGTTTCGAAAGGTGAGGGTCCGCCACCTTCCTCCGAGACGCCGCCTGCGCGGCTCCTCAGGATGAAGGGCTTGGTTGGACCGAGAACGAGCCCTGTCAAAAATCGACGCAGCGCCCGGCCTTTTCCCAATCGCCATAGCGGGTGGGTTCCAGCCCCTTGGGGCCGCCGATTTCCTTTTCCACCTCGCCCTTGGCCTCGGCCTCGGCACGCCACTGCCGCCCGGCCAGCTCCGCCTGGATTTCGGCGATGCGCCGGGAATCCTGGCCTTTCACCTCGGCATCGAACACCGGGTCCTCGGCCGGATTGGCACTGCCTGCCGGCGCATCGCCGAAATC
>Ga0209066_10003831_pt1 | contig 16872 bp, 15 predicted proteins | sample All_14_2_FD_187198 | JGI IMG/M metagenome (GOLD analysis project Ga0209066, IMG submission 187198) | Freshwater microbial communities in response to fracking from Pennsylvania, USA - Allegheny Zone_MetaG_DW_15 (SPAdes) (version 2) ... | reverse complement strand
CCAGCACCGAAGGCACGAAGGCCAGCGTGTACAGCCAGGTGATCTTGGCAAACGCCACCAGCGGGTTGCCGGTGTCGGGCGACACCGTCTTCAGGTTGTTCATGCCCCACCAGCACAGTGCCGACAACGGCACCAGCGACAGCACCCAGGCGAAGCCCGCGTTCTGGATCCACGTAGGCGTGCCGGCCTGGATCTTGCCGAGGATCCAGCCGCTGTCCTTCACCAGCACCATCGGCTCGCCACCCCAATGCCCAAGGACACCGCCAAACAGGCCCATCGTCATCACCAGCGGGATCACGATCTGCATCGTGGTGACGCCGAAGTTGCCCAGGCCCGCGTTCAAGCCCAGCGCCGTGCCCTGCAGCCGCTTCGGGAAGAAGGTGCTGATGTTGGACATCGACGAGGCAAAGTTGCCCCCGCCCACACCCGACCACAACGCCATCAGCTGAAAGGCCCACAGTGGCCAGTCCTTGTGCTGCAGCGCGATGCCGGTGCCGATGGCCGGCGCCAGCAGCATGGCCGTGGTGAGGAAGATGGTGTTGCGCCCGCCGGCCAGCCGCACCAGGAACGAGGCCGGAATGCGCATGGTGGCACCGGCAATGCCCGCAATGGCGGTGAGCGTGAACAGCTCGGCCTGGGTGAAGGGGAAGCCCAGGTTGAGCATCTGCACGCTGATGATGCCCCACATGCCCCACACGGCAAAGCCGCACAGCAGCGCGGGAATCGAGATCCACAGGTTGCGGTAGGCGATGCGCTTGCCGGTGGATTCCCAGAAGGCATCGTCCTCTGGCGTCCAGACCTGCAGCGTGGGCCCACTGGCCCCGCGCTGCGCGTTGGTGTTGTTCATGAGAAGGTTCTCCAGGCAACGGCTGGCGCTCGCGGGCAGCGGGCGCACAGGCCGTGAAGAAAAGAGGTCGCTCGCCTAAGGCAGAGTGAACAGGAGCATCAACGTGCGAACGACCTTGAAAGCGGTGACAGCGGGGCATGGCGGCCCATCACTTCGGTGCGGCGCACTTCCGTCCAGTACATCCAGATCAACGAGACCCAGACCACGCCATACAGCAGCATGAAGGCGCTGGAGCGGATGCCGGTGACATCCATCAGCACCCCAAACAGGATGGGCAACACAAAGCCCCCCAGCCCACCGGCCAAGCCGACGATGCCGCTGATCGTGCCGATGTTGGTGGGATAGTCGTCGCTGATGTACTTGAAGACGCTGGCCTTGCCAAAGGCCCACGCAATGCCCAGCGCAAACATCAGCGCGGTGAAGGCATAGACATTCAGGCCAAGGTGAAAGGTCTTCTGGCCGTTCACCGTGAGCACGGTGAAATCCGTCTGCGGATAACTCAGCAGGAACAGGCAGATCCAGCTGGCCCACATCACCCACCAGGTGACGCTGTGGGCACCGTACTTGTCAGACAGCCAACCGCCCACCGCGCGCAGCACGCCGCCCGGCAGCGAGAAGCAGGCGGCCAGCAACGCGGCGGTGCGGATCTCCAGGCCGTATTCGCCCACGTAGTACTGCACCATCCACAGGCTCAGGCCCACGTAGCCGCCGAAGACGATGCTGTAGTACTGGCAATACTTCAGCACCCGCGGGTCACGCAGCGCCTTGAGCTGGTCCATGAAGCGGGTGTTGCTGGGCACCAGGTGAGACGGGTCGCTGTGGCTGAACAGCCAGAACAAAATCACCGTGGCCAGCATCACCGCGGCATACACCTGCGGCACCATCGTCCAGCCGAAGGCCACCACCAGGCCGGGCGCGACGAACTTGTTGACAGCGGCACCCGAGTTGCCCGCGCCGTACACGCCCATCGCAAAGCCCTGGCGCTTTTTGGGGAACCAGCGCGCCACGTACGGCGTGCCCACCGAGAACGAGCCGCCGGCCAGGCCCACGAACAGGCCGATCACCAGGAAGTGCCAGTATTCAGTGGCATAGGCCATCAGCCAGATGGCCGGTACGGTGGCAGCCATCAGCAATGCCATCACGATGCGGCCACCGAAGCGGTCGGTCCAGATTCCCAACGGCACGCGCACCAGCGAGCCGGTGAGCACCGGCATGGCGGTGAGCAGGCCGAACTCGGTGGCGTTGAGGCCGAGCGTCTTCTTCAGCGGAATGCCGATGACGCCAAACATCATCCACACCATGAAACACACGGTGAATGCGAGGGTGCTGACGATCAGTACCGACAGCGCCTTGCCTTGCTGGCTCATGCCCTGCTCCTTGTTGAACGATGCAGTGATCGTAGGAAGCAGAGCGGTTTGAGGGCATCCACCAATGGCCCGAGCCGGCCGGTGCAGAAGAACGATGCACCGTCGCGTGGGCATCGTTCTGAAGAACTACCCCGCCGGCTTTGGCGGCCGCTTCTGCGCTACCTCAAGCGGCGTCAGCGCAGGTCGTGCTGGTTGGCGATGACGGCCAGTTGCACGCGCGAGCCCACGTCGAGCTTGCGCAGCAGGTGCTGCACATGGATCTTCACGGTGGATTCGGCAATGTCCAGCGCCCGCGCGATTTCCTTGTTGCTGGCACCGCCGGCCAGGGCGCGCAGGATTTCCGTCTCGCGCGGCGACAGGGCCGCCAGCGGCGAGGCCGGCGCCGCCACGGGCTCGGGCACCGGGCTGGCCGCGCTGCCCTTGAAGGCTGCCACCAGCTTGCCGGTCATCTCGTCGGCAATGACGTGTTCGCCGCGCATGGCGCGGCGGATGGCAACCGACAGCGCCTCGCCCTCGATCGTCTTGAGCAGGTAGCCCTGCGCGCCGCCACGCAGCGCGGCGGCCAGATCGGCCTCGTCTTCACTCATGGTGAGCAGCAGCACGCGCACGCCCGGCGCGGCGGCCAGCAGCGCCGGCACGGCATCGACGCCGTTGACGCCAGGCAGGTGGTTGTCCAGCAAGATCACGTCGGGCTGCAGCGCCTCGGCCTTGCGCTGGGCCTCGCCGGCATCACCGGCATCGCCCACCACCTGCAAGGCCGCATCGCAGCCCAGCAGCGCGGTGAGGCCGCGACGGAACAGCGTGTGGTCATCGACCACGAGGATGCGGATGCGAGCGTCTGGCGCGGTCATGTTGCCAGCGTATCAGCGCGAGGGGCTGCCCGCGTCATCGGTGGCAGGCTGAGCCGCACGCGGGTGCCCTGCCCCCGCTGCGACTCAATGCTGAGCTGCGCGCCCAGGCGCTCGGCCCGCTCGGCCATGATGCGCAGGCCCACGTGGGTTTCGCCGGCGCCCTGAGGGTGGGCGTCGAAGCCGGTGCCATCGTCGCGCACCTCGAACACCCAGTTCGGCTGGCGCCAGACCTCCAGCCACACCCGCGCCGCGCCGGCATGCTTGCGCACGTTGGACAGCGCTTCCTGCACGATGTGCAGCGCCTGCACTTGCACATCGGGCGCCAGCGGCAGGCCCTGGCCGTGCATGGCCAGCTCGGTGGGGATGCCGGTCTGGTGCTCGAACTTGCGCAGCGTGGTGCGCAGCGCGGGCTCGATGTCTTCGGCATTGGTGCGGGTGCGAAAGTGCATCAGCAGCTCGCGCACATCGCCATGGCTTTCCTTCAGCCCCAGGTCGATCTCGGCCAGCACCCGGGCCATCGCGGTGCGATCGCTCCGCTCCATGGCGGCCCGCATCAACTGCACCTGAATGTTCAGGAAGGCCAGCGACTGGGCGATGGAATCATGCAGCTCGCGCGCCAGGAAGCCGCGCTCCTCGGCCACGGCGGTTTCCTTCTCCAGCGCGTTGACGCGCAGGTTCTCGATGCCGCTGGCCAGGTGGGCGGTGAGCGCATCCAGCAGCACACGCTCGGGCTCGCTGAGGGTGTAGCGGGCGTGGAAGAACAGGTCGAGCTCGCCGAGCAGGCGATCCTTCAATCGGATGGGCACCGTCACCACGGTGGACCAGCCCGCCTCCCGGCACAGCCGCTCGCCCGGAGCAGCCAGCAACGTGATCGGGATCACCTGGGCGCCGATCTGATTGGGGCGCACACCGCAGTGGCAGTCGCCGACACGGATGCATTGCTCGTCCCGCGACAGGTTGTCTGGCAACCCCTCGCCGGCCAGCATCACAAACGCCCCGCTGGCTTGATCGGCCCAGCGCAGCGCAGCGGCATCGGCATGCAGCGCCGCGCGCACGCGGGTGACAAACCCCTGGGCCAGATCGGGCAGCGCCGGCGCATGGGTCACCAGCGTGCTCACTTCGTAGAGGCTTTGCAATCGCTCGCGCTGGTCGTGCAGCTCGGCGGTCTTGGCCGCCACACGCGCCTCCAGGTTGCGGTACAGCGCGCGCAGTTCACCCGCCATGCTGTTGAAGCCTTCGGCCAGGGCGCCGAATTCATCACTGCTGGTGGGCTGCACGGCCACGCCCAAGTCGCCCTCGCGCACCGCGCCAATCGCGCGCGTGAGGGCGCTCACCGGCTCCAGCACGAAGCGATAGCCGGTGACCACCAGCACCGCAGCGCCGGTCACGCCCAGCACCAGCATGCCGATCTGCAGCAGGTGCATCACCGAGGTGAAGCGCGACAGGTGGGTTTCAACGGCATCGACCAGGGCGTCGATGTGGGCGATCAGCTGCACCGTGTCGTCGGCATTGGCCGGCCGCGGCGCCGCATCACTTGAGGGCTGCCAATGCTGTCGGTAGGCGGCCCAGCCGGTCTGCACCTCGGCAAAACGCTGGCGCACGGTGTCGTCCCAGGGCATCACCAGCGGGCGCACCGGGTCGCCCTCGCGCAGCAGGGCCAGGCTTTGTTCGAAGTGGCGGATCTGCTCGTCCAACGCCGGGCGTTCCTGCCGCCCCGCCAACCAGGCCATGCGGTACACCTGCATGCGCATGCGGCCGGCTTCGTTGACGGCCGCCGCCCCACCATCCAGCTGCCACGACACCCACAGCGTGAGCGCGGTGGTGAGCAGCCCCAGCAGCAGGAACGGCAACGCCACCAGCGTGAGCTTGGCACCCAGCGACCAGCGCGGCCGGCGAGTCTCGATCACCCGCACAGCCTCGGTGGGCGGCACCGTCATGGCCTCGGTGCCTTCCAGCCGGGTCAGCAGGGGTGCACGCATCGTCTCGGGCCCAAGGGATGGTGATGGCGTTCAGCCGGGTTTGCCGTCCAGCCGCGCCCGCAGCAGCCACGGGCCATAGTGGGCAACATACACCACAAACGCAGCCGACCACAACAACGCCGACACCACCAGCCCCGGCACATAGACCGCCGGCCACAGCAACGGCACCACCACCCGCACCACCGCGGCCAGCGTGACAAGCCAGTACACCGCCACATCATGGCCATCGGCCCGCAACGGCCGGGCCGTGTGGCCGCGGGCGGTGCGCGTCATCATGCCCAGCGTGAGGCTGCCGATGGCACCGGCGGTGAGCGCATGCGCCGCCACTGAAGGCATCACCCACCCCAGCTGCGCGGCCCCACGCAAGGCCAGGTGCAGCACGATCCAGGCATAGGCCAGGTGCAGGATCCACACCAGCGGCGTGCGCAGCGTGCGCCACGGCTGCCACAACGCCAGGCGCGCCCCATGGGCCCCAGCGGCCACCACCAGCAGCACCGCCAGCACCGGGCCACTCAGCCCCACCAGATCCGCCACCAGGATCGCCAGCACAGCGCCCAGCGCCAGCGGCTCCAACCAGGCCTTGCGCGTGGCCAGCGTGCCCGGCACACCGTTGTTGGTGAACATGGGGATCACCCGCCCACCCATCACCACCATGATGAACAGCACCACGTCCAGCCCCAGTTGCAGGCCCGCCCAGGCAGGCAGCGCCAGCAAGCCCATGGCACTGAGGTGCACGGCCAGCGAGCCCAGCCCCATCACCACCAGCAGGCCCACAAAGAAGTAGTTGCGCTGGCTGCCGCCACGCACCAGCGCGCGCGCCAGGCCGGCCGCACTGAGCCACGCAAACGCCACGTTGGCCAAGGCCGCTGCTGCGAACCACGGCGTGAGCGCCAGCACACGCGCCACCAGCCACAACCCCGCCAACGCCATCAACGCCCCACCACTGGGCGTGGCCTGCCCCGACCAATTGCGCCCCGCGGTAAACAGAAACCCCACCACCACCGCCAGCGCGTAGCCGAACACCATCTCATGCGCATGCCCCACCGGGCCCGGCAACACCGCCACCGGCAGCCAACCCGCCACCTGCGCCACCCAGATCAGCACCGACAACGCCGCAAACACGCTGGCCAACAGGTAGAACGGCCTAAACCCCAGCTGCCACAGCGCCAACGGCTGGCCTCTACGCGGGCCGGGCTCTTCCAACTTGAGCAGGATGGTCTGGGACATGAACTTCCACCCGAGGCCGGGCGCCCTCTTCAGCAAAACAGGAGGCGATCATGGGCTGGAGGGCCGGTTGCAGCATTGACTGCAATCAAGTCCCAGGCCGGGTGGCCGGGCAAGACCTCGCCTTGGAGCAGAAAGACTAATCCGCTAGAGTCGCCGCATGGCGCCCACCGTCGTCCGAGATGGACCGTTCAGACTGTTCTTCTTCTCTCGCGAAGAGCCTCGCATCCATGTGCATGTGGCGCACCCGGATGGCGAAGCCAAGTTCTGGCTCACCCCCGTGATTCACCTTGCCACTTCAACCGGCCTGACGCCACGCCAGATCACCGACGCCCAAACGGTTGTGGCAGCACACATCAAGGAAATCGAAGATGCCTGGAACCAGCACTTTGGCCGCTGAGGTCACCAACATCTCCCGCCACGGGTTCTGGATGCTCATTGGCGACGAAGAACTGCTCCTCTCCTTTGAGCAATTCCCTTGGTTCAAGCAGGCTACCGTCGAGCAGATCACCAACGTCGAGCGCCCCGCCCCGGATCACCTCTACTGGCCCAGCCTGGATGTCGACCTCTCGGTTGACTCCATCCGGCGGCCTGAAGACTTTCCCCTTCTCTCTCGCGCCTGAAGACAAGCACAACAGGCCGATAGGGGCACGCCACCAGTGATGCCCAAGCCGCGGATGTCGGGTGACCGGCGCAGGGAGGTAAAGGAGGAGCCCAGGCCCGCAGGGCGTGGGCGGGGGACACGACCGGAGCCGGTCACCCGGCAGCCGCGGCTCAGCTCGGTCTCAGCTTGCAACGAGACGACTCACCGCAAAAAATCCGGCGTCGCCCGCAACACCTCATCCAACGTCGTCACCCCCTGCGACACCTTGCGCAGCCCGGCCAGCCGCAAAGGCGTGAGCCCCTGCGCCAGGCTTTGCTTGCGCACCCGCGCCAGGTCCATCGGCTCGGCAATCGAGTTGCGCACCGCCTCATCCATCGTCAGCAGCTCAAAGAGACCACTGCGGCCGCGGTAGCCGGTCATGCGGCAATCGAGGCAGCCCACCGGGCGGTAGGGTTGGAAGGTGCCGCCCGTCAGTTCAGCCACGGGCCAACCCGGCAGGGCCTTGCCCAAGTCTTCGGGCTGAAGATCGGGATCAGGCTCCTTGCAGTGCTTGCACAGCGAACGCACCAGCCGCTGCGCCAGCACGCCGATCACGGTGGCGGTGAGCAGGTACGACGGCACGCCCAGATCCAGCAGGCGGGTGATCGCGCTGGCGGCGTCGTTGGTGTGCAGCGTGGAGAACACCAGGTGGCCGGTGAGTGAGGCCTGCACCGCCATCTCGGCGGTTTCCAGATCGCGGATTTCGCCGACCATGATGATGTCCGGGTCCTGCCGCATCAGGGCGCGCAGGCCGGTGGCGAAGTCCAGATCCAGCGCGGGTTGCACCTGCGTCTGGTTCAGCAATGGCTCGATCATCTCGATCGGGTCTTCGATGGTGCAGACGTTCACCTCATCGGTGGCCAGCCGCTTGAGGGTGGAATACAGCGTGGTGGTCTTGCCGCTGCCGGTGGGGCCGGTGACGAGGATGATGCCGTGCGGCTGCGCCACCAGTTGCTGCCAGCGCTGCACATCGTGCGCGGTGAAGCCCAGCGCATCGACGGGCTGCACGGTGGTGTCCGGGTCAAAGATGCGCATCACCAGCTTCTCGCCAAAAGCGGTGGGCAGGGTTGAGAGGCGCATTTCGATTTCATCGCCGCGCGGGTTGCGCGTCTTGATGCGGCCATCCTGCGCGCGGCGGCGTTCCACCACGTCCATGCGGCCCAGCAGCTTGATGCGCGCCGTCACCGCGGCCATCACGGTTTGCGGCAGTTGGTACACGGTGTGCAGCACACCGTCGATGCGAAAGCGGATGGCGCACATCTCGCGCCGCGGCTCCAGGTGGATGTCGGAGGCGCGCTGGTCGAAGGCGTAGCCCCAGAGCCAGTCCACCAGCTGCACCACACCTTGGTCGTTGGCGTCGAGCTGCTTGTGCTTGCCCATCTCCACCAGCTGCTCGAAGTTCACCGAGGCGGTGCTCTCGCCGGTCTTCTGCGCATTGCGCACCGAGCGGGCCACGGTGAAGAACTCGGTGGTGAAGCGGGCGATGTCCTGCGGGTTGGCCACCACCACGCGCACGGTCTTGCGGGTGTGCGAGCCGATCTCATTGACCCAGTCCAGTGCGAAGGGCTCGCAGGTGGCAATGGTCACTTCGGCCGGGCCCACCTGCACTGGCAGCACCTTGCAGCGCTCGGCATAGGCCACCGACATCACCTCGGTGACGCGGGCCACATCCACCTTCAGCGGGTCGATGCGCAGGTACGGCAGGTGCGCGTGCTGGGCCAGCCAGCGGGTGAGTGCTTCCAGATCCAGCGGTGCACCCTTGCGGGCATCGGTGAGGCCGGCGCCGGCCAGCCGCACCAGCGGGTGCAGGCTGCTGTTGCCGGCCAGGCGCACCGTGAGCTGCTGATGCTCGGCCGCGTTGATCACGCCATCGTCGAGCAGGCCCTGGGCCAGATCGCGCCAGTTCAGCGGGCCGCGTGGCGGCAGCTTGGGCAGCGGCGCCGCCGGCTTGATGAGCGGCTTGGCCGGGGGTGTCGAGGGACGGGTGGTGGAGCCGGTCATGGGGTGTCTCCAGAGTCAGGCCAGCGCTTGTTCGCTCTCAACCTTCACGGCCTTGATCGACCGCAGCCACTTGGTGGCGGGCAGCTTCCAGCGCGCTTCGATCAGTTCGGCACGGGCCTGCAAGTCAGCGCGGGCGGGCCAGGCATCTTGTAGGGCATCGCCAGTGGCGCGGCGGGCCATCACGACGGTGTTGCCTTCTTTGGTGGCACCGAAGCGCCTCACCTGGGTGGCGCCAAAGGCCTCGGCCAGGTGGGCGGTGCTTTGGGCAAAGCTGGCATCGCGGCCGAAGAGGTTGACGGTGAGCACGCCGCCGGGCGTCAGCACCTCGCGGCAGTGGGCGTAGAACTCGGCGCTGTCCAGCACCGGGGCGGCGGCCTCGTGGTCATACAGGTCGATCTGCAGCACATCGGCGCTGCCGGCTTGGGCGGCTTCGGCCACCCAGTCGCCCGCATCGGCGTTGTGCACCTGCAGCCGCTCGTCATCGGCCGGCAGCTTGAACCACTGGCGGCAGGCGCCGATCACCTGCGGGTTGAGCTCCACCACCGTGGTGTCGAGCTGCAGCACGTTGTGCGTGAATCGCGTCAGCGACGCCGCGCCCAGGCCCAGCTGGGTGACGCGCACGTCAGCCCAGCGGTCTTCAGGCAACCACAGCAGCCAGGCCATCATGCGCTGGATGTATTCCAGCACCAGCAGCTTGGGTTGGCGGATGCGCATGGCGCCCTGCACCCAGGGCGTTTCGCCCAGGTGCAGGTAGCGGGTGCCGTCGAATTCAGACATCGAGGCGTCGGGCAGTTCCTGCGCGACGCGGGGTTTGCGGGAGCGGGCGGAGTAATCGTTCATGAGATTCGGTGCAACGCGAACACCTCGCGCCAGGCCGCGAGTTTCCGCTCGAAAGACCAGCTGGCATTCGCCGGGCTGGTGGAAGGCAGCTTGTGGACGGTAAAACCCTGCGCTGCCGTGACACGCATCGCACGTGCCGACTCGCCGCCATTGTGGGCCACCGCCTGCAGGCCGGGCGCCAGGCGGCGCAGGCCAGCCAGGTCGTTGACCTCCGGCGCGCGGATGGCGCTGTCCAGGCTGCCCTCGCGCTGGCAGCCGGCGTACACATCCCAGATGCCCAGGCCGTGGGCCAGCGCCCGTTGCAGGCGCTCGGGGTACGGCAAGGCGCGCAGGTCTTCACCCCACAGCGCCGAGAGGATGGGCCAGAACTGGTTACGCGGGTGAGCGTAGTACTGCCGCGCCTGCAACGAGGCCACGCCGGGGAAGCTGCCCAGCACCATCAGCCGGGTGTTGGGGCCAACGACGGGCGGCAGGCCGATCAGGCGGGGCGTTGCGGGTTCAGTCATCCAGCAGGGCCAACCGCGGCAAGGCGGCCACGGTGTTGCGGCGCAATTGCTCGGCCAACGCCGGCAACGTGAGACCGCGCAGCGCAGCCAGCACCACCGCGATCTTGGGCAGTTCGGCCGGCTCGTTGCGGGCGGTAGCACCGGCGGCGCGCTCGGCGGCGGTGCGGTACAGCCAGTGCGGCGGGATGTCGGGTGCATCGGTTTCCAGCACGACGGCGTCGATGGGCAACTCGGCCGCCAGCCGGCGAATCTGCAGCGCTCGATCAAACGTGAGCGTGCCGCCGAAGCCGAGCTTGAACCCCAGGTCGATGAAGGCGCGGGCCTGCTGTTCGCTGCCGTTGAAGGCGTGGGCAATGCCGCCGATGCGCGGGCGCTGGCGCAGGTGCTTGAGTAATTGGTCCGCCGAGCGCCGCACATGCAGGATCACCGGCAGGCCGTGCGCCTGGGCCAGGTCGAGCTGGGCCACGTAGAAGCGCTCCTGCAGGGCGCGATCTAGGTCGGGCACAAAGTGGTCCAGGCCGATCTCGCCCACGGCCACCAGGCGTGGGTCGTCGCGATGCTGCTGCAGGGCCAGGGCCAGGCAGCTCAGCGCATCGGCCGGTTCATCCTGCACAAACAGAGGATGCAGGCCCAGGGCATAGGCATCGTCATGCAAGGCAGCCAGTTCACGCACGGCCTCGAAGTGGCGGGCCGATACCGCCGGCAGCACCAGCCGGTGCACGCCCGCCTCGCGGGCACGCAGACGCACGGCGTCGCGGTCGACGTCGAACTCGGGCGCGTCGAGGTGGCAGTGGGTGTCGGTCCAGCAGTCCAGCATTCTCCGATGATGCCTGCTGCACGCACCACTTTCCGGCCAACGCAACCACTGCGCGCACTGGCATGCAGTTATGCCGTGCGCGCGCTGGCGCTGCGTGTTATGTTGGCACCGTCACCTCCCAGCCGCCATGCGGAAAGGACGGCCTTGATGCGACGCTCTCCCCTGTACAGCCTGGCCCGCGCAGTTGAAGCGCCCGCGCCGATGGTGAAAGAAGCCCCCGATCGCAACGGCGGCGCCAGCCTGCAGCCGGCCGAACCGCCCCGCCCTGCCCGCTCACGCATTCCCCGGCCTTCGCGCGGCGCGTTGCTCGCATTGGTGTTGACTGCATCGGCCGCGCTGCTGGGGTGGCAGGTGCAACGCTGGCAGGCGCCGGCCGCCCTGACGCTGAAAGACATCGACCAGGCGCTGCGCGTGAGCCTGCTGAAGGAGCCGTTGCCTTCCTTTGCCGCGGCGGCTTACCGCAAGATCATCCCCTCGGTGGTGCGGGTGGAAGCCTTCAGCGAAGACGTTCCGGACCCCGGCGCCCAGGCGCCATCGGATGGCCCGGCCCGGCCGTCAGCGCCCGCCAAACGTCCCCACCGGCCGGCTCCGCCGCTGCCCCACGACGCCGAGGGCCCCGCCATCGGCACCGGCGTGGTGATCCAGGACAACGGCACCATCCTCACCAACCTGCATGTGGTGGAAGGCGCCCGGCGGCTGAAGGTGGTTTTCCACGACGGGCTGGTGGCCGATGCGCTGATTCTCTCGGCCGACCGCAAGCAAGACCTGGCCGTGATCCGCGCCTCGCAGCTGCCCGATGACCTGCAGCCCGCCACGCTGCGCGGCACCGCCGACCTGCGCCCGGGCGACCACGTGGTGGCGGTGGGCTTCCCCTTCGGCATCGGGCCATCGACCTCGGCCGGCGTGGTGTCGGGCCTGGAGCGCGAGTTCCGCACCCCCCAGGGCGGCCACACGATGCGGCATCTGATTCAGTTCGATGCCGCCGCCAACCCGGGCAACTCGGGCGGGCCACTGGTCACGCAGCAAGGCGAGGTGGTGGGCATCGTCACCGCCATCCTCAACCCCACCTCGGCACGCACCTTCATCGGCATCGGCTTTGCCGTGCCCATCGAAAACGCCGCCGCGGCGGCCGGCATGCCGCCCTTCTGACTTGGCCCCATCCACCCGGGAGACTTCATGAGCTTCGACACCCCCAGCGCAAGCGAGCGAGCCCAGCAGATGGAGCGCATCCTCTACGAGGTCAAGCGCATCGTGGTGGGGCAGGATCACTTCCTGGAACGTGTGCTGGTGGCCATCCTGGCACGTGGGCACCTGCTGGTCGAAGGCGTGCCGGGGCTGGCCAAGACGCTCACCGTCAAGACGCTGGCCGCCACCGTCCGGGGTGACTTCAAGCGCATCCAGTTCACCCCTGATCTGGTGCCGGCCGATCTCGTAGGCAACCGCATCTACAACCAGCACAGCGGCGAGTTCAGCACCACGCTCGGGCCGGTGTTCACCAACCTGCTGCTGGCAGACGAAATCAACCGCGCCCCGGCCAAGGTGCAGAGCGCGCTGCTTGAAGTGATGCAGGAGCGGCAAGTCACCATCGCCGGGGTGACCCACGCGGTGCCTGAGCCGTTCCTGGTGATGGCCACGCAGAACCCGATCGAAACCGAGGGCACCTACCCGCTGCCCGAAGCGCAGGTAGACCGTTTCATGATGAAGGTGCTGGTGGGCTACCCCAGCGAAGAAGAAGAGTTCGTGATCGTGCAGCGTGTCACTGGCGCGGTGATCCATGCCGCGGCCGTCACCAGCACCGCCGAGCTGGCCGCGCTGCAAGCGCTGGCGCGAGAGGTGTACATCGACCCCTCGCTGATCCAGTACGCAGTGAAAGTCGTCGCCGCCACGCGCCAGCCCGCCAAGCACGGCCTGCCCGAGCTGGCCCGTTGGCTCAGTGCCGGCGCCAGCCCGCGTGCCAGCATCCATTTGGTGGAAGGCGCCCGCGCCCTGGCCCTGCTGCGCTCACGCAGCTACGTGCTGCCCGAAGACCTGGTCGACCTGGTGCCCGATGTGCTGCGCCACCGCCTGATCCTCAGCTACGACGCGATGGGCGAAGGCCAGAGCGCCGACACCATCATCCAGCGCATCCTGCGTCATCTGCCCGCCCCCAGCAAACCCCTGGCCCATCATGAAGCGCCTGCTGTTACGGCTGCTGCCCCAAGCGAAACCCGCGAAGCCCGCGCCGCCTGAGCCCGCTCCGGCCGGCGGCGCCGAGGCAGCGCTGCGCCGTCTGGAATGGACGGTGCTGCGCCGGCTTGACGGCCTCTCGCAGGGCGCCGCGCGCACGCTGCGCCGCGGCACCGGGCTCGACCTGGCCGACCTGCGCGAGTACCTGGTGAACGACGATGTGCGCCGCATCGACTGGAACCTCAGCGCCCGCATGGGCAGCCCGCATGTGCGCATCGACCTGGAAGAGCGCGACATGAGCGTGTGGTTCCTGGTGGATGCCACGCCCTCGCAGGCCTTTGGCAGCCGCACCCGCAGCAAGCAGGCCCTGGCCGAAGACACCGTGGCCGCGCTGGCCCGCGTGTTCACCCTGGCCGGCCACCGCGTGGGCGCGCTGGTGCACCACGGCGGCCAGCAGGCGGATACCGTGCTGCCCGCCCGCGGCGGCCGCACCCAGGTGCTGCGGCTGCTGCAAACCCTGCAGCAGCGGCCTCCTGCTGCCCAACAGCCCCCCGGCCTTACCCGACTTGATGACCTGCTGCGCCGCGCTGAGCCGCTGCTGCGCCAGCGCAGCCTGGTGTTCCTGGTGTCTGACTTCATCAGCGCCCCCGGCTGGGCGCCGGTGCTGGGCCGCCTGGGCCATCGCCATGAAGTGCAGGCCGTGCGCCTGCTTGACTTGATGGACCACGCGCTGCCGCCCCTTGGCCTGGTGCGCCTGCATGACAGCGAAACCGGCGAGCAACTGCTGGTCGACACGGGAGACCCCGGCCTGCGCCAACGCTACCAACGCCTGGCCACCGAGCGCGACCAAGCCCTGCAAGCCAGCCTGGCCCAGGCCGCCGTGGATGTGCTGGAACTCAGCACCGATGACGACCTGGGCGACGCCCTGCTGCGCTACGCCCGCCAGCGCCAGGCCCGCGTGCAAGGTGCTTCGCGCGCCGCCTTCCTGGCCACGCTGCGCCCCCCTTCAGCACACGCCCCACCGCACATGCCGGAGCCCGCCCGATGATCAGCTTTCTCTGGCCCGAAGCGCTGTGGGCGCTGGCCTTGTGGCCGACTTTGATCGCGCTGTACCTGTGGAGCCTCGCTCGCAAGCGGCGCCACGCACTGCAATACGCCCACCTGGGTCTGGTCAAGCAGGCCATGGGTGCGGGCCCCGGCTGGCGCCGCCATGTGCCACCGGTGCTACTGGCCTTGGCGCTGCTGGCGCTGTTGCTGGCCTGCGCCCGGCCCACCGCCACCATCACGCTGCCCTCGCCGCAGCAAACGCTGCTGCTGGCCATGGATGTCTCCGGCTCGATGCGCGCCACTGACGTAAAGCCCAGCCGCATTGAAGCCTCGCAGATCGCCGCCAAGGCCTTTGTGAAGACGCTGCCGCGCCACGTGCGCGTGGGCGTGGTGGCCTTTGCCGGCACGGCCGCCGTGGTGCAGGCGCCCACGCTCAGCCGCGACGATGTGGTGGCGGCGATCGACCGCTTCCAGTTGCAGCGTGGCACGGCCATCGGCAGCGGCATCGTGCTCTCACTGGCCACGTTGTTTCCGCAGGAAGACATCGACCTCAGCGAGGTGAGCAGCGAAGAGCGGGTGCCTCGCGGGCTGTCCAACAAGCCCAAGACCGAGCCCCCGGCGCCGGTGCCACCCGGCAGCTTCAATTCGGCCGCCGTCATCCTGTTGACCGATGGGCAATCGACCACCGGCCCCATGCCCATCGATGCGGCCAAGATGGCGGCCGACCATGGCGTGAAGGTCTACACCGTGGGCTTTGGCACCGCGGATGGCGAGATCATCGGTTTCGAAGGCTGGTCGATGCGCGTGCGGCTGGATGAGGAGACGTTGAAGACCATCGCCGGATTGACCCACGCCGAGTACTACTTCGCCGGCAGCGCCACTGACCTGAAAAAGGTGTACGACACCCTCAGCACCCGGCTGGTGTTCGAGCGCCGCGAAACCGAGGTCACGGCACTGTTTGCCGCGCTGGGGGCGCTGCTCACGGTGGTCGCCGCAGGGCTGTCGCTTTGGTGGTTCGGCCGCGTGTTATAGCGGCCCAGCTCAATGTTGAGCCTGCGCCCAGCGGCCGATCACGGCCCGCTCGTCGTCGGTGATCTGCGTGGCATTGTTCAACGGCATCAGCTTCTGCAGCACCACCTGCTGATAGATCTGCGCCGCGTGCTGTTGAATCAACTCAGGTGTATGCAACGCCACGCCCTTGTTCTGCACCTGCGCGTTGTGGCACAACACACACCGCTGATTGACGATGGCCTGCACCTCGGCCAGCGACGGCGTCGCCGCTGAGGCGGAATCCTTCGCCGGGGCGGGTGCCAGCCAAGCGATCAACCCAGCCAGCAGCAGCAGGCTCGCCCCGACCAGCCACCAGAGCTGCCGCCCCTTGTGGCGCGCCACGAAGAACTGCCGCACCAACGCGCCCACCAGCATCAACAAACACAGCACCAGCCAGTTCTGCGGGTGCTGGTACAGCATGCCGTAGTGGTTGCTCAACATCGCAATCAACACCGGCAACGTGAAGTAGGTGTTGTGCACGCTGCGCTGCTTGCCGCGCTGGCCGTACAAGGCTTCGGGCTTCTCGCCGGCACGCAGTTGCGCCACCACCTTGCGCTGGCCGGGAATGATCCACACCAACACGTTGGCACTCATGATGGTGGCCAACATGGCCCCCATCAGCAAGAAGGCCGCGCGCCCGGCAAAGAGCTGGCAGGCCAGCCAGGTGGCAGCGATCACGTAGACAAAGAGCAGGCCAAGCACCAGGCCGTCATTGCCAGTGCTCACCTTGCCCTGGGCATCCTTCTTCTGGCCGACGCCGCGGCAGATCAAGTCATAGACCACCCAGCCAGCCGCGAGGAAGCCCAGCGCTGCCGCGCCCGCTGCGAAGGGCGACCAATCCATGCGGCTCTTGTCGACCAGGAAGGTGCCGGCGTTCCACAGGTACAGCATCGTGAACAGCCCAAAGCCCGACAGCCACGTGGAGTAGCTCTCCCAGTAGAACCAGTGCAGGTGTTCCGGCATGCGCCGCGGCCCCACCGGATACTTTTGCGCGTGATAGAAGCCACCGCCGTGAACCGACCACAGCTCACCGCCAACACCGCGGCCTTTGGTTTCAGTGTCGTCCGGCGGGGTCAGGCTGTTGTCGAGCCAGACGAAGTAGAACGATGAGCCGATCCACGCGATGGCGGTGATGACGTGCAGCCAGCGCAGCAGCAGGTTGGCCCAGTCGAGCAGGTAGGTTTCCATCAGGTGTGTCTCCCGCCGGGCCGCCCCAAGGGAGACCACTCCCCTCGGGGGACGCGAACGAAGTGAGCTAGGGGCCTCATGACCCACGATAAGTGGAGTAAGACCAGGGGCTGCACAGCAAAGGCACGTGGTAGTGCGACTGCGGATCAGCGATGCCAAAGTCCAGCGGCACCTCTTCCAGGAACGGTGGCTCGGGCAGCTTCACGCCAGCCGCCTCGAAATACGCCGCCACCTGGAACACCAGCCGGTAGCGCCCGGCCACCAGCGCGGCCCCTTCGAGCAACGGCCCATCGGCACGACCATCGTCGTTGAGCACCAGCGCCTTCAGCAGCCCCCAGCCCTCAGG
>Ga0209066_10003830_pt1 | contig 16877 bp, 12 predicted proteins | sample All_14_2_FD_187198 | JGI IMG/M metagenome (GOLD analysis project Ga0209066, IMG submission 187198) | Freshwater microbial communities in response to fracking from Pennsylvania, USA - Allegheny Zone_MetaG_DW_15 (SPAdes) (version 2) ... | reverse complement strand
ATCCTGGCCGCCACGGCCCTGGCAACGGCACTTGCCGCCGGCCTGGCGGGTGGGCCCACCCCGGCCCTGGCCCAGGGCATCCGCCTGGTCGATGCGCCGCAGGTGGCTCCCCGCATCCCCGGCACCCGCAACCTGAGCACCGACCTGCAACTGGCGGGCAAGCAGGTCACGGCCGACTACATCCTGGCGGTGGTCAACTCCGAGCCCATCACCCACACCGATGTGGACAAGCGTGTGGCACGCATCATGGACAACGTCGGCCGCAACACGCGCCTGCCGTCGCCCGAAGTGCTGCGCCAGCAAGTGCTGGACGCCCTGATCAACGAGAAGATCCAGATGCAGCACGCCAAGACCATTGGCTTGAATGTGGGCGACAGCGAAGTCGATGCGGCCGTGGCCAACATTGCCTCGCAGAACCAGATCTCGCTGGCCGAGCTACAAAGCCGCATGAAGTCCGACGGTCTGGACTACGACCGCTACCGCAACAGCCTGCGCGAGCAGATCCTGCTGGAGCGCGTGCGCGAACGCGAAGTCAACAGCCGCATCATCATCAGTGATGCCGAGCTGGACCAGGTGCGAGCCCAGGCGGCGGCCGCTGGCCGGGATGTGGACGTGAACCTGGCTCACATCCTGTTGCTGGTGCCCGAGGGCTCGCTGCAGACCACCGTGAGTGACACGCAGGCCAAAGCCGAAGAGATTCGCCAGCGCATCATCAGCGGCGCCAACTTTGCCGACCTGGCCAAGCAGTTCTCGCAAGACACCAGCACCAAGGACAAGGGCGGCGCCTTTGGCATGCGCCCGGCCAGCCGACTGCCCGAGCTGTTCACCGACGCGGTCAAAGACATCAAGGTGGGTGAGGTGGCCAAGCTCGTGCGCTCAGGCGCCGGCTTTCACATCATCAAGCTGGTCGAGCGTGAAAACGCGGCCAAGGCCACCTACACCCAGCAGCGTGCCCGCCACATCCTGTTGCGCACCACGCCGCAGTTGAACATCCAGGCCGCCAAGGCCAAGCTCAGCGACATCCGCAAGCAGATCACGGGTGGTCAGGCCAGCTTTGCACAACTGGCCCGCCAGTTCTCGGAAGATGGCAGCGCTACCAAGGGCGGCGACCTGGGCTGGGCCTCGCCCGGTCAGTTTGTGCCCGAGTTCGAGGGTGCGCTCACGGCCCTGCAACCCGGTCAGGTCTCCGAGCCTGTGGTCAGCCGCTTTGGCGTGCACCTGATCCAGCTGATCGAGCGACGCGAGGTGCAACTGAGCGAAGCCCAGCAACGCGAAGCCGCCCGTGCCGTGCTGCGCGAACAGCGCTTTGAGGCCGCCTATGAAGAATGGGCCGCCGAGTTGCGCGCAGGTGCTTTCGTGGACATGCGCGATGAGTAAGCACAGCGGCTCGGCCCACCGAACCTCGCAGGGCCACCTGGCCCGCAAGCGCTTTGGCCAGCACTTCTTGTCCGACGAGGGCGTGATCGACGACATCGTGCGCGGCATTGACCCCCGCCCCGGTCAGGCCCTGGTCGAGATCGGCCCTGGACTGGGGGCCATGACCAACCCTGTGGTCGAGCGCAGCCAGCACCTGACCGTGGTCGAACTGGACCGCGACCTGGCCGCCCGCCTGCGCCAGCGACCCGAGCTGACCGTGGTCGAGTCCGATGTCCTGAAGGTCGACTTTGGCGCCCTGGCCGATCAGGCTGGCCAGAAGCTGCGCGTGATCGGCAACCTGCCCTACAACATCTCCACGCCCATCTTGTTTCACCTGCTGGCCTGGGCCGACCGCGTGGTCGACCAGCACTTCATGCTGCAAAAGGAAGTGATCGATCGCATGGTGGCCTCGCCGGGCAACAAGGACTTCGGGCGCCTGACCGTGATGCTGCAATGGCGCTACGACATGGAGAACATCCTGGACGTGCCGCCCGAGGCCTTTGATCCGCCCCCTCGCGTGGATTCGGCCGTGGTGCGCATGATCCCGTTCCCGACACCGCCTGCCGTGGACCAGCAACTGCTGTCTGAACTGGTGACCGTGGCCTTCTCGCAGCGGCGCAAGATCCTGCGGCACACCCTGGGCGCCTGGATCGAGCAAAAGGGCCTGGACATCGAATTTGATGTGCAACGCCGCGCCGAAGAAGTTCCCGTGGCCGAGTACCTGGCGGTGGCCGCGGCCGCCTCCAAGGCCAAGGCCGCGACCGGGTGAGGCCAGCGCATCCTGACAGCGCTGGCTACACTGCCACCATGAAGATCTACCTTGTCGGCGGCGCCGTGCGCGACCGCCTCTTGCAGCGCGACGTGGGCGACCACGACTGGGTCGTGGTGGGCGGCTCGCCGCAAGCCATGGAGGCCCAGGGCTTTGTGCCTGTGGGCAAGGACTTCCCGGTCTTTTTGCACCCGCAGACGCACGAGGAATACGCCCTGGCCCGCACCGAGCGCAAGTCGGGGCGGGGGTATCACGGCTTTGTGTTCCACACCGACCTCAGCGTCACGCTGGAAGAAGACCTGGCCCGCCGCGACCTGACCATCAACGCCATGGCACAGGACGACGATGGCCGAATCGTCGACCCCTTTGGTGGCCAGGCCGACCTGAACGCTCGGGTGCTGCGCCATGTCTCCGATGCCTTTGGCGAAGACCCGGTTCGGGTGCTGCGCCTGGCCCGGTTTGCCGCGCGTTTTCATGACTTCACGGTGGCACCCGAGACCCTGACCCTGATGAAGGCCATGGTCGCGCATGGCGAGGTGGACCACCTGGTAGCCGAGCGGGTGTGGCAGGAGCTGGCCCGAGGTCTGCAGGAGAGTCACCCCTCCCGCATGTTCGAGGTGCTGCGTGAGTGTGGTGCCCTGGCCCGGCTATTGCCGGAGCTGGACCGCCTTTGGGGCGTGCCTCAGCGGGCCGAGTACCACCCCGAGATCGACACCGGCGTGCACGTGATGATGGTGCTGGACATGGCCGCCCGCCTGAACGCCTCGCTGGCCGTGCGTTATGCCTGCCTGGGCCACGACCTGGGCAAGGGCACGACCCCGGCCGATGTGCTGCCCCGCCACCTGGGCCATGAGGAACGCAGCGCGCGACTGCTGCGCGAGGTGGGCGAACGCCTGCGAGTGCCCAATGACTGCCGCGAGCTGGCCGACGTGGTGGCGCGCGAGCACGGCAACATCCACCAGAGCCTGGGCTTTGGTGCCGCCGCCGTGCTGCGCCTGCTGGAGCGCCTGGACGCGTTTCGCAAACCGGCACGCCTCGATGAGATCCTGCTGGCCTGCGAGTGCGACGCCCGGGGCCGACTGGGTTTTGAAGACCGCCCCTACCCGCAGGGCGAGCGCCTCAAGCGGGCCTGGGCCCACGCCGCTGCCCTGCCGACCGCTCCGATCGCACAGGCGGCCATGGCGCGCGGCCTGAGCGGCCCCGCCATTGCCAAGGCCATCAGCGAACAACGCACGCAAGCGGTGGCTGCCGCACTGGACGCTCCGGTGTAACCCTGGTTCTGCGTGTGATCACACAGAATCGGCGTGTTGAATCAAGACGTCATCTGGCCAGGGTTTGAACATCGCGCATCGGCTGTGGAGCCGACCTGCTTGAAATAGGAAAAGCGATGAAAAAACCACTGTTCCCCGCGCTGAGTGCCCGGGCCGTTCGCGCGGCTGCCTGGCTGACCCTGTCCATGACCCTGCTGGGCACCGCCCAGGCCAACCCGGCGCCTCAGGTGTACCCGCCCCTGGCGGCGCCGATTGCCGAGCCCATGAACGATGCCTTCTATGTCTCGCCCAGTCCGAACGATCTGGGCGTGATGTCGCCAGGCACGGTGTTTCGCCAGCGCGAGATCAGTGCCAAGGCTTATTACCTCTTCCCGGTCAAAGGCCAGGCCTGGCAACTGATGTACCGCTCCACCGACCACGAGGGCCGCGCCGTGGCCATGGTCGGCACCGTGCTGGTCCCGGAAAACGCACCCGCCACACAACGCCGCCTGATGGCCTACAACGTGGCTTACGACGCGCTGACGCTCAAGTGCGCGCCGTCGTATCAAATGGCCAAAGGCACGGCACTGGAGCAGGTCCTGATCCAGTCGGCCCTCAAGAAGGGCATGGTCGTGGTGCTGCCGGACTACGAAGGCCTGGACTCGCTGTGGACGGTGGGTCGCCTGTCCGGTCAAGGGGTGCTCGATGGCATCCGTGCTGCCGAGAATTTTGAGCCGGCGGGCTTGAACGGCCCAGCCACCCCCGTGGTCATCACCGGCTACTCCGGCGGCGCGCTGGCCGCCACCTGGGCCAATGAGCTCTACCGCAGCTATGCCCCCGAGCTGGACATCCGCGGCGTGGCCGCCGGTGGCGTGCCCGTGGACCTGGGCAATGTCGCGCGCAAGGTCGATGGCAAGCTGTTTGCCGGCGTGTACATCGGGGCGGTGTCTGCGCTGGCCCGCGGCTACCCACAGGTCGATGCGCAGGCCCTGACCAACGACAAGGGCAAGGAGGCCCTGGTCAAGGCGCGCGAGATGTGCCTGGGCCAGTTCCTGACCGGGGCCCCAGATCCCTTGACGGCCTTTGCCTTCCAGAAGATGAGCAACCTGACGGTGGTGCCCCAGATCCTGGAGGTGCCCGCCGTCAAGGACGTGATCGCCAAGAACCGACTGGGGCAACGCAAGCCCGGTGCGCCCACCTACATCTACCAGGGCACCATCGACGAACTGATGCCCATCGCGGACGTGGATGCGCTGACCCAGCAGTACTGTCGGCAGGGGGTGAAGGTTCAGTACACCCGCACCTTCAATGACCACCTGCTGCTGGCCGTCACTGGCTTTGGCAAGGCCTTTGCCTACCTGCAGGACCGCCTGGACGGGCGTCCCGCCCCCAGCAACTGCAAGTGATCAGGTCAGGCGCCGCCGGTACTCCCCCGGCGATGCGCCTGTCCAGCGCTTGAAGGCGTGTTGAAACGCGCTTTGATCCGAGAAGCCCAGCAAGGCGGCCACCTCGGTCAAGGACAGCGAAGGGTTGCGCAGATGGTGCTCGGCTTGTCGGTGACGCACGCGGTCGAGCACCTCCCGAAAACCCAGGCCATGGGACTCGAGCCGGCTTTGCAGGGTTCGCGGTGCCATGTCCATGACGGCGGCCACCTCCTGCAGCGTGGCCGATCCACGCGCTACCTGCTCGGCCACGATGGCCTCCACGTGTGCCACAAACCCATGCTCGACCCCCAGCAACTGCTGCAGATCGGCTTCTGCCTGCTGGCGCAGTGACGCATGCACATGTGCATCGCGTTGCGAGACCGGCAGGCTCAGGTAGGTGACCGGGAGGGTCATCTGGTTGAGGCTCTGTCCAAAACGAACCCGCCCCCCAAACACCGTTTGACAGGTCTCCTGCACCCCGCCCAATGCCGGGGCGGCAAAGGTGAAGTCAATGTCGCAGACCAAGTCCGTGCGCTCGGCCAGCCAGCGCGCATGGTGCACCCACAGGGACATCGACAGCATGATGAACTCAGGCGGTGGGTGATCGATCAGGGGGCGCCAGGTGAGGGTGCAATGATCGCCTTGCACGGCAAGCTCTGCCGCATTGACGCTGTCAAGCAACTGTTCGTAGCGCTGCAGGGTCAGGGCGGCCGCCCCCAGCGTGTCGCACGACATCAGCAAGAAGCCCAGCATGCCCAGGTGCCGGGGCTTGATCGTGGCGGCCAGCTTGATCGGAAAGGCCGGATCGCCCAGGTGCTGGCAGGCACGTTGCAACATGCCCTGCCATTGCGTGATGCTCAGGCGCGAGCCCGCCCCTGGCTGTCGAACGGTGTCGACCCGGTCCTGGCCAAAAATGTCCACCGGGTCCATGCCCAGGCGTTCCATGTACTCCAGCACCGCCAGGGCATAGCTCTGGCTGGCGGAACCAAGGTGCGGACTGGCGGAGGCGGGCATGGACGCATTGTCTCGTGGGTGGGGGCCCCATGACATCCTTGTTTTCCACGGGCCCGAGTGGTCATGAAAAAAGGCCCATCAAGCCCCCTGGTGAAGGACCTGATGAGCCGAGACGGGGACAGGCGCACGCTGCCGACGGCAGAGCGCGCCTGTGGGGTTCACTGGCGGTGACGTGACATGCCTCAGGCGCCTCCCTTGACGCCCCTGGCAGATCGAGGGTTCAGCCGATCAGTCGGCTTGCTTGCGCAGGAAGGCCGGGATCTCCAGCTCGTCCATGCCATTGCTGGCCAGCGCATCGACCTTCTGAGCCGCTTGCGTGCGGCCACTGCGCCAGACGCTGGGCGTGTTCATGCCGCTGAAGTCATTGCTGACGTGACCGACATGATGACCCGCGTGCGACGCTGCATGATGACCGCCCAGGCTGGCCGAAGGGCTGACCGGGTTGTTCAGGATCGGCAGGTTATCGGTGCCGGTGCGACCAAACATTTGCGCAGCCGTCTGTGGAGCGCTGTGCACCACAGTCATGCGTTGCTTGGCGGTGGTCAGACCGGTGGCAATCACGGTGACGCGCAGCTGGTCGCCCAGGCTCTCGTCGTAGGCGGTGCCGTAAATGACATGTGCATCTTCCGACGCATAGCGACGGATGGTGTTCATGGCATTGCGCGACTCGGCCAGCTTGAAGTTGGACTTGCTCGCTGCGATCAGCACCAGCACGCCACGGGCGCCGGACAGGTCCACACCCTCCAGCAGCGGGCAGGCCACAGCGGCCTCTGCCGCCTTGGTGGCACGGTCAGGACCCGACGCCGTGGCCGTGCCCATCATGGCCTTGCCAGGCTCGCTCATCACGGTCTTGACGTCTTCAAAGTCGACGTTGACCAGGCCGGGGATGTGGATGATGTCGCTGATGCCACCGACGGCGTTCTTGAGCACGTCGTTGGCCTGGCAGAACGCTTCTTCCTGGGTGACGTCATCGCCCAGCACTTCCAGCAGCTTGTCGTTGAGCACCACGATCAGGGAGTCCACATTGGCCTCCAGCTCGGCCAGGCCCACTTCGGCCTGCTTGGTGCGACGGGTGCCTTCGAACTCGAACGGCTTGGTCACGACACCCACTGTCAGGATGCCCATTTCCTTGGCCACACGGGCGATCACCGGCGCAGCGCCCGTGCCCGTGCCACCGCCCATGCCGGCGGTGATGAAGACCATGTGAGAGCCTTCCAGCGCGTTGCGGATCTCATCGACCGCTTCTTCGGCGGCGATGCGGCCAGCCTCGGGTTTGGAGCCAGCTCCCAGGCCGCTGTTGCCCAGTTGCAGGTTGTGTTCGGCCGTGGAACGGCCCAGGGCTTGCGCATCGGTGTTGGCGTTGATGAACTCAACGCCTTGCACCCCTTGCGCAATCATGTGATCGACCGCGTTACCGCCGCCGCCACCCACGCCGATCACTTTGATCTGCGTGCCCATGTCGAAGTTTTCAATCATCTCGATCGGCATGTCATACCTCCTAATCTAATCAAGCAGTTGCCAGTGAATACACATCAAAAATTGCCAATGAACCAGTCACGCACCCGTGAGAACAGGGTCTGTACCGACCCGGCCTTCTGAGAGGCTTTCATGCCCCGAGTGCGCGACAGTCTTGCTTCTTCGAGCAAGCCCATGACGGTGGCCGACCGAGGGCTGGCCACCATGTCGTGGAGGGCGCCGGCGTACAAGGGCGTCCCCTTGCGCACCGGCTTCAAGAAAATGTCCTCGGCCAACTCGACCATGCCGGGCATGACTGCCGAGCCGCCGGTGAGCACGATGCCCGAGGACAACAATTCTTCGTAACCAGACTCGCGGATCACCTGGTGGACCAGCGAGAAAATTTCTTCAACACGAGGCTCGATCACGCCGGCCAGGGCCTGGCGCGAGAGCATGCGGGGGGCTCGGTCGCCCAGGCCCGGCACTTCGACCTGCTCGTTGGGGTCGGCCAGCAGTTGCTTGGCCACGCCATGATCGACCTTGATGTCCTCGGCGTCCTTGGTCGGGGTGCGCAAGGCCATGGCAATGTCGCTGGTGATCAGGTCACCGGCAATGGGTATCACGGCCGTGTGGCGGATGGCACCGCCGGCAAAGATGGCCACGTCCGTGGTGCCCGCGCCGATGTCGACCAGGGCCACGCCCAGGTCCTTCTCGTCCTCGGTCAGCACCGCGGCGCTGGAGGCGCTGGGGTTGAGCACCAGTTGTTCTGCTTCCAGGCCGCAACGACGCACGCACTTGACGATGTTCTCGGCTGCGCTCTGGGCACCGGTCACGATGTGGACCTTGACCTCCAGGCGGCCACCGCTCATGCCGATGGGCTCCTTGACCTCGTGCCCATCGATGATGAACTCCTGAGGCTCGACCAGCAGCAGTCGCTGATCGTTGGGGATGTTGATGGCCTTGGCGGTCTCGACCACACGCTGCACGTCGATGGGGGCGACTTCCTTGTCGCGCACGATGACCATGCCGGTGCTGTTCTGACCACGGATGTGGCTGCCGGTGATGCCGGTCCACACGCGGCTGATCTTGCAGTCGGCCATCAGCTCGGCCTCTTTGAGCGCCTGCTGGATGGACTGAACGGTGGCGTCGATGTTGACCACCACCCCACGCTTGAGGCCGTGTGTCGGAGCGACACCCAGGCCGGCGAGACGAAGGTCGCCACCAGGGAGGACTTCAGCGACCACGGCCATCACTTTGGCAGTGCCGATGTCGAGTCCAACAACAAGGTCTTTGTAATCCTTGGCCATGGTTACTCTGGTTTTGACAAGTTTAAGGTCATTGACGAGGCTTTCCCGCAGCAGGCATCCCAGAAACATCCTGGAAAGTGGTCAGGCCGCGAAGCTTGACGGCATAACCCTTGGGGTAACGCAAATCGGCGTAAGCCAGTGGCTGCCCGTACTGGCGCTGCAACTGGGGCAAGGTGCGCACAAAGCGCTGTGTTCTTTCAAGGACTTCATCGACCTCGCCGCGACCGAGCTCGATCGTGGCATCGGTGTCCAGGGCCACGCTCCAGGAGCCGTGGTCACTCAGTCGCAAGGTCAGGATCTCTGCGTCCAGCGGGGCCAGCACGGGCTTGAGTCGGCCCAGCATGTCCAGCATCTGGCGGGCCTGATCGGCGGTGGCGTTGCTGGGGGCATGCAGGACGGGCAAGGGTTGGTCTTCGACATCACCCACGTTGGCGTCAAAGACCTCGCCCTGCACGTTGACCAGTTGGTCGTCGCGCTCGGCATGGCGCCAGTAGGCCGCGGGACGGTGCTCTTCCAGCGTGACATGCAACTGGTTGGGCCACACGCGCTGCACCAGGGCATGACGCACCCAAGGCACCGACTCGAACACGTCACGTGCCTGGCGCAGGTCCACCTGGAAATAGGAGCCGGCAACGCGGGGCAGCACATTGGCACGCACCGTGGCCAGGTTGTTGCGCTGCAGGTCGCCCTCCAATGTCATCTGGCGGATCGCAAACACCGGCTGACGTGCCAGCAGGGTCAGCACGGACGCCACCACCAGCCCGATGGCAATCGCCACCAACGCGACGGTGGCCGCGTTCATCCACCGGATGTCCTGAGGCATCTCGGCGGTGGTGTGGAGGGCTGCGGCGGCGTTCATGGTGTCAGCGGGCACTGTCCAGGCTGGCCGAGGCCAGCAGGTGCACACAAAGTTGTTCGTAGCTCAGGCCGGCCGTGCGCGCCGACATGGGCACCAGCGAGTGACCGGTCATGCCGGGCGAGGTGTTGATCTCCAGCAGGAAGGGCTGGCGGTCGCCCTGGCGAATCATGACGTCGGCACGGGCCCAGCCGCGGCAACCCAGGGTCTTGAAGGCGCGCACCACGAGGCGCTGGATCTCGGCCTCTTCGTCCAGGTCCAGACCGCTCGGGCACAGGTACTGCACCTCGTCGGTGAAGTACTTGTTCTGGTAGTCATAGTTGCCGCCGGGGGCCACGATGCGGATCACCGGCAGCGCCTGCATCTGACCGTCCACGATCAGCACGGGGCAGGTGGTCTCTTCGCCTTCGATGAACTGTTCGCACAGGACCTCGGGGTCGTGCCGGGCCGCGGCCTCATAGGCGGCAGCGCACTGGGACGCATCGGTGACCTTGGTCAGCCCGATGGAGGAGCCTTCACGCGCAGGCTTGACGATCATGGGCGCACCCAAAGCCGCCAGGGCATGGGCACAGTCTTCAGCGCTGGCCACCAGGCGCCAGTCAGGCGTGGGCAGGCCTTCAAAGCGCCAGATGCGCTTGGTCATGACCTTGTCCATGGCGATGCTGGACGCCATCACACCGGAGCCGGTGTAAGGGATCTTGAGCAGCTCCAGGGCGCCCTGCACGGTGCCGTCTTCACCGCCACGGCCGTGCAGCGCGATGAAGCAACGGTCGACCCCTTCGGCCAGCAGGTCCTGCAAGGGGCGCTCGGCCGGGTCAAAGGCAAAAGCGTTCACGCCTTGCGATTGCAAGGCCTTGAGCACGCCCGCACCGGACATGAGCGAGACTTCGCGCTCGGCCGAGGCGCCGCCAAACAGCACGGCGACCTTGCCCAGCAAGGCAGCGTCAATGGCGGGTGGTTGGAGGTGGGTGATGCTCATGGTTTCAGGCTTTCGGCCACTTTGGCTGGCACACCGCCGATGGAGCCCGCACCCATGCAGATGACGATGTCGCCATCTCGGGTGTTGGCCGCAATGGCGGCAGGCAACTCGGCCACATCGTCAACAAAGATCGGTTCGACCTTGCCCATCACGCGCACGGCACGGGTCAGGGCACGGCCATCGGCAGCCACAATGGGCGATTCGCCAGCGGCATACACCTCGGTCAGCAACACGGCATCGGCCGTGCCCAGCACCTTGACGAAATCCTCGAAGCAGTCACGGGTGCGGGTGTAGCGGTGAGGCTGGAAGGCCAGCATCAGGCGCTGGCCAGGGAAGGCACCACGCGCAGCGGCAATCACCGCGGCCATCTCCACGGGGTGGTGGCCGTAGTCGTCGATCAGGGTGAAGCGACCGCCATCGGCCGCCTTGCATTGGCCGTAGCGCTGGAAGCGGCGGCCCACCCCGGAGAATTCGGCCAGGGCCTTGATGATGGGCTCGTCGGGCAGCTCGATCTCGGTCGCCACGGCAATGGCGGCCAGTGCGTTGAGCACGTTGTGCACGCCCGGCAGGTTCAGCGTGACGGTGATGTCGGGCATGACCACCCCGTTGCGGCGCTGGACCACAAACCGCATCTGACCACCGGCCAGGGCCTGGACATCGACCGCCCGGACCTGCGCGTCTTCACCAAAGCCATAGGTGATGACCGGGCGCGAGACCATGGGCATGATCGAGCGCACGCCTGGGTCATCGGCACACAGGATGGCCGAGCCGTAAAAGGGCATGCGATGCAGGAAGTCGACAAAGGCCTGCTTCAGACGCGCAAAGTCATGGCCATAGGTGTCCATGTGGTCGGCGTCGATGTTGGTGACGACCGCCATCACGGGCAGCAGGTTCAGGAAGGACGCGTCCGACTCGTCGGCCTCGACCACGATGTACTCGCCCTTGCCCAGGGCCGAGTTGGCCCCGGCGCTGTTGAGCTTGCCACCGATCACGAAGGTCGGGTCCACGCCGGCTTCTGCCAGGATGGCCGTGGCCAGCGAGGTGGTGGTGGTCTTGCCGTGCGTGCCGGCAATGGCAATGCCCTTGCGCAGACGCATCAGCTCGGCCAGCATCACGGCGCGCGGCACCACGGGGATGCGCCGGGTGCGTGCGGCGATCACTTCGGGGTTGTCGCCCTTGACGGCCGTGGAGGTGACCACGGCTTCGGCGCCCTCGATGTGGGCAGCCTCGTGGCCCACGTACACCTGGATGCCCAGCGAGGCCAGGCGGCGCGACGTGGCGCTGGCCTGCTGGTCAGAGCCGGAGACGGTATAGCCCAGGTTGTGCAGGATCTCGGCAATGCCGCTCATGCCGGCACCACCGATGCCGACGAAATGGATGTGTTTGACGGCGTGCTTCATCGAGCAGCCCCCTTCTTGTTCAAGCTCAATCGTTCAAGGTCGTCCGCCACGGCAGCGGCTGCGCGTGGACGGGCCAGCGCACGGGCGCATTGGGCCATGGCCATCAGCTCATCGCGGTTCATGCGCGAGAGCTGGTCGGCCAGGGTGCCCGGGGTGAGGTCGCCTTGCGGCAGGTGAATGGCGGCACCGTGTTGGGCCATGTAGATCGCGTTGTCGCGCTGGTGGGCCGTGGTCGAAACCACCAGGGGCACCAGCATGCTGGGCACCCCCGCCGCGCACAGCTCGCTCACAGTGATGGCCCCTGCACGGCAAATGATCAGGTCGCAATCGGCCAGGCGCTCGGCCATGTTGTGGATGAAGGGCAGCACCTCGACCTGGCCGCCCAGCTCGATGCCCGCGCGGCCATAGGCCGAACGCACCAGGTCAAATTGATCCAGCCCGGTCTGGTGGGTCAAGCGGGGACGCGATGACGGCGCCATCAGGGCCAGCGCCTGAGGCAGGGTGTCATTGAGCACCTTGGCACCCAGGCTGCCACCGACCACCAGCACACGCAGCGGGCCGGTGCGTCCGGCAAAGCGCTCTTGCGGCGGCGGCATGGTTTCAATCTCGGCACGCACGGGGTTGCCCGTGACACGGGCCGTGCGATGACGGGTCTGCAGCGGGGCCACCTGCGGGCCATCAAAGCCGAACTCGATGGCATCGGCCACCGGCAGCAAAGCCTTGTTGCTCATCAGCAAGGCTGCATCGGCATTGACCAGGACCAGGGGCTTGCCACGCAGGGAGGCCATCAGGCCGCCGGGGAAGCACACATAGCCGCCCATGCCCAGCACGGCGTCGGCACGGCGCTGACCCAGGATACGGAAGCAGTCGACAAAGGCCTTGATCAGGCGCAGGCCGCCAGTGAGGGTGTGCACCAGGCCCTTGCCCCGCAGGCCCGTGAAGGCCAGCGAGTCCATGGGGATGCCGGTGGGTGGCACCAGGCGGTTTTCCATGCCGGTGGTCGTGCCCAGCCAGCTCACGGTCCAGCCGCGCTGCTGCATCTCGCGGGCCACGGCCAGGCCGGGCATGATGTGCCCGCCGGTGCCTGCGGCCATGATGACCAGGTGGCGTGCCGTCATGCGCGGCCTCCACGCATCAACTGCCTGTTTTCAATGTCCACACGCAGGCAGATGGCCAGGGCCACGCAGTTGAGCAAGATGCCGGAGCCGCCATAGCTCATCAGCGGCAAGGTCAGGCCCTTGGTGGGCAAGACGCCCAGGTTCACGCCCATGTTGATGAAGGCCTGACCACCCATCCACACACCCACGCCCTGGGCCACCAGACCCGAGAACACCCGGTCCAGCGCAATGGCCTGGCGGCCGATGTGGAACAGGCGGCGCACCATCCAGAAGAACGCAAAGATCACGATGGCCACACCAATGAAGCCAAGTTCCTCGCCGATCACGGCCAGCAGGAAGTCGGTGTGGGCCTCGGGCAGGTAGTGCAGCTTTTCCAGGCTGGAGCCCAGGCCTTCGCCAAAGATCTCACCACGGCCAAAGGCAATGAGTGAATGGGTCAACTGGTAAGCCTTGCCCAGGGCATTCTTTTCGTCCCAGGGATCGAGGTAGGCAAAGATGCGTTCACGCCGCCAGGGGCTGAGCGAGACCATCAGCGCAAAGGCCCCGACCAGCACGGCCGAGATCAGGAAGAACATGCGGCCATTGACACCGCCCAGGAACAAGATGGCCATGGCGATCGCTGCGATCACCATGAAGGCTCCCATGTCGGGCTCTGCCAGCAACAGCAGACCGACCACCCCCACGGCGACAGCCATCGGGGCAACGGCGCGGAAGAAGTGCTCCTTGACCTCCATCTTGCGCACCATGTAATCGGCTGCATACAAGGTGATGGCCAGCTTGGCCAGCTCGGAGGGCTGGAAGTTCATCACCCCCAGGGGCAACCAGCGGCGTGCCCCGTTGACGCCCTTGCCCACATGCGGGATCAGCACCAGCATCAACAGGATCAGGGCCAGCACGAACAACCAGGGGGCCACTCGCTCCCAGGTGGACAAGGGGATCTGCGTCACGATGGCCGCGGCACTGACGGCCAACGAGAGCGACATCAGGTGACGGCTGAAAAAATGCGTCTGCGTGTACTTGGCAAACTTGGGGCTGTCCGGCAGCGCGATCGAAGCCGAATAGACCATGACCAGGCCCAGGGCCAGCAGGCCCAGCACCACCCAGACCAGCGACTGATCAAAGCCCATCACCCGGGTGGGCTGCGCATTGACATTGACCCAGTCGCGCACGGGCAGCTTGCCCACGGCCTCGCTGCCCGTGCGGGCCAGGCGACCGGTGAGCGAGCTCAGCCAGCCCATCAGGCCTGGTTTGGTGGGGTCGACGATGGGCTCGCTCATGCGACCTCCCCGCGATCGGCAGCGATCTCGCGCACGGTGTCGATGAAGACTTGCGCACGATGGCCATAGTTGCGGAACATGTCCAGACTGGCGCAGGCCGGGCTGAGCAGCACGGCATCGCCTTCGTTGGCCTGGTCAAAGGCCCAACGCGTGGCGGCCTCCAGGCTGTCATGGCGGGCCATGGCGATGTTCACGCCGCGGGCATCGGCCAGGCGGTCGGCACCTTGCAGCACGTGTTCAATGGCGGCGGCGTCACGGCCAATCAGGGCCACCGCGCGCGCAAAACGGATCACCGGTTCGGCCAGAGGGGCAAAGTCCTGTCCCTTGCCATCGCCACCCAGGATGACCACCAGCTTGCCGGACCCCAGATCAGCACCCAGGCCCATCAAGGCGGCCACGGTGGCGCCGACATTGGTGCCTTTGCTGTCGTCAATGGCGTCGATGCCGCCGACGTTGGCCACCACTTCCACGCGATGAGGCTCTCCGCGGTACTCGCGCAAGCCGTGCAGCATGGGGGCCAGCGGCAGGTCGATGGCCGTGGTCAGCGCCAGGGCGGCGAGGGCGTTGGAGGCGTTGTGACGGCCACGAATGCGCAGGGCATCGGCCGGCATCAGGCGCTGCAGGATGATCTCGTCCTGTTCGCCCTTCTTGCGCTTGAGGGTGGGGTCGGCCTCGCGGGCACGCACCAGCCAGCTCATGCCGGCCTCGACCACCAGGCCGAAGTCGCCAGGGCGGCGGGGCGCATCCAGACCGAAGCGAACGACGCGGCGCTCGACCATTTTGGCGGGGCGCCCTCGCACGCCGGACTTGACCATTTCAGGGGCCGGCACCATGGCCTCGACCACCGGGTCGTCACGGTTGATGACCATGGTGGCCGTCTTGCCATAGATGTTGGCCTTGGCTTGGGCGTAGGCCGGCATGGAACCGTGCCAGTCCAGGTGGTCCTGCGTGATGTTGAGCACCACCGATGCACTGGGCTCGAAATGGTTGACCCCGTCGAGCTGAAAGCTCGACAGCTCCAGCACCCAGACTTCCGGCAGCACCTGGAAGACGGGTGCGCGGGGCCGCGGCGGGGTCAGCTCGACCAGGGGCGCGTCCGCATCGTCGACCAGACCAGGCTCTACGGGCTCGCCATCGACCGGCGCTTCATCGGCCGGTGCGACGACGTCATCGTCCTCGGTGGTTTCAGCGGCCACCCCAGCCATGTCATCCAACACGATGGATACCGCATCAGGCACCACCACGTCTGCGTCTGATTCAGCCGTTGGCTCAGGCTCTTGGGCCAGGGCCTCGCGCAGGGTGTCCAGCAAGGTCGGGCCGATGTTGCCGGCCATCCCGACGCGCAGACCGGCACGTTGCACCAGTTGGGCCGTCAAGGACGTGGTCGTGGTCTTGCCGTTGGTGCCGGTGATCGCCAGCACCTTGGGCTGATAACGCAGGGTCTGCTGCAGGTCAGCCAACGCCGAGGCAAACAGCGACAGCTCACCTCGCACCGGGATGCCCCGCTCCTGTGCGGCCATCAACAGCGTGGACACGTCGGGCGCCAAGGGCGACAGGCCGGGGCTCTTGAGCACCAGATTGACGCCATCCAGCAGGGCTGGATCCAGGCCGTGATGCAAGGTGGCTGCAGGCACGTCCTGGGCCAAAGTGGCGGCCTGCGGCGGCAGCTCACGCGTGTCGGCCACGCGCACGGTCGAACCGCACCGGGCGCACCAGCGCGCCATGGCCAGGCCCGAGTCTCCAAGACCCAGGATCAGCACGGTGAGGTTGTTCAGATAGAGCATGTCAGCGCTTCGGGTTCAACGCAGTTTCAAGGTGGACAGGCCCACCAGAACGAGCAGCATGGTGATGATCCAGAAGCGGACCACGACCTGCGTTTCCTTCCAGCCGGACTTTTCAAAGTGGTGATGCAATGGCGCCATCAACAGGATGCGGCGGCCCTCGCCGTATTTTTTCTTGGTGTACTTGAAGTAGCTGACCTGCACCATCACGGACAGGGCTTCGAGCACGAACACACCGCCCATCACGGCCAGGACCACCTCCTGACGCACGATCACGGCAATGGTGCCCAGCGCGCCACCCAGGGCCAGTGCGCCAACGTCGCCCATGAAGACTTGAGCGGGGTAGGCGTTGAACCACAGGAAGGCCAGCCCCGCGCCAGCCATGGCCGCACAAAAGATCATCAGCTCGCCGGCACCGGGGATGTGCGGCAACAGCAGGTATTTGGCATACACCGAGTTGCCGGTCACGTAGCAGAAGATGCCCAGGGCAGAGCCCACCATCACCACCGGCATGATGGCCAGGCCATCGAGGCCGTCGGTCAGGTTCACGGCATTGCTGGTGCCCACGATCACCACATAGGTCAGGGCCATGAAGCCCCACACACCCAGCGGGTAGCTGATCGTCTTGAAGAAGGGCACGATCAGGTCGGCCTTGGGCGGCAGGTCGTTGGAAAAACCCGACCCGATCCAGCGGAAGAACAGCTCGATCACGCGCAAGTTGTTGGTCTCTGACACGCTGAAGGCCAGGTAGATGGCCGCCACCAGACCGATCAGGGACTGCCAGAAATACTTCTCGCGCGAGGGCATGCCCTCCGGATCCTTGTGCACGAC
>Ga0209066_10003829_pt1 | contig 16886 bp, 7 predicted proteins | sample All_14_2_FD_187198 | JGI IMG/M metagenome (GOLD analysis project Ga0209066, IMG submission 187198) | Freshwater microbial communities in response to fracking from Pennsylvania, USA - Allegheny Zone_MetaG_DW_15 (SPAdes) (version 2) ... | reverse complement strand
GACGAGGAGAACGCCCGCCGGCTCTTCGCGAAGGTCCGGGGCGATGCGGCGCTGACCGACCCCGAGACGGCTCTGGCCGCAGCGGGGCTGATCGCTGATTTTTGGGTGGCGCGATACGCGCCGGTGATGGTGAGACGGTCGGCCGGCAATCGGCCCCAACAGGAGGAAGGAAAAATGAATCAGAGCAAGACGATGGCGGTCATCACGGCCGCGGCGGAATCAGAGGACCAGTCCGGAAGCGGCGTGTCCGTCAAGCGCGCCGCGCTGGCGGCCCTGCTGCTGACGGCGATGCCCTTGGCGCAGACGGCGGAGGCGGCGGGCTTCACGTGGCTGCCCCAGACGGGGAGCAACGACTGGAGCGTGGCCGAGAACTGGACGCCCGCCGGGCCGCCCGGGGCGAGCAACATTCTCGACACGGCCACGATCCCGGCAGCAGCGACGGGCGTGATCAACTACGATGTAGCGGGTTCGACGTTCTCAAACCTCAATGTTCAGACGACGGGTTCCACATCATTGACCATTATCGTCAACGCCCCGTTGTTCTTGGATGCTGGGGCCATTTGGGGCAGCGGCACTGGAACGGGACTCCACACGGTCGTGACCTCGACGGGTTCGATCACCTCCCGATATACAACATCGAGTTATGCGATGACCCTGAACGGCGGCCGGTTTGACGTTGAGGCCGGCGGGACGATGATGGTGAATCGGGACACCAGTGCGTGGAACGCGTGGAAAGTGAACGGAACGAAGGTGACGCTGCGCGGGGCTGTCATGATGCCGGGAGGGCGCACATTCACGGGCACGAGCCCCACCCTGTTGGGGGAAAACACGTCGCTGACCCTGGACGGCGGCTCGCTCGACACCGACGCGCTCGTCTTGGGGCATAACTGCAACGTGCTGTTCACCGCGAACGGCGGACGCCTGTGCACGCAACTGACGGGCGGCGGTATTTCGATGGGTGGTGCCGGAAATTACACCTATCTGAATTACCTGACCCTGTCGGCCGGCGCCATCACCAACGACGCGCGTTTCATCGCGGGTTACGCCAATACCTGGGGGGGAGAAAATCATACGGCCGGCAGGGGTGTAGGCGGCATCGCCACGGTGACTCTTTCCGGCGGCACTTTTGTTCAGAGAGGGTACACCGCCGTCGGCAACGGACGTGTTGGGAACATGGTCGTGTCAGGCACGGTGTTCCGCGCCGCCAACGATTTCTACATCGGCGGAGGCGACTACTTGGGCGCTCTTGTGCCGAACGCGAACATCGTCGTGTCGGGGAGAGTTTCGATCGCTTCGGGATCCCTATCGGTCACCAACGCGCCGGAAACGCAGTCCTCAACGTCCGTAGCAAACAAGGACGGGTCTAGCCAGAGCGGGGCTGCCCAGTTCTACATTGCCGAGTCCACCCAGCTGTGGACCGGACAGCGCATCGTCTTCACGAACCTGACCGCCGCGATCAGCGGCCTCAGCACGGGCGTCACCTATTACGTGAAGATGTTCAGGTGGAATGATAATGCGAAATGCTTCAATGTGGCCGCCTACCCTGGGCCATTATCCCCAAGCTTGGGAACGGCCACGGGGGGGAGCGCCCAGTGGCAGACGTTTCCCGCGATGTTGAGTGTCGGCAACACGGCAACCTTCAGCGACGGTACCCGCTTGGCTCCCGGAACGCTTGACCTCTCCGGCGGCTCGCTGCTTGTGGATCAGCTGGTGGCGACCAACGGGATCCGCAGCGTGGTACGGTTCTCGAAGGGCAGCCTGACTGCACAGGTCTCAGCGGACATCGCCAACGGTGTGCCGTTCGTCGCGGGCAACGGGGCGGACGCGGCGGTGCTGGCTCTTGCGGGCACGGCGCGGTTTGCGGACGGGCTGGTGGTGAACACCAACGCGACGTTGGCGGTGGGCGGCACGAACGCGGTGGGCACGGTCGCGGTCACCGGGAATGTGACGCTCCGGCCGGACGCGGTTCTGGACGTCGATTTCAACGCGGCGACCAACGACTGTCTGACGGTGGACGGAAACGTGACGCTGCCGGGCGACGTGACGCTTGCGCTGCGGCCGATGGACATGGTGTATCCGGCGCTGATGCCGGTGATTCAGGTGACGGGGGAAGGATCGATCACCGGCACGGCGACCGGTTGGCCGAAAGTCGTGCTCAACGGCGTGAAGTACAAGGCGGTGGTTTCGGGCAATCAGCTGCTGGTGCAGAAGATCGCCCAGGGCACGCTGATGAGTGTCTACTGAGGGGCCGGGGGAGCCGGTAACGGGAATCGGAGGGTAGGGACGCCTCCCCGAGGCGTCCGCTCTTCGGCTCGCTCTGGACTGGCGGACGGCTCGGGGAGCCGTCCCTACCGCTCGGTCGAGCCGCGAGACAGGGCAACGGAAACAGGAGCTGCGAGGGAGGAATGAATATGACGAAGCAAGGGCGTATCGTGTTGGGATGTCTGGTCTGCGGCTGGGCGATGAGGGCCGCGGCGGCGGACCGGCTGGCGTTGCTGAAAGCGCCGGATCTGAAGGCCGCGCCGCTGAATCTGGAGATCGTTTCCGAGACGACGTCGAACGGCGTGGTCACCACGGACTTCTTTTTCTCCGGCGGCGAGTTCAACGGCCAGCCTTCGCGGGTCCACGCGTTCTATTCGCGCCCGGAGAAAAAGGGGGTCTATCCCGGCGTCGTGCAGCTCCACGGCGCGGGGCTGCAAGTGCTCGGTTCGGGGTCTTCGATCTATTACGCCTCGAACGGCTTCGCCTGCATTTCGATCGACTGGTGCGGTCCCGCAAAAGCCAGGAAAGAGCCGCGTAAGCCGCCCTATTCGGAATTCAACGAGGCGGGCAAACAGGCAACCGTGACGGTCTTTCCCGACGAGATCGGCGCGAACGGCAAGAAGCCCCGCAACGATTATCATGCCGTGCCCGTCGAAGCCGACGGGATCGGTGCCGGAGTCCGGTTCGTGCGGCGGAGCGTCCTGTTTCTGAAAAGCCGTCCGGAGGTGAAGAGCAGCCAGCTCTTTCTTTCCGGGATGTCGGCGGGGGCGCATCTTTCTCTGCTCGTTCTGGGCGTGGAGCCGGCCTTCAAGGGGGCCGCGGTGAAATACGGGTGCGCGTATATCCGGGACTTCCCCGGCTACTTCGGCGGTTATTACAGCCCGCTGTACCTCTGCCCGAAGCAGGAGCAGGATGCGTGGCTGAGCGTTTTCGAGCCGCGGCACGGCCTGCCGGATTACACGGCGTCGGTCCTGATGCTTTCGGGAACCGACGACATTTTCTTCATGATGCCGCTGGTGCTCGAGACGTACCGCAACATCCCGTCCGAGAAGCGCCTGCTGATGCTGCCCAACGACAATCACAGCCAGGTCGGCAACGAGATTCTCCCGGCCCGGTATTTTCGCTCCCTGCTGGACAAGGCACCGGCGTTCCCGGACGCGATGACGCCGGAGGCCGTGGTTGCCGGGCAAGAGATCCGGCTGAGTTGCCCGGTCAAGGCGCCGTCCCCGCTGCTCAAGAGCGTGTTCTATGTCAAGCGGATGCCGGTCGCGACCTTCGAGTTCCGCAAAAGCAAAGACGTGAAGTGGGAGGCTGTCCCGGCCACGCTGCAAAAGAAGGTCTGCACGGCCACAATCCCCGCGCCCGCCGAAGGCGAACAGGTGATCGCCTACCTGCTGCTCGAAGACGAGACGGGCGCGCGGGCGAGTTCGGACACGGTGGAGATCCCCGCCTACCCGAAATGGCGCGGCGCCGCAAAATGAGGCACGGTCTCCTGAAGAGGGGGGATGCGGGAAAAGGGCCGGAGCGAGCACCCCCTTTCGGGCCTATTCGGCTGTTTTGTGTATCGCGCGCCACTGGCGCGGCGACATGCCGGCATGGCGTTTAAGCGTGCGGCGGAAGTGCAGGAGATTGGCGAACCCGCTGGCGTCGGCGACCTGCGAGACGTTGAGACCGTTCCGGCCGAGCAGGTGCTGGGCGTGGCGCAGGCGGACCAGACGGATTTCATCCGCGATGGAGCGGCCGAGGTTCTTCAGAAAGCTCCGGTTGAGGGTCCGCAGGTTGATGCCGCACAGGTCGGCGATATCCTGCGAGGCCAGCGAGGGATCGGCGAACCGCTGGCGGATGAGGTTGAGCGCGGCGGTGACGCGCGGATCGGGGACCGCGAGGATGTCCGTGCTGTGCCGCATCACGACGCCGGTCGGTTTCACGCGGATCGGCGCGTCCGGAACGGGGGCACCCGACATGAGCCGGTCGAGCAGTTGCGCGGCGAGATACGAGCGGGTGACGAAGTCATGCTCCACGCTGGAGAGCGGCACCGGCGCGAATTCGACGACCAGGGGATCGTTCCCGCAGCCGAGCACGGCGACCTCTTCGGGCACGCGGAGCCCGGTCCGGGCGCAGGCGTCGAGCACGAGCAACGCGAAATCGTCGTTTTCCGCGAAGACCGCCAATGGCCGCGTCGCGGCGGTCAGGTGCTGCTCCAGCCGTGCGATGCAGTGGCGGGCCATGAATTCGCGGTCCCTCCGCTTCCGGTAACACTCGAGCGTTTCCTGCCGCACACCGCTTTCCTCCAACCGGGCGCGGAACCCGGCCTCGCGTTCGGCGGTCGACCAGTCGGTGAGACTTTTGCAGCAGAACAGGGCTTGGGTGAACCCCCGTTCCAGAAAGTGTTCGGCGGCCAGCCGTCCGACCGTCACATTGTCTGCCAGCACGCGGCCGGCGGGGATGGTTGCGGCCTCGTCGGCATGCATGTCCACGACCGGGATGCCCGGAGTCTGGCGGACGAAGTCGGAAAACTCGGGACGCGTTCCCCAACCGCCCAGAATGCTCAGGATGCCGTCGATCCCCCGGTTGTCGGGCAGCGCGCCCGTGCGCATGGTCTGGAGATCGAGCGCCCAGTTGGCGTCGCGCGCATAACGGACGATGCCCTCCTCTGTCCGCGGTGAGTACCACCCGAGGAGCAACAGGACACGCCTGCGGCGCGGAGGCACGGGCAGGTCTGATTTCATCGGCACCCCTCCCTTTTCGTAAGCGGCGTCATGGTAGCGTTCCACCCGCGGGAGGTCAAGGGCCGACCGGCGAACGGTGTCATAATATGACTTATATTAGTCATGAAATGATTCATTTTTGCGATTGCCCGCGAGGGGGCTGTCGCGGTAACGTCATATTAGATGGTTCGTGTTTTGTGAAGCATGTTCCGCAAGAAGGGACGGGAGAACGACAGATGGCGATGCGAAAAAAAAAGGCCGGCCAGGTGATCTTCTCGCTTGTTCGGTCAATCCGGAGGGTCGTGCCGTGTGGTTTAGCCTGTGCGGTTACGACGTGCGCGTCCGGTGTGGAGACGGCGGGCGCGGCAAGGCGGGTCGGCCCGTATGCCGCCTACGGCTCATTCGCCGAGATGGCCGGCGCGTCGAATACGCCGGTTCCCAAGGCGGAGGCGGTGACTTCGGGGCCTTTGGCTCACTGGTTCGGCTATTACGACAAAGCGGAGTCGGATGCCGCGGGGCGCTATCTGTTGGCCATGGAGGTAGGGTTCGAGCACCGTCTGCCTGAGCCCGGCGAGGCGGTCCGGATCGGGATGGTGGACCTCCGTGACGGCAACCGGTGGATCGCATTGGGCGAATCGCGCGCCTGGTGTTGGCAGCAGGGGTGCATGTTGCAGTGGCGTCCCGGTTCGACGAACGAGGTCGTGTGGAACGACCGGGAGGGCGGGCGTTTCGTCTGCCGCATCTTGGACGTGCGCACACGAAAGGTGCGGACGTTGCCGAAGGCGGCGGGGCACATCAGTCCGGACGGGCGGTGGGCCGTTTGCGAGGACTTCAGCCGCGCGCGGGATTTCCGCCCCGGCTACGGCTACGCGGGCGTGCCGGACGCGTATGCCGGCCAGAACGCGCCGCCCGAGATCGGCGTCTGGCGGATGGACATGGAGACAGGGGAGACTCGTCTTATCGTCTCGCTGGCCGACCTGGTGAACGTGCCGTATGCGGGCCAATCGCCATCGGACAAGCATTACGTCAACCACCTGCAATGGAGTCCGGACGGCGCACGGTTTCTGCTGTATGACCGGTGGAGCCGCCCCGGCGGCGGCTGGTCCACCCGCGTCTTCACAGCGGGGGCGGACGGGCAGGATCTTCGGCTGCTTGTTGCGGCGGGCGTCGTGTCGCATTACATGTGGCGCGATCCCGCGCATGTGCTGATCTGGTGGAAGGACGGCTACCACCTCTTTAAGGACGACGGTTCGGGAACGCCCGTGGCGAGTCTGTGGAAAGCGACGGACGGGCACCAGAGTTATATTCCGGGGACAAAGAACGAATGGCTCGTGGCCGACACGTACGGGCGACGCCTTTATCTCCATCACCTGCCCACCGGAACGTTTGTCCTGCTGGGCGCTTTTCCGCAGGACAAGGCGTACGCCGGCGAGTGGCGCTGCGACTTGCACCCCCGCGTGAGCGCGGACGGGGAGTGGGTGTATTTCGACTCTCCCCACGGCGGGAACGGGCGGCAGATCTACCGCGTCAACATCGGCGGGATTGTCCGCCTGAGACCCGAGACGCCGGTCAAGTCGGCGGGCGCCGCGCTGCCTGAAAAACCGGACACGGACAATCCGCGCGTGGAACTCCCGGCGCGGGGCGGGGAGGACATGGCGGGTTTCGAGGAGGTGGCTTTCTTGTCGAAGGAGAAGTCGCTGGCGGCTTGGGGCGGCGGGGGAGAGGTGCCGAAAATCTACCCGCAGGAGTGGCTGCCCGCCCTCTTCAGGCGGACGTTGTCGCTCGGTGCGCCGCTCGGCGCCGCAGAGGAGCTGACCTGGCGGTTTACCGGTCCGCAGGCCGGGCTGGACGTTCAGGTGTCGGCACGGAAATTGACGGTCACGCAGCGGTTCTACGACTCCCCGGGGTATCACGAGGTGACGGGCAAGGCCGGACGCAATCCCGAGTGGGACACCTCGAAGACGTGGGAGCTGACCGGCGACGTGCGGGAGGTCTCCGTGGCGATCGACCAAGGCATGAACCTCCGCGTCGCGCTCAATGGCCGGTCCGTCTTTGAGCGCAGGTGGATGTTGGATCTGACGCGGCACCAGCTCGCCGTGAAGGCGGAGCGGCCGATCGCCGTGCGCTTCCTGAAGCCGGCCGCCGGTCAGGCGACGGTCAGCGTGGACCCGGCGGCGCGGCGTCAGCGCATGAGCGGTTTCGGCGGCATCACCACGCCGACGGCCTATGCCCAGCTGAGCGCGGAAGGGAAGCGGCGCTGGTGGCGGCTGCTCTGCGAGTACAATCTGTTGATCCAGCGCGAATATCCGATCGGCACGCAGCTGCATGAGACGATGGACAACTGGGACGTGCTGGACGATGCCGTGTCGCATTACTACGGGTCGAATTTTCCGAACGGGGAAATCTGCGACTTTACGTACAACCGGCTCATCTACTCGCTCGGCGGCAAGGTCTGGTTCGAGTTCTGGTGGCTGCCCAAATGGGTGGGTGACGACGTGGAGAACTATGCGCGGGCGATGGTCAACTACTGCCAGACGTCGGTGAAGAAGGCCGGTCGCGCGCCGGATGTGGTCGGCATTCAGAACGAGCATGCCCATCCCGCCGAAAGGCTTCACGCGATGGTCAAGACGCTGCGGCACAGGCTGGATGAGGCGGGGTTCAAGGGGGTCGCGATCCATTCGAGCAATCTGGCGCGGCTGCACGCCGGGATCGAGGAGATCAAAAAGTACAAGACCGATCCGGATGTCTGGCGGCTGATCGACTACAGCGCGTCGAACATTTACGATTATCAGAAGCACTTCTTCGCGATCGACGGGTTCGACGGCCTGTTGAAAGAGTGGGCGGAGGTGACCGCGCCCAAGCCGTTCCTGGCCGTCGAGATCTGCATGACGGAGGGCCCGATCCAACTCCCCAGTTACCGTCCGGCGTTCATCATGGCGCAGTTGTACCATAAGTTGCTGACGATCACCGACGCCAGTGCCCTGGCCTATTGCTGGACGCTGCTGAATGTGGTCGAGCCCTCGTTCGGGTGGAGCCGCACGCTGGCCGTGGTCGACGGGGCCAATGGCTTTGTGCCCTCGACGGTTCATCAACTGCGCACGTTCGGCGCCTACAGCCGGCGCGTCAAAGAGAACATGACGCGTGTGGAGGCCGTTTCGGACAGGCCGGACCTGCTGGCCTGCGCCTTCGCGGGCGAGGGCGGCGGCGCGACGCTGGTGGCCTTGAACCGTTCGCAGGTCCCGCTGAACCTGCGGGTCAACTGGCCGGGGACGGCCTTCCGGGAGGTCGAGCGCGTGAGCCTCTATGAGGTGAACCGGGTGGAGCCTTACGGGGACGGCAACATCATCGTCGGCCCCGGCGAGATCGTCACGTTAACCAATGTGGCGCTGAACGCCTTGCCCGTTTCATTCTTTGAGGATAACGGGCTGTAGGCAGGATGTCCCGGCTGACGCAGGGGTCAAGGAAAGGGTGCGATGGGCGGTTTAACCACAATCCGTACGGATCGGTTCCGGTGGGTGATTTGCGCGTTGCTGTTCGCGGCGACGACGGTCAATTACATGGACCGTCAGGCGATCGCCCTGCTCAAGCCCCTGCTGGCCGAACAGTTCGGGTGGAGCCAGATCGATTACGCGAACATCGTAGTCGCGTTCCAGACGGCGTATGCGGTCGGGTATCTGGTCGCCGGGAGGCTGATGGATCGGGTGGGGGTGAAGGTGGGCTTGTCCCTCGCCGTCGCGATATGGAGTCTCGCGTGCGCGGGGCATGGGGCGGCGCGCTCCGTGGCCGGTTTCTGCGTGGCGCGCGGCGGCTTGGGGCTGGCGCAGGGAGGGCACTTCCCCGGCGCGATCAAGAGCGTGGGCGACTGGTTCCCCAAGGGCGAGCGGGCGCTGGCCACGGGCATTTTCAATTCGGGCTCGAACGTCGGGGCCATGACCGCGCCCTTCGTGGTGCCGTGGCTCGCGGTCCGGTTCGGCTGGCAGGCGGCCTTCCTCGTGCTGGGTGTGTTCGGCGCCGTGTGGGTCGTGCTGTGGGGATGGGCCTGCCGTCATCCGGAGCGGCACGCCGTGGAGATCGCCGCGTCGGGTGCGGCGGAAAGCGCGACGCCGTGGCTGAAGTTGTTGGCGTTCCGGCCGACATGGGCGTTTTCGCTGGCGACCTTCCTGATCAGTCCGATCTGGTGGTTCTACCTGTTTTGGGTTCCGCCCTTTCTCCATGAGCGGCACGGGTTGGACATCACCCAACTGGGTTGGCCGCTGGTGCTGATTTACTCCATGACCACGGTCGGGAGCGTGGGCGGGGGATGGCTTTCCTCCAGGCTGATGCGGCGGGGCTGGCGTGCCGGCGCGGCGCGCAAGTGCGCGATGCTCGTCTGCGCCCTCTGTACCGTGCCGGTCTTTGCCGCCGCCGCGGTGACCCATCTCTGGGCGGCTGTTGCCGTCATCGGCCTCGCCGCCGCGGCGCATCAGGGTTTTTCCGCCAATCTTTTCACCTTGGTTTCCGATACGATGCCGCGCCACTCCGTGAGCAGTGTGGTCGGCATCGGCGGCATGGCGGGCGCGGTCGGCGGCATGCTGGTGGCCAAAGCGACGGGATATGTGTTGGAGTGGACAGGAAGTTACCAGATTCTGTTCCTCATGGCGGCATCGGCCTATCTGGTGGCGCTGGCCGTCATTCACCTGCTGCTGCCGCAGTGGGGACAGGTCGGGGAGGGGCGGCGGGAAGCGGACGGCAAAGGATGACCCTGATGTTCGACACGCAGCTTGATGACGCGCAGGCCACGGCGGTGGAGCCGCTCGCTCCAGCGGCGTTCCCGTTTGACGCCTATGCGGCGCACGAGTCCGCGTGCCGCGCGCGGTGCCGCGCGTTCAGGGATTCCGGATCGGGCGTGCTGGTCTACCGGCGCATGCGTGTGGCGCCGGTCTTTTCCGGCGGGTGCCGCGACACGGAGAAGTCGTTGCACGGGCAGCTGGGCGGGCTTGCGGCGAGCCTGGCGTATGCGTCGGACGTGCCCAATTTTCTGGAACCCTGGTATGGCATCGGCATTGCCGCCAGCGCCTTCGGTGCCGAGTATTGTTGGAATGGGGAGCAGGCGCCTGTGGTGCGCCCGCTTTTCTCCTCCGCAGCGGAGGCGTTACAGGCGCCGGTCCAGCCTGTGGAAGAAACGGAGATCGGCCGGCACACCTTGGCGATGATCCGGACTTTTCTGAAGCGCACGGAGGGACGGCTGCCGATCTCTCTCACGGACACGCAGTCGCCTCTCAATGTCGCGGCGGGCATGGTCGAGATGAGCCGTTTCTTTTTGGATTTCATGGACGATCCGGAGAGTGTGCGGACCGTGTTGGACCGGGTGGCTGACGTGCTGATCGGGTTCACGCGGCTTCAGCGCCAAGTGATCGGCGAGGCGCTGGTCTGGCCGGGTCACGGGTTCGCCTCCTGCCGCGATTTCAGGGGCTTGGGCGTGAGCGACGACATGATCGTGATGGTGAGCGAGGCGATGTACCGGGAATGGGCGGCGCCCGCCCTGGTGAAGGTCGGCAGGGCGTTCGGGGGCGTGGCGTTCCACTCCTGCGGCGACTGGTCGGCGAAACTCAAGATGATAAGAGGTCTGGACGATATCCGGATGGTGGACGGCGCGTTCTCGCCCGAGACGGATCCGTCGCCCAACGCCCCCGACAGGTTTCCGGAGGTTTTGGCCCATAGCGGCATTGTGCTGAATGCGCGCATTGTCGGCGACCCCGACGTGATCAGTGAGCAGGTCCGGCGGCTGTGGCGACCGGGCATGAGGCTGATCGTGACGACGTACTGCCGCACGCCAGAGGAACAGATTGCGGCCTATCGTCGGATTCATGAAATCTGTGTGTAGGAAAAAAAGGAGGAGAGCATGAAACTGAGGTGTAGCGTTGGCTGGTTCAGCGGTCTTTGCGCAGCGCTTTGCTGCGGGCTCTTGAATGCTCAGGTGACGGTGTGGACGAACCTGTCCGGCGGTGTCTGGAATGACGCGGGCAACTGGGACAACGGGGTCCCGAACGGCAACATGGCCAGCCTGACGCGGACGACCGCGTCGTATGCGGTGGACCTCGACAGCGTGCCGATTTTCGCGATCACGAACCTGACGGTGCAGAATACGGCTCCGCGGACCACGCTCGTGAATGTGAGCACCGGGACGCTTGCGGTCGCGGGCGGAGCCATTTACATCAACGCGGGCTCAGAGGTCTGCGTCAAGAGCAACGCCTGCCTGAGTTTTACGGGCGGTTCGACAACGGACGGTCAGGGGTTTTTCAAAACCCAGTACGGCGGGAAGCTGCGGGTGGACGGAGGCTCCGTCTGTTTCACCGGACTGACGAGCGGGGCGAAAGGCGCCATTGTCGGATTCAGCTCGTCTGGATACGTGGTGATGACGTCGGGTGTGTTCCGGCTGAACGGCAGCGGAAACCCTGCTCTGTACCTCGCGCGCGGGCAGAGTGCCTACGGGTATTTTGAGGCGGCCGGGTCGAGCCAGGTCGAGGTTGCCCAGCTCCTCCTCGGCGTGTATGGCTACACCCATCAACCCGCCACAGGTGTGCTGGTGTTGAGAGACCATGCCGAATTTACAGTGGCAGGCGGGGTTGTTGTGTCGGACGCGAGCAGCACGGCGGCATTATGCAATACGGGGATGGTCGTGATCACCGACAGCGCGACTTTCACGCACCAGGGGACCACGTTCAACCTCACGCCCGGAAGTGCCACGACCGTTTTCACGAACACCGGCATCTTGCGTGTTGAAGGCGATGGGCGTTTCGTTGCGACCAATGCCACCCTCACATGCGGACATCGAGACGCGGGTTCCGCGACCGTGCTGATCACTTCGAACGGCGTGTTCGAGGCGAAGGAACTTTATTTGAACCCCCATGCCGAGATGACGGTTAGCGGCAACGGCTGTTATACGGGAGTGGTGTCGAATGCCTCCGCCCGAATCGGGTGCAGCAGCGGCGGGGAGGCTGTCCTCAACATTTGCGACAACGGCGGTTTTGCGGGTGCGATCAACCTCTATTTCGGATATGATGGCGGTCATTCTTTCCTCAACGTTTCCGGCGATAGCCGCCTGGAAACGGGCGGTGATTTCGTGGCAGGTTATGCCATGAACACCTATGGGAGCAGGGCGACAATCAACCTCTCCGGAAACGGCGTGATTGCGCCGCGCGCCCAAAACTCTGGTCGCGGCCTTCACCTGGCGACGGTCGGCACTTCCTCCACGTCGGCTTCCACAAACGCTTCTGTCAAGGCGTGGCTGAACATTTCGGGCGGACTGTTCGACATGACGAAAAGCCTGTGGAACGCGGCTCCCCTTTACGAGGAGGGGGTCATCGCCGGGGAGATCTGGAAGAACAACAAGGGCGTGGCGGAGGCGTGGCTCAACCTCAGCGGCGGCACGGTCACGAACGCCGGCAAACTGACGGCCGGCATGGGGCTGGGCGCCACGGGCGTCGTGACCCAGACAGGCGGCGTGATGAATCAGGGTGTGACGGCGGCCGGGGCGTTCAACGGGATGCGGACGGTGCTGGGCTGGGGCGGCGGCTGCGGCGAGTATCGCCTGTCGGGAGGGACGGCGGTGTTCGGCGGGAGCGTGTATGTCGGCGGCATCACCACGAACCTGCTGGGATACGTGCCCGGCGACACGAAGTTCACGTTCGAGCCGGACAGCGCGGGCCTGCTGCGCGTGGCGGGCGGATCGCTGACGGTCACCAACAGCGGCACGCTCTGGTGCGGCGGCTACGGGCGCGGGACGATCGAGATGGGCACGGGCGGCGTGTGCGTGGCGAAGAACATCGTGCTCACCAACAACACGCAGTCTACGGTTCGCTTCGAGCTGGGCGAGCAGGGGTGCGGCGTCCTGCGGGCCACGGACACCCTGACGGTTTGCGCGGGAGCGAAACTGGAAGTGGACGCGCGGGCTTACAGAAGCAGGGATGTTTGGACCCAGCTGATCGACTTCGGAACGCGCGTGGGCGAGTTCGCGCCGGAGCATGTCACCGTCGAAGGCAATGGCGTGGTGAGGCAGGACGGCCAGGGGATCTGGTTTTACAGGCCGAGGGGTACGGTGGTCCAGCTCAATTGAGAAAGGGGGGGGAGCGTGAAGCGAGAGTTTGTTTGTGCGGTGGTTGCAACCGCGGCGGCCTGCGGCATGGCGGGTGAGAGCCCGAATTTGTTGGCAAACCCCGGGTTTGAGGAACCGCTCGAAAAGGCGTTTCATTGGAGCGGTTTCTCGAACACAACAGGGCAGATGGAACGGGTCAGCGATGTGTCGTGCGAGGGCCGGCATTCCCTTAAGATTTACGGCAAAGACCCGCTGTTTCAGTCGTCCTCACGCGCGTATGCGCCGGTCAAGACCAACACGCTCTACACGCTCTCCTGCCGCATCCGGACGGAGAATGCCGTGGCCCGCGTCGGCGGGCTGCGGCTGGATGCGGATGCCCGGCAGATGGGGAACAACAATTACTGGCCGCCCTCGGTCAGCGGCACCCGCGACTGGACCCGGGTGCAGCTCACCTTCAACACCGGCGAGACGCGCTTCATCCGGCCGATCGTCGGCATTTACAGTCAACGCGGGACCGCCTGGTTCGACGACTTCCAGCTCAGGGAGGGTGCCTCGCCCGACCGTGTCAACCTCCTTCGCAACAGCAGCTTCCGCAAGTGCACCACGCCGGGTCATCCGGATTTCTGGGGCTTGAGTCAGTCGGATGTCATGAACGTGAGGGATTGGGAGGCCGGGCACTATTTCGGGGTGACGGACAAAGAGGTGTCGCCGGTCGACGGCACGGCTGTGCTGGCGATGCGCGCGCCCGGCGCAAGGACGGTCTCGGCCATGGATTTCGCGGTCGCGGAGGATGTGCCGCTGCTCTTCTCCGCGTATCTGAAAGCGGATCGGGAGGGACACGAGGCGGTCTTGAACGGAACGGCATTCAAACTGACACGCGCGTGGCGGCGCTGCGCCGTCCGTTTCGTTCCCCGGTCCTCGAGGACGCGCGTGTGGATCGGCAACCGGAGCGAGACCGGGACGCTGTTCATCGCCGCGCCGCTGTTGGAGCCGGGCGCGACGACCAATGGCTGGTGCCCGTCCATCATCGAGGAGAATCCGCTCTGGGCGCAGGCCAAACCGGAAGCGGCGGCGGCGAACACGGCGGACCTTGACCTGACACGCTTGGTGAAGGCGAATGAACTTTTCCATGAGGCGGTGCCGGCAGAGCAAAAGGTGCCGCTCCGTTTCGTTTCGCCGCGCATCATCGGCGGACGGTTTTTTGTGCTTGCGGCCTTCGCGCGGGCGGACGGCGCGGCGTATGTCGCGGAACTGAAGGCCAACGGCCGGACCTGGGAACAGCCGGTCACCGCGAACGCGGAGCGCGTGCCCCTGACGTTCGCCGATTTGCCCGCGCTGGCGCCGGATGCGGAGGTGACTCTCCGGGTGCTCGATCCGAAGAAAGAGAAAGCGGTTGCGTCTTTTGAGCGTCGGGCGATGCATCTGGCGGATCGTGATCCGGCCGCCGAACTCCAGGTCTTCACGGAGTTCAATTGGTATCCCGCTGGGCAGGGAAAGGCCGAAGTCCGTGTCGCCTCCGTAATCGGCAGGCCGCACACGGTGACGGTCGCTTTGGACGGGAATCAGGTCAGGACACTGGACTTTTCGGGTGCGGGTATCCAGACGTTTGCGTTGCCGATCCTCGAGACGGAGGGGACGCAGCGGCTGGTGGCTGAAGCGCGGGCGGAGGGCCAGGCCTGGGCGTATGCTCTGGACACGATCCGCGTTTTCGCTCCCGTGGCGCACTCCGCGACGCGCGTCAACCGCTTCATGCGGACCGTGGAGATGGGCGGCGCGCCGGTGCTGCCGCTGCTCTTTCATCCGATTGCGAGCCGCATGACGCCCGACTGGATCTATCCCGTGTTGAAAAAAGACGGCTACACGGGGATCGAGATCATCATGCCGCCGGAGGTCAAAGACAGGTCTCAGGCGCAGGTCAGCAGGATTCTCGATGACTGCGCGGCGAACGGAATGATCGCGCTGACAAGGTTGAACCTCCGCGATCTCCGGACCGGGAAGGCCTTCCGTGAGTGGGATGCCTTGGAGGCTCAGGTCCGCGAGACGGTGTCGACCGTTTCGCGGTATGCCAACGTGCTTGGGTACTACCTGATCGACGAGCCCTCGCAGACGCACTGGGAGGGTGAAGAGGGATTCAAGGAGAGCGATTTGGCCCGCATGGCCGCGACCGCCCGCTCCATTGATCCGAGACGCCCCACGGGGATCAATTACACGGAGGGCGGTTTCACGCCCGGACGCCCGGCCTACGGCGGCTTCGCCTCCATGGACTTCATGATTTACGACTGTTATCCCTTCCTGGACGGAGGCATGCAGAAGATCGACCCCATGGAGCACTTCGCGCGGATCGCCGTCCGATTCAATCAGGGCGTGGCCCCTGTCGGGATGCCGGTGGCCTGCTGGCTTCAGACGTACGGGTACGGCGATGCCTCGCGCCAGCCGACGCCGGACGAGTTTGAAAACATGGTGTGCACCTCCCTGATTCACGGGACCCGCGTGCTGGTCTACTTCATCGACTATCCGGTATCCATTCCGCTGATCCGGCGGATACGGGAGGTTCAGAACAAGGTGGCGGCGATCGCGCCGTTTCTGCTGGACCCGCGTGCGCGGTGCGCGAAGGTCAGTCGCGGCAACATCCATGCGGCCGTCTACGAATTGGCCGGGGAGACGCTGATCATCGCCGCCAACACGTCGGATCACTGCGTTGGCACGCTGACCTTCGGCGGCAAGGCCGCAGTTCTGCCGTTGGCGCCGAACCAGTCGGGGCTCTACCGGTTGGACAACGGAACGCCGGTCGCACGTTAGGGACACAACGAAGAAGACGGGAAAATTAATCAGGAGGATACGGATGAAGCGCAGAGAGTTTGTGAGGTCGGTCGCGTGGGCAGGAGGCGCGGCGTTGATCGGCGCCCAGGCGGGATGCCGGAGCGTGTCGGGTCTGACGGGCGCGCGCGGGGGGAGCATGATGGGGTTCCGCGCGCCGGCGCTGCCCAGTGTCCGGGTGGGCATCATCGGGATCGGCGCGCGCGGCACCGGGTTCGTGCGCCGTCTCGCCGTGATCCCGAATGTCGAGATCAAGGCCCTCTGCGATGTGCGCGAGGAGCGCGCGGCCCGCGAGGCGAAGTTCCTCGTCGAGAAGGGCAAGCCCGCGCCCGCGCTTTACACCGGCACGGAGACGGCCTGGCGCGCGTTGTGCGAGCGGCCGGATGTGGACGTGGTCTACATCATCACACCCTGGCTCTGGCATGCGCCCATGGCGCTGTACGCGATGCGGTGCGGCAAGCATGCCGCTGTGGAGGTGCCGGCCGCCATGACGGTCGAGGACTGCTGGCGTCTGGTGGACACTGCCGAAGCCACGCGCCGCCACTGCATGATTCTGGAGAACTGCTGCTACGGCTTGAACGAGCTGCTTGCGCTTAACCTGTGCCGCAAAGGGGTGCTGGGTGACCTCATCCACGGCGAGGCCGGATACATCCACTACCCCGGGAAGGCGTTTCTCGAGGAGGACCCCGCCGATGAAAAGGGATACCAGTGGCGCGGGCGCTGGTACAAGGAGCACACCGGCAACGCCTACCCGACGCACGGTCTCGGCCCGGTCTGCCAGTGGATGGGGATCAACCGCGGCGACCGCATGGACGCGCTGACCTCGATGAGCAGCGCGTCGGTCATGCGCAATCGCTTGGTCGCCGAGAAGTACGGCCCCGACAGCCCGCAGGCCAAGGACGCCTACAAGATGGGTGACATCAACACCTCGCTGATCCGCACGCGCAACGGCCGCACGATCATGGTGCAGTTCGACACCACCAATCCGCGTCCTTACAGCCGGATCAATCTGGTTTCAGGGTCGA
>Ga0209066_10003828_pt1 | contig 16887 bp, 18 predicted proteins | sample All_14_2_FD_187198 | JGI IMG/M metagenome (GOLD analysis project Ga0209066, IMG submission 187198) | Freshwater microbial communities in response to fracking from Pennsylvania, USA - Allegheny Zone_MetaG_DW_15 (SPAdes) (version 2) ... | reverse complement strand
GGTCCTGAACGCGGGGCGCGAGAGCATCGGGTCTCCCGACATTGCCGCCATCATGAAGAACGAGGTGGCGCCGCTCGCACCGGACCTCGTCGTCTATTACGAGGGCGCCAACCAGTTCTATCTGGAGCCGCTCGTCCCCGATCTTCCGCCGCGCCCCGCCAGACTGCCGGTTGCGACTCCGCCGCCCCCCGGCCTGTTCGCCCGCATCGTCGAGGATCTGAGTTACAGCTCGACGCTGGCCAATCGCCTGAAGGGTCTGCTCGCCCAGTATGACTCACCGCAGGCGCCGGCATCGCCAACCGCCGGCAATGCGAGCCAGCCCGGAGCCGATGGCCGGGAATGGCCGAAGCCGGACTACACGCTGGTCTGGCCCAAGGGCGTCGACGAGTCAGACCCCGACCTCGCGCGAAAGGACCTTCCGGTCAGCCTGTCGGAGATCCTGGCCGATCTAGGCCGCATCGAGGCGACGACGGAAGCGGTCGGGGGCGAGATGGCGCTGGCCTCGTTCAAGTGGCTGGTCGAGGACGGGATGGTGCTGGATCCGGTGCGCCATCGCTTCATCCTGGAGTATCTCAATTTCGGCTATGCGCCGTTCCGATACCGGGATCTGGCGCGGCTCGCCCGGTTCCAGAACCGCGTGCTGGAAAAGTATGCGAAGGAACACCGGATCGACTTCCTCGATGTTGCCCGGTTGATGCCGTCCGATCCTGATCTCTTCATCGATGCCATCCACGGCACGACCGAAGGCGTGCGGCTGCGCGCCTGGATCATGCTGCAACTCCTCATTCCCGTGATCGATCGCCATCTGGCCGATGGCACCTGGCCGAAGAAGAGTTTTCCCGCCGTCCCGCCACCAGCGCCGTACAAGCCGCGCGTGGTCACTTTCCAATGCCAGCGAAAGGCAGGGTGACGCAGGCGGGCGGAAGTTGCAGTTGCAAGGAGATAATCATAGGCTCTCCCGTCACTTGGGGAGAGCAAATGAAACTCGGATTGACGGCGATCGCCATGGTCGCCCTGGCCTCCGCGGGCGCGCGCCCGGCGGCGGCGCAGCAGACCACACATGGCTGTGCCTGCCTGCACAACCAGACACAGGCCCAGATCAGCTATCGCTACAAGTGGGGCGAGGGCGAGTGGAAGACCATGCAGCTGAAGCCGGGCTACAAGAACTGGATCTGCTGGCAGTACCAGAACGGCCAGAAGAGCTCCCCAAACCTGCTGTTCCAGCTCGACGTCGACATGTCGAAGGGCAGTGCCTGGACGACCTACACGATCGGGCGCGTTCAGACCGTGGGGGCGAGCTGTGACGCCGTCGGAGCGGGCGGCCATTACGATGTCAGCTACCGGCCCAACACCAACAATACGTTCATCCAGGTCACGAAGCGCAACTGAGTTCTGCGACGCGACGCGCTCGCGTTGACAGGGCTCAGGGCACACCCGCACGCTTCCGGCAAACACCGGAGGAAACGAATGGCGCGCTATGATCGCGTGATCCGCGGCGGCATGATCGTCGACGGGAGCCGGCTGCCGCGCTATCGCGGTGACATCGGAATCAAGGACGGCCGCATCGCCGAGATCGGCCGCATCGCCGCCGGCGAGACCGACGAGGTCATCGATGCCGGCGGCCTGATCGTGGCGCCGGGCTTCGTCGACCTGCACACGCATTACGACGCGCAGCTCTTCTGGGATCCCTACTGCACGCTCTCCTCGTGGCACGGCATCACCTCGGTGGTGATCGGCAATTGCGGCTTCGGCTTCGCGCCGGTGAGACCGGCCGAGCGCGAGCGCGCCATGATGTCGATGACGCGGGTCGAAGCCATTCCGATGGCGTCGATGAAGGAGGGCATGCCGTGGAACTGGGTGACCTTCCCCGAGTTTCTCGACAGCGTCGATGCCGCGCCCAAGGCGGTGAACGTCCTGCCCTACGTTCCGGTGTCGCCGCTGCTCATCTGGGTGATGGGCTTCGAGGCGGCCAAGGCTGGCAGAATGCCGACACCCGAGCAGCATGCCGAGATGAAGCGCCTGCTCGGCGAGGCGATGGATGCCGGCGCCTGCGGCTGGTCGGCGCAGCGGATGAAACCGACCGGCCCGGCGGCGGTGCAGCGCGACTATGACGGCACCCCGATGCCGACCGACGTGATGCACGACGAGACCTGCCGCGAGTTCGCGCGGGTGCTGGCCGAGCGCAACGAAGGCTTCATGCAGATGCTGCTGATCTCGGGCGACAACTCGGCCGACCGCGCCTTCTATGAGGAATTGTCGACGTTGAGCGGCCGGCCGATGATCATGAACGTGATCCAGGCCTTCGATCACCGGCCTGAGATTCATCGCCGCGGGCTCGCCTGGCTGAAGAGCTGCCGCGAGCGCGGCATCCGGGTGGTGGGGCAGGGGCTCACCACCGATGCGGGCTTCACCTTCACGTTTGAAGATTGGAACCTGTTCGACGATTCACAGGACTGGTGCGACGCCACAACCGGCACGCGCGAGGAGCGGCTTGCCAAGCTCGCCGATCCGGCGCGCCGCGCGAGGCTGCGGGAAAACCTGCCGATCACCGCGACTGGCCCATTGCCGCAGATCGCCATCGTCGGCCCCAAGACCGAGCGGAACAAGAAGTGGCTCGACCATACGCTGGCCCATGCCGGCGAGAAGATGGGCAAGCATCCGGTCGACGTCATGCTCGACATGGCGGTCGAGGAGAATCTCGAGACCGAGTTCTTCGCCGCCCCGCCCAACGGCAGCATCGAGTATCTCAAGGAGCTGGTCGACGATCCCTACATCCTGTTCGGAGTCTCCGATGGCGGCGCCCACACCAAGTTCCTGACGGCCGGCCGCTACCCCACCGAGACGATCTGCAAGGTGGTGCGCCAGCACGGTATGCTGAGCCTCGAGGACGTGCATTGGAGGCTATCGGCGCTGCCGGCCGAGGTCGCGGGCTTCCGTGGCCGCGGCATGCTGAAGAAGGGCGCGCCGGCCGACATCGTGATCTACGACTATGAGGGGCTGAAGGTCCTGCCCGACGAGATCGCGCACGACCTGCCGGGCGGCGAATGGCGCCGCGTGCAGCGGGCCTCAGGCTACAAGTACATCCTGGTCAACGGGCAGGTGACGATGCGCGACGACCGGCCAACGAACACCCATTCGGGACGGCTGCTGCGGCACGGTGCGTGATGGCGGCCCGGCGAGGCCGGGCTAGGCGACCCAGACATCGATGGGGGCCGCCCGTCCGCGCAGGCTGAGCGCCGGAACCCGTCGGAAGTCGCCGCTTGCACCGCCTTTGCTGCGGGACACGACGGCGTCGCTGGCAACGATCCGGCAGCCGAGGCTGCGTGTGGCCGCCTCCAGCCGGCTGGCCACGTTCACGGTGTCGCCGAGCGTGGCGAATTCGAGCCGTCGCTCCGAGCCGATATTGCCGATGATCGCCGGACCGAAATGAACGCCGACCGAGATGCGCAACTGCGGCAGCCCGGATTTCGCCAGCGCGGCATTGCCGGCCGCAATGCCCTCGACGATGTCACGGGCGGCCGCGAGTGCGTTGGCGCAATCGGCCGGGGAGACGCGCGGTGTGCCGAAGGTCGCCATCACGCCGTCCCCGAGATACTTGTCGAGAGTGCCGCCGTTCGAGAAGATCGCCTCCTCGATGACGGCGTGGCAGCTTCGGAGAATCCGGATCACCGTCTCCGGCTGCTCCTGCTCGGCGAGCTGGGTGAAGCCTACGATGTCGGCGAACAGAACGGCGACTTCCTGTGACCTGACCGAGCCGACATCGCCGCTGGCCGACGCCAGCTCGTCGACGAGCGATGGCGGGAAGTAGCGCGAGAGGTTGGCGCGTTCCGCCGCGATTCCGGCCTGGCGAATCAACAGCGCCGTCGACCGCTGCCCCCGGAGCGCGAGAATTGCCGCAACCAGGAAGAAGATCACCATCTCCTGGGCGCGAATGGGCCAAATCACGGAGTTGGGGTCCACGAGGTGACGCACGCCCGGCATGTCGGCAAAGGCGGCGGCGACCTTGGCACCCAGCTCGGGGTCGGTCGTGCCGAACAGCGCGACGCCCATGACCGACAGGAACCAGATCAATGCCGCGGCGACGCCCATGGTGAGGATGGTCCGCCAGGAATAGGCGAGCGTCGCCAGCGCCAGGATGATGAAGAAGTACGGGAAGGTCTCGAAGCGATAGATCATCGCCGTTGGAAAGGCTCCCGCCGCGAAGGGATTCGGAACCGTGAGGACGGCCGCCAGGAGCACGAGGTCCGCCAGGATCAACGCGAGCTCGATGCGGGAATGGCCCACCGTCGCATAGCGAAGCTGCGCCCAGCCCAGGGCGATGAACACCAGCAGGAATGCGTGGAAGTAGAGAACGCTCCAGCTCGGGTTCTGGAAGGTGATCAGGACGCCGCTCGCCGCCAGCGCGATCGTGCGAGCCCAGGCGGCGATGCGTTGGCCTTCGAGCTTCTCGGTGCGCAGGGCTTCGATCAGGAAAGGGTTCTGCCCCGCCGCCCGTTCTTCCTCCACGCGCCGGGAACGCAGGATGCGGACGATATCGGCAGCACCGGACGGCAGCATGTCGGCCTTCTTTCGTGGATCCGTCAGCTCCACCATCGTTCGGCGAAGCTCGAAGATTACTCGACGACCGTCGTCGCGAAGTCGGCCGGCATGGTGATCTCGATCAGCTCGAGATCGTCGCTATGGTCGATCTCCTTGTGCTTCACGCCGGGCGGTTGATAGACGGTCGAGCCGGCCACCAGCTTGTGCTGGCCGTAGCCCTCGTACTCGAAGATCGCCCAGCCCTTCAGCACGTAGACGAACTGGAAATCGAGCGCGTGGCTGTGGCGCGGCGCGTCGGGATGCTGGCCGGGCACGGCGCGGATCACGTGCGCACCAACCCTGCCGCCGGTGAGCTCCTTGAGGCCGAGCGGACGATACTCGAAGAACGGCCGCAGCCCGTCCTTCTGGAAGGAGTCCGGGCCGAGATGGTTCACGATGCCGGCGCCGGCCGCCGTCTCCTCCTTGAGTTTCTCCTCCTCGGCCTCTCCGGTCGTAGGAAACAGGTCGGTCATGCCATCCTCCCTCTGTCCGTCGAGATCACGGGCCTGCCAGTGAGACGGCGAGCGTGTAGCTGGCGGCGTCGCGCCGGCTGTAGACCACCAGCAGATAGGGTCCGGCCTTGGGCAGGGCGCCGATCCACGCGGCGGGCTCCTCCTTTGGGCCGGCGTCGCGCATGGGCTTGCCCTCGAGCACCAGCGAACCGTCGGCATTCGTACGGACACCGGTACCGGGCTCCCAGACCTGGAAGACGACATTGTTGCCGGGCGAGGAAACCGAAACGTTCATCGTCTGGCCGGGCTGTCCCGTCACGTAGTAGAGCCCGCGTGCCCTGGTGTCGGCCAGGCTGCCCGTGACGTTGGTGGCGTTCGAGCCGGGCGTCACGGAGAGCGTCCGGATGGCGGGAAGCTGCTGGGCCAGGGCAGGCGCAGCGGCGAGGAGCGGCAGGGTGCCGAGGAGGAAACGTCTGTTCATCGCGCCACCCTAGCAGACAGTTCGCCTCCTGCGGACTATCGTCGGGAGAAGCGCGGGGGAAATACGAACATGCCGAGGACACTGTTCATCGATTCGACACCCGACATCGACCGCGTCTGGAAGCAGGTTCATGGACCAGCGGACATCCCGATCGCCGTCGGCATGGGTCCCGTCTCAGAAGAGGAGGTGCCGGACAAGGTCGCGGGCTACGACACGGTCATCAACGACACGACCTATTTCAGCGAGCCGACGTTGAAGCGCTGCACCGGGCTGAAGCATATCGTGTTCCTCGGTACGGGCGCCGCCAGCTTCGTCGACATTGCGGCGGCGGAGCGGCTCGGCATCAAGGTCTCGACCATCGGCGGCTACGGCGACACCACGGTCGCCGAGCATGCGATGGGACTGGTCTTTGCGGCGGCGCGGCACATCGCGACCATGCACGGCATCGTTCGCGGCGGCGGCTGGCGGCCGATGCAGGGCATGGAGCTGAAGGGCAAGACGCTGGGGGTGGTCGGGCTGGGCGGCATCGGTCGCGAGATGGCGCGCATTGGCCAGGGTATCGGCCTGAAGGTGATCGGCTACAACCGCTCGCCCATTCCGGGCGGCAGCGTGCCGACCGTTCCGATCGACGCGCTGCTGGCCCAGTCCGATATCCTGAGCCTGCATCTCGCCCTGAACGAGGGCACGCGCGGCTTTCTCGATCGTGCCAAGCTGGAGAAGACCCGGCCGGGCGTCCTGATCGTCAATACGGCACGGGCGGGCATCGTCGACGAGCCGGCGCTGATCGACCTGTTGCGTTCGGGCCGGATCGGCCACTATGCAACCGACGTCTTCGGCAAGGAGCCGCCTTCGCCCGAGGAGCCGCTGCTGAAGCTCGACAATGTCACCCTCACCGCCCATGCGGGCTACAACACCCCCGAAGCCGCCATGACAATGTACCGCCGCGCCATCGACCTGGCGGCCAAGGGGCCGTGATCTGCGCGTTCAGCCTGCAGGTCCCGGGCACCCCCGTCTTCCTTTGGTCATGTTGCCGCTGTAAGCTGCCTCGCTTTCCCGCTCCCGGAGGATCGGAAAGCACATGGCGCACATCAGACTGAATACCCATCCCAGCCAGGGCGGTAAGCCGGCCCCGCCGGTGGTCTGGGGCGCGCGTGACCCGGCAGTTCGCGGACCCGTCGTCGGCACGGTCGGCCTCACCTCCCGGCGTAACGTCATCGGTGTCCACTCCGGCAGCTACGGCATCTATCGCGCGCTGGCCATCGCCGCACAGGAACTCAAGGCCGACCATCGGCCAGACCTCACCAACACCTCGCCGGCCGTGGCCATCGGGCCGTTCGAGTCCTGGTTCGACCCGAAGAAGATCGTGTCGCTCGATCCGTGGGGACACCTGGTCTCGGACGTGTTTGCCGACAAGTTGGCCGCGGGTTGGGACATCCGGCCGACCATCGCCATCACCAAGGCGCATGTGAACATGCCCGAGATCATGGAGGCCCTGGCGGCCGGCCGGCTGAAGCCCGACAACGACATCCTGAGCGGCACGGGCGACGTGAAGGTGACCAAGGCCGCCATCGAGCCGGTCTGGTGGCTGCCGGGAATCGCCGAGCGCTTCGGCGTTAGGGAGACGGACCTGCGCCGCACGCTCTTCGAGCAGACGGGCGGCATGTATACGGAGCTGGTGACGCGGCCCGACCTCGAACTGTTCCTGCCGCCGATCGGCGGTGCCACGATCTACTTCTTCGGCGACGTGTCGAAGCTCGGCAAGCCGGAGACGAAGATCGCCTGCCGCCTCCACGACGAGTGCAACGGTTCGGACGTGTTCGGCTCCGACATCTGCACCTGCCGGCCCTACCTGGCGCACGGCATCGAGATCTGCATCGACATGGCGCAGAAGGGCGGCGTCGGCGTCGTCATCTACAATCGCAAGGAAGGCCGGGCGCTGGGCGAGGTGACGAAGTTCCTCGTCTACAATGCGCGCAAGCGCCAGCCCGGCGGCGATTCGGCGGCGCAGTATTTCAACCGCACCGAATGCGTCGCGGGTGTGCAGGACATGCGCTTCCAGGAGCTGATGCCCGACATCTTCCATTGGCTGGGCATCGGCCGCATCGACCGCTTCGCCTCGATGAGCAACATGAAGTCCGACGCGCTGCGCGAACAGGGCATCGAGGTCGTCGAGCAGGTGCCGATCCCCGAGCACCTGATTCCCGCCGATGCGCTGGTCGAGATGGATGCCAAGAAGGCCGCGGGCTATTTCAGCCTCACGAAGCCGGGATCGAACGAACTGGCGCGGGCCAAGGGACGTGGCCTCGATGAATGATTCGCTCGCGTACCTGCGTACGCCCGTCGCGATCCGTGAACGGGCGGCGAAGATTCTCAAGTATGTCGAGGACGGTGAGTCGCAATGGTTCCAGCTCGATCCGAACGGGCTGGAGACGGCCGTGCAGGCGACGCTCTCGGTCACCCGCGAACGCTTCCCCAATCCGGCGGCGATCCCGTTCCATTCGCGTTGGCGCCATTTCGAAGCCGGTGGCCGTGACCGATGGGGGGCCTTGGCCGAGCGGCTGAAGGACCTGTCGCCCGAGGAGATCGCGCGACGACGCATGGACCTCGCGGTGGTGTCGGTCCTGCTCGACGCCGGCGCCGGGCCGGCCTGGAGCTATCGCGAGCCGGGCACCGGCGAAACCTATGCACGCTCGGAGGGACTGGGCGTCGCCAGTTTCCGCATGTTCGCCAATGGCGCCTTCAGTCGCGACCCCACGGGGGATCCCCTGCGGGTCGACGCCGAGCGGCTGGCGCAGTTGACGCCGATGGACATCGCCATGGGCTTCCAGGTGAAGGCGCACAATCCGCTGCTGGGTCTCGAAGGGCGGGCCGAACTGCTGCGCAAGCTCGGCACTGTCGGGCTGGAGCGGCCGGGCGCGCTGTTCGATGTCGTCGCCACAAGTGCAACGGGCGGCGAGGTGAAAGCCGAAGCCATCCTGGCCGCCGTGCTCTACAGCCTCTCGCCGATCTGGCCGTCACCCCGCGGCGACGTCTGGGAGCATCCGGTGGTCGGGCTGGTGCCCTTCCACAAGCTCTCGCAGTGGATGAGCTATTCGCTGGTCGAGCCGATCGAGGGCGCTGGGCTGAAGGTCGTGGCGCTCGATGCCCTGACCGGCCTGCCCGAGTACCGCAACGGCGGCCTGCTGGTCGATGCCGGCGCTCTCCGGCCCAAGCAGCGCGTGCTGCTGGAGAAGGCCTTCGCCCCGGGCGACGAGGCGATCGTCGAATGGCGGGCGCTCACGGTCGTGCTGCTCGACCGGATCGCCGAGCATGTTCGCCTGCATCTCGGGATGGATGCGGCGCGGTTGCCGCTGGTCAAGGTGCTCGAAGCCGGCACATGGTTTGCGGGGCGCCGGCTGGCGGCGGAGCGCAGGGTGGGCGGCGGCCCGCCCATCACCGTCGAGAGCGACGGCACGGTGTTCTAGAGTCCTTGGGGAGAATCAAAACGATGTCATTGCCGCACTCGATCCATGTCGTGACGCACCCGCTGGTCCAGCACAAGCTCACCAAGCTGCGCGACAAGGCGACTTCGAGCACGAACTTCCGCCGCCTGCTGCGCGAGATCGGGCTGCTGCTGGGGTACGACGCCACGCGCGACCTGCCGACGGTGCAGTCCCGCATCGAGACGCCGATCGAGGCCATGGACGCGCCCCTGCTCGACGGCAAGAAGCTGGTGGTGGTGCCGATCCTGCGCGCGGGCCTCGGCCTCGCCGAGGGCGTCACCGACCTCGTGCCGTTGGCGAGGGTCGGCCATGTCGGCCTCTATCGCGACCCGCGCACCCTGCAGGCGGTCGAATACTATCTGAAAATCCCGCAGGACATTTCCGACCGCGACGTCATCGTCTGCGATCCGATGCTGGCCACCGCGCATTCGGCCATCGCCGCCGTCGACCGGCTGAAGGAGTCGGGCGCCAAGCGCATCAAGTTCATCTGCGTGCTGGGCTCCGAGCAGGGCGCGCGGGCCTTCGCCGAGGTCCATCCCGACGTGCCGGTGTTCGCGGCGGCGATCGATGCGAAGCTCAACGATCACGGGTATATTGTGCCCGGGCTCGGCGATGCGGGGGACCGTCTCTTCGGGACCAAATAACGACAAGGGGAGAAACGCCGATGTCTCCGGACCTGAAGTACCTCCTTTTTTCCGTGATCCTGACGTTCGGGCAAATGCTGGTGGCGGCAATGGGCGCCAACCAGGCGGTGGGCATCAACACGCTCGCCGGCAATCGCGAGGGCCTGCCCGAGATCAAGGGCTGGGCCGGCCGCGCCAAGCGCGCGCATCTCAACATGGTCGAGAACATGGTGCTGTTCGCGGCGCTGGTGCTGATCGCGGCCGTGGCCGGCAAGGTCAATGCGATGACCGCGATGGGCGCCGCGATCTTCTTCTGGGGTCGGGTGGCCTACGCCGTGATCTACGTCGCCGGCATCGCCTGGCTGCGGACGGCAGCCTGGTTCGTCTCCGTCATCGGCATGGTGCTGATCGCCATCGAACTGCTGAAGGCGATGTAGTCCCTCTTCTCCTCCCCCATCACGCGGGGGAGGAGGGGGTGAGTCTTAATTCTTCCCGTGCCCGTGCGGCATCGCGCCCATGGCCTCGACGTTGAGCTGGACGTCGATGCTGCCGGCCTTCTCGAACACGAGGGTCAGCGGGACCTTGGCATCCTTGGCGAGGGGCGCCTTCAGCTCCATGAACATGATGTGATAGCTGCCGGGCTTCAGCATCACGGTGGCGCCGGGTGGGATCTCGAGGCCGTTCGCCAGCTCGCGCATCCGCATCACGTTGCCGTCCATCTGCATCTCGTGGATCTCGACCTTGTCGGAGGCGTTGCTGCGCGCGGAGACGAGCCGGTCCGCCACCGTGCCCTTGTTCGTGATCGTCATGAATCCGCCGCCGGTGCGCGCCGAAGGCGGCGTGGCGCGGGTCCAGGGCGTCGTGATTTCGATCGAACCGATCTTGTAGTCCTGCGCCCCTGCGGGCAGCGCGAGCAGGCAGACGGCGGCGAAGAAGAGGCGGCGGGCGAGCATCGACGGAACTCCTGAGGCGGATAACAGGGAAGAGGAAGGGACGTCAGCGCTTTTTCTGCGCATCGAGCCAGGTGCGGACCTCGGCAAGGTCGGCGACGCCGGTGAGAACGGTCTCCTGGCCGTCGCGGTCGATCAGCAGGGTGCGTGGCAGTTCGCCCGCCCAGGCCGGATCGATCTCGTAGCGCAGCCGTTCGTTGAAGCGGTCGGTGAAGGCCCAGTTCTCGGCCTTGGCGAGATCTGCGCGCGCCAGCATGTCGTTCACGCGCGCGGGATCCTGCGGCACCGGATCGGCGGCCACCATCACCAGGCGCATGTCGGGTCGCTCGGCCTGCAGCTTGCCCCATTCCGGCATCTCGACGAGGCAGGGCGCGCAGGTCAGGCCCCAGAAATGGACGACGGTCGGCTGGCCGTCATGGGCGGCGCGCAGTTTCGACCAGCTTCCGCGACCGAAAGACTGCAGGTCGGCCGATTGCGCGCCCGCCGAGACGAGCACCAGGGTGAGGGCGAGCAGGAACGAACGGATCACGGCTGGTCCTCCAGCGGGATGAGGCGGTAGCCCTCGGCCTTGGTGAGCCACGACAGGTAGGCGCGGCCGGCGGTGGCCGCGAGCAGGGGATGATCGGAAGCGTCCGCCGTATCGGCCACGGTGCGGGGATCGCTCCAGGTGCGGCCACTGTCTCGGCTAACCTGCCAGCGCACCGTCGACTTGTTGCCGTCGAATTCCTTCCACACGAGGTGCAGCGCCATCCCGTTGGCGAGCAGATAGGGCCGCGCCGGCTGACGGTTCGGCTGCGACAGCGCGCGCGGAGCGCCGAACGGCGTGTCGCCATTGTCGGCACGGGCATAGAACAGACCCTTGCGTGCCGACCCGGCGGTGAACCACGCGACGTGATAGGAGCCGTCCGGCAGGATGGCGAGGCTCGGTCCGTGATGCGGGCAGGCCTCGATCTTCCACTCGTCGGCGCTGACGCGGCGCACCGGTCCCGGGGTCTTCTCGTCCTTGAAGGTGACCACGCCGTGGTCGCGGATCGAGCCGGGGAAGATGTTTCGGAACACCACGGCGGGCTTGCCTGGTCCGGCGAAGGCGACGCCGAGGCGGCAGCATTCGCAGGTATTGTCCAGGGCGATGGAGGTCGGGCCGAAGCCCACCTCGCCATCCTCCCAGGCATAGGCGAGCGCGGCGCCGGGATAGGGCTTTCCGGCGGCGCGGGCCTTGGCGACGTTGCGCTTGTCGAGCCAGGTGGCGAAGACACGGCCGGTGGCGGGATCGACCGCCGCCGTCTCGAAGCGCTGGCTGGTCGTGTCGGCGGTGATGGGCTGCGGCTTGCCGAAGGTCACGCCGTTATCGTTCGAGCGCGAGTAGAAGGCGCGGCCGTTGAAGTTGCGGTCTTGGAAGATCGCGAAGGTGACGACCAGACCGCCCTTGGGATCGACGACGATGCGGGCCCGTGCGTCGGGCCCCCAGTCGAGGTTCATCGGCTCCGGCGTGACCGCGACCGGCTCCGAGAAGGTCTTGCCGAGGTCGGTCGAGCGCACGACGACGATCCGGTCGGCCAGGGCGCGAACCAGCCACAGCGTGCCGTCGGGCCCGAAGGCCGGCGTGGCCGTGAAGGCCTCCGGCGCGGCCCCCGGTTTGCCATGCTGATGCTGCGCGGCGGCAGGCTCGGCGAGCAACAGGAAGGCTGCAAGGGCTAGGAGTGAGCGCATCAGAATTTCACCCTCAGGCCGGCGGTGGCAGTCAGCGGCATGCCGAGCTGCGGGATGGCGGACGCGCTGACGGTCGAGCCTTCGAACGAGGTGCGCGTGTAGCCCTGGGCCAGATACTGGACGTTGGTCAGGTTCTGGATACTGCCATAGATGTCGACGTCCTTCACCGGCGTCCAGCGCAGGCCGAGGTCGATCAGGGTGGCGCCGTCGTTCAGCTGCGTGTGATTGGTGTCGTTCCAGTATTGCGGGAACGATTTGAGCGCGGCGGTCAGCACGAGGGTCTCGATCGGGCGCCACTCGACGCCGGCGGTGAACATGTAGGCCGGTACCTGCCCGAGTTGCACGCCGGTCCGCACCAGCGTCGGATTGACCGAACTGGTGAGATAGGCGTTCGTCTGGGTGAAGCCGCCGGTCAGCCGCAACTGCTCGAACGGCTGCCACGTCGCGATCAGTTCGAGGCCCTGGAAGGTGGCATTGCCCACATTCTGGTACTGGCGAACCGTCGTGAAGTTGGGCCCGAGACCGGCCGCGCCGACATAGGGCGCGGCGCAGGCGGGGCTGGTGTTGCAGACCGTGATGTAGTCGATGAAGTTGTTGAGGTTGTTGTTGAAGTAGGTGCCGGACAGGGTGAAGCCCTTCCACTCGAAATCGAAGCCGATCTCCTGGCCGAAATTCGTCATCGGCTGCAGGCTGGGATTGATCGTCGAGTAGCTCGTGCCGCTGGCGAACACCCGGTACATCTGGTTCATCCCGGGCGCCGAGAAGTTGCGATAGATCGCGGCCCGCAGGGTCAGCTCGTCGCTGGCGTAGAACTTCATGCCGATGCGCGGATCGAAGCTCGCCGCGCTGGCGTTCGGCACCACGTTCAGGTTGCTCGAGTTCGTCGTCAGCACGCTGGCGTTCAAGGCTTGCCAGAAGTCGCCGCGTACGCCCACCGTCACATCGACCGGAACGCCGGTGAAGCGGTAGGTGCCCTGCCCGAAGATGCCCTGGAAGCGGTGCTCGCCGTTCACGACGAAGGTCGTCGGATTGGCGGACACGCTGGCGTAGAGGTTGTTGTAGTCGGTCACCATCGTGCGGCGGGCATCGACACCGACCTTGACGTCGCGCAGTGGACCGAAATTGGCCTCGTAGAAGATCGAGCCGCCGATGTCGGAGTTGGGCGCCGCCTCGATCTGGCTGACATACTGGTTGGTCGCGGTGATGTTGTTCAGGTTGTAGGCGCCGCTGGCGACGTTGATGGTGCCGAACGAGCCGCCGCTCGCCCAGCCGCTGAAGTTCAGCGACTGGTTCTCGTCGAATTTGTAGCTGCCGCCGGCGAGCAGGCGATAGGTCGACCAGTTGTTGTGGGCATAGGTCCAGACCAGCCCGTCCTCGTAGGTCTGGTTCCAGTAGCCCTTGGCGAACAGCTTCAGCCTGTCGTTGGGGGTCACGAAGACGCTGGCGGCGATGTTGTCGGCCTTGGACGCCGTCGCGACGAGATTGGCGTTGCGGTACTGGGCGGGCGTGAGGTTGTAGCCCGAGCTCTGGGCATGATTGTAGCTCGCCCCGACCTTGACCTTGTCGTTGACGACGTAGCTGCCGGCCGCTTCGGCGGTGGAACTGTTGTAGCTGCCGTAGCTCGTGTCGGCCGAAGCGCCGGTGCTCGTCGGCTCGCGGGTGATGATGTTGATCACGCCGCCCATCGCCATGTTGCCCCACAGGCTGGTGGCGCCGCCGCCACGGATGACCTCGATCCGCTCCACCGAATTCTTCGGGATGGTGCTCCAGTTCATGGTCCGGAAGTAGGGATCGTTGACCGGAACGCCGTCGACCATGATCAGGGTATTGATCGTGGTACTGGTCCCGAAGCCACGGATGTTCACCGGCTGGGCGGTCGGGTGGAGCTGGCCGGTCGGGATTGTCGGCAGCCAGACGCCCGGGATGCGGTTCACGAGCTGGTCGACACCGGTCTCGGGCGTCGCCTGGATCTGCTCGCGCGTCATGACGGTGGTGCTGACGTCGAGCTTCTGCAGATCGGAGCCGCGACCGGCACTGACCGTGATCGGCGGCAGCGACAGGGGCGGCTGCCCGCCCGGGGCCGGGGACTGGTCGGCGGCGGGTGGCGCATCCTGCGCGCGGACGAGTGTCGGGATGAGCCCTAGGGCGACGAAGGCGGTGGCCGTGGCCACGCGAACGGACAACATGAATATCTCCCCACGAATGACAAACGAACGCGACGCACGCCAATCTGCGTCGCGGGTTCCGGCGTCAGACGTGGGAGGGCGGACCGCGTGGTTGGTGGGGGCCGTCGCGGATTCCGACAGGAGCGAGAGCTTCGTCGTTCGCCGCAAAGACGATCGTCTCGTCGGCCGGCGTGACGAGCAGGAAGCCGATATCCAAGGGGGCGGCGAGGACTGGCGCGTGGGCCAGGCCGAGGCAGCATTCGTGAACCTTGCCCGGCTGTTGACCCGGGGCCTGCGAGCCGTCTTCGTAGGTGTCTGCCAGACAGAAGACGCCCCATGTCCGCGCGGCGGCCTCGGGTCCCCCGTCGCGCATCAGGACGGCGTGGGCGAGCGGCTGTAAGAAATTGAGGGTGATCGCAAACAGCGCCGCGGCGAATGCCGCCGCGCGCCAGCCCCGGTCGGGTCGTTCGCGAATCATGGCGAAATTACGCACAAATCCGAACGGGGTGGAAGAGGGCAGCCTGTCGCCTTATCGTCTGCAAAAAGCAGTCGGGAGGAGAGGACGGCATGGGCCGCAACGACCCGCCGCGGATGATCGCGGCCTTTCTGGACAGTGGCATCGGCTGGTTCCTGGCCCGGCTCGTGCTCACCTTCGTCTTCTGGAGCGCCGGACTCGCGCACCTGTTGGGCTTCGACCACAGCGTCGCCGAGCTCAGGACGCTGGGACTGGAGCCGGCGGGTTTCCTCAACGTCGCGCTCATCGCGACGCTGCTGGTCGGTTCCCTGTTGATCCTGCTGGACCGTTGGCTGTGGCTGGGCTGCGGCATCCTGAGCGGGTTTCTGGTCGTCGCCATCGTGCTTGCCCATCCGTTCTGGACGATGCAGGAGCCAGCGCGCACGCCGCATTTCCGCGTCGCCATGGAACATATCTCGCTGATCGGCGGCTTCATGGTCTGCGCCTTGGCCGGCCGCCTGCGCGGGCAGAAGCGTTAGCCTCCCCTCAAGCCAGAACGGCCGCCAGGCGTTCGTCCCTGGTCCTGCGGGCATAGGCGTCGAGCAGCCACAGGGCACCGCCCTGGAAGCCATGGAACGTGCGGCGCCCGTCGCGAAGCTCCTCGAGGAACTCGGGGAGGGGGACTTCGTGGGTCACGATGACCTCGCTGTCTTCGAGCGCGGGCTCGGCGACCTTGCGGGCGTCGAGGGCGAGGAAGCAGTGCACCCTGTTGCTGAGCCGCGGCGCATTGGCGAAGAACGTCCCGAGCAGGTGCCACTCCTCGCTGGCGAAGCCTGTTTCCTCCCGTAGCTCGCGCTTCATCTGGTCGACGGGGGCAACCGGCCCTTCCTGGATGCCGCTCGGCAGTTCGATCACCGCCTGCCTCGCCCCGTGGCGGTACTCCTCGACCAGGACGATGTTGCCCTCCCGCGTGATCGCCACCGCAGTGACCCAGTCCGGCTGCTCGATCACGTGGAACGGCGTCAGCACGCGTCCATTCGGCAGCTCGACCGTGTCGGAGCGCAGCGCCAGCCAGCGGTCACGATAATTGTATCGCGAATCCAGGACCTTCCAGGGCGTGACCTTCTCGCTCATTGGCAATGCGCACCCTTCACGCGAGTTTCAGCCCGACGATGCCGGCCACGATCAGGGCGATCGAGACGATCCGGATGGTCGACGCCACATCGCCAAAGGCCACTATTCCGACCACGAAGGCGCCGACCGCGCCGATGCCCGTCCAGATTGCATAGGCGGTGCCCATTGGAATGGTTCGTTGTGCCCACATAAGCAGCGCCCCGCTCACCACGATGGCAACCGCGGCGAAGAGCAGCCATCCCGGCTTGATCCCCTCGTCCGACCAGCCGAGCTTGAGGCCGACAGGCCAGCCGATTTCGCAAAGTCCCGCCAGGAACAGAGATATCCATGCCATCCAGTGTCTCCCCCAGAGCAAGTGCTGTCATTGACGGCAACGTCACAGCCTGTAACGATTGAGGATTGCACGCATCTTGCAGCATAGCGAGGGCGGCATTGGGATGGGCACCGATCTTGGGAGTTTTGAAATGAACGAACGTGAACTGCGCGGCCTCATCGGCAAGGTGAAGGCCGGCAAGCTGTCGCGGCGTGGTTTCGTGCAGGCGATGATGGCCGTGGGCATCGGCGCTCCGGTGGCGGGCCAGATCCTCATGCATTCCGGCGTGGCGATGGCGCAGAGCCCCTCGACCTACAAGCCGACCAAGCGGGGCGGCGGCGGCCCGCTCAAGCTGCTGTGGTGGCAGGGCCCGACCCTGCTCAATCCGCATTTTGCGGTCGGCACCAAGGACCAGGACGGTTCGCGCCTGTTCTATGAGCCGTTGGCGGCCTGGGATCCCGAGGGCAACCTGAAGCCGAAGCTCGCGGCCGAGATCCCGACCAAGGAGAATGGTGGCCTGTCCTCCGACGGCCTGTCGGTGACCT
>Ga0209066_10003827_pt1 | contig 16892 bp, 16 predicted proteins | sample All_14_2_FD_187198 | JGI IMG/M metagenome (GOLD analysis project Ga0209066, IMG submission 187198) | Freshwater microbial communities in response to fracking from Pennsylvania, USA - Allegheny Zone_MetaG_DW_15 (SPAdes) (version 2) ... | reverse complement strand
ATCTCGGTGATGAATGCCCCCGGCCCGGCGCTGTAACCGATGACGAGGTGCGCCAGTAGCTGATGATTCGTCCAGCACTCACACAGACTCGGCGCCGCCCACTGCTGTGCGGTGAAACCCGCCATGACCCCGAGAAAACGATCGTCGTTGCGCCGAAGCATCTCATGGACGGACATCGAGATGCTCCCGAAGGAAGCTGATCTGGTCGGCCAGTACCGCTTCCAGCAACGGTGGGTGGTAGATCTCGAAATGGTCGGACCGGTAGCGTCTGAGCACTCCCCGTGGTGCGGTATCCGCCACGCGAACAGCATATTTCGGGTCCATCAACGTCTCCCGATCGCATGCACAGACCAGCAGTGGCGCCTGTACGCTCCGGGCTGCCCGCAGGGCGGACGCTGTCACCAACGCCATCGAATCTGCGGCAGCGATCCGGTTGTCGAAACGTCCACCGGGCGGCACCGTCGAGTTCCAGCCGGCCAGCGCACCGGCGACGGTGACGACGGCTGTCGAGCCGGGTTCGCCGACGATCGGGATGTACCGGCGACCCCGCCGGAGCAGCCTGCACAGCACATCCGCGGCGATCACCGGGGCCAGTCGCAGCACGGCGGAGATGCCGAGGCGCCGCACCGCCGCCGGTCCGTGCACGATGGGGCACTGGATGATTGCCGCCGCGATATCGGTGCGGGCGGCGGCTCGCACCACGTTGAGCGCACCCAGGCTGGTGCCCCACAGTGCGATCCGGCTGGAGTCCACACCGCCGCGATTCCTCAACCAGGCCACCGCGGCGGTGACGTCGTCGCGCTGGTGGCGCAGCGAGATATGTTGGCGTGGAAGCCCATCCGACTCACCGGTGCAGCGGTAGTCGAAGGCAAGTGTGGCGATCCCGGCGGCGGCGAATCGCTGCTCATAGGTCCCCAGCATCATGTCGTGCGTGGCACCGAGGCCATGCGCCAACACCACAGCCGGGTAGGGCTCGGGGCCGGCGGGCACCGTGAGCCAGCCAGAACATCGGGTGCCGCCGGAATCGATGTCGACCCGCTGAGTGGGAAGCGCTGTCCGCATGGTTACCTACCTCCATAAGTACGATGTACGTATGAGATAGGCTGCAACACGTACGACGTACTTGTCAAGGGTGGGAGACGCGATGCGGGCCAGGTTCACCGTCGATGAGATCGCCGCTGCCGCATTGCGCATCGTCGATGATCGGGGCCTGAACGCGCTGTCGATGCGCGCCCTGGCCGCCACACTGGGTACCGGTCCGATGACGGTCTACAACTACGTCACCGACAAGACCGGCCTGGAGGAACTCGTCGTCGCAGCGGTCGTCGCCGAGATCTCGGTCCCGCCGCCCACCGACGACTGGCGCCACGACGTGTACGCCGTCGCGCAGGCCATGTGGCGCGGCGTCCGCGCCCACCCCGCCGCGGTCCCCCTGATCCTCACCCGACGGATGTCCTCGGCCACCGGATTCGCGGTCGCCGAGGCACTTGTGGCCGCACTCACTCGTGCGGGACTCTCCGACCGTGATCGGCTGGCCGCCTTCCACGGCGTGCTCGGCTTCGTGACCGGCGCGGCACAAGCCGAGCTGGCGGGCCCGCTGGCCACGGATACCGATGATCCCGGCGACGCGGCAGCGCGGATCGGGGCGGTCGCGGGCGTCGCCCATCCCCATATCGCCGCGCTGTCCAAGGTCGCTGCGCAGACCTCGGTCGACGATGACTTCAGCCGGGGACTACAGATGCTGGTCGACGGGATCGCCGCGGCCGTCAGGTAGCCGCGTGCCCCCGATCGGATTCCTGACTGCGGTAGTCGCTGGCCAGCGCAGCCACATGAGCGGGCAGTGCTCCGGCGGCCACATCGGCCAAGCTGGTCTCCTCCAGCACCGAACGCATGCTCGCCCGCAACGCCCGCCACACGTCGGTCAGCGCTGCCGTGGGTCCCGAGTACGGCAGATCACCCAGGCCGATGTCACGGACACTGGCCAGTGGCCCGTCGATGCAGCGCAGCACGTCGGCGATGCTGATATCGGCGGCCGCACGGGCCAGCTCATAACCGCCGTCGCGGCCACGGTGGCTGCGCACCAGTCGGTCGGTCCTCAGGTCGGACAGGATGTCGACCAGGAACTGCGCCGGGATGCCCTGCGCCTTGGCCAGATCGTCGGTTTTGACCAGTTCACCGCCCTCGACCGTGGCAAGTTCGATCATGGCGCGGACGGCGTACTCCGCCTTCGCCGACATCCGCATAGTGCGAATTGTGCCATTGCGGGCGCCCCGATCAGCGAAGTGGCGGCGCGACGTTGCGCAGCGGGCCCGCCATCCCCTGCACCGAGGCGGGCACCGGGATGGCCGGGTCACAATCCGGCGCGCGTTGCGGGGTGCCGTAGCTGACGGTCAGCGGCACCACCCCCGCCCAGGCGCCGCCGGCCACATCGGACTCCGCATCCTCGGGCCAGCCGGCGCTGACCTTCAGTGACCAGTTGTCCGCGCCGATCGGCAACCGCAGCGCCAGGCTGGCCGCCAGCTCCCGGGTGGTGCTGGACCGCAGTTCGGCAACCCGACCCGGGATGAAGGCATCGGTCAGCGCTTCGAGATAGCGGTTCTTCTCCGCGTCGGGGACGACGTTGAACGCGCCGAACAGCGTCGCGCTACGGTAATGGAAGGAGGATTCGAACCCGCTGCGCGCCACCATGACTCCGTCCAATGCGGTCACCGACACCGCGGCCTGCGCACCGGCCCCCAGGGCGCGCATCCACGGCGAACCGGTGGAGCCATGGATCACCAGTTCGTCACCGACACGGGCGAACCCGGTCGGGAAGGCCACCGGGTGCCCGTCACGGATCAGCGCGACGGTGGCCAGCGGCGTGCTGTCGAGCAGGTCGTCGAGTCCGGCACGATCCGTGCGTTGCTTCTCACGAAGCCTGCTGACGCGGGTGGAGGGACGCTCGGTGGTCACGACGACCAGCTTGACCGGTCCGACGCGGTTGTGCACGACAATTTCGCGACCATCAACGGCGCGCAGCGAGATCGGGTGGCGCCGTGAGATCCGCATCGGACCATCGCGCCGCCGACGCATGGCCGAGCAGGAGTTTGATGTAGAACACCGGCGCGAACCACGGCGCCGCCCCCGAGGATCCGAGTGCGCGGTCCAGCGCCACCCCACCCACCGTCGTCAGCACACCGAGCGGGCGACGATGCCGGGGCCATGCGCGGATCACCACGGTCGCTGCCAACAGGTAGCCGTAGTGAGCGGCCGCCCACACCGCCGCGTCACTCCTGTCGCGGCGGTCTATCCACGCGCAGACCACCGGATGCAGATGAGCAGCGGCGAATGCCAGGTGATTGCGCCCGGTCTGGCCGGATCGTTCGTACCAGCGCGCGCATGCCCTGGTGTTGTTGGCCCACGCCCCACCCCACAGGTCTCCGGCCAGACCATCGACTACCACCTCGTGGGTTTTGCTCAGCTCGTGACGAGACAGCCGGTGCGCCGCCAGGCCGCCCACCGCTCCCAGCGTCAGCGTGACGGTGTTGTCGGTGCCGCTGGCCTCCGGCCCGACGAAGGCGTGCCAACGTCGCCGGACCAGATCCTGCACTCCGCGCACCGTTCAGTCCGGCACGGCCGCAGCGTCGGGGACGACAACGGCAAACAGATCGGACAGCGCCGCCAGGCTGGCCGCCTGCAGCGCGGCCGCGGACACCGTCTCGCCGCCGACGCCGGGCAGCGGCCGGGTCGCGGTGGCACTGGCGACCACCGTCGGCGCGTAGCCCAGGTTGAACGCACCCCGCGCGGTGGAGTTGATGCACATGTGCGTCATGAATCCGGCGAGCACCAGGTTGGTCGCGCCGACGGCTTTGAGGCGTTCGTCGAGGTCGGTCTGGACGAACGCGTTGGGGAACTGTTTGACGACCACCGGCTCACCATCGCGCGGAGCGACCGCTTCGACGATGGCGCCCACCTCGGCGGTGACGTCATACGGCGTTCCCGGTCCGCCGTTGTGCTGGATGTGGATGATCGGGATCCCCGCGCTGCGGGCCCGGCCCAGCAAAGTGGCCGTTTCCTCGAGGGCCGCCTGCACACCGTCGAGCTCCATCACCCCGTAGGTGTAGGTGTTCTGACAGTCCACCAGGACCAGCGCAGAGTCTCGAATCGACGGCGGCGTGGACGGCAGATCGGCCAGGTTGCGCAGGGTGGGGCGGGTCATCCGGCCAGCGTAGTTGGGCTTGCCAGAACAGCAAGGCCCCGCCGGGCACGACTCGATGGGTCAGCTGTCCTTCCGGTCCAAGTGCACGATAAGAACGGAGCAATTCGTACCGCGCAACGTGTCCCGCACGCCCGCGCTGCGCAGTTGCTCCACGACTTCGCCGTCGTCGGCCGAGGCGATGACGAGCTGATCGATATCGGCGCTCTGGGCCAGGAGGTCGGCGATATCGTCGGGCCGCGGCAGCACGCAGAGCGTGATGTCGGCAGCTGAGTCGCGATCGTCGAGTTGGGCGATGAATTCGGCCCGGATCGCTTCCGTCTGCGCCGATTCGGCGCCCCACGGGGACAGCGCCAAGATCTCCGCCCTACGCAGCAGGGCCTCCTCGACCGCCCGGTTCAGGACGCCGTGCGGCCGGGCCTCGGTTCCGAGCACCGCGACGACCCATCGATGCGGGCCCACCGCGTGGTGAATCCGGCGCCGCCGCACGATCGCCACCGAACAGTGCGCCGCGACAGCCAACCGGGCGGCGGTCGCGCCACGCCCGGCTGACCCCGAGTCGTGGCGGCCTTTCCAACCGACACACACCATTTCGGCCGAACGTGAGGCTTCGGCGAGGACGTCGACGGGGTCCCCGTGCAACACGTCGATCTCCACCTTGACCTGTTGCCCGGTACCGCTCAGTTCGTCCGCGGCCGCACGTAGCACCCGATGGCCGTACTCGTTGGCACGGTCATGGTCGTGCTGGTGGGGAGCGACGACATGAATCAGCCGCAGCGGAATGTCGCGGCTGACCGCCTCATCGGCGGCCCAGAGAGCGGCCTTGACGGCCGACTTGGAGCCGTCGATACCGACGACGATGGCGGTTGATCCCGATGTGGTCATGGCGCACTTCCGATGGCGGGCTTACATGTGGAGGGACACATCGACGCTATGCACCCGACGGCGCGGCGGTCACGGCCATTGGTCCTCAATCCCGCGCTTTAGGTCCCCGTGCTTTGGGTCCCCGTGCTGCTCGGAGCTGAGGTGCGGGTCAACGATCCCCGGGGTCCGGCGCCGTCCGGGTGGCAGACCACGACCGGCAGCGGCGCGTGGTGCAGCAGGTTCAGGCTGGTCGAGCCCAGCAGCGCGGATGCCAGCAGGTTGCGACCCCGGCTACCGACGATGACCAGCTGCGCACCCGCCAAGTGCCCCAGGATGGCCTTGCTCGGCTTGGCCCGGTCGACGAACACGCTGACGTCGACGTCGGGGTATTGCGCGCACCACGGTGCGACGGTATCGGTGACCTCCCGGCGCACCGTGTCCTCCAGCGCTTTCCAGTCGATCATGAACCCGACGGTGATCTCCCCCGCCGGCAGCCTGGTCGACCAGGAATGCACCACCCACAGCGGCGACCCCAGCGCGTCGGCCAGCTCGAATGCAAGCGATATGGCCACCCGGCTCGATCCGTCGACGCCGACGACGACCGGTTGCCCGGTCGGCCGTGACGCTTCACCGCGCCACGCGACGACCGGACATCTGGACCGGGCCGCCACCACCAGGGTGAGCGACCCCACCAACATGGCTGCGGCCGTGGTGATCTCGTCACTGCCCAGCACTATCAGTCGTGCGTCGAGGCTCAGCGACACCAATGCCTCGTCGACGGGTGCGGTGAGCGCCACTGTGCTGATGGCCAGATCCGGTTCATGCTCGCGCACGGCCTCCGCGGCGTCCTTCAGGAAGGTCTCGGCGGCGCCACGTTGCTCGTCGATGACCGCGGCGCGAATGGCGGCCGCCGCATCGGTCAGGCTGTGCCCCGGGTACGGGCCGGCGTGCACGATCCGCAGCGGCGAGCCCATCTTCGCCGCGATGGCACCGGCCCACCGCGCGGCGCGCAGGGCCGCGGCGGTGCCGTCGACGCCGACGACGACGGGCTTGGATGTGTCAGTCATGTCCGCGCTCGTCGCTGTGCGCACTCGACGGGCGCCGAGCGGATCGCAGCAGCAGACGCTGCTCGGCCGCGGCCACGGCGTAACGTGCCGCCCCGACCGCGTCCGGGTTCACCGAGATCGACGTGATGCCCATGTTGACCAGGTGTTCGGCGAAGACCGGGTCCCGCGACGGCGCCTGCCCGCACAGCGAGGACGACACGCCGTACTTGTTGGCCGTATCGATGATCCGCCCGATCGCCTCCAGCACCGCCGGGTCGGACTCGTCGAAGACTTCCGCGCAGATCTCGGAATCGCGATCGACACCGAGTACCAGCTGGGTGAGGTCGTTGCTGCCGATGGAGACACCGTCGATACCCATGCCGATATAGGTCGGCAACCAGTGCACCACCGAGGGCACCTCGGCCATCACCCAGCGATGTAGGCCGCGCTGCCGCCCGAGTCGGCTGGCGTCGATGAGTTCCAGACATTGCTCCAGTTCCCACCGGGTCCGTACGAACGGGATCATCACGTGGACATTGGGATACTGGTCGCGCACCTCGGCAAGGGCCCGCAGTTCCAGTGCGAACAGATCCGGTTCCTTGATGTAGCGGTAGCAACCGCGGTAGCCGATCATGGGATTGCTCTCCACCGGCTCGTAGTCCGCGCCGCCGCCGAGATTGCGAAACTCGTTGCTGCGGAAGTCCGTTGTTCGGTAGATCACCGGTCGGGGTGTGAAGGCGGCGGCGATTCGGCCGATCGCGGCGGTCATGGCGCGCACCATCCGGTCCTGTTCGCCGCGGGCCATCAGGGCGCGTGGATGCTCACCGGCCAGCGCATCGGTGAGCATGAGTTCCGCGCGCAGCAACCCCACGCCGTCGACATCCCCGGCGGCGATCTTCTCGGCGGCGTCGGGCAGCGCGAGGTTGACGTAGATCCGTGTCGCGGTAGTCGGCCCACCCGCGGCGGGAGCGCCATCGGGCACCGCGCGACCACTGCCGGAACCCACCACAGCAGCCGCTTTCGCCGCCCGCACCTGGCCGTGCGTCCCGTCCACCGTCACCAGGGCTCCCGGGCGGAGCACGGTGGTCGCCGAACGGGCTCCGACGACACACGGGACGGACAGTTCACGAGCGACGATCGCGGCATGACAGGTCATGCCGCCACCCTCGGTGACCAGCGCGCCGGCCCGCCGGATGGTGGGTAGCCAGTCCGGATTGGTCATCGGCGCGACGAGAATCTCGCCGTCGCGCAATTGTGCTCCGTCCTGCGGAGTCTGCAGCACCCGGACACCTCCGGTCGCCGTGCCGGGCGCGGCGGCCAGCCCGCGGACCAACACGTCCGCCGATTGGTCGTCGGACTCAGCGCCGGACACCTTGTGCAAGGTGGTGATCGGCCGGGATTGGACCAGCCAGGTGGCGTCGCCGCTGACCACCCATTCGATGTCCTGGGGACAGCCGTAGTGGCGTTCCACGGCGACCGCGAGCTCGGCGATGCCGCGTACGTCACCATCGGTCAGGACCTGCGCGTCGATCTGGTCGCGGCCGATCTCCACGATCGTGTCGTGCCCGTCACTGCCCTTGACGATCTTGAAGGGCTTGCTGCCGATCCGGGTGTCCACCACGCGCAGGGTCCGCTTGTCGATCACGTAGGTGTCGGGAATGACGCTGCCGGCCACCACGACCTCACCTTGCCCGAACGCCGCCTCGATCACCAGATGATCCGGATTCCCGGTGCCGGGATCGACGGTGAACGCCACCCCCGCGCGGTCGGCGGCGACCATCGTCTGCACGACCACCGCCATCTCGGGATCGTCGGCGAACCCCCGGCTGGCGCGATAGGTGAGCACCCGCGGGGTGAACAGCGACTCCCAGCAGCGCACCACCGCATCGATCAGGTCGGCATCACCCGTCACGTTGGTGATCGTCTGGTTCATGCCGGCGAACGAGGCATCGCTACCGTCCTCACCGGCCGCCGAGGACCGCACGGCGACCACGGCGCCGGGCCCGAGAGCCCGGTAGGCCTCGACGATCTGCGGGCGCGTTCGGTCGTCCACCCCTGCGGTCTCGACCAGATGGCGCATCCGCCGGCACAGTTCCTCCAGACGTGGCGCGTCGGCCACGCACGTCAGTGCCTCCCGGTGCAGGGCGGCCAGTTCCTCGGCCACCCCGCGCGTCGACTGCCGGTAGGCGTCGCACAACACCACGAATCCGGGTGGCACAGGCAAATCCGCCGCATGCAACTCGCCGAGGTTGGCGCCCTTGCCGCCCGCCCGGCCGGCGTCGGCGAGCCGCAGATCCGCGATGGTGCGGACGACGTCGGATCCACCGGTGTCACGTTTCACCACCGAACTCTGAACCGTCATTTCGACTCCGCCACAAGTACTTTCAGCGCACCAGTCTGTCCGGCACGGCTGAACACGTCGTAGGCGTCCTCGAATTCGTCGAAGGTGAACCGGTGGGTGATCATCGCCGAGGTGTCGAGTTGGCGGCCGGCGACCAGGCCGATGAGCGTCGGAGTGGAGTAGGTGTCGACCAGACCGGTGGTGATCGTCAGGTTCTTGATCCAGATGTCTTCCAGATGCAGCGTGGCGGGGGCACCGTGCACCCCGATATTGGCAACATGTCCGCCGGGCCGAACCAGGTTCACAGCGTCTTCGAAGGTGCCAGGGGTGCCGACGGCCTCCATCGCGCAATCCGCCCCCAGCCCGCCGGTCAGCCCGTCGATCACCGATCGTGCCGACTGCGTGCCGGCATTCACCACGATGTCGGCACCGAACGTACGGGCCGCCTCCAGGCGGGTATCGGCCACGTCGATCGACACGATGTGGCTGGGGCTGAACAGGCGGGCGGTGAGAATGGCGGCCAGACCGATCGGCCCGGCACCGACGATCGCGACGACGTCTCCCGGGCGAACCGCCCCGTTCAGCACACCCACCTCATAGGACGTCGGCAAGATGTCAGCCAGCATCAGCATGTCACCGTCGGTGACCCCGTCGGGGACCTTGTGCGTCGAATGATCGGCGAACGGGACACGCACGTATTCGGCCTGGGTGCCGTCGATCAGGTGGCCGAGGATCCATCCCCCACCTCCGAGGCACTGCCCGTAGCTCCCGTCCCGGCAGAATCGGCAGCTGCCACAGGCGCTGATGCAGGACACCAGCACGCGGTCGCCCGGGGTGAGGTTGCGTACCGCGGCTCCCACGGCGGTGACGGTGCCGACCGCCTCATGTCCGAGGATCCGTCCCGGCGCAACCTCCGGCACGTCACCTTTGAGAATGTGCAGATCCGTTCCACAGATGGTGACCGCGTCGACGCGCACCACGGCGTCGGTGGGTTCCTGGATACGGGGATCGGGGACTTCCTGCCAGCTCCGCTCTCCGGGACCGTGGTAGACCAGCGCTTTCATGAGCAATTCCTTTCGGCGAGGTGTGTTGCCCGGCGAGGACGTCAGATCGCCGAACAGCAGATCTGTCGGGCCTCGGCGACGCTGCGACCGAGTGGTCGGCTCGTGTCGAGGCGATGTGCGGTGTTCCAGTGCGCGCCGTCCGTTGTCAGCTGCGCCGCAATCTCGGGTGTGGCATCGGAAGTGGTGTGGGTTCGCGTCTGTATCCGCGACATGGCATCGGCAAGCGTTGTGGTGCAGAGGAATTCCAGCACCGGTGCCGCCGACTCCGCGCCGAGCAGCTGCGCCGCTTCGCGGTGCCGGGCGTCGCGCCAGGTCCCGTCGAGTATCACCGAGTGACCCCCGGCCAGTAGCAGGTGCGCCCTGCGCAGTATTTCGTCGTAGACGATGTCGACGTTCGCCGGGGTGTACAGGCCGGCGCACAGATCACCGGCATCGCCGTCGATGACGCCCTGCTGACGGAGCTCACGCCGCACGTCGTCTGTCGAAATAACCTGGGCGCCCAACTCTTCGGCAAGCGCGCGCGACAGGGTCGTCTTCCCGGTACCCGGGCCGCCACCGACGATGATCAACTGGACCGTGCCGGCCCGCAGGTGTGCGACCGCGATGTCCAGGTGCCGGCGGGCATCGGCCACGGCGTCCGCGCCTCCTTGATCCGCACGGATACACTCGACCTTCGCACGAACCACCGCGCGATAGGCGATATAGAAGTGCTGCAGGGCTTGGGGCGCCGGGTCATCGGCGAGCCCGCGGTAGGCGCCCAAGAAGTGCGCGGCCAGTTCCGGTCGGCCCAGGAACTCCAAATCCATTGCCAGGAAAGCGGCATCGTCGATACCGTCCACGTAGCGCAGCTGATCGTCGAACTCCAGACAGTCCAGCATGGCCGGTCCGTCCGGCATACAGAAGATGTCGGTGGCCAGCAGATCACCGTGGCCGTCGAGGATCCGGCGCTCGGCGATGCGCTGTGCGAACAACACCGCCCTGCCCGCCAGGAATCGCAGTGCCATCCGCTCGAGTGCGGCGATGGTGTCGACCGGCAGGAGCCGGCCCTCGTAGCGGTGCAACTCGGTGAGGTTCTCCCGCCAGCGAGCGGTCAACGCATCCACCGTCGCGCACGCGTCGATTTCACGCCCCCGGTCGGCGCTCGCGTGGAAGCGCGACAAGACACCGGCGATGTCGTCGAGGTGGGTGGCAACGGGTTGCCCGCCGCGGGCCATGGTGGCCAGGCGTCTCGCATCCGGGTGGCGACGCATCACGATGACCGGTTCGGGCGGGCCGCCCTCCACATCGGTGAGATGGGCGACACCCAGATAGCTCGAGGGCGCCAGCCGGCGGTTCAGCGTGACTTCGCGTTGACACGCATGCTCACGTGCCTGCGGGGTGCTGAAGTCCAAGAAGTCGGTGATCACAGGCTTTTTCGCCTTGTAGGCGCGATCACCGACAAGGACGACGATTCCGGTGTGTGTCTCGTGCAGGGTCGCGCCAAGTTCCGACCCGGTGGTGATTTCGGCGCGTCCGAGGATGGCCGATACTGCGTCCATGCAGATGATCGTCGCGTTCGGCACCCATCGGCGTCTGTGGCCGACCGGCCCCTGATCCGCCCTAAAGGTCATGACGCTGCAGGGCACAAAGTCCTTTCCAGCGGGTCCCTTCGCACGCGGATTGTTACCCAGCAGGCCCCTGCCGTCCACACCGGAATGTGGGACCTATGGCCCTTCCGGGCGTGCCCCGGATGCGCGATGGTTGACGAGTCGGTACATCACGCCGGAAAGGAGTGCCGATGTCGCACACCACGGTGAGTACCGCAGTGCTCGAAGAAACCATCCAATTGGCCTGTCGGGCACCGTCTTTTCACAACAGTCAACCGTGGCGGTGGATCGACACCGGGCAGGCGCTCGAACTACATCTCGACCCGGCCCGGTTGGTGCAATCCGATACCTCGGGGCGACTGGCGCTGTTGAGCTGCGGCGCGGTACTCGATCATCTGCGGGTCGCGATGCGGGCGGCCGGCTGGACGACCAACGTCGATTACTATCCCAACCCGAACGACCACAAGCACATCGCATCGCTGGACTTCACTGCGGCGCCGTTCGTCACCGACGGCCACAAGCAGCGGGCCCATGCCATTCGCACGCGCCGCACCGACCGCCTGGCATATGCGGCCCCGCCGGACTGGGACCGGCTCGAGTCCACGGTGCGGCAAGCCGTCGGCGACGCCGCCATCGTCGATGTGCTCGGTGACGGTGCGCGCCCCGAACTGGTCAGAGCCTCGGCACTCGCCGAGGCCGACCGGCTCTACGACGTCGCCTATCATGCGGATCTCGACTGGTGGACATCATCATTCGATCCGGCCGTCGGCATACCGCACAGCGCACTGGTGTCGTCTGCTGAAGGCGACCGGGTCGGTCTGGGACGCCAGTTCCCCGTCACCCATCACGGTGATCGGCGCCCCGAGGTCGGCGATGACCGCGCCGAGATCGTCGTCCTGTCCGCCCATGAGGACACCCGCCTCGACGTACTCAGGTGCGGTGAGGCTTTGTCTGCGGTTCTGTTGGACGCCACCATGGCCGGGGCGGCGTCCTGCACGTTGACCCACCTGACCGAGTTGCCCTCCGGACTCGCGGTGGTGCGCGCATTGACAGGCCGGGAGCTACCGCAGGTACTGATCCGAATAGGCGTGGCGCCCGCCGGCGAGGAATCCCCGGCCCCCACACCGCGCAGACCCCTGCGCGAGGTTTTCACCGCCGATCACCCAAGCCGGCCGGACTGAGCCGATCACACAGCTATCCTGGGGGTGTTTCACACCCTGCGGGAGGGGCATCGGTGATCAGGGTATTTCTGGTGGACGACCACGAAGTGGTCCGGCGTGGCCTGATCGGGCTGCTCGGTGCCGATCCCGAACTGGAGGTCGTCGGCGAGGCCGGTTCGGTGGCGCAGGCGATGGCGCGGATCCCCTCGCTGCAGCCAGATGTGGCAGTCCTCGACGTCCGGTTGCCCGACGGTAACGGCATCGAACTGTGCCGCGACCTGCTGTCACAGTTGCCCTCGTTGCGATGCCTGATATTGACCTCGCTGACCACCGACGAGGCGATGCTGGACGCGATCCTGGCCGGTGCCAGCGGCTACGTCATCAAGGACATCAAGGGCATGGAACTCGCCCATGCGATCAAGGAGGTCGGCGCGGGTCGATCGCTGTTGGACAACCGCGCCGCGGCCGCCCTGATGACCAAATTGCGTAGCGGCGCCGAACGTCCGGATCCGCTTGCCGAGCTCACCGACCAGGAGCGCGTCCTGCTGGAGTTGCTGGGTGAGGGTCTCACCAACAAGCAGATCGCTGCCAGAATGTTCCTCGCCGAGAAGACTGTGAAGAATTACGTCTCCCGACTGTTGACCAAGTTGGGTATGCAGCGCCGGACCCAGGCGGCGGTCTTCGTGTCCAAGCTGGACCGTCCGGCACCCCGCAAGCCCTGAGCGCGCTGACGACAGTGCTTGCCCACAGGGGCGCACCGGTGCCAGACTTGGATCAGTGAAGGGGAGCCAGGCGACTGACGATGACGGTGCGCGTCCACTGCGCGCCGCGCTCTCGCAGCTGCGGCTCCGCGAACTGCTCAGCGAGGTGCAGGATCGCATCGCCCAGATCGCGGAGGACCGCGACCGGGTAGGCGGCCTCGTCGACGCCATGCTCGCCGTGACGGCGGGCCTCGACCTGGACGTCACACTGCGCACCATCGTTCATACCGCCCGCGAGCTGCTCGACGCGCGCTATGCCGCCCTCGGCGTCCGCGGGCGCGGCAACGAACTCGAGGCGTTCATCTACGAGGGCATCGACGAAGCCACCCGCCAGCGAATCGGACCGCTCCCCCAGGGCCTTGGTGTGCTGGGGGTCCTGATATCCGAACCCACCCCGATCCGGCTGGAGAATATCCACGACCATCCGGCGTCGGTCGGGTTCCCGCCCAACCACCCCCCGATGCGGAGCTTCCTCGGCGTCCCGGTACGCATCCGGCAAGAGGTGTACGGCAACCTCTACCTGACCGAGAAGACCTCGGGTCAGCCCTTCAGCGAGGATGACGAGGTGCTCGCCGAGGCGCTGGCCGCGGCGGCCGGCATCGCGATCGACAATGCCCGGCTGTACGAGCAATCGCGGGCGCGGCAGTCATGGATCGAGGCAACCCGCGATATCGCCACCGAATTGCTCTCCGGCAGCGACCCGAGCCGGGTATTTCAGGCGATCGCGGACGAGGCGCTGAAGCTGACCGGCGCCAACACCGCATTCGTCGCGGTGCCCGACGATGACGAGCTGCCGGCCGATGAGGTAAACGAACTCATCGTCACCGAGATTGCCGGCGAGAGCCTGGTCTCCGCCGACCGGGTTGCGCCGATCGCCGTAGCCGAAACGGCTGTCGGCGCGGCATTTCGGTCACGCGAGCCCTACCAGTGCGATGTGTTCGACGGCGTCCCTGGGCTCGTCGACGATGCCGGGCCCGCGCTGGTTCTTCCGCTGCACGCCGGAGGATCGGTCGCCGGCATACTCGTCGCACTGCGCCGCCAGGGCTCCCCGGCGTTCACCGAGGATCAGTTGGACATGGCGGCAGCATTCGCCGGTCAAGCGGCGTTGGCGTGGCAGCTCGCATCAACCCAGCGTCAGATGCATGAACTCAATGTGCTCACCGATCGCGATCGTATCGCACGAGATCTGCATGACCATGTCATCCAGCGACTCTTCGCGATCGGCCTGGCAATCCAGGGGACCATTCCGCGCGCCCGTTCATCCGATGTCCAACAACGGCTTTCGAACTCTGTCGATGATCTTCAGGCTGTCATCCAAGAGATTCGCACCGCGATCTTCGACCTGCACGGCGGCGCCGCCTCAACAACGCGGTTCCGACAGCGCGTAAACGAGATCATCGAGCAGTTCACCAACACCGAACTGCGGATGAGTGTCCAGTTCATCGGCCCGTTGTCCGTCATCGAGCCGAGTTTGGCCGACCACGCCGAAGCCGTGGTACGGGAGGCGGTCAGCAACGCCGTGCGCCATTCCGGTGCCAGCGAACTCGCGATCGTGGTCCGGGTCGAGGACGACCTGTGCCTCACCATTTCTGACAATGGTTGCGGTATGGGCGAGAACACGGCCACCAGCGGTCTGGTCAATCTCCGGACCCGCGCCGAACAGGTCGGCGGTGAGTTGTCCGTCGACAGCGCGCCGTCGGGTGGCACCGTGCTGCGCTGGAGCGCACCGCTGCTCTGATCCGGCCGACGAGTGCTCACACCTGCGCGACGATCGCGGGTGACGCTAGGGCCGGAACGTGACGGCAAGCACCGCAAGGTCGGTGAGCAGAATGGCCAGCCCCACGACCGGGATCCAGACACCGTGTCGACGCGCCGCGGTCAGGAACGACAACCCGATGGTCGCCAACGCCACGAAGGGCGGACCGTAGGCAAGTATCCCGAACCAGAACTCGCCGGGCCCGGCGTGCTGACAGCCGACCGACGTGCAGCGGGCCAAACCCATGACCGAACCGAATGCGAACAGCGACACCGCCATTGCCACCGGAACTGTCAACAGTGCCAGTACCCAGTTGAGCCATACCGGACTGCCGTGGTGGCCCACCGCCACCCCTGGGGTAGTCGAACCGCCGGACGCATCCACGGTCAGACCGCCCGTGCCACGATCAACGGTACCCGGGCAATCTGGACGACCGTCGAGCTCACCGAACCGAGCAGCATTCCCGCGAAGCCGCCCCGCCCGTGGCTACCGACCACCAGCAGCTGGGCCTCTTCGGAAGCCGCGGCGAGCGTGTGGGCCGGCTCTCCCCAGACCAGGCGACGCTCCACGGCCACGTCGGGATAGCGTTCCTGCCAACCGGCCATCCGCTCTGCCAACGCCTCCTTCCCGGCCTCGAGCTGGGGTTCCCAGTCCACGGTGGGGATTCGGTACGGGCCGAAGTCCGACCAGGAGTGCAGGGCGATCAGCCCGACCCCGCGCCGCGAGGCTTCATCGAAGGCCACCGCGGTGGCCGCCTCGGAGGCGGGTGATCCGTCGATTCCGACCAGGACGGGTGCGGTCGGCCCGGCTCCCGGCTCGCTATCGTCGATGATTGCCACGGGGCAGTGGGCATGGTGCACCACGCCCTGACTCACCGAGCCGAGATGCCTTTGCTGACGCGCATTCTCACCCTGTCCGCCGACCACCAGCATGGTCGCCTCCTTGGACATGTCCGACAGGGTCGCGACGATGTTGCCGGTCGGCATCTTGATCCGGACCTCGACATTGCTGCCCGCCGGTGACTGCTGCGCCACCTGGGCCGCCCGCTCGAGCACGTCGCGCCCGTGCCGGTCGACTCTCTCCTCGACGACCCCGTAGGCCATCACCATCTCGGGCAATGTCAGCGCCATCGGCATGAGCTGCACGTGCACCAGGGTCAGCGGCACATGCCGCAGTGCGGCATCGTGGGCGGCCCAGCGCACGGCGGCATCACTGGCCGACGATCCGTCGACGCCGACGATGACGCCGTGGTGTGTTGTGGTGGACCGTGTTGTGGTGGACATTGTTCCTCCGTCTCGTTCGGTGCGGTCAACCCGGAGCCGCGTGGGCACCTGGTGGTTCGGCGGGGTCGGCGCAATCCGACGATCCACCGAAGAACTGCTCGACATCGGCGCCACGACATGTCGCGGTGCCGGGCGTCATGAGCATCGCCGCGCCGGCCGCCACCCCGTAGCGCACAGCGTCATCGAGCGTCCACGCCCGGCACAGCGCGACCGCGATCGCCGCGACCATGGCGTCGCCGGCTCCCACGCCGCTGCCACCGGCAACCGGTATCGGCGCGACATGCCGACCGCCGCCGGCGGTGACCAGCAGCGCCCCACGCGATCCGCAGGAGACCACCACCGTTTCGGTGATCCCGCGGTCGATGAGCCCGCGCGCCGCCTCGATCTGGTCGGCCTGGGTTTCCAGCGGCCGCCCGGTCAACTCCGCCAGCTCACGCAGGCTCGGTTTGACCATGAATGCACCCGAGGAGATCCCTGCCAGTCCGCAGCCCGAGGCGTCCAGTATCAATCGGGCATTCGACGCGTGGGCGATGTCCGCGACGCGTTGATAGAAGTCCGGCGCGACGCCGGGGGGAAGGCTGCCGCTGGCGACGACGAACCGGGCACCCGCGGACGCGGTGCGGATGCGGTCCAGGCAGGCCTGCTGTTCGGTGAGCGTCAGCAGCGGACCGGGCAGGACGAAGCGGAACTGACGCCCGGACGACCGCTCGTTGACCGTGAAGCTCTCCCGCGTCGTACCACCGATTCGGACCGCTTGGAAGGGAACGTGCGCCTCCTCGAGCAGGCCGGCCACTGTCGCGCCGGTCGATCCGCCCACCGGCAGGACCGCACAGACC